>Ga0209498_1000963_pt1 | contig 17722 bp, 19 predicted proteins | sample WalLakDeSediment_FD_184131 | JGI IMG/M metagenome (GOLD analysis project Ga0209498, IMG submission 184131) | Lake sediment microbial communities from Walker lake, Nevada to study Microbial Dark Matter (Phase II) - Walker Lake 11/02/13 Deep... | ecosystem: Environmental > Aquatic > Freshwater >... | reverse complement strand
AGCGAGTTCGGAGCCGGCGCCGCAGTACGTACGCCGTCAGCCTGGCGATGATCCATGAAATAGCGATTACGACCATCGCCACCACGATCAGTGGCAGCATTCGAACGAATCCGCGTGCTAAATCATTCAGTACCTGGAGGGCTGGATCAAAATCCCAGACCGTGGTGGGAGCCACCTCAATTTGATTGACGACTGCAACCACGCCCTCCGTATTCCTCGCCAAATCTCCGGCCCATTGCCTGGAATCAATGTTCTCCGTCGTTCCTGTCAAGAAAACGATCCCGTCCTGGACGCTGACCTCGGGCTCGCCGAACCACCCTGTCGTTTCAAGAATATCTGTGATTCGCTGCCTGATTTGGTCGTCCCTGGCGACAGGTTGAACTTCGACTTTGCCTGGGGACTCGGCTTTGCCGTCCGGCGCCTTCGCGGGTACCGGCCTGCCCTCGCTACTGTCTAACGGTTGGGCAGCGACCGAGGTGAACGCAAAGAGGCCGCAACACAGGATTGCCACGCAGATGAGTCGGGCCGGTCGAGACCAGGCAAGAGCTTTGCTAGTCAGCTTGTCCGCTCTGCTGTCCCGGATCATTTGGCCAGATGTATCGTCCATTAGCGCTTGCCATCCATCCCAGGGTTTTATGACATCTAGGAGATCTCACGCCGTTGGGCCGCAATGATTTCGTCAGCGAGTTTTCTCACTCGGGGCTCTGCAATATGACTATTGCTAGCGACGCGGTAACCGGCTTGATCATGGCCACAAGTGACGCCACAGTCGGTGCGGTATGGCACAGGCCGCCGATATGGAGGACGAACGGTCAGCCCACCTCAGGCGGCGCCCGCTTGTTCCGCAGCAGAGCAGCAATCGAGCAAAGCGAGTAGCGCACCACGAAAGAAAAGGCAGCGACGACCGCGGCAACAAGCAGTGGCAGGACGCCGCCGAACGTGACGGTCATCCCTGTGACGAAACCCGTGACGTACTCTGCACGGTAGACCGGGAGCGCCAGCGCGACGACGAACAGCCCGATGAAAGCGACAGACGTGATGCCGGATGCGCCAAGCTCAAAAGATGCTGCGAGGACCCCGCCATAAAGAAAAGCTCCGGCGAGTGCGGTGAGCACAGAGCGTGGCATGCCAACGAAACGCGCTGGAGACGGATGAGAGCGGATCCTCAGACCAAGAACCACGCCAAGCAGTGGCAGGGTGACGAGGCCAAGCCAGTTTGAGATCGCCGGCAGATCTGGACGATTCAGCAGGTTGTGGCTTTGTACCCCTCCGGTGAAGTGCTCGTATGCGAGGTGCAGCGCTGCGAATGCGAGTCCAGCCACGGGCAGTAGCACAGGAAAGCGGTTGGGTGGATTCACGTGTGCCTCACCGATGATTAGAGGTTCCGGGGAACCGTTCATGTGTCGCCCACCATCGCCAGCACGTCTGCAGCCGTCTGGGTCGATGCTCGTACGACGAGCGCCTCCAGGTCCCGCGCCGGAACGCTTGCCTTGAGCGCGGTGATCTTCTCCTTCAGTCCGGGCGCCATCGGGTGCGCCACAACCACGCCAGCGCGTGCACTGAGCGCGTCGGCCACCGCCGCCACCGCGACGGCGCGCTCGGGGCGGCCCGCGGCAGCTTCCACGGCGGCAATGCCGAGCAACGCCACGCCCGTGCCGCGGGGGCTGCCGACGGCCTCGTAGGTGTACACGGCACGGCGGAACGCTTGCATCGCCGCGCGTGAATCACCCAACGCCAGCGCGGTCCAGCCCATCTCGCAGTGCACGCGCGCCACCTCGGGAATGTCGCCCACGGCGAGCAACCGCTCAAGCGATCGCTCGTAGAGGGCGCTCGCCCCACACGCGTCGCCCTTCGAAAAAGTCATCTGCGCGAGAAAGCTCAGCCCGATTCCGCAGCACTCGCCGTCGTCGAACGGTTCGCGCGCGGCGATGGCCAGCCGTACGAGCGCGATCCCCTCGTCCGGTTTGCCCGTCGCAAAGAGCTGCATGCTCTTTATGCACTGCGTGAGGCCGAGGATGAACTCGTCCACGCCCGGAAGGATGGCCAGCGCCCCGTCCAACGCGGCGCCGGCTTCATCCATGCGCCCCTGGGAGAGATGGCAGTAGCCCACACCCATCATGCCTTCGCCCGTGATTGCGGCGTCTCCGATAGCCTTGCCGTCCTCGAAGCCGGCGGTCCATTCGCCCAGCGAGCGCTCCCACTCGCCGGTCGTGGTCGAGACCATGCCCGCGGCCAGCCACGCAAGCCCTCGTCCGCGGCTCGGCGCGCGTTTCGCACCGAGGGCGAGCACCTCGTCCAGTGCCACACGCGCGGTCAGGTGCTGGCCATTGATGTGCCAGTACCAGTCGAGCAGCCCGCATAGCAGCAGTGCCTGCTCGGCCGCAGTATCGCCACCGTCGCGTGCGCACAAAAGCAGCCACGCGAGTGCGGCGCTCAGGTTCGGATCCTCGCCGCGCGCGTCCCGCAGGCACTCAATCTGTCCGCTGGAGCGAATGCCCGCGGCGACTTCCTCGGCGTACTGCAGGAAGTGGCGCGCATGCGCATGCCTCGTCGCCTCCACTTCGTTGCTGGCGTGCAGCTGCTCGGCCGCGAACGCGCGGATGGTCTCGAGCAGTGCATAGCGCTCGCCCGAACCCACCACGCGCACGAGCCCCTTTTCCACCAGCGAGTCGAGTTGGTCGAGCGCGAGGAAGCGATCCTCATCCGAATAGCAAACCTGCTCCATCGCGGCGAGCGTCCAGCCCTCGTGGAAGCAGCTCAGCTTGCGCAGCAGTTGCTGCTCGCCGGGTTCCAGCAGCGAATAGCTCCAGCTGATGGTCGCGCGCAGCGTGCGCTGGCGGAGCGGCAGGTCGCGATCGCCGCTCGTGAGGAGGTCGAGCGCGCGGTCGAGCCGCTGCAGCACCGCCGCGGGATCGAGAATGCGAATGCGCGCTGCAGCCAGCTCGAGCGCAAGCGGCAGACCGTCGAGCTTGCGGCAAATCGCGGCGACCGCTGCGGCGTTCGCGTCGGTGAGCACAAAACCGGGCTTCACCTTTTCTGCGCGCTGCGTAAACAGCGCGACGGATGGACAGCACCGCAGCACCTCGAGCGAGCGCTCTTCCGCCATCGGCAGGTCGAGTGGCGGCAGGCTGTACTCGGTCTCGCCGCCCACCCTGAGCGGCGCACGACTCGTGGCCACACAGTGCAGTCCGGCGCAGCGCGCGACCAGCGCTGCCACGTCTCCCGCGGCATCGAGCACCTGCTCCAGATTGTCGAGCACGAGCAGCATGCGCCGCTCGCCGATCACCGTGGCGAGCGCGTCGAGCGTGCTGCGGCCATGCGCTTCGGGAATGGCGAGCGCGGTGGCGATGACGGGCAGCACTTCGGCGGCGGCGGTCACCGAGGCAAGTGAAACGAATGCCGCGCCACCCGGGTACTCGTTCGCGAGACGGTGGAACACCTCTATCGCGAACCGCGTTTTGCCTGTGCCGCCATAGCCCGTTACGGTCATCAGTCGCGCGCCACCCTGCAGAAGGGCGATCGCCGAGCGGAGCGCATCCTCGCGGCCGAGCAGTTCGTTCGAAGTTGCCGGCGGCGCCACGAACACGCCGGGCGCCGAGGCGCCCGATTCAAGCGCTGGCGCGGTGTTCGGGGTATCCAGGCCTGAAGAGCCGCTGCCAGAAAGGAGTTTGCCCACACGTGCTGCAAAGGCGGCGATCGTTAGGTCACCACTGAGCCGTGACCATTGTCGCTCCCGGAACTTGTCCGGCACCAGCGCGGACTGCTCTGCGACATCGCCCAGCAGCACAGGCACGAAAAACACCTTGTTGTCAGCCATCAAGTGCGAGCGATCTACTGCCAGTTTCCACTCCAGGCGGAAGTACCCCTCCTCCCGTGCCTGCGTATTGGCTGTAATGATCGGGATGAACAGCGCACATTCCTTGATCTGCTTGCGAATCGACGCATCCCAGGCGTCGCCGCCACGCAATTCGGATTGATCAAACCACACTTCCAGTCCCGCAGTGCACAGGGCTTCGCAAATACGGCGCGCGGCATCGGCGTCCTCGGAAGCGTAGGAGAGGAAGATGGCGCCTGTGCCGCTCATTGGCCGTTTCCCGGGGCCACTTCCGCCAGCACCCGGCCGTGCACGGCGCGGGCAAAGCGCCCCGGCGCCTCCGGATGCTTGGCGAGAAACATCAAAGGCTCGAATACCTCGAGCTCCATCAGGAGAAACCGCCCGTCCTTGACCAAGCCATCGACGCGAGCGTAGACGGGTAACGACGGCGCCGCCAGGACACAAGCTCGTGCTTGCGCCACCAGTGCCGGCTCGACCTCGACGCTTTCAGTGGTGCCGCCAAACTGGAACTGCACCCGGTAATCGCCGGGCTTGGCCCGCTTGCAGACAGCGTGGCTGAACACACCGTCGAAGAACAGCAGCGAGAGCTCGCCGCCGCTCAGGATCTCGGCCAGGAAGGGCTGCACGAGCACGCCCCGGTCTGCGAGCGTTTCGTCGATCTGCTTCGTATAGGCCGCTGCGTCTTCGACGAAGAAGCGATAGGTACGATAGGCGCCGCCCGAGATGGTCGGCTTGACGACGATCTCGTTCCAGCCGCGCGCTCTCGCCAGCGCCGCGACATCGGCCTGCTCACCGCGGCCGATGCAGATGGTCGGCACCAGCGGCACGCCCGCCGCCTCCAGTTCCTGCAGGTAGCCCTTGTCGTAGTTCCAGTCGAGAATGTCGCCGGCATTGCATATGAGCACGCCGCTGGCGATGCGCGCGTCGAGCCAGGCGCGAAACTCGGCGGCGCGCTCGAAGTAGTCCCACGGGGTTCGGATGACCAGCGCGTTGAAGGACGTCCAGTCGATGGCCGCGTCGTCCCAGATTGCGGGGATCGGGGCGATGTCGAGGTGCTCGAGTGCGCGGGCGAGCAGGCGATCGTCTTCGAAGAGATTGGGATAGGCGGCGCAGGTGACGAGCGCGACGCGAGGCTGAGCAGTTTCCATTAGATATTCTGCGGGTAGATCATGAAGCCGCCCAACGCCTGCGTTGATCGGCATGTGGGCCGCGCCCAGCAATGCGCCAGTCTTGTAGAACTGCTCGGTGCGTTCTACATCTCCGCTTGAACGAGTGGTTAGACCTCGACACGCTTGCTGTACGCGTAGAAATTGTCCTCACGGACCCAGCCAAGTGACTCATACATCGCTTGTGCCGGAGCGTTTGTGATAGCAGTGGCAAGGTCGATTCGCGCGATTCCGTTCTCAGCTGCGAGTCGCTCGGCTGCGTGCAAAAGTAATCTTCCAGCACCGGAGCGCCTCGCTGCAGGCGTTACGAACAGGTCGTAAAGCAAATAAATCGCCTTCGTCTCGACCGAGCAGAAGGTCGGGTAAAGCTGACAGAATCCCAGGACTTCGTTGGCTTCGTTTGACGCAAGAAAGACGATGGACTCTCTGTTCTGGATTCGGTCGCGCATGAAGCTTCGCGCCAGCGAGAGATCGGGCTCTCGCCCATAGAACTGTCGGTACGCGTCAAAGAGTGATGCGACGACATCAAGGTCATTAATCGTTGCAACTCGGCTGCGGATGGTGAACATATCTCCTCAGAGGCCTCAACGCCGATGCTCAGCCGAGTTAGAGAGCACGACATACATCTCGCCGGTGCCCCAATTTGACCACGAGGACAACCAGTTCATCCTCTCGTATCTCGTACACGATTCGGTACTGGCCCTGTCGCACACGATACCGGTCGCCGCCCGTCAGCTTCTGGCATCCGGCGGGCCTGGGATCTTCCCCAAGCAGCTCAATCCTGCGAACCAGTCGCTGGCGATCCTTCTTCGTGGGAACGGCCAATAGCTCCTTTCTGGCCGAGGGCTTCATCAGAACCCTATATCTTCCCACTACGCTTCAGTTCCTTAACGACCGCTTCAAATGACAGATCCGGCTCGACACTTCGCTCCTCGAAGGCGAGAAGGTCATCGGCATCCTCCGCAAGGCTCAAGCGGACAGCCTCGTTGATCAGGTCCGACATTGACCGGTCGGTTTCCGCGGCCTTGAGGCGGAGCGCCCTATGAAGTGCCGGGTCAAAGTAAACAGTGGCGCGCTTTTGGGGGTTTTCCATGACGCCAACCGTAGCGCTTAGACGTTATAGCGTCAAGCTGGCACATTCAGTGGGCGTGCACTCTAACGGATCTGGAATGAGCTGCGGCAGCGTAGCAGCCGTCAGCTCCATGCAACGGTTAGACCGGCCCCGCGGGCAATGAGCCCGTCTCCTATCAGTCTCCCGCAAGCCGGAGCCCCTCAGGAGGTGGGCTACTCCCTAACCTCGAAAACATCAGGATGTTAAACAGGCGGATGTCTCTCATGCCATTGTGTTGCTTCTTCGTATGCGTGGCCTATCCGGCACAGCATCGCCTCGCTCAAGGGATTGCCGGCGAGCTGCATGGTGTAGGGGGGACCTTCGTTGGAGAGGCCGCAGGGAAGCGTCAGGGTCGGCGTTCCCGCAAAGTTGTGTAGAAACGTGAAAGCGGTGTATGCCTTCTCGGTGGCCAGCAAGTCGGCTCTGGCTTGATTCCATTCCGTCATGGACCCGTACTGCTGCCCTGAGGGAACCGTGAACGGCCTACCTGCCGCCGGACTCAGGACCGCGTCGACGCTGGACAGGACAGCTCGGAAGCGATCGCTGAACTCCTTCCCGACCTGACGGGCACTCGCGAGCTCAGCCTCACTGACACTCGCACCAAAATCGAGAAACTCCCGGAAATAGGCCCCGTACTCATCTGCCCGTGAGGGGAAGGTTTCTCGATGTGCTTGGGCCGCCTCCGCGGCGCAGACGACAGGCCAGGCAGCGAGAACCGCAGTCACGTCGGGTACCTGAACGCCCACCACCTCAGCTCCCAGCCGCTCCAGTTCTCCCAGGGCGACCTCAATCGCCGAGGCCAGTGCCGGGTCCACGCCGTCCAACGCGTAGGCACGATCGAACCCGATCCGAATCCCCTCGACGCCCCGACCGAGTTCGTCAAGCATGCGTGGTACTGGAGCGTCCAGAGAGGTGGGGTCATTGGGGTCATGACCCGCAATCGCCTCGAAGACGATCGCCGCGTCCCTCACGCTTCGCGTCATCGGGCCCACATGATCGAGCGACTCCGCAAGTGGCAGGACGCCGTAACGGCTCACACGGCCGTACGTGGGCTTCAACCCAACGATGCCGTTAGCCGTTGATGGGAAGCGTATCGACCCTCCGGTGTCAGTGCCGAGAGAAGCAAAGCAGAGACCGGCCGCCGTGGCGACACCCGACCCGCTGGAGGACACTCCGGCCCAGAGCTCTTCACCCCAGGGGTTCACCGGTATGTCGAAGTCGCGATGGTAGCCAACCATCGCACCCTCGGTCGTGGTCAGCTTTCCAAGCAGCACAGCCCCGGCGGCCTTCAGCTTCGCCACCACGCTTGCGTCGAACTCGGGGATAAATCCATCCAGAACTTTCAAGCCGCCCCTCGTTGGTACCCCCGTCGTGTAGCAGAGGTCCTTAACCGCGATGGGCACGCCGTGCAGCGGCCCCCGGTAGTTTCCGGACTGAATTTCACGCTCGGCGGCACGGGCGGACGCGAGGGCCTCGTCGGCCATGACGGTAGCATAGCTGTGCAAACGGACATCCAGTGCGTGGATGCGGTCGAGCATCATCTGCGTGAGCTCGACCGGCGAGATTTCCTTTGCCTCAATTAATCGGGCGACCTCCGACAGGCTCAGGTAGTGCAGTGGCCCGCGGTTCTGGTGGTCCACAACAGGTGGGGCGGAAGACCGTGAGCAGGCGGGTAGAAGCGACGCCGCCATGCCATAACCGAACAGGGCGAGCAGATTTCGTCGGGAGAGCCGCGCACTGTCAAGTTTTTCGATGGCACGTCGAACCTTGTCTTCTTGATTGGATTTCATCTGGACTCCTTAAGGACGATCCTGAAAACGGAAACCGCAGTGCTGCGAGGGGCAGGTCACGCGCGAACTGAGTGCCACGGCCCCGTCTATTCTGGCGATAGGTCGGTCTAACGTCGCGCTTCAGGGGCGCCCGCTTGCGGGCGTTCCCTGCAAGCGCTGGTTGGGCGTCACTTGTGCGCGTGCTTTGCCGCCTGACACGACCCAGCGAAGAAAACGCACCCACAACGACCAGGGTTGAATATGAGGCGCGTGCCCAAGTGATGCTTCGGCAGTGGCGAGGGAGTCTTCGATCAGCGCGTCATGCATGGGCTGATAGACCACAGTCCAGGACAGCACGGCGAGACCGTGCGTCGTCATTTCGAGCGTGTGGCGGAGCACGGCCGTGTCGGCGGTCGTCCCGATCCGTTCGTAACCGTGAGATCCATCGAATCCCCTCGGTCCGGTGAACCTGAACTTAATCGACTCCCCAGGTACATACTCCTCTACGAAATACCTGATCGGGCCGTGTCCGCCGCGCGCGCCGACGCTAAGGGGGCGGTCGAACTCCATCCGGGGCCACGCGTGCCTTGGCCAGAGCGAATCGTCTCGGGATGCCAGCGAATCGACTAGTGCGCCGACTTGATCCGGGCCCGCTTGCAGCTCGCGTTCGTGAACATTCAGTACCCTCATGACGGCTCCCTAGGTGACGCCTAACGCCGTGTTAAGCGGCCGCGGGCCGATTCATTATCAGGAAACACGATAGCCTCTCCCCGCGGTCCGCTTGAACACATCGTTAGACGGCACTCTATTTCTCAGCAGGGAAGTAGTAAACGCGCTGAATTAAGCCGTCTGAGAATTCGTACACGGAGATGGCTCGTTGAGATTTGGGCCCGGACTCTCCTTGCCAACTTGCGACCTCGACAGCGCTAATCCTGCCCGGAGTTGAAATGGTTCCCAATAGCGCAGATTGGCATGACGGGCAAGATCTGAAGTAGGCGTCCATGCTCGCAATCAGCGCACTCTTGCCCCGGGACTCCGCCGCAATCTTCTCGCCATCGACACTCAACCAATCGACATCTTCTGCCATATAAGCTGCCATGGCTCTGCTGTCATGCGCGTTGAACGCCGCAATAAAGTCTTCTACCGTGCGCAAATTGGAGGACGCGGGCTCGTCTGCGTAAACGGGTAGCGCTACAAGTAGTAGAAAGGCTGTGGTGAGGGTCTTTAAGCTGGACATGCTATCTCCAGTGCCGTCTAGCGTTCGAGCTAAGCGGGCGCCAACGGCAGGCCACCAGGCCCGGGCCGGTGAAAATGTACCGCGTACCACCGGCCCGGGCCTGGTGGCCTGCCGTTGGCGCTCCGCTTGAGCGAGGGATTAGGCGGCATTCACGACTACTTGCCGCGCGCAGCGTCTGGCAGCCCGTCGTGCGGCCCAAGCTCGCGTTTGGGCACGTCGGCCCACCAGTTCGAAGGGTCCATGTCCGCGCGGCGCGTCGGATTGATAGGGTAGAAGATTCGACTACCCGGCTTCGGAGCTTCACCACCCACCAGTAGTACCACCTCTCGATCGGTGTTGTTGATGAAGCAGTGTGAGATTCCAGTACCGACCGGGAAGGCCGCGAGGTCTCCTGCGCTCATCTGGTGAACATTGCCGTCAATCCAAGCGTCGACCTCGCCTTGGATGACATAGACAAACTCCTCTTCGTTTTCCTCCGCATGCGGCCAGGACGATCTGGTCCCCGGCGGTAAGCGTTGAATGTTGACTCCAATGCGCTCAAGACCAGCTTCCTTGCCCAAACGTCGTACCGGCCCCATTGGCTCCGTGCTCTGCGGGTAGATGTGGCTGTGCTCGGCAACTTCGCCGGTCGAACGGATGAAAGGCGGGCGAACGGGCATGGCTGTTTCTCACTTGTGGGCGGGAACTGGCGCGTCCTATGCCGCCTAACGACCAAGCTCAGCGGCCAAGGCAATCTGGCGCGGCCGTTGTATGCAAAGGGCGTGACAGATTGCCTTGGTCCGACTGCAGCGTCTTGTTATGCAGCATTTAGCGGCCGAATTCGCGCGACGTCCTTCCTAATCTCCTGAGCCGCATCCCAAAGGTCCACGGCCCGCTGAGCGTTCAGCCAGAACTCTGGAGAGTTACCGAATAGTCTGGCGAGCCGCAGAGCCATCTCTGGGCTGACCGCGCGTCGCTCTCGAAGCAATTCGTTGACCGACTGGCGAGAAACGCCTATAGCCTCCGCCAATCCAGTGACTGTCAGGTCGTAGTCCAAGAGAAAGTCTTCGCGAAGCATCTCGCCCGGGTGGGTCGGCCGGCGCTTCATCCCGCCCGTATTAGGAATACTCATAGCTCTTTACCGTCTCAGTGGTAGTCACAGATCTCAACGTCATACGCGTCTCCGTCCGCAAACCGGAAGCAGATTCGCCACTGATCGTTGATCGAAATGGAGTGCTGCCCTTTCCTATTTACTTCAAGTGCATGAAGTCGGTTGCCGGGCGGAACCTTCAAGTCATCGAGCTGCGTTGCCAGATCAACGTACTCGAGTTTACGTGCAGCTCGCTTGGCGATGTCGGCTGGAAACCGCTTGGACTTCCCAGTGACATACAGCTCCTGAGTATGCCGATCTGCGAAAGTCTTGATCATGGGCCGGAGTGTAATGCGTCACGTGACGCGCGTCAACGGCCCATGCTGCATAACGTCAGCGTTCAGCCGCGCGAGTCTTCGAGCGTCCGCTGGAACGCTTAGTTAGATCGTCCTGGTACTGGTCCGTATATTCATCCAGCAGCCGACGAATCATCCTCTGATAAGAAGTGTGATTGCGCTCCGCCACCGCTTTAAAGAAATCGACGCTTCGACGGCTCAGCGAAATAGTGACCTTTACTCCCTCTTCGCCCACGACGAGCTCATCGGGGGACGGAAGGAAATCCCGAACTACCCTGGCCTGAATCGGCTCATCCGTGTATTTGATTTTCTTGCTCATAGATCCGCTTGCCCTTGCGCCAGTATCCGGCGCCGATGATGCGTATCACGTACTTCCGGTAGGTGAATCGCACGGTAAGAACCCCTCCCCCCACGGATCCGAAACAATAAAAGCGTTCCTCCGACTCGCTGTGTGCGAGGTCCCGAGCAATCACTCGCTTCGGATCCAGGAACGCCTCCTGGGCGAGGCTGAAGCTGACACCATGCTTCTGCTGATTCTCCGCATCCTTGTCGAAGTCCCATTCGAACCTGGCTGTCATCGAATGAGACTATCACGAGTATGGGGGAATCGCCATACGCGCGTCTGGCAGGCCTAACGGCTCGGAATTCTGCTGCACGGCCCGCCCCAGCACCAGCGCAGCGTATCCATCAGGCCTTCCGTGACAGCAGCAATTCCTTGTTAGGAGGCGCCCCGGAACCGCTGTGCCCTGCCTCCTTTCGACCTCGCCCTCAGATCGGCGGCGGCCGGAATCCGCCAAGATCGCTCTCAAGATGCGCCGCAACCGCAAGGACGATGTCCTCTCGCCCCGGAGCACCGGCTATCTGGACTCCGATCGGTAGACCTTCCGGTGAGGTCCCGCAGCGAACGGTCGCAACCGGCCAGCCCAGGACACTAAATGCTTCCATATAGTTCACGCCAAGATCCTGATCGGGGTCGTAGGTCGCCCCGTGAAGCACCGCCGGGACCGAGGTCACCGGACACACGACGACATCGTGCTCTAGAAGGAAGCGTGACATCGAGCTACGAAGGGCATACCAACCTGCCACAACCGCGTCGAGTTCCTCACCATCAAGGGGCGGGAACACGATATCGGCGGGGGAAGACCAGGCTGGATTGATGGAAATCTCAGTAGTCCCCTGCGCTGACATCAACCGCCGGAATATCGCGCCGCCATCCGCAGAGATCAGCGCCCCGGACACATCTGCCGTCCGTTCGATTCCGCTGGGCCGCGCCTCTGCGACTTGCAGAACCACGCCCTCAAGCGCTCTTGCGGCGGCCCTCACAGTCTCTTGGGTAGCCGGCGTCGGGCTGTCAACGCCATCGTCGACATAGTATGCGACTCGGAGCGACGACAATTGGACGTCCTCTGGATTGCCCAGAGGCATCGGAAGGATGGACGGATCGATATGATCCGGACCTGCCAGAATCGATAGGATGAGGTAGAGATCCTCCACGTATCGAGTCAACGGTCCGGGCTGTTGGTATAGATCGAAGATTCCGCCAAACGGAATCGCGTGCCCGGTCCTTGGTATCCGGCTCTGCGTCGGCTTCAGGCCCGCTAGGCCGCAATGGGCCGCCGGCCCACGAACACTACCAGTGGCGTCAGTACCGACATCAAATGTCGCTCCGCCCGCTGCCACGATAGCTGCCGCCCCACCGCTACTTCCGGCCGGGGATCTCGCAAGGTCCCACGGGTTATTGGTCCGCCCGTAGACAAGGTTGTGGGTTTCAAAGCCGTACGTGAACTCCGCGGTATTCGTCTTGCCCAGGAGGATCGCCCCGGCATCCCTCAGTCGTCTCACAACCGTTGCGTCCCGGTCGGGGACGAATCCAGCGCGACCGAGCGTCCCCCATGACGTAATCACTCCCTCGGTGTCGAACGAATCTTTGATGGTCATCGGAAGACCATGCAGGGGTCCCAACGAATCTCCGCGAGCCAGACTCTCATCTGCCCGCCGGGCGTCCGCCCTAGCCCCCTCGGCTCGAAGCTGGACTACTGCATTCAACGATGGATTCACCTGATCAATTCGATCGAGGTAAATGTCCACGAGTTCGACTGAGGAGATGCGCTTGTCCCGGATCGCCCCGGCGAGCGCCTTTGCGGATGAGTTGTACAGGGGGTCGGTCAGAGCAGTCACTCTTTCGGCCCGCACTCGGGGATCAGCTCGACAGCCCCCAACTGCGACTGCGGCGGTCACCCCTGCCGCCACCTTGAGGAAGTCGCGTCTGGAAAGATCCCTACCGCCCGCTACGGTACGTCCTGCCTCTGGAGGGGGTTCAGACTCGATTGGCATGATCTACACCTCAGGGCAGGGTGGGTATCGGACATTTCTGCCAATCCGATGACAGCGCCTCCTAACGCCACGCATGAGCCGCGCTTGACGGCGACCGACCGGAGCGACAGCGGAGGGAGGGAGCGGTCAAGCGTCGATCTCCATGCGTTAGTTAGAGGTCAGCTCTGGATCGCCAATAGCCTGGCTCCCGGCTGCCATGGGCCACTGCGATGATGAAAAGCTTATCTCCCATCACCGAATAGATGATCGAGTGCGGGAAACGCCTGAGAACGAAGTGACGCAATTCCGTATCAATCAACGCGCCGCTCTCCGGGTGCTCAAGCAAAAGCTCGATGACGCGCTCGACCTCCCGTGCAAACCGATCACCAAGCCCCGGCAACTCGGATTCGTAATGCGCCGCCTCCTCAATGAACTCCCACTCCGCCTCCGGATGGAATTCGTACTCCATCAGCCAAGGCGTGCACGCAAGCGTTCAAATACCAGGTGCCCAGGTACACCTTGGACTCGTCCTTCCGCAAGGTCCCGGTAACGCTTCTGCGCCTCCTTTAGCCATGCCTTCTCGACGTCGGCGTCAGCTGGTGCATCCAACTCCGCCATCAGCGCGCGAATCAGCTCCTCCTTGTCGGAGTCGCTAAGTTTCTGAATTTCCGCATAGATCTCAGATACCGCCCGGGCCATGATTTGGTCTCCGTTGCAACCTACGCCCAGTCTATCGCCACCCTGTCCTAACCGCTAACGTGAAGTATGCGGCCTAAACGCAGCATTATCCTCCGGCGAAATCGCCGCATAACGCCGTTGGGCATTCTCCAAGGGGCTGATTCCATTAACCATAGGCTTGCATATAGCACGCCAGTTCATGGTGATGTTATTCAGCAATCGACGTCTCCGCGGAGACGCGTCAAGCGGCAATGAGGTCCTGAGACGTCTCAGCCAAGCGCTTTAGCGTCGCTTCCTCGGCATATACAAATCCGTCAGCGTCCCCTCGAACGCCTCGGCCGCCAGCGCCACCGTCTCCGACAGCGTCGGATGCGGATGCACCGTCAGGCCGATGTCCGCCGCGTCACAACCCATCTCGATCGCCAACGCAGTTTCGGACACCAGGTCGCCGGCATTGGTGCCGACGATGCCCGCGCCGAGCAGGCGGCCCGTCTTCGGTTCGAACAGCAGCTTGGTGATGCCCTCGTCGCGGCCGATGGCGAGCGAGCGCCCTGATGCGGCCCAGGGGAACACGCCCTTTTCGTACTCGATGCCCTCGGCCTTCGCCTGGTCCTCGGTGAGGCCGACCCATGCGATCTCCGGATCGGTGTAGGCGACCGACGGGATCACGCGCGCGTCGAAGGCGCTCTTCTCGCCGCTGGCGACTTCGGCGGCGACCTTGCCCTCGTGGGTCGCCTTGTGGGCCAGCATGGGCTGGCCGACGATGTCGCCGATGGCGAGGATGTGCTCGACGTTGGTGCGCTGCTGCCGATCGACGGGGATGAAGCCACGCTCGACCTTCACGCCCGCGGCCGCGGCATCGATCGCCTCGCCGTTCGGCCGCCTCCCCACGGCGACCAGCACGCGATCGTAGGTCTGCGGCTTGTCCGGCGCGTTCTTGCCCTCGAAGCTCACCTTGATGCCGCCCTTGAGCGCCTTCATCTCGGTGACCTTGGTGCTGGTCATGATCGCTGCGTAGCGCGCCTTGATGCGCTTCTCCAGGGGGCGCACCAGGTCGCGGTCGCAGCCGGGCATCAGGGTGTCCGTGAGTTCGACCACGCTGACCTTAACGCCGAGCGCGTCGTACACGCAGGCCATTTCGAGGCCGATGATGCCGCCGCCGATCACCAGCAGGTTCTTCGGCAGTTCATCGAGCGCCAGCGCACCCGTGGAGTCCATGATGCGCGGGTCGTCGGGTGCGCCGGACAGGTTCATGGACTCGGAGCCCGCCGCGATGATGCACTGGCGGAAGCTGAGCTCTCGCGCGCCCTCCGGTCCATCCAGCTTGATCGTGTGCGCTCCGGTGAACTTCGCCGTGCCGCGCAGCACCTTGACCTTGCGCTGCTTCGCGATGGTGTCGAGGCCCTTGGTGAGCCGACCGACCACGCTCTCCTTCCAGCCGCGCAGCTTGTCGAGATCGATCTTCGGCGCGCCGAACACGACGCCGTGCGCCGACATGTGCGCGGCTTCCTCGATCACCGCCGCGGCATGCAGCAGCGCCTTGGAGGGTATGCAGCCGACGTTCAGGCAGACGCCACCGAGGGTGTCCCAGCGCTCGATGAGCGTAACGTCGCGGCCGAGATCCGCGGCGCGGAACGCGGCCGTGTAGCCGCCGGGGCCGGCGCCGAGCACCAGCAGGTCGGCGTCGTAGTGGCCCTGGTCATCTGCTCGCTCGGCAGGGAAAGCGGCGGGCTGTTCGGCACCGCTGTCTTCCGCGGGCGCGTTTTCCTTTGCGTCCTCTGTGCTCTCTGCGGGAGACCCTTCTTCCTCGACCGCCACGACGGCGATGACGTCGCCCTCCGACACGCGATCGCCCTTGCCGACCTTGAGCTCGACGAGCTTGCCGCCGAACGGCGCCGGCACGTCCATCGAGGCCTTGTCGGTCTCGAGCGTGAGCAGCCCATCCTCGGGCGCGACGGTGTCGCCCTCGGCAACCAGCACCTCGATGACCTCGACATCTTTGAAGTCGCCGATGTCGGGGACACGGATTTCCTTGCGTTCACTCATGGGTGCAGCCTCGTTGACGCCGGCGCTCAGGCCAGCAGCCGGTCCACGTCGGAAAGGATCTCCGCGAGGAAGCGCGTGAAGCGCACGGCCGCGGCGCCGTCGATGACGCGGTGGTCGTAGGACAGCGACAGCGGCAGCATGAGGCGCGGCACGAACTCGCCGTCCTGCCAGACCGGCTGCATGGCATGGCGCGACACGCCGAGGATCGCGACTTCGGGCGCGTTGATGATCGGCGTGAAAAACGTGCCGCCGATGCCGCCGAGGCTCGAGATCGTGAAGCTGCCGCCCTGCATATCGGCGCCGGCCAGCTTGCCGTCGCGCGCCTTCTCCGACAGCTCGCCGAGCTCGCGTGCCACCTGGAACAGGCTCTTGCCTTCCAGGCCCTTGATCACCGGCACCACCAGCCCGCCGGGCGTGTCCACGGCGAAGCCGATGTTGAAATACTGCTTCATGATGAGCTGCTGCCCGTCCGGGTGCAGCGAGGCGTTGAACTGCGGGAACTCCCTGAGCGCCTTGACGCAGGCGCGCAGCATGAACGCCAGCGGCGTCAGCTTCGCGCCCTCTTTCTCGGCATCCGCTTTCAGGTCCTTCCGGGCGCGTTCCATCTCCGTGATGTCCGCCTCGTCGAACTGCGTGACGTGCGGCAGGTTGACCCACGAAGCATGCAGGCGCGGCCCGGAGATGCGCTGCACACGCGACAGCGGCTTGAGCTCCGTCGGGCCGAACTTCGAGAAGTCGACCTCAGGCACGGCAGGCAGGCCCGCGCCGCCGCCGGCAGGTGCGCCCTGTTTCAGCGCCTGCTTCACCCAGGCCTTGACGTCGTCGTGCGTGATCCGCCCCTTGACGCCGCCGCCCTTGACCCGGCCGAGATCCACGCCCATCTCGCGCGCGAACTTGCGTACCGACGGCCCGGCGTGCACCTCGGCCGACGCCTCGGGAGGCAGCTCCTTGGCTGCCGCAGACTTGCCCGCGCCGGATGGCTGCGCGGGCGCCGCCTCGCCGCGATCCCCGCGATCCGACGAGTCTTGACTGTCTGTAGCTGGCTTCTCTGCACTCGTCTTTGTGCCTTGCTCCGCTTCCCCCGCGCCTTCTTTTGGTTTCTCCGCGCGATCCTTTTCCGCCCCCTCGAAAATGGCGATGAGATCGCCCTGCGAGACACGGTCGCCCTTCTTGACCTTCAACTCGGCGACCTTGCCCGCGGCCGGCGCGGGAACCTCCATCGCGGCCTTGTCGGTCTCGAGCGTGATCAACGGGTCTTCGGCCTTGATCTCGTCGCCGGCCTTGACGTGCACCTCGATGATCTCGACATTGTCGAAATCGCCGATGTCCGGAACGCGCACTTCGCTGTTACTGCTCATCGCGCGCCCCTACAGGTCCACCGGGTCGGGTTTCTCGGGATCGATGCCGTAGGTCTTGATCGCCTTGGCCGCAACCGCCGGTTTCACTTTGCCGTCCGCGGCCAGCGCCGCCAGCGCCGCGGCCGCGATATAACGCCGGTCCACCTCGAAGTGATCGCGCAGCGCCGCCCGGCCGTCGCTGCGGCCATAGCCGTCGGTGCCGAGCGTCACGTAGCGCCCGGGGATCCATTCCCGCACCTGGTCGGGCACCGCGGTCATGTAATCGGTTGCGGCGATGAACGGCCCCTCGCGTCCCTGCAGCGACCGCTCCACGAACGAGGCTTCCGGCTTGCCCTCCGGGTGCAGCCGGTTGCGCCGCGTCACCGACAAGCCGTCGCGGCGCAACTCGTTAAAGCTGGTGACGCTCCAGATGTCGGCATCCACGCCGTGCTCTTCCTTCAGCATCTCGGCGGCGGCAATCACCTCGCGCAAAATGGTACCCGACCCCAGTAACTGCACGCGGGGCCGGTCGTTCTTGCCCTTGCCGGCGTTGCGCAGCTCGTACATGCCGTTGAGAATGCCCTCGCTCGCGCCGTCGGGCAGCGCCGGCTGCTGGTAGTTCTCGTTCATGCAGGTGATGTAATAGAACACCCGTTCTTCCTGCTCGAACATCCGCTTCAGGCCGTCGTGTACGATCACCGCCAACTCGCAGGCGTACGCGGGATCGTAAGAACGGCAGTTGGGCACGGTCGAGGACAACAGGTGGCTGTGGCCATCCTGGTGCTGCAGTCCTTCACCGGCCAAA
>Ga0209498_1000962_pt1 | contig 17724 bp, 12 predicted proteins | sample WalLakDeSediment_FD_184131 | JGI IMG/M metagenome (GOLD analysis project Ga0209498, IMG submission 184131) | Lake sediment microbial communities from Walker lake, Nevada to study Microbial Dark Matter (Phase II) - Walker Lake 11/02/13 Deep... | ecosystem: Environmental > Aquatic > Freshwater >... | reverse complement strand
AAAATGACATTTCAATTTACTATATTTGATTCAGGAAATCCGAACGCAAACTGTTCTAATTCTATGAAAATCTTAATATCAACATTAATTCTTTTCTTCTCTTTTACATCATTTCCTCAGAGCGAAGAATATATCTTTAAACAATTTACTGACTCCGATGGGCTTTCGCAAAGCACTATATTTGCGATGGTCCAGGATGAACAGGGATTTCTCTGGCTTGGAACTATTGACGGATTGAACAGGTACGACGGATATGAGTTCAAGGTTTACGTAAATGATCCGGCAGATGCTTCATCAATTTCAGATAATTTTATCTCTGCACTTTTTGAAGACAGTGACGGGATTATCTGGGTCGGAACTGTTAATGGTTATTTGAATTCATTTGACCGCAAAACTGAAGTTTTCAAAAAATATTTTATCAATGATTTCTTTTCAGTATTCAGTAAACCCGATGTTAATTTTTATGAATACCCTCTGGCTTTTTCCCGAAACCAGTTAAATACAATAACAAGTATAACTGAAGATAATTATGGTTATTTATGGATCGGTACCTGGGGAAATGGGCTGATAAAGTTCGATAAAAAAAATAATAAAGGAATTCACTATTACAATGATCCTGACAATCCTTTCAGCATAAGTTCAAACAGAGTAACTGATTTATTAATTGACAATAATGTTGAATTATGGATTGCGACATTTGGCGGCGGCATCAATAAATTAATACGAAAAATCGTTTCAGAAAATGATAAGAACGATTTGGGGCTGCCAGGATTTTCAAGATATACTTCGAATCAAAGTAACATACACTCGCTGAATGACGATAAAACTATTTCGTTGTTTGAGGATATAAGCGGGAATATCTGGATCGGTACTTTTTACGGCGGCTTGAACTTGATAAACTCTGAAAATAAATCGCTTCCTCCTGATCGCTTAAAGTTCAAACATTACAACAAGAGCAATGGTCTTTCAAATGAAACAGTAATGGCAATTAATCAGGACGCTGAAGGTTATATCTGGATTGGAACATTTGGAGGCGGAATAGACAGGCTCAATCTACAGCTTTCGCAGATTATTAATTTCTCTGAAATATCATCCAGCCAAATTTCTTTCCCGGATGTGGAAATACTTTCACTGTTTGTAGATCGTTCAGGAATATTATGGGCAGGTTCACATCTTGGTGAAGGTGTGGCAAAAATTCAAAAAAGCAAATTGAAGTTTGATATTATTAAAAGTAAATCGCCCGGCAATCTTAAACTAAATGATGATGTCGTCTGGTCAATATTAAAGGATAGTAAAGAAAACCTCTGGGTCGGAACATACAGAGGAGGAGTTAATATACTCAACCTCGATAAAAACCAGCGGCAAATAATTAAGAAGTCAGATGATAAAAATCTCGGCATTAGTGATAATCACATCCGTTCATTTGCTGAAGATAAGTTTGGTAATATCTGGATAGGAACTTACAGCGGAGGTTTAAACAGAATTTCGTCTGATAAAAAAAGAATTGATGTTTTTAAAAATGAACCTGAAAATCTGAATTCACTTTCTGCAAATCAGGTGCTCGATATATTTATTGAATCCGAAACTACTATCTGGGCTGCAACTTTCGGCGGAGGATTAAACAAAATAACTTTTTCTGATAACACCTCGGGAACTCCTGAGTTTCAAGCTTATCGAAATGATCCATCAGATGTAAATTCGCTCTCTGATGATCGTTTATATACAATTCTTAAAGACAGTAAAGGAAACTTTTGGGCAGGCACTTATGGCGGCGGGTTAAATAAATTTGATGAAAAGATTACAAAGTTTGACATTGTATTTCCCGACTCAGAAAATCCACAATCATTATTAGGAGATAAGATACTTTCTCTAAGTGAATCTTCTGATGGGAATATTTGGATTGGAACATCAGGGTACGGGTTAAATAAATTTAATCCTGAAACAGGAGCGGTTAAAAATTTTTCAATCACTCAAGGCTTAACCAGTGCAGTTGTATATGGAATACTCGAAGATAACAATTCCAATTTATGGCTGAGCACAGATAACGGCATATTTTTATTTAACATCGCAGAGGAAAGATTCATCCAGTTCAGCATTGAAGACGGTGTTCAAAGTCTTGAATTCAGCGGCGGCGCATATTTCAGAGATGCTGAAGGTGTGATGTATTTCGGCGGCATAAATGGTTTAAACTATTTTCATCCTGACAGCGTTAAAATAAATCAGTATGCACCTCGCGTTGTAATCACTAACATTAAAGTAATGGATGAGAGAATTAAAGGCGAACCTGAAGAGATAATTCTGTCATACGATCAGAACTTTATCTCAATCGAATTTTCTGCTCTCGATTTTTCGCTTCCTAAAAGAAACAGATACAGCTATATGCTTGATGGATTTCAAAAATCGTGGATGTTTGCTCAGGGATCTAACAGAACAGCTGTATATACAAATCTTCCTCCAGGTGAATTTACTTTTATGGTTAAAGGAACAAACTCAGATGGGATCTGGAACGAGAATGCAGCGGTCCTGAGGATAATTATCAATCCTCCCTTCTACCAAACATGGTGGTTTGTAACTTTAGTTGTTCTTACAATAACATTTTTGATTTATTACCTTGGAACAATCAGAGTAAAAAGTCAGCTCGAAATCGAAAAGCTTAAACTCAAAATTGCATCTGACTTGCACGATAACATTGGTGCCGGATTAACCGAAATTTCCATTTTAAGTGAAGTTGCTGAGAGAAAAGATATTCAATCAAATGCAGTTGTAAAATCTGAACTAAGAAAGATTAGTGAAAAAGCACGTCATCTCGTGGATTCAATGAGTGATATCGTTTGGGTTGTTAATCCTCAACGGGATTCGTTTTACGATTTGATAGTTAGGCTCAAAGATTCATACAACGAATTCTTCAGTACAATAGGGATATCTTTCCAGGTAAAAAATGTTGCAAAAAGCGACGATATAAAATTACCAATGGAATACAAACAGAATTTGCTTCTGATGTTCAAAGAAGCGATCAACAATGCAATAAAGCACAGCGGCTGTAAAAAAATAACTCTCGAGGCTTTTTATAAAAACGATATTATTGAAATAATTCTGAAGGATAATGGCAAGGGTTTTAATCCTGATGAAATTAAATTTGGAAACGGAATAAAAAATATGCGGGACAGGGCAGCAAAAATAAAGGGTAAACTCAACTGGAATTCTAACATTGAAAAGGGAACAATTGTTACTTTTTCGGGTAAACTTGGAAGCCTGAACAAATTAAAATCTCTCTTCAGATAATAGGATAATTAAATGATCAATGTTGCAATAGTAGAAGACAATGATACAATAAGAGAAGGATTAGCCGCTCTCATAAATGGAACCAGCGGTTACAAGTGTATCGGTGCTTTTGGTGATTGCGAAACATTTCTCGCAAAGCTTAAGACTCTTGAAGTGAACGTAACTCTTATGGATATTGCTCTGCCAGGTATAAGCGGAATCGAGGGCGTAAAGGAAGCAAAAAAAATAAAACCCGATATAGATATTCTTATGCTTACAATTTACGAGGACAGCGAAAAAGTTTTTGATGCGCTTTGTGCAGGTGCTTGCGGCTACCTGGTAAAAAAGACTCCCCCATCCAAGCTGCTTGAAGCTATAAAGGAAGTTAACGAGGGAGGTTCACCGATGAGCAGCCAGATTGCACGACAGGTTATTACGGCTTTTAAGGAATCCAAGGATATAAAAGATGAAAATCAGGAATTTGAACTTAGTTCGAGAGAAAAGGAAGTAATAACTCTTTTGGCCGGCGGAAATAACTACCAGCAAATAGCCGATCAACTTTTCATTAGTGTGGATACTGTCCGCCATCATATTAAAAACATCTATAAAAAACTACACGTTCATACACAGTCAGAAGCAGTAGCAAAAGCAATCCGCAAAAGAATAATCTGACTTCCTGCCTACATAGATATGTAGTCTATTTTCTTCCAATCCACAAAAAGGCTCTCTAATTACATATTCGTGTAATTGATTTCCTTGCATATTCTTATAGTTTTAGACCAGAGATTTAGAACAATGGTATCCCGAACTAATTCTCGCAAAAATTTGGTTTTGACAAAACTAAAAAAGAAAGGGTGCGCATATGGAATCAACTATCATAAAAAAAGAACTGACCAATCCTATCTCGGATTTAATCAGTGATGAAATTTATGAGCTTCTTGTCTCGCGGGGATTGATAAACGATAGAGCTGTGCGAGATTACATCATAAGAAAGAAATTTAAATCGCTTCGTTCACAGAAGTTAAAAACCGGGGATGCAATTGATTCGCTGAGGGCAGAATATCCATATCTGCAATTTGATACGATAAGAAAAATTGTTCACAATCCGCCAAAGAGTTTAGCTAACTAGATAAAGCCCTCCTGGTGCGATCACCCCATCTGCCACGTGGGGTGATCCACTTCTTTAAAATTACTTTTCAGAATTTGAGAGGTTGGTGCTCTGGTTTCAACAGATCATTTATTTCTTTAACAGGATTAAAAGTGATTTTCGGAACTTCAACAAAAACTGTTAGCCAATAATACATTCCGCCATTCCACAAACCAGGAAGTTCCAGAGCTTTTAATTCTTTACCGTCTTTAGATTTGGTCGTTATTAATCCTGTCTCCGGATTAGAAAATTTCTCAAGGTTGAAATTGTTTCCCTTATAATCCTTCACACCACAAACAAGATCGACAGGATTGAAATGAGTTGCTGCATTATAAATTGTTGCCTGGCTTTTATCTGAAAGATTTACCTGTGCCGTTTCAACAATCTGCTTTGTAATTTCACCGTTTGCACCCTCAACCCAGAAAGGACTTCCACCAGGATGTTCTTCCTTTTTTACCATTCCACAAACACGAATCGGACGATTAAGAAAATTAAACAAGTAGTTTTTCTTTTCAATTAATGTTTTGGTTTTCAACTTATCAGATATATCAATTTCTAACTCTACCTTTAGGAACTTGATGGTTTCACTAACTAAACTTTCATCCACTTTTTCCTTTTCAAGCTTTTCCAGAAATGCGAAAACTTTTTCCTGTAAAGAAATAAGATAACCGCCGAGAATTTTTTTGTATCTGTAAGTTTCATCTCTTAAATGATCGGGGACAATATTATCAATATTCTTTATTGAAACTATATCTGCTTTGAGATCACTTAGATTTTTAAGCAATGCACCATGTCCGCCCGGTCTGAAAACAATTTTTCCATTTTCATCTCTTAATGGTTTATTATCCACAGTAACTGATACTGTGTCTGTTGAAGGACTTTGAAATGAAAACCCAACATCAAACTTCCATCCCTTGCTCCTGTACTTTTCAAATAATCCCAGGAATAATATTTTAATCACTTCTTCGTGCTCGGGAGAAATTGTAAAATGGACTTTCACAATTTTGTTTTTACCTGCAGCATAATTCATCGCTTCGATGAGATGCTCTTCAAATGCCGTTCTCGATCCTTCAGGATATGAGTGAAAATATATACAGCCTTTGGGAAGGTTGGAGTAATTCAATCCAATATCTTCAGATACAAACCGGATAATTTCGGAAACGCTTTCCTTCGCAAGTAAATCATCAATCTTTTTTCCACTCTTCTCAACTCTTTTCTTTAATTCATTAAAGAATGCAAAGCGATGAATGTTTTCAAAAAAATCAAGTGTAGCCAAACAATCTTCATCTCCATTAGCTGCAAGTTCTTTAATCTTTTTGAGGTCAATTTTTCCATGCTTGACCAATACAGTTAATTGCTTTTTGAACATTCTCGTAGCAGCTCCCGATGCAGGAACAAATTTGACAACTCTGCCTTCATCCAATGCTTTGAGAAAAATTTCGGTATAATGATTCTGCTCAGTTTCTGAAATTATTTTTACACCATCACTAATTATGCAGGGTTTTAGAAGCTTTAAGAATGGTATGCCCTTCTCAAAAATCTTTATTTGCTCAATGATCTTATCAGCAGGAACATCAAGATTCTCATCAGTTAGAAGCTCAGTCTTTAAATTGTCAAGTTCATTTATTTTCATATTGCCTATCTGTTCTTAAATAATTATTCCTATAACAAAAATAATTCAGGATGTTAGATAATAATTTAAGCATAAGTTTAATTTTATTTTTTATATCTCACATCCTGAATAAATTTAATGATTAAAAACAGAGATATATATTCTGGAAGACATAAAATACATAAATGAAAACACACCTCTGGAGAAAGTTAACGATCCTTTACTGAAGGAAAGAAAAATAGCTCTATTCATCAAAAGAGAAGATCTTAATCATCCGGCAATGTCAGGAAACAAATGGCATAAGCTGAAGTACAATATTCAGGAAGCAAAAAAGCAAGGCAAAGATACTCTGTTAACATTTGGTGGGGCATATTCAAATCATATTTACGCCATCGCAGCAGCAGGAAAGATTTTTAATTTTGACACCATTGGAATAATCAGAGGAGAAGAACATCTGCCGCTAAATCCTACTCTTTCCTTTGCTAAAGATAGCGGGATGAAGATTTATTATCTGGATAGAACGTCCTACAGAAATAAAAACTCACCTGAAATAATCAATCAGCTTCAAGAAAAATTTGGAGATTTTTACTTGCTTCCTGAAGGCGGAACCAATGATTATGCTGTTAAAGGTTGCAGTGAAATCATCAGTAAGATCAATATAGATTTTGACTACGTTTGCTGCCCCTGCGGAACTGGCGGAACTTTAGCCGGGCTAATTTCAGGTTTGAATGGGGATAAATATTCACTTGGATTTTCCGTTCTGAAAGGTGCGTCATTTTTGAAAGAAAATGTCCAATCATTATTACAAAATTCCAATATTAATTCTCTAAAAAATTGGAATATCAATCTTGACTATCACTTTGGAGGTTATGCAAGAACGGACTTAGTTCTGCTGGACTTTATAAACAGATTTACTTCACACACAAAAATTCCCATTGAGCCGATTTATACCGGAAAGATGTTATTTGGCATTTACGACCTTGCTTCAAAAGGATTTTTTAAAGAAGAAAGTCGGATAATCGCTTTACATACAGGCGGTTTGCAGGGATTAAAAGGCTTAGCCGGTAAATTGTCTGGACAAACACTTAACGACTAACTAATATTAGCAGGATTATACATTTTTAGCGATAAAATAAATTCATCATTAAATTGCAGATAAGTTTGAAAAATAATTGATCTGGTATTTATGGAAGATATAAAAATTTTATTAGTAGAAGACGAAGAAATAGTCGGGAAATTCATTGAGAAGCAGCTTGGTGGATCGGGCTATCCTGTTATTGATTTAGTAAACTCCGGCGAAAAAGCAATCGAAAGAGTTGCATCATTAAAGCCTGATGTTGTCCTGATGGACATAAAAATTATGGGTTCAATGGATGGAGTTGAAACTGCAGACGTAATCAGAAAAAATTATCATGTTCCTGTTATCTTTCTTACCTCACTGGCAGACGACGAATCCTTCCAACGCGCAAAATTGGCTGAACCTTTTGGCTATCTCATCAAACCGATCAACGTAAAAGAATTTAAAAGAGCAGTTGAGCTCGCTCTCTACAACAATAAGATTTATAAAGAGTTGCTTGAAACAAAACAAAGATTTCAAATTGCAACGGAGTCGGCACTAACAACTGTGTGGGAAATCTGGAATGAGGATGGAAATCTTTTGATAAATCCATCTTCGCCGGAAATTTTTGGATACGATAGAAGTTACTTTGAAGGAAAAAACCTTGAGTCGATGAAATTTATTTTTGAGGATGATATAAAAACTGTTACGAAATCGATCCGGGAATGTCTCCAGGGTAGAATAAAGCGATTTGAAATCGAACACAGAATTTATAATAAAGACAGAACTGCAAGCTGGGTTTTACTTCGCGGTGTGCGTGTATCATCCGACAACAATAAACCAGGGAGAATAATTGGCTCTGCAACAGACATTACCGAACGAAAGAACTATGAGCAAGCACTAACAAAAAGTGAGGGAAATTTCCGAAGTATCTTTGAGAGTGCCGGGGTAGGAATGGCTACACTCACTCCCGACGGTCAGGTCAACAAGGTTAATAACTCCTTTTGCGAAATAATGGGCTATAGCGAAAAGGAAATTATCGGAATAAATCTGAGGAATCTCACTCATCCCGGAGACCTTGGAAAATGGCTGGAGCTTATAAAGGAAGTTGTAAAACTCGACACGGCTGATGCAAGATCAATCGAACTAAGATATCTTCATAAAAACGGAGAAGTTGTCTGGGCAATTACAACAATTTCACTCATCAGGGATGCTGTTAATAAGCCGCAATTCTTTATAGCACAAATACAAAATATTACCAGCCGAAAAAAGTTTGAAGAGCAGTTAGTTAAATACACAGAAGAATTAAAGATACTTAACGCAGCTAAGGATAAATTCTTCTCTATTATCTCCCACGACCTCAGGAGTCCATTCAATTCTCTTCTCGGACTTACAGAGTATATATCTCAATCTTATAATGAAATGACTCCACAGGAAATTAAAAGTTCTATCACAAGTATATATGGTTCTTCGAAGCAGGTTTACAATTTAATTCTTAATCTCCTCGAATGGTCGATGATCCAAACCGGCAGGTTAACTGTAAACAAAAGTGTGATTAATCTTTCTGAATTGGGAACAGAAATGTTGAACTTATATTCAGAAAGCGCTAATCAGAAGAAGATCGGATTAATCAATATTATGAAGGAAGATATACTGATTTATGCAGATAAATATATGATTGATACAATCCTGAGGAATTTTGTTTCAAACGCAATTAAGTTCACTAATCCTGATGGAACAATTACCATTAAAGGAATGATCAACGGGGACAATGCAGAAATATCCGTAACCGACACAGGAATAGGCATCAGTCATGAAAACCAAAAAAATTTATTCCGTATTGACGAGCAGTTCAGAAGAGATGGAACAGCAAATGAAAAAGGTACTGGACTTGGATTAATCCTTTGCAAAGAGTTCGCGGAAAAGAATGGTGGAGTTTTATGGGTAGAAAGTGAAGAAGGTAAAGGAAGCAGATTCTCCGTAACTTTACCAAGATATCTGGGGAATTTGAATAATCTTGAGAACCGGTAGTCTTATATCTTAAGTTAAAAAAATTACTAATAACCAAATCATCTGAGGAATTATGAGCGACCTTCTAATAGTTTTCATTGGTCTCGCAATTATGTTCTATATTTTCTTTGTTCTTGGAACCTCAAGAACAGCTATTCAGAAAGGACTTAATGGGTTACTCTGGTTCCTTTTTTCTCTAATTCTTCCCCCAATAGCTTTCATTTCGGTTCTGATAGCAGCACCAAAGCAGGCAAGGTCAAAGGATGAATACGGATTTATTGATAACATAATAATGGATCTTTCTCAGCCATTTGTCGATATTGCTCATACTTCAAGAGCGCTCCTTGGTGTGAATCTTTCTTATGTGTTGGAAGGCTTAACTTACTTCGGTGTAGTTGGATTACTTGCAATCTTTTTTAATGATTTTATTAAACTGGATGATATTGATGCGGGCAGAATGGTTGGAATACAAACTGCTGGTATTACAATCGCAATGCTTTTCCTTGGTGCAACAGTAGACTGGATTGGCTTACGAAAGTCTCTTTTAATTGCTCTTTCATTAATGCTGATTGGAAGAACTCTATTAACAATTTCTCCTGATATTGGTATTCCAGGTCTTTGGGACTCAGCTCACGTAATCGCTATGATGGGAATTCTGGGAATCATTCTCGGTTACGGAATTTATCAACCAGCTTGTTATGCTGGTGTAAAGCAGCTAACCAACGAAAAGACCGCTGCGATGGGATACGCAATGCTTTATGCATTGATGAACCTCGGCGGATTTCTTCCTGGCTTGATTTCACCACCTGTAAGAAGAGCATTCGGAATTCCCGGTGTATTTTGGGTATATGTTGCACTAACTGTTACCGGTATTGCTGTGGTTTATTTCATCATAACAAAAAAAGCGATGGAAAAAGCTAAAAGCGAAGCCAACCAGGACGCTGATGGTAAGCAAAAACCAGAAGAGGTAGATGAAATGGCAGGGATGTCCAAGAAGGATCGAATTGCTTACTACATTAAAAATTTCCCTTTAAGAGATTTGAGATTCCTCTACTTTATTTTCATACTGATTTTTGTTCAGACTCTCTTTGCACACAACTGGCTGACATTACCGCTCTACACCAGCAGAGCATTTGAAGGTTTTGTAAGTGATAATTTTGAATTCTTCGTAAACTTAAATCCGATTTTGATCTTTATCCTTGCACCAATGGTTACTGCACTTACGTATAAAAAGAATACGTATAATATGATGATTATCGGAACTGCTGTTATGGCAGCACCAACTTTCATACTGGCACTCGGACCAAATTTTTACACACTCATAGCTTACCTGTTTATAATGACTCTTGGCGAAGCAATGTGGCAGCCAAGGTTTTTGCAGTGGGTTGCCGAAATCGCTCCTAAAAATATGACTGGAATTTATATGGGAATTGGACAGTTTCCCTGGTTCCTGACAAAAGTTATTACAAGCTTATACTCCGGATGGTTTTTAATGAATTATTGTCCTTCAGATACTCTTCCATCTGAAATGAATACTGAAACAATGTGGTTAATCTATGGATGTATTGCCATTGTATCACCCATTGGTTTGCTGCTCGCAAAAGGCTGGATGAAAAAAGGATTTAAAGTAAAGCACGAGGCTGCTAAATAGCTGCTAGCAGCTGCAAAGAAAAATTTTGTTGAGATGGTAACTTTTTAGGGCTTTGGATAGTCTTAATAGTATCTGTAGAGAAGATTAGATGACTAAAATTTTACAAAAAGAACCTTTAAAACTAAATTGTCCCCAATGCAAGTTGGAGACTAAAGACATCTGGATATGCCAGATGGATTCAATTATTGGAAAGAGATATGCTTACCTATGCGGCAATTGTGAAAAACTTTTAGGTATATCAAAATTTATGATTTCAAACTCAGCACAATTAGGAAGGCAATTCAGTTTCGCAACGAGCTAAAATTAATCAAGTATCAATCCCCCGCCCAGACAAATATCATCATCATAAAAAACTGCAAACTGACCGGGTGCAATTCCGCTATCTGAATTTTTCAGCTTTACTCTCAAAGTATCATCATTAATCCAATCTATCAGGGATTCAAACATTCTGGCACCGTGACGGATTTTTACTTTCAGTGCTTCTTTCTGAGGAGGATGACCAGCAATCCAATTAAACTTTCCAACAGAAAATTCAATTCGTTCCCGTACTGACAGATCTTCTTTTGATATATAAATAATATTTTTCTTCACATCCTTCTTCACAACAAACCAGGGACCTCCGCCAAGCTTCAAACCTGATCTCTGCCCGATTGTGAAATAATAATATCCGGGATGCATTCCTAAAATCTTTCCTGAATCTAAATCAATTATCTCACCTTCTATTTCACCAAGATGATGCTTTATAAATTCCTTGAACTTAATCTGCCCAAGAAAACAAATTCCCTGGCTGTCTCTTCTTGCCATTGTAGGCAGGTTATAATTTTCTGCGAACTTACGTATTTCAGATTTTTTGAATTTACCAATCGGGAAAAATGCGCGCGATAATTGCTGCTGGGTTAAATATGAAAGAAAATATGTTTGATCCTTAATTGGATCCGGAGATGTTTTGAGAAGATATTTTCCATCAACCATTTCAACATTTGCATAATGCCCGCTTGCTACTTTTTCGAAAGAGGGATCAATCTTGTCATAAAACTCACCGAACTTAATAAGGCTGTTGCAGAAAATATCGGGGTTGGGAGTTCTGCCTTCTTTTATTTCGGAGATAGTATATGAAACAACATTATCCCAGTATTCCGTCTGTAAAGGAATTACTTCGAGAGGAACATTGGCTTGCTCACAAACACCACGTGCATATTTGAGATCTTCTTCCCAGGGACATTCGCCAAGAAAAGAAAATTCATCCTGCAGCCATATCTTTAAGTAAAAAGCTGTAAGGTCATGTCCTTCATCTTTTAATAAACGAAGTGCAACGGAGCTATCAACACCACCAGACAACAGAACAGCAATTTTCATTTTTTCACTTTCTTATTGCCCGACTTTAACTTTTCAATCACCTCATCATACAATTCTCTTTTCACTTTGCTGAGAATTATCGTTGCAAGTTTGCCAGAATTATTAAGCCTTTGATAGAACCCGATGCAAACAAAATTATTTTGCGAGCATATTTTCATTATACCGCTCAACTTATTTTCGAAAACTCCGCCGCTGAGAGATTCAATATCAGAATAATATATTATCACTTCCCTTTTTGATAGGAAGAATTGATTGCAGATTAATTTCTCGTTATCAGCTTCAATCCAGTATGGGAGAATTTTATATAAATTGAAGTAATGCCTGTTTAAAAAATAAATTATGGCAAGATTTAACAACAGAGGTAGAACAAAAATTAATTTTTCAGAGAGAAAATAAATGAGCGGAATTGTGTATAAAAGGAGTATGGGTGTTACGATAATATTCCCGTATCTGAAAATCAGTTTGAATAAAATCGGGTAAGTGAAAATCTGTTTTTCGATTATGTTTTCATTCATTTCTTGCAGGCAAATTTACTAATTGAGCTATTCAGAAAGAATATAAAGAATTGGAAAGCTGATCAATTAATTCAGGTGAGATTTATGTACGGTATTTTGATTGTTACGATAGTGCCTTTTGGAGTGTTATCCGAAATTAAAATTCTTCCGCCTGCCTCATCAACTATTGCGTGAACTAAACTTAAGCCCAGTCCATATCCTTTAATTCCAAGCCTTTCCGATTGTTCGGTTCTGTAAAAACGTTCGAATACTTTTTTCTTTTCCTGATCAGGAATTCCAATGCCCAGATCTGTAACTGAAAGCATACCCCAATCATTATTAATTGACAACTCAACAGTAACAGGTTGATTTTCAGAATATTTAACTGCATTATCAATTACGTTTAATAATGCAATTGTAAACTTCTCCGAATCTCCTTTTATATATACTTCTTCTTTTAATGAATACCTGATATTATAACCGGAGAATTCGGGTTGTATTTTATCCACAATAAGATTTGTGAGGTTAAATATTTGCTTACTGCTCTCAGAACCCTTTTCTTTTTTCGATATAATCAGAAGAGTTTTAACAATATTGATCATATTGTCAGATTGTTTAAGCAAAGTGTTTAGCGTTTCTTTATACTCAGATTCAGTTCTTTCTCTTTTCAAAATATACTCCAGCTCGGTTTTCACTGCGGTTAAGGGATTCATCAATTGATGAGATGCGTGATCTGTAAAGCGGGATAGCTGATCTATATGTGTTTCTAATCTTTCAAAAAGATTATTGAGAGTGTCTCTTAATCTTCCTAGCTCGTCTTCAGACCTGGCTTTGAATTCGATTCTTTCGTTAAGACTACCTGCAGAAATTTTATCAGCAATTGATATAATTTTGTTTATAGGAGAGAAACTTTTCTTTGCCAAAAAAAGACTGGCCAACACAACAATAAGTATTGTTGCAGGTATACTGAATAGATTAAATTGAATAAGCTTATCAGTTATAGATTCAAATTGCTTTTTAAATGTAGATAGTTGAATAATTGCTGAAGTTTTACCAGCTTCATTTTTTATTTCCAGGTATGAAACCCTTAGTTTATCATCTTCTGCTTTTAAATTTTTGAAAGAAAAATCATCACTTTCAACAGAAGTTTCGATCGGAATATCTTTATAGAATTGCAGATTTCTGCTGCTCAACAAAACCTTTCCATCAGGAGAATATATCTGCAGGAAGTATGGTGTTTCCGTAACCTCCTGAAAATCAATTTCATTCAACTCGGAAAAATTCTTTACCACTACCAAACTATCAGTAACATCAATAGTTGAAATAACTCTTTCAATTTCGTGCTTCAGCCTGATGTCTATGTTCTCATTTAAAACATAGCTGATAAGTATGAATAAAAAGACATTAAAGAAAATAAGGATAGCGAGGAAAATTAATGTGTTCCAGAAGACAAATCTTTTAACGGTATCGGTGAGATAGTTTAATTTAAATTTATTCATCAATCAAAATATAACCTTCACCATAAATAGTTTTAATATATTTTTTCCCGGTAATCTCCTCAATTTTTTTTCTTAGATTTTTAACGGTTACCTCGCAAATATTAGTTTGTGGAACAAAGTTCAAACCCCAAACACTATGACAAAGTTTCTCCCTACTTAAGATGATGCCCTTATTCATAATGAAATGCTTTAATAAATCAAATTCTTTATCAGTTAGATCGATTAGCTTGCCATTTTTAGATTCGACTTTTCGCTCTAATAAATTCATTGTAATCACGTCATACTCAATTGTATCGTGCTCGATGTTAAATCTTCTTCGTATTGCTTTCACCCTCGCGTAAAGCTCATCGAACGAGAAAGGTTTAGTGATATAATCGTCCGCTCCTGCATTTAGAGCTTCCACTTTATTTGAAACCTGTGTTAATGCGGTGAGCAGTAAGATTGGTGTTGAATCCCCTTTTTCTCTGATCTTCCTGCAGACTTCCAGACCGCTTAATTTTGGCATCTTCCAATCAAGAATAATAAGATCAAACTTAACTTTTTCAAGCAGGTTCAATGCTTGCTGACCGTCTCCAGCAATCATTGCATGATGACCTTCCTCTAAAAAGTTTTTTCTCAGTGGTTCGGCAATCTGAATTTCATCTTCTGCTATTAGTATTTCCATATCAATCAAATGTTTTGCTATATCAAATTAAAGCAATTTGAGGCTTTTAAACAATCTTTTCATTAAATAATGAAGGACTTTTCATAATTCTTAACTTTGCATTACTAGCAAATAATGCTAATTTTAAAATGAATATTTAAACCATTTCATAAATAGAAAGGAAAATATATGAAGCTATCTCAACTATTTTTAATTACCATAATTTTGCTGGCATTTAACGGCATTACTCTGGCGCAAAACTATGTTGGAAGCCAGTCTTGTCAAACCTGTCATAGCGGAATTCATTCCGATTGGAGTAAGTCAGGTCATCCATACAAACTGCAAAAAATTCAGAATTCCCAACCACCATCATATCCTGCAGGTCTTATGTCACAAAAGACAGTTGGTCCTGATGTGAATTATTTACTTGAACCTGGTGTACCACAAGCACCCAAAGGATATACCTGGGGAACAATAGGTTGGGTAATGGGAGGTTATCACTCCAACGCGCGTTTTCTTGATGCATTAGGTTACGTAATAATTGGAGACAGTACGCGGTATAATTTACCAACTAAACGTTGGGTGCGATATGTTCAAAGTCCTCCGGGCACACAAATGTACAATTATTCCTGTTATAAATGTCATACCACTGGTCCTAGCCCGACAAAAACTCCTCCCTTCGATCCATATCCTGGTATAGAAGGCAGTTGGGCTGAAGCTGGTGTTGGTTGTGAAGCTTGTCATGGTCCGGGCAGCCAGCATGTTGGTAATCCAAGTATCAAACCTCCAAAAGATGGATATGAAACCTGCAACAATTGTCATGCGAGGGATAGAGGAACTCAGTTTACCTGGAATTATCGTGTAGAATGGTTGCCAGAGACGTCAACATCAACAGGTTTTATTCGTCATCGTGAACAAGGTGATATGATGTTTGCATCAAAGCATGATCAGGCAAATATGACTTGTGCAACCTGTCATGATCCTCATAAAGGTGTTTATTATGAGCAGCTTGGTGGTATTAAACCAACTCCTTCCTGTGAAACATGTCATCCGGGAAAATCTATTCCAGGGCACGGTCCGGAAAAAGCTACTTGTACAGATTGTCATATGCCATTTGCAGCAAAAAATGCTGATGCTCTTTCACCTTACGTTTCTGAACAGAGTGCACACTTCTGGAAAATATTAACAGATCCAATTACAATGTTCGAGAACCTTGATACTACTGTTGCTACAGGTAAAAAATTTATTAAAGTTGATGGAAATGGTCTTTCAGGTTTAACACTTGACTATACCTGTTTGCAATGCCACGTAACACAAGATGTTAACTGGGCAGCTCAGTATGCAGATAATATTCACGAAAATGGTGTTAGCGTAGAGGAAGGTGAAGGAATACCAACCGCATATCATTTGGCTCAAAACTTCCCGAATCCGTTTAATCCAAGTACGACAATTGACTTTATTATTCCCGAAGCTTCCCAGGTAAAAATTGAAGTATATTCAATTACTGGAGAATTCGTTGCAACTTTAATTGATGAATTTATGATAGCTGGCTATTACCAGAGAGAGTTCAGTGCAGATAATTTACCGAGTGGAGTATATCTCTACAGAATGACTGCAGGCAACTTCACTAAAGTTAATAAGATGACTCTGATTAAATAATCTTTAGAGAGCTAGTAAAAAAGCCGTCCAAGTGACGGCTTTTTTTGTTTCGCTCGGAGAAATATTAAATGTAAATTAATTTTATGGATATTTTACTAATCTGTCTGTTTGCTGCATTTGCTTCGTTGCTAACTTTCTATTCTGGCTTTGGACTCGGAACAATTCTTCTTCCTGTTTTTGCTTTGTTTTTCCCTGTGGAGCTGGCGGTTGGTTTGACGGGTATTGTTCATCTGCTGAATAATCTATTCAAGCTTTTCTTGATAGGAAAGCACGCAAACAAAATAGTGATTATAAAATTTGGTATCCCGGCTATTATAGGAGCATTTGCCGGTGCTCAATTGCTGCTGGTTTTATCAGGTGCAAATGCTATTACCTCATATGAACTGTTCGGAGAAACTTTTTTTATAACACCGGTTAAACTATCCATTGCAATTTTGATGATAGCTTTCGGAGTTCTGGAAATAATTCCAAAATTTAAGCACGCCGAATTTGATCAGAATAAATTAATCGTCGGCGGTTTACTCAGCGGATTTTTCGGCGGGTTATCCGGTCATCAGGGTGCACTAAGAAGCGCCTTCCTTCTTAAATTTGGTTTAGGTAAAGAAGCCTTTATTGCAACCGGCGTTGTAATTGCCTGTCTTGTGGATTTTACAAGAATATCTATCTACTTCACAAAATTTTTAAGTTACAATGTTCTCGGCAACTGGACGATTATTCTTGCTGCAACTTTAAGTGCGTTCACAGGTGCATACGTCGGGAACAAGCTGCTTAAAAAAGTTACATTTAAATTCGTGCAATTAGTTGTGCTTATACTTATCCTGACACTTGGTGTGCTGCTCGGATTAGGCATTATATAAAAAAACCCGCTAGTGCGGGCTTAATTTCATCAACTCATTGAATTTTATTCTATAACTGCACCTAACCCTTTTATCTGGTAAATTGTCATTGGACCTGTAATAGTAGCTGGATCAAATTCTACTCCTTTTTCTTCAGCTATGTGCTCAAAGTGTTGAATAGCTTTTTCCTGTGTAAGTTCAAGCTTATAGACTGTACCTTCAACTATAGCAGATTTTCCTTTAGCTTCCATCGGGAAAACTATTTCTCCATCTTTAACTTTCACTTTGATCATCTCCTCACCGTCATCAGATTTTATTTCCATCCAGCATCCCATCATTGGGCAAACATCCAGTACTTCACCTTCGATTAAAACAGTCTTGTCTAGATATGCTTCAGGATCTGCAAGAATGTCAGAGATATTTGTTTTTTCGGTGAGAGTTATTTCAGCGCCGAGATTAGCGTCATCTGTCTGGGCTAGAATTACTCCGATGCTGAAAA
>Ga0209498_1000960_pt1 | contig 17738 bp, 15 predicted proteins | sample WalLakDeSediment_FD_184131 | JGI IMG/M metagenome (GOLD analysis project Ga0209498, IMG submission 184131) | Lake sediment microbial communities from Walker lake, Nevada to study Microbial Dark Matter (Phase II) - Walker Lake 11/02/13 Deep... | ecosystem: Environmental > Aquatic > Freshwater >... | reverse complement strand
TCTTCCCTATGAATCGGGGCTGAGTCGGGACTCGGTCAGAACGACAGGTGCGCTGAGGGCTCCGCCCCCAGACCCCCGGTGTGCACTTCCTTACAATACCCTGGTGGGCGATGCTCACCCTCACCTCGATCTCCGACTCTATCTGGGGCCAGACGAAGGCTTGTGACATAGCACTACCGATCTTTGCCAGGGGAATCTTCCGGAGAAGACAGTTTTTCCTTCGAAGTTATCCGATAACTCTTCGTCCCATATCTTTGCCAGAATACCGGCCGGGCTTCTGCAAATAATCCTTGTTCCGTTTTTCGACTGAAGATAGAGTTGCCCCAAAATCAGATCTCTCGGCATTACTCCCAGAGCGACGATTATGACGTCAAAATCCGAGACAGGATAATCAAGACCATTGCCTTCCTCGATCTTCACCAGATCTCCAAATCCTCTGTTGAGAAGATAATGCGAAGCGTTTCTGACCACCATGGAATCATTGTCAACAGCAGTGATTCTTGCGCCTACCTTTCGTGCGACAATCGTAGCCGTATAGGGGATCGAGCCGCATCCTATATGCAGGATTCTGTCTTTTTCAGTGAGGGAAGCACCTTTGATCTCTGCTGTCACCAATCGCTCGTGTGTTTTCTCCCACAGGGATCCCAGAAAGTGCACCCTGGAACCGAGTCGTTCAATGAGTTTGGCTAGCCTGTAAACAGACAAGCCGTGCCTGCCATTGTTGTTCGACATTTCTTGCACACTCCAATCTTCCGAAAGTACCGGCAGAGCCCGATAATTCGTGGATTTTCGAAGTTGCATCCACTCCAGACTGTACTGCCAGCCATGTTTTGACCGTGCGGCGGTGGTTTTTCAATGTTAAGCTTCTATTGTTCCGGTGATCTCTTCAATGCTTTCCAGACATCCCAGGTAAATCGGTGCAACAGCGTCAGATTCTCCGGGCTCAACTCCCCCAGTGATTCTTCGTATCTCATCATATGCTGGTGGAACCCGCTGAGCCGTTGTTGAGCTCTCCGGTCCGCCAGGCATAAACCAAGGGCAAGCCCGGCTAACATGCTCATACCCATTCCGCTCACACGAGTTCCCAGCAACTGGCTCACCGGGCTGCGCCGGCCGAACATGTGCCCGGTCTCCCTCAGAGTAACTAGAAGAGCAGTAATGACCTCCGCACAGTGCACCAGGGGCGACTTCGCTTCGGGCATTCGAGTAACCAGTTCGCTTAACAGGTCATTATACTCTGAATCTGTTCGCCGGCGCAGGCTCGCGAGAATTCGGGCCTTGACATCTTCCCACTGTTCCTCGTCGTGACTCTCCCCGCATACGCGAGAGAACAGGTGCGTCGTCTTTGCTGTCGGTGAAAAGAGAATGATCGACCGGCCGGGACCGCCGGTCGCTTTGGGAGTTACGTATTCAGAGTTCACCATACCCTTTTGCTCCAAAAGCTTCAGCATGTCGTAGGCGGTGGAAGGACTCAACCCCAACTGCTCCGCGATTACGCTGTAGTGTAGAGGACACTGCGCCTCCCGGTAGACATCAAGAACCTTACCCAGAAATGCGCTCTGCCTGAACGTGAGTTGTACAGCCGGTTTACTCTGATTTATCACCTTCATCCTCGTCGTCTGTTTTCCTGCCTCTGTTGAGAGCCCCGGCACCGGCGCTGTTCAGCTACCTTATAGCGCCTGATATCCCAAAGAAACGAAAAAATATGATACACTACCGCAGCATGGTTGGCAAGCTGCAGCAAAGAATGGAGCAGATGAAAAGGGGAGCGGGTTCATTGATGCGATGCCGGCATCCATTTCAACCGCTGGAGATGTTGATGTGAGCAATGCTGATATACGTGGGAAACAGCCGGCGCGGAATAGCAGGACGCCGTTCTGGATCGGCATGCTGCTCTGGCCGGTTATAGGCAGGCTGTTGAGAGTGATATATCGCATCAGGCCACTGAGAGACGATGGTAGCGCCATCATCTGCCTGGACCTTCGCCGTTACAGGGGCTCCACAATTACACTGGATGACGGCTCTGAGGTGAGAACCGGCGATAGAATCATAGAGCTTCATATGAACGATGCCTGGTTTGAGAAAAGGCGGAAGCTGAATGCGACAGCCTCAGATTCACCCTGGGAGATCCTGGGTTGCCTTAGACTGGACCTCTGTTTTCTGGAACAGCAGATGGTTGATGGCATGTTCGAAGATATTGTTGCGCTTCATGGCAGCACTCTTCTTTATGCAGGAGCAGCACGTCTGGGATTCCAGGTTGAGGAGATACCTGATACCTTGTGGAAGAAAGTGGCTTTCGTCTGTATGGCCCGATTACTGCAAGTCCATCATCTACGGACGGGTAAGGTGTCCAGACTCAGGGCAAGACCTATGGAGCTCAAGGAAATCTGGCTTTCAAGGGCAGCGCTCCTGGCCAGGTACAGTCCGAAGCATTCACGCGTTCAAGTGGAAGCCTGAACCGGGCCTGCTGCACCAGACGCCGCCACAGATCTAAGACGCTCGGGTATGGTGACAGGACCAACCGCCGGTGTCGGCTATCGCCGGGCTTGCGCGGCGGGCGCCTGTCCCGGGGACGATTCTGCGGCGGCCCGTCCTGGCGCGGGGTCTTGTCAGTTAAGGCCCGGCGGGAGAGGTTGATCCTGCCCATGGTGTCAACGGCGATCACTTTGACCTCTATCTCCTCGCCCAGTTTGACGGCGTCCTCAACCGTGGGGATCCTCTGATCCGCAAGCCCGACTGAAACTGCCGGTCGAGCAGAAGCGGAGAATGGGTCTAAAGACCCTGCTGGCACAAGAGCCGGTGGTCTGTCTCCTGCCTCCTTCGTGATGCGTGACCCGGCGACGTAGCCATGAACGGCCGTACTCTTCTGGTACTGCACACTCCGTCATTTAGTTACTATGAGGGCGGAGTATCACACTACAGAAGACACCCCGGCATACAGGAGGGTTTGCACTCATTCTGCAAAAGAGTTCTCCTTAGTGTATAATATTGACCGTTCAGTTCACGTTACTACAAGCTTCCTAGAATCTCAGCGGGTTCCTTCAAGTATTGGGTAGCCGGACTCTGACCAAAACCTAATAGAGAGGAGGTTGCCCAATGAGTCTTCAGAATAAGTCACTTCAATGCTCCTATTGCAGTGACCGCTATGACAGTGCTGGCGCGGGAGACACCGCTAGCATTGGAGAGCGCCGAGAAAGCCTTTTGGATAGGATTCTGTGCGTAGAGTTTCCCGCTGTCTCGGTGCCGTCAACATTGAAGCAGAATATACCACTCAAACACACCTTCCCTGTGAAGAGTATGAGTTGGCGTTCGATCCTTCGGGACATCGTGGTAACGTCAACTCTAGTGGTTTAGGCGTAGGGTTTAACGAGGATATATGAGTTATCGCAGCGACATAAGAAACGTGGCTATTATTGCTCATGTCGACCATGGTAAGACTACCCTGGTAGATGCCATGCTCAAGCAAAGCAAGGTTTTCCGGAATAACCAGATGGTTGGTGAGTTGATAATGGACCAGAATGCTCTTGAGCGAGAAAAGGGCATTACCATCATGGCCAAGAATACGGCCGTAGTCTACCGGGATGTCAAGATCAACATTATCGACACACCGGGACACGCTGATTTTAGTGGGGAAGTGGAGCGCGTCTTGACTATGGCAGATGGGTGTCTGCTCCTGGTGGACTCTATAGAAGGTCCCATGCCCCAGACCAGATTTGTCCTTCGACTGGCATTGAACCTGGGTCTGAAACCCATTGTGGTTATAAACAAAGTCGACAGGCGGAATTCGCGCATAGCAGAGGTGCTAAGACTTACCGAGGACCTTTTCCTGGAATCAGCTATCAGTGCTGACCAGCTTGACTACCCGGTACTATATTCCAGTGCACGGGAAGGCACTGTCGTAACCGAATTGGGCATGAAAGGCAGAGATATCACTCCTCTGCTCGAATGCATATTGGGAAGGGTAACACCACCAAGAGTTGAAAGCGGACCATTTCAAATGCTGGTTTCCAGTCTGGCCTATGACAGCCACAAAGGCAAGATAGCTATTGGCAGAATCTGGAGAGGAAAGGTTGCTCCACACCAACCGGTAGTCAGTATGCATGTTGATGGAAGCGTAACCCATCATGAGATTGTTGAAGTGTTTACCTATCTCGGCCTCGAGCACTTAAAGGTGGAGGAAGCCGAGGCCGGCGATATAGTCGCTGTAACCGGTGTCGACAAGGTCAATATCGGAGATACCATTTCTAGCCTGGAGCAGACTGAAGCTCTACCGCGTATACAGATTGGCGAACCGACGGTGGAGATGACATTCGGAGTAAACACCTCCCCTCTTGGCGGCCGTGAGGGTCACCTCAGCACCACACGCCAGTTGTGGGCACGACTCTGCAGAGAACTGGAAACCAATCTCAGTCTCAGGGCACAGGGTACAGACAGCCCGGATACCTTCCTGGTAAGAGGGAGGGGAGAACTGCACCTGGCTATATTGATTGAGACAATGCGCCGGGAAGGCTATGAATTTGAGGTCTCCAAACCAGAAGCTATCACCAAAGTAGTCGACGGTAACCTTGTAGAGCCTGTGGAGATCCTCACCATTGATACCAAAGATGAGTATATCGGAATCTTGACCGAGATGCTGAGCAAACGGCAAGCTCAGCTTATGGATATGCGCAATGATGTCCACGATCATGTGCGTCTGGTGTTTCGTGTGCCCACAAAAGGACTTATTGGCTTCCGCAATGCTTTCTCCACCGCCACGCGTGGTGACAGCATCATGAACACCGCTTTCCTTGGTTATGAACCCTATCATGGAGATATGGTCTCGACGCGCAATGGAGCACTGGTGGCATCGGAACAGGGCATAGCTGTGACCTATGGTTTACATAATGCCCAGGGACGAGGCTGCACCTTCATTGAACCGGGCAAGCTAGTCTATGAGGGCATGGTGATAGGGCTCAACTCACGGCCCAGGGACATAGCCATCAACGTGTGCAAAGAAAAGAAGAAGACCAATGTGCGCTCGTCTACATCCGATATTGCCATAAGACTGACTCCTCCTGTGAAGTTGAGCCTGGAACAGGCAGTTGACTTCATCAATGACGACGAGCTAATCGAGGTAACTCCTGAGAATATCAGGCTGAGGAAGAGGTTACTCACTCCGGCCCAACGTTCTAAGGACAGTTCTTCTTCCAGGCGAAGGGCAAAGCAATAGACCAGTGCTTATCGTCAGAATGACTGAAATACTGAAGTGATATCCTTGTTCACCACTACCCGGATCATGGCTTTGTGAAGGGCCGCTGTACTTCCTATCTGAATGTGCAGTTTCGACGTCGGAGTAGTGTGAAATCGCCGGCATATTGTGCCCCCAAGAGGCTGCCCGAGATTCTTCCCGATGAATCGGGATTGCATCGGGACTCGCTCAGGATGACAGAGGAATCGGGCTTTACGTCCACCTTTGGAAGGGGGGGCGGCGGTCGTCCTGGCGCGGGCCGGGACGATTGTCGCCGGACTCGCCTGGCGGGCGACTGTCCTGGGGACGACTCTGAGGCGGCCGGTCCTGGCGCGGGCCGGGACGGTTGTCGCTGAACCTGCGCGGCGGCGGGCGCCTGTCCTGGGGACGATTCTGCGGCGGCCCGTCCGGGCGCGGGTTTTTGTCAGTTAAGGCCCGGCGGGAGAGGTTGATCCTGCCCATGGTGTCGACGGCGATTACTTTGACCTCTATCTCCTCGCCCAGTTTGACCGCGTCCTCAACCGTGGGTATCCTCTGGTCGGAGAGTTCGCTTATGTGCACCATGCCCTCTTTGCCGGGGAGTATCTCAACCATCGCGCCGAAGCTGAGTATGCGCGATACCTTGCCGGTGTAGACCTCGCCCACCTCGACATCTTTGGTCAGCCTGGTGATGATGTCTATCGCCTTCTTGGCCGCTGCTTCGTCCAGCGCGCCGATGACCACCGTGCCGTCATCATCGACGTCGACGGTGGTCTTGGTCTGGTCTATGATGGACCTGATGGTCTTGCCGCCGCTGCCGATGACCGCCCCGATCTTGTCGGTGCTGATCTTCATCTTGTACATCCTGGGGGCGTAGCGGCTTACTTCCGCACGGCTGGAGCTGATGGTGCGCTCCATCTCGCCCAGTATGAAGATGCGCCCGTCACGGGCCTGGTTGAGCGTCTTCTCGACGATCTCCATGCTTATGCCCTCGAGCTTGGTGTCCATCTGGATGGCCGTGACTCCCTTAGCGGTGCCGGCCACCTTGAAGTCCATGTCGCCGTAGGCGTCTTCCAGTCCGGCGATATCCGTGAGCACCACGTACTCGCCGCTTCCTCCGGTGACAAGTCCCATGGCCACGCCACCCACCGCCGCCTTGACGGGTATGCCGGCGTCCATGAGCGACAGGCTGCTGGAGCAGACGCTGGCCATCGATGAGCTCCCGTTGGAACTCAGCACCTCGGACACCAGGCGGATGGTGTAGGGAAAGTCGTCGTCACCGGGCAGCACGGGCAGCAGGGCCTTGCTGGCCAGCGCTCCGTGTCCTATCTCGCGCCTTCCCGGCGTCCCCACGCGCTTGGTCTCACCGGTCGAGTAGGGTGGGAAGTTGTAGTGATGCATGAAACGCTTGGTTTCCTCCACACCGAGGCCGTCGAGCATCTGTTCCTGTCGCTTTGAGCCGAGCGTGGCGATGGACAGGACCTGGGTCTGACCGCGGGTGAACAGGGCCGAGCCGTGCGTCCGCGGCAGGAGCCCGACCTCGCTGAATATGGGACGGACATCGTTAGGGCTGCGTCCGTCCACCCTCTTCCCCTTGAGCAGGTTGGCCCTGATGAACTCCTTAACCTTGCCGTCGAAGAGGGAGACGACGTCACCGCGGGCGTAGGATTCGCCGGTGCTCTCCAGCAGTTCCCTCTGAAGATCGTCAAGAGCGCGCTCGCGCTCGGATCCTCCGAGGTGGAGCAAGGCATCGGGGAGTTTCTCCGCGGCGAAGCGCGACACGATGTCGGCAAGCTGCGGATCCGTCTCCGCTTGGGGAACAGGCCACCTGGGCTTGCCGTGTTCCTGTCGCAGCCTCTCCTGGAGCGCGATGACATCCTGATTAGCCTCGTGCCCGATCTTAATCGCCTGCAGAATCAGGTCCTCGGCAGCCTCTTCGGCCTCCGTTTCGATCATGATCACGGCCTCGCTTGTGCTGACCACGGTAACGTCGAAGAGGCTATGCTCCAGCTGGGCGAAGGTGGGATTCACGACGTACTCGCCGTCGATGTAGCCGACGTGGCTGGCGCCCACCGGGCCGTTATAGGGCATTTCGGATATGTGCAGGGCGGCAGAGGAGCCGATCACGGAGAGGATGTCGGGCGGACACTCGTAATCCACCGAGAGTACCGTTACTATGATCTGCACCTCGTTGCGCCAGTTCTTGGGGAGCAGGGGTCGTATGGGCCTGTCGGTGAGGCGGGCGGTGAGTATGGCATCCTCGGTGGGACGGCCCTCTCTCCTGAAGAAGCTGCCCGGTATCTTGCCGGCGGCGTAGAGCCTCTCCTCGTAGTCGATCGTCAGGGGGAGGAAGTTGATCCCCGGCCGCGGCTCGGTCCCCAGGCACACCGTGGCCAGCATGACGGTATCTCCGTAGCGGATCGTCACCGATCCGTTGGCCTGTCGGGCCAGCTTGTTCGTTTGCAGGCTCAACTTTTTTCCTGCGAAGCTCATTTCAAAAGCATTTGAGTTGGTCACCAAGTTTTCACTCTTCCTTCCCGTGGTAGCCTGGGAACAGGACCATCACGGCTTGCATATTCATCTGTATATACCGGGAGCGGCGATAGGTTTGCGGTAGCGGGCAACATCTTGTTTGCCCGGGTAGGAGGGCAACTGCCGTCTCTTCCCTGGTGCGGGGCTATCTGGCCCCTCTTTCCACTCTTTCACCGGATGCCTGCAGCATACACGACTTGTGGTGAAAGTATAGCATGACTTTCCCCCGCCTGTGAATTTCGAGGGGTTCCTGGGGCACATTTTTGTGATCGGTGGTCTGTGGCTGGGTGGGGTTGTGTTTGAGAGGGTGGCCGCCGCGCGGCCCCCGAAATTCTTCGGTCGTCCTGATACGATCGGGACTGGCTGCCTGACGATCGAGCCAGCTATGGGTTTGCGGGCAAGGTTCAAGCTTGTGAAGCAGGTCCGTCAGATACCTGCAGTGTCCAATGGGGTTTCTCGTTCATCCCCGGGCAGAGCTTACGTCCCCGGGACCGCTATGAGTGCTTTTGACCGAACGACGAGTTCCAGTGTATCCTAAGTATGATCATGCGCCGCATGAGGCGTATTGTCCCGGAAATGAAGAAATGGCGAAGGCTAAGTACATCGTGGATGAGAAGGGAAGGAAGAAAGCGGTTCTTCTTGATGTTAAGGAGTACGAGCGATTCCTACAGAGACTAGAGGAACTGGAAGATGCGCTTATTCTGGACGAAGCCATCCAGACTACTCAAAGCCTCAGGGACTACGGCGAGATCAGACATGAGTTGAAGCGAGAGGGGCGCCTGTGACGTGTGTTGTACTTCTGGAGAGCCGGGCTGAGAAGGAAGTCGAAGCTCTTTCGAAACAGTAGTTGAAGCGCGTTGACATAAGGCTACGGTCACTGTCTTTCAACCCTCGCCCGAAAGGCGCAGTGAAACTGAGAGGAAAGGCGGACGAGGAATGGCGTATCAGGGCAGGCAACTATCGAATACTGTATCAGATCGATGATCAGGAGAAACCCGTGCGCGTCTACAGGTTGAGGCACAGGCGAGAAACCTATCGCTAGTCCTGTCTGTGGTGCGCCCCCGCTGCAGTCCTAACCGCATCAGTGTCCCTTCTTCTATGATCAGGATGTTACACCTCATTGTGGATCCGCGTCAGGGCAGTTCGTGGTAGGTCTGCTGGAGGAGGAGGGCATCCTGCTCTATGTAGGGGTTGCTCTCGCAGATGACAACGCCCTTTGCCTGCCGATCTTTGAGTGCCCTGAGTAGCTCCTCATACCGGAAGTCGGCCTCCTGGAGCATCAGGTGCTTGATCTCTCCCTTCAGGCCGTAGGCGATGCCCGAGACGTGAATGTGCAGGTCGTCCAGCGCCTGCCTGCCCAGCTTCTCCTCTATCCGGTCTAGGACTTCGAGGAACTCCGGATATGAGTTGGCCTGCCCGGTCCGGGCGTGCCAGTGGGAGAAGTCGATGCAGGGGGCAACTCCCTCCAATTCGGCACTGAGTTGCAGCAACTCTTCGATGGTGCCGAACTGCGACCTCTTACCGGCGACTTCGGGGCGGATCTTCACCGTGTTGCCCTCGTCCTTGAGGGTGTTCATCACCTTCATCAGTTGACGCTTGACGGCGGTGTAGGTGTCGACAGGACTGTCTGCCAGGTAGAAGGCCGCGTGGAAGGTGATGCTTCTGGCGCCGAGGAGACCGGCGATGCGGGCGGTCTGAAGTATCCTCTCCTTGCTCATGTGTACCTTCTGTCGCTCGGCGGAGTTGAGGTTGATGTAGTAGGGTGCGTGGGCGGTGAGCACCACTTGCTTCTCGGCGGCCAGTGTTCCGGCAGATACGGCTACCTCCGGACTCATCTTGACGCCCTGGACGAACTCGACCTCCATGCAGCCGAGTCGAAGTTCGGCGATTCGCTTGATGCCCGCCTCAGTGGAGCGCTCCGCGGCGCTTACGGGGACGCCGCCGGTGCCGAAGAGCAGACCGTCCAACGGTTTCGAACTCATACTATCTCCTTTAGCCCGCAGTCAGGGGCGAAACGAGGCCGATGAAGGCGGGTCATAGCGTTTCCTCCTTGACCAGTTCGCGGTACGCTGCCAGTAAGCTCTGCGTCATAGGGCCGGCCTTGCCGCTGCCGACGGGCCTGCCCTGAAAGCGGGTCAGGGGCATGAGCTCCAGTATGGAGTTGGTGAGGAAGGCTTCGTCGGCATCGACCAGTTCCTGCAACTCAACCTGTCTTTCGGCGGTCTTGATGTTTATCGCCCGGGCGATCTCGAGCACGGCCTCCCTGGTGATGCCGGGCAGGACGCCGCTTTCTACGGAGGGGGTTATCAGCACCCTCACCCGGCCTCTCCCTTCGAGGGAGAGGGACTCTTCTACGAGGAAGATGTTGGTCGTGCTACCCTCGGCCAGGTATCCTTCTCCATTGAGCATGATGGCCTCGTTGCATCCTGCATCCTCGGCATCCATCCGGGCCAGGATGCTCTCCACGTAACAGGTCGACTTCAGCCGTGATAACGGCGACCGGCTGTTGCGGCGGATGGAAGATAGCATGGCCGTGTAGCCCTCTGCGTATCTCTCTGCCGGAAGGGGAACGAGCTTCCTGGCGGTGACCAGGACGGTGGGCTCCCGGCAGGTGGAGGGGTCGGGCGTCATGTCTCCCTCTCCGGCCGTCACAGTGAGCCTGAGCCGGGCGTCCTTGAGTCCGTTGGCCTCGAGGGTCCTGATACAGGCGGTCTCCAGCGAATGCCCGCCGGCTGTGGCATCCGGCGCTTCGATGTCTTCCGGCAGGCCGAGGCTTTGCAGCGAACGCCGCAGGCGGTCCAGGTGACGGTCGAGGCGGAAGATGTGTCCGCCGTAGGACCGCATGGTCTCGAACAGCCCGTATCCGTATAGGAAGCCGTGGTCGAACGGGGACATGGTGGCCTGGGAGCGGGGGATGAGCCGGCCGTTGAGGTAGATGATCTCAGGCATGGTCTCTCTTTGGACCGTCACTGCGAGGCACATATGTGCCGAAGAAATCCAGTTGCCAGATCCCACACCGGGATTGCTTCACTTCGTTCGCGATGACAGTGATGTTGAGGGAGTCGGATCTCGGATGATGACACAGCTTCATGTCGGGCAGACACTCCTTTCCTCCCACACCGGTTGTGTGAAGCGCAAGAAATTCCTCAGGACGTCGTGTCCCACCTCGGTGAGGATGGACTCGGGATGAAACTGGACTCCCTCCACCACGTATTCGCGGTGTCTCACTCCCATGATGGTGCCCTCGGAGGTCTTCGCGGTCACCTCGAGGCAGGCGGGCAGGCTATCGGGCTTGATGATCAACGAATGGTATCGCGTGGCGGGGAATGGATTGAGCAGGCCCTGGTAGACGGTCCTGCCGTCATGATGGATGACCGAGGTCCTGCCGTGGACCGGAGGGCTCCTGCCGATGTTGCCGCCGTAGATGTAGCCGATACACTGGTGTCCCAGGCACACTCCCAGTATGGGGATCCTGCCGCCGAAGCGCAGGATGACATCGTTGGATATGCCCGCCTCCAGGGGGGTGCACGGCCCCGGGGAGATGATGATGTGGGTGGGGGCCAGTTCTTCGATCTGTGCCGGGGTTACGCGGTCGTTGCGGTGTACCACAGGCTCCCGGCCCAGTTCGCCCAGGTATTGGGCCAGGTTGTAGACGAAGGAATCGTAGTTGTCTATGACCAGTACCGTCTTCCGCGATTGTCGCACGGGCGAGTACCTCTCTCTGGGCCGTCCTTCGTGTCTGGCGGCCGCCTCTCTTGACCGCCTTTCTGGTGCCGGTGTAATCTGGTATATTATAGCTGAAGAGTCTCTGCTTAGCTAAGGCTCTGTGTCCTGCGGGTTGCAGCGTATGCCGGCGGTGTGTGCAGGATGCGATGTCGCCGCATAGCGAGTTTCTGAAAAGGAGGTACTGAGGTGAGTCCTTTGGTGGAGATGATACTGAGGTTTCTGCTGGCTACTGCCCTGGGTGGGGCGATCGGTTATCAGCGGGAGAGGGCAGGAAAAAGGGCGGGAATCCGCACACATATACTGGTCAGCGCAGGGTCGGCGCTGTTCACCCTGGCATCGATATACGGGTTCGGCGCCGGCGTGGCCGATACCTCGCGTGTGGCCGCCGGAGTTGTCGTGGGCGTTGGCTTCATCGGTGGCGGGGTGATCCTGCGTGGTGCCCGCGAAGACGAGGTCGTAGGACTGACGACGGCTGCCACCATCTGGGTCACCGCTGCCATCGGACTTTGCGCCGGGGCGGGCATGTACCTGCTCTCGGTCGTGGCCACGGCGGTCATCGTGGGCGTCCTTCTGCTGGCGAAGCTTCGCGGCCACGACAGTCAGCACTAGGTGTTACCTGTGACTATAGACGGGCGAGGCCGATCCGGCGGGAACTGCCACCGGGCAATGCTTGTTGACCCGCTGAGAGAAAGGTACTGGGCATGGTGAAGATTCTGCACACCGCCGACATCCACCTCGGGGCGAGGTTCTCGGGCCTGGGGGACAGGGGTGCTGCTCAGAGAGATCAACTGAGGGCTACCTTCAGGAAGCTTATAGCCACTGCCCTGGAGGAACAGGTGGGCATTGTCCTCATCGCCGGCGACCTGTTCGACTCCAATCTGCAGCCACAGAAAGACATCGACCTGGTAATCGAGCAGTTCGGCCATCTCAACCGGGGTGGCATCCCGGTCTGCATCGTCCCGGGCACGCACGACCCTCTTGATTCCTCATCGATCTACAGGAAGGTCGGCTTTGAAGACAGGTGCCCCAACCTCACTATCTTCGCGGGCGAGGAGATGTCCAGCAGGGAGTATCCGGACCTGGACCTGACGGTGTACTGTAAGCCGAACCTGAGCAACAGGTCGTACTCGAGTCCGCTGAAGGGACTCAAGCCGACGGCATCAAGCAGGTTCCACGTGGCCATGGCCCACGGATCGTTCTACATCCCGGAGAAGACGGCGGAGGACGACCACGTCTTCACCATCGAGGAGATACGTGGGAGCGGGATGAGTTACATCGCACTGGGGCACTGGCACGATGTGTATGCCTGCTCGGAGGATCCTCCGGCCTGGTATCCGGGCTCTCCGGAGTGGATACCCAGGAAGGAGGGAAAGGGCACTGTGCTGCTGGTTACCCTCGTCGACTCCGGCGAAGTGAGGGTCGAACCAAGGGAGATCGGAGTCCGTGACTACGATGAAATAGAGATAGACATGAGCGAGGTCCAGGACCGGGCGAAGCTGGAAGCGAGGATACGCGCGGGGGCAGGCCGGGATTTGGTGAGAAAGGTCACCCTCAAAGGACTGAGGGATGCCGAACTCATGGCGGACACGGAGGATCTGGAGGCCGAACTGGGGCAGGAGTTCTTCCACCTCAGCGTGGAGGACAGGTCCCATCCCCGGGCCGGGCAGGTTTCAGAGGATACGGAGCGGCTGATACGGAACAGGTTCATCAGGCTGATGAACGAGCGTATAGAGGGTGCGGAAGGGGAGGAGAGGGAGATCGCCGAGAACGCGCTTCAGTACGGCATAGCCCTTCTGGACGGGAGGGAAGTCCTGTAATGCGGCTGAAGAGGATTCACCTCAAGAACTTCAAGCGGTTCCCCGACTACGGGGCGGAGTTCGGTCCCGGCATAAACGTGGTCAAGGGACCGCTCAACGAGATGGGGAAGTCCTCGCTGCTGGAGAGCATAATCGTCGCCCTGTTCCATAATCCCAAGAGCACCGCAAGGGACATCAAGTACTACGCTGCCTGGGGCTCGACCGGGCAGTTCCGGACGACCATAGAGTTCGAGCACGACGGACAGGGGTATCTGCTGGAGAAGGACTTCGACAAGGGGACGATCAGGCTGACCTGTCGTGAGTCCGGGGAGGAGATAGACACATTCAAAGAGGTCTCGGAGAGGATGGCCGAAGTACTGGGGACAAAGTCCGATCGACTCTTCGTATGCTCCTGCTGCATCCGCCAGTCGCAGGTAACCGAGATCTCGTCCGGCAAGAAAGAGATCGGCGAGAGCCTGGAGGAGGTGGTTACCGGGGGCAAGGAGAGCACCCTGGCATCGCAGGTGGTTCAGAAGCTGGAGGGCAAGGTCGCCGACATGAAGAGGGGGCTGGACAAGCCGGCTAAGAATCCGGGCATTATCGCCGCCCTCAAGGGCAGACTGCAGGATGCGTCACAGAAGCTAGGCCAGGTCAGGGACGAGGTCTCGAGAGTCGAGGCGCAGAAGGTTGCATTGCTGGAGATCAACAGGGAGCTCGCCGGGGTCAAGGAAGAGCATGAGAAGGTGCGGGCACTGCTTGACAAGAACAGGAAGCGTCAGGAGATAGTGGCAACACTCGACAGGCTGGGCAAGGAGTACGACAGGGTAGAGGAACTGCTGGGCAGGATCAGAAAGCACGAAGAGGATCTGAAAAAGGCCGATGAGGCGCTGGAGGCTATGCGGGGTTTTCAGGACAGGCAGCATGTGCTGGAGTTGAGGAAGGGGCTGGACGCGATCCGGAACAGGCGCGGTGATATCGAGAACGACCTGGCCCAGCGGGAGAAGGAGCTTGAAGAAGTGAGGGGGAAGAGTGGAGGAGGGTCCGCCCGGGTTCTGGGGTCGCCGGCCGGTGTCGGCGTCGCCATGGCGCTCTTCGTGGGCGGTCTGGTCGGGGTGCTGGTCGTCCACCTGTATCTGGTGGCATTGGTGGTTGTGGGCGCGCTTCTGTTCGTCCTTGCCCAGCGGGCGAGAGGTGCGCTCGACCGGCAGAAGAGCAGCATCGCGAGTGTCGAAGGGCGTATCCGGAAGATGAAGGAGTCCCTGGAGCAACTGGGCAGGGAAGAGGGGGAGTTGCTGGCCAGAGCCGGGTGCGAGACGATTGCCGAGTTCGATGACAGGGAAAGGAGCTTCCATCAGTGGCTCCGGAAGAAAGACGAGGCGCAGTACCGTCTGGAGGGAGTACTGAGCGGGAGGACGACTGAAGATATCGAGAAGAGAAGGGTAGGTCTGGCCAGGGACCTGGCCGTCGAGAAAGAGAGGGTCACCGAGGACCTGAAGCAGACAGAAGTGAGCCAGGAGCAGTACGTCGAACTGGAGCAGAAGGCCAGGAGCCTGGAGGCCAGAAGGGGTGAACTCGAAGACCGCAGAAGCGAGGCGATGGCGACGATCAAGACTGCCAAACATGATGCCGGGGAGCAGACCTGCCTCGAGGAAGAGCTTGAAGGTTTCACGGAAGCCCTCAGACGGGAGGAGAAGAAGGCGAGGGTCTACGAAATGGCCCGTGACCTGATAATCGAGGCCAGGCTCAACATCCTTTCCTCGGCCGACGAGGCTCTGCAGGGGGAGATCGAGAGATACTTCTCCCTCTTCACCAATGGAAAGTACCGGCGCGTGAGGGTCAACAAGGAGGATCTGGAGTTCTGGGTGTACTCCGATGAGAAGGGGGATTGGGTCAAGCCCGAGGAGTTGAGTGGTGGGGTGATCGATGAGTTCTACCTGGCGTTCCGGCTTGCCCTGGCGCGGCTGATATTCGGCGACAAGAGGCCGCCGTTGATACTGGACGATCCGTTCGTCAACTTCGACCCGGTCCGGCTGGCCAGCACGCTGGAGTTGTTCAGAACCCTGGCAGCGGACTACCAGATAATCATATTCACCTTGAGCGACGCGTACGATGCGGTGGCCGACAACACCGTACTACTGCCATCCGAGGTGCGACTCCTGTAGCGGTTGGACCGGAGTTTACCGCCTGCCATCATCACTGGCGATCTCTTGTTCCCGGCGATTCCATGGCTACTGCTTTCACTACCATTCGTTGGGGAGGCCCCGGGCGATTGCGGCTGTGGGTGTCCGATGACCAGGGCAACTAAGCTGCCCGGTCGATGAGGCACCTGGCCTTCAGCCAGTCGAGGACGGCGGCCATTGCGGTCTCGTTGATGCGCAGCTTGTGTCCCGCGCCAGGTATGATCCGTAGCTCCCTCGGTTCTCCAGCCTTCCCGTAGAGGCGGTATGCGTGCTCCAGTGGTATGAGTTCGTCGGCGTCGCCGTGCACAAGGAGCACGGGGCGGGGCGAGACCCTGTCGATCCAGTCGACGGGAGTAACAACCTCGCATCCCCTCTCCCACTCCTCGACCGATGGCGGGAAGTCCGGATCGCGGATCACCCCGATCTGGCGAAACCGCTCTATCGTGTCCGCAGTCGGTTCCTTTTCCCGCAGTGAGCGGAAATCGGCCGGACAGGCGCAGAGTGCCGCCGATGACACCCTGGGGTCATGGGCCGCCGTGTAGACGGAGACTGCAGCACCTCCGCTGAAGCCGAGCAGGCAGAGGCGACTTCTGTCTACCCGATCCAGGTCGTAGAGATAGTCAAGGGCTGCCCGCAGGTCACGGACCCAGCCCGCGATGTCCAGGTTGCCTTCGCTCTTCCCCGCTCCGCGGAAGCTGAATATCAGTGTGACGAATCCGGCATGGCAGAAGCGCTCGGCGAGCAGTGTATAGCCCCTGTCGGCGGGGTCGGGAGGGCCGGCGGGAATGCCATGGCAGATGCAGAGGGTGGGATGATGTACGGCTCCTGGCGGCTCATGAAGCTCGCCCACGAGCTGGAATCCGTCGCTCAAGAGGCGGATCTCTCTCATGGTGTCGCTTGAAAGATCAAGAGCGGTACAGGAGCCTTCTCTTTCTGAAGATGACACCGGCTGCCAGGCCCAGGAGTAGGCCTCCAAGGTGGGCCTGCCAGGCTATGTAGGGGAACAGGAACGAGATGACGAAGAAGATGGTGATGGCCGCCCAGAGCGGCATGGGTACGGGGATAGGGAATATCAGGACCGGAGCCTTTGGGAACATTACGGCCAGTGTTCCGGCCAGCGCATAGATGGCTCCTGAAGCTCCGACTCCGACTGAATCCGGATGAGCCAGAAGGATGAACAACAAGTTGCCTGCCAGTCCCCCGATGAAGTACACAGCCAGGAATCTCCTCTCCCCCACTGCCCGTAGGAGGAAGCCCCCCAGGAAGAACAGGCTTATCATGTTGAACAATATGTGCGAAAGACCAGCATGGACGAACATGTTGCTTATGATGGTCCATGGTTGCTGTGTGACCAGTGAGGGACTCAGGCCCAGTAAGTAGATCGTCTCCGGCCGGAACAGGGTGATTACGAAGAGTGCCAGATTCAGGGCTATCAAGAAGAAGAGGGTGCTCAGGTTGACGGGGCCGTAGGCACGCATTGGCCCATTATAGATGAAACCGACTACAGCTTCAACAGCGCTGCCTCAGCGGCCCGGTAGATTGTGGATGGGGTCTGTGGAGTTGACTCCCCGTGGAAACTTACCATGGAGTCGAGGGCAAATCTTAACAGGATTTTAACATTTGAATGGCATCATTATGATCAGGGTTTTGTGGCCGCGTCCCGGAGAGTGATGATAGTCCCGCTGGTAGAGGAGATTCGGCGGGAGCCGGATGAGGCGGATCGTCGGGTGGGACGAGGCTTAGGGCAGGCGGGAAGCCGGTCATTGTCGGCCGGCAGAGCGAGTAGTTGAATTGAAGAGAAGGCAGATTCAGGGGTGAAAAGGAAACAGCTACGGGCGGTAGTTGCGACTGCGGTTGTTCTCACATTGGCTCTGTCGATGTCAGGCTGTACGACGCCGCTTGACGAGTTTCGCAGCTACGCGTTCGGTTCAACCAGCGCAACAGCCACCCACTATGCGGCTGCCGTCACAATGGCTAACATAATCAACCGCGAGAACCCGGGCATCAAGATCACGGTGGTGGAGAGCGGGGCTACCCATGACAACCTCATCAAGGCGCAGAATGGAGAATTTGACGGGGGCTTTGCCACTACCTGGGATGGCATGGCCATGGCGTATAGCGGCACTACTATGGACGATTATATCGCCTATGGCGAATGGTCGGAACTGCGACTGCTGTCAGGTTACGTTCGTAACTACGTGTATGTGTTGGTTGTCGATGACGGGGAAGGCGCGGAGGTAGAGACGCTGTATGATCTTCACGGCAAGAGGTTCTCGGCCGGAATAGCAGGCTCGGTGA
>Ga0209498_1000959_pt1 | contig 17739 bp, 24 predicted proteins | sample WalLakDeSediment_FD_184131 | JGI IMG/M metagenome (GOLD analysis project Ga0209498, IMG submission 184131) | Lake sediment microbial communities from Walker lake, Nevada to study Microbial Dark Matter (Phase II) - Walker Lake 11/02/13 Deep... | ecosystem: Environmental > Aquatic > Freshwater >... | reverse complement strand
TAAAAACCAGTCTGATTTTTTTGTTTTTTTGGGCCCGGGGAGTTTTGCTTTGTATTTATGGGATAACAAAAAGGATTCAGAAACTTATAAACAGAGGCAAATAATTGAAGTTGGTGAAAAAAATCCGGTCGCTGTTTTGGTCCCGCCAGGCGTAGTCCATGGTTATAAATGCATTTCAAGCGAACCGGCTTATTCTATTAATCTGCCTGATAAACTTTATGCCGGTGAATTTAAAAAAGAGGATGTTGATGAAATCAGGTGGGAGAAGGATCCTGATTCTCCATTTAAAATTGATTGAAAAAATAAAATAAAAACAAAATGCCCTTGCATAAAAATTCAGTTAAACGGATTTATTTTTCAGGCGCGGTTTATTATGTTGTGATTAAGACCAAGAATAATTATCCGTATTTTAAGGAAGAGATATTTTGTGATTTATTTATTGAGAATTTTAAAATTTGCAAGCAATTAAAAGGTTTTAAATTGTTTGCTTTTTCAATTATTTATGATCATATTAATTTGATGATTGAACCGAATAATCAATTTAATATTTCAAAAATTATTAAATCATTGAAGGAAAATGTATCGCGGGATATAAATGTTGTAATGGGTTATACGCCAAAATATTTTAATCCACTCGTAGGCGAAACGCCGGCGTTTCGCCTACTACGAGTGAGGGGATTAATTACGGGGTTTTTAAAGAGGAATGTCGATTCTTATTATGAGGTAAAGAAATTTGATGTTGATATTTATAAACAACGATTTATTGAAAAATTTGGCAACAACAATCCTTACCCAAAATTTCGTTGGCAAATATCATTTTACGACCATTATATTCGTTTTCACGATAACCATTTAAAAAAGGAAAAAGATTGGGATTATCATTATGATTACACGGTTTATAATTATTTAAAACATGGTTTGCCTGACAACTGGAAATATACAAGCTTAAATTATCCGGAATTAATTGATTTAATTGAAAAATAATATTTTAAATTTAACAATTAACATTTAAAAACCTATGCCAAATGGAGAGTGCTTATTTTGCCAAATAGTCGCCGGAGAGGCGCCATCAACAATGGTGGCGGAAAGCGATAATGTCCTTGCTATTTTGGATATTCATCCGGTAAATCCCGGACATGTTTTAATTATTCCGAAAAAACACTCTGCTAACATGCTTGATGCTGACGACGAAATTTTAAAAGAAATGACTTTGCTGACTAAACGAGTCGCAAAAGCTGTATTGGACGCATTTGAGGAATACGATGCTTTTAATTTGGAATTGAATAATGGCAGGATTGCCGGCCAGGTTATCCCGCATCTGCACTGGCATATTGTGCCGAGAAAAGCTGACGATGGCTTGCAGCACTGGCCAGGGAGGAAATATCCTGGTGGAGAAGCTGAAAAGGTCGCGGAAAAAATTAGGGCAGCTATAAAATAATTTTTTTGTAAGACGATTGTAATAAATTGTAAAACTATTGTCTTACTATTGTTTTGCATTTTTATGATAAGCATTCCTGAAAATGAAATAGAAATCACATTTTCTCGGTCCAGGGGGAAGGGCGGCCAAAAGGTGAATAAAACAAGCACCAAGGCCACTTTACGCTGGGATATTTATAATTCGCAGGTTTTAACGCCTGAAGAAAAATATAAAATTTTGCATAAACTGCACAATAGGATAACAGAAAAAGGCGAATTAGTTTTGTGGTCGCAGTCGGAACGTTCCCAGTCGCAGAATAAAGAGGCAGTGATTGCTCGGTTAAATGATTTAGTTAATGAGACCTTAATTCCAGAGAAAGTTAGAATTAAAACCAAACCGACTAAAAGTTCCAAAGAAAGAAGAATTAAATCAAAAAAAAGAATTTCTGAAAAAAAGAAATTAAGAAAAAGAATTGAATTTTAGCATAAAATAAATATATGTCTGAAAATATCACGGAATCCAAAGAACGAAAAATTGAATTAAGAGAATTAACTGATTTTGATCAGGAGTATTTTGAGTCTCTTGAAGGTAAAAACGGCTGGATTGCTCTTGGTAATGATTTTTATCAAAATCCGCATTATTTTACCGGCTTAAGTACTGATCAGGAAAAAGTTGGGATTATTGGAGTTTATGACTGCGGGCCAGACCAAAATATTTTACATTATGTTGTCGATCCCAAATATCGGGGGCAAGGCCTGGCCCGTAAATTAGCCGATAAAATAATGGCTGATCTTGATTTGCCTTATGTTGTTTTGACTATTGATTTGGATAATAAAGCATCCTTGCGCGCGGCTGAAAAATTACCGGGGGTTGAAAGGGTTAGTGATGCAGAACACGAGAAAGAATATCATAAGGCAAAATTCATTTATAAAAGATTAGAGAATGAAAAATAGATCATTAATTTTATAATTATGTTAGAGCAAAAATATCCCAAAGTTGGCATTGGTGTAATGATCTTGAATGAACAAAATCAGGTTTTATTAGGTTTGAGACAAGGATCTCACGGAGCCGGAGAGTGGAATTTCCCAGGTGGACATTTAGAATTTGGCGAAACAGTTTTTGAAACAGCTAAAAGGGAAGTCAAAGAGGAAACTGGTTTGAATGTTATGCCCATGGAAATTATTTCCGTGGCTGATGAAATGCGTTATCTCGACTCTGATGGGAAGCACTATTTGAACATCGGTGTTAAAGCACTCTATAAAGGAGGTGATCCGAAATTAATTGAGCCTGACAAGTGCTTGGAATGGCGCTGGTTTGATTTGGATAATTTGCCAGAAAAAATGTTCGAAGGTACTGACTGGATTATTAAAAATTATAAAGCTAAAAGATTATATAAACCTGGCAGATAAAATATATTAATATGGAGAATTTAGATTTAATGCTACCAAAATCAAAAGAAAAAGAGATGAGCCAAGAAGAGAAGATGGAAATTGTAGAAGCTTGGGGGACTTTGATATCAGTTAATAATCGCAAACCAGATAATTTGGAAGCCCTGTCAAAGGAAGAATTAAAGGATTGGCTATATAAAGATTTGCTTGGTGAAATGGAAGAAATAATGAAAGAATGGGGCTTATCTTTTGATGAAGATTTAATAAAAAAGATAAATGAAGAGAAAGATCTCGCTAAAAGAGCATTGTTGGAATTCGCCTATATTGAAAAATGCCAAGAGCAAATAAATAAATATAAATCCGGATTTGAAGGAAAAAATGATAAATGGGATGCTTGGCCAAAGAGACTTAAAGAAACCGGTCGGTTTAATTGTGTCGGCTCTACTTTGATCGGTACTATTTTTTTAGAAAAAGCCGGTATAAAAAATTGTCATGGTCTGCCTGTTAGTCACGTGATGAATATAGCCAGATTGGCTGACGGCCAGTATGTTTATGTTGATTTAATAAATAGCAAGATAGAAAAAATAAATCCGCAAATTTTCAAATTAAAGGAAGTGCCTGTAATGAAAATTAAGGAAAAATTCACAGATTATAGTTTAATAATGATCAGAGATAAAAAGGAAATTGTTGGTTCTATTTTTGGCAATATTGATTATTTAAATACCGTTGCCACAGATAGCGATAGCGATGAGGATGAGAAAAACAAGGAGGCAGCCTTAGAATATTATAATAAATTTAAAAAGCATTTTGCCGAGGTCGATTTTAGTAAGTTTAATACAGAATATTTTTGGGGGCCAGCAGATATATATGATACCGATGAAATGCTAAAAGAGGCAGCCCGAATTGGTTTTATTTATAATGAAATGAAAGAGGCGATGGAGAATTTTTCTAAGAGATTAACTAGGGAAGATGAAAAGAAATTGTTTATAGAGATAAAGAATAATTTGGATGATGTTATTGGTTATTTCCAAGATGACAAAGCCAAAATAAAAAAATTTAGTGGGCTTTTAAGGCAATTTGTTATTGAATATAAAAAGGCTATTGAGCCGGTCAGACAAAAGGATACGGAATTGTATAACGAATTAATCCAAAGATTTAAAGATAAATTTTAAGTATAATATGCTAATTACTATCTGCTCCTCAATCCAATTTTGGCCCCAGATTTGCGAAGTTAAAAAACAATTAGAGGATTTGGGTCATGAAGTTTTAACCCCGCCTCATGAAGTGCCCAATAAGGACGGGGCAATGATTCCGGTTGAAGAATATTTTAGAATCAGAAAAGAAATGGTTGAAAAAGGGGAAAATATTGACTGGGTATGGGAACGCAAGTATCAGGCGATTATGTGGCATTTTGAAAAAGTTGCCAAGGCTGATGTGATTTTGGTTCTTAATTTTGACAAAAATAATATTGCTAACTATATTGGTGGCAATACTTTGATGGAAATGGGTGTGGCTTGCTGGCTGAAAAAACCGATTTATTTATATAATGATATTCCGACTGAAGTCAGTTATTTTGAAGAAATTAAGGGTATGCAGCCGATCGTTATTAATAGGGATTTGAGTTTACTTAAATAAAAAAGACAAACTATTGAATTATTACAGGACATTTTAGTGTCCGTTCTGTATTGATACGAAGATACGGAGGCTAAAGCCTCCTGTAATAAAACGCGGTTTGTCTTTTTTTAGATAAAAGTTCTAGCAATCCATTGTCCCGCAAAATGAGTTATTATTATAACGGCAATGGCAATCAGTAAATGTTCAGCAATTACTTTGTGAGGTTTTATTTTCTGGCGTTTGGCTAAATAAAAAGAATAAATGGAAAGCAGTAAGATTCCCCAAAGCGCGCTAATTAAGATGGCTATTGAATTGCTGAAAAGTAAAATTGGAACAATGAATGTTAAGGCAAAAATAAATTTGGCAAAAAAAGTGCTTAAAGTCGCTGACCAGATTTGCTTTTCTGAATATTTAGCTTCTGATTCAACTGAAACATGGATGCCCAAAGCATCGGAAAAAGCATCAGCTATGGCGATGGAAATAATGCCGCCAATAACCACAATTTTTGAGCCAGTGCTGGCATTTAAGCCTATCATAATTCCAAGAGTAGTGATAACCCCGGAAGTCAAGCCAAAACTAAAACCTTTTCGTATGGCGTTTTTCATGAATTGATTTTAATGAATTTTTATGGTAAATTACATACATTATAGCATGTTTGGAAATATTTTTAAAAATTAACATTTATGCCCGACTTTTTTATTCGCCAGAGCTCGAAAGAGCGGTTGCGGAATTCAGCGTGCGAATAAATCTATGCCCACTCCCGCCTTTGTTCCGCGATGCGTAACTTCGGCGGGCAAGAAAATGGGGCATAAAATTTTAAAACATGAAAATATTAGTAATCGCCAGAGCCGTGTCGATTGGCTCCAATTTAAAGGTTTAAGTTAAGATTATTAAAGAATTAGCGCGCGATATTGACTAATTAGTTAAAATAAGATATAATTTTAAATTAAAATAAACGCGTAACTTGTCAACCAAATAACCAAAATATAGATAGCCCCATGAGTAATGGGCAAAAACAAAAGGAGGGCATGAGCAATGCCGAAAGTAAGCGAAAAGTTAAGGAGCAGGATTTGGAGTCTGCAAACGCAGATCGGAAAAGGCATTTTGGACGGAACTCATAATCCGGAAAAGTATGCGGATATTTTGCAGGCTTTTTTGGAGAAAAAAGAGACCGTTTGTCAAGGCCTTACGACCATGGAGCAAGCCGTCAACATCCTTGGCTCAAATAAAGTTATTTCAGAAACAACAGCTTTAGAGGTTTGGGGCTTAGAAAAAAACGTAAATGTTCCTATTCGCTATAGCGAGGCGACTTTGCGCCAGTGCGCGCAGGAAAACGAACAGGACAAAGCCGACTGGCGGCTAATTTATTGTCACGGGTTTTCTTTGCGCGAGCAGTTTGAAAAACACGGTTACAAGGAAGAAAAACAGCCGTGTTTTAGACTGGACCTTTGGTGGCTTAGGCTTAAGGAAGAAGACGACAAGTGGGTGAATTACAAACCTTTGAACGGCTATTATCTCCTTAACCTATACGGCCTATACGGCTACCGCTCAAAGACCAAGCTTATCGAAATAGCTCTTAGTGAAATTTCCAAATCAAGCAAAGAGTATGAACCTTGCAATGAGGCAATTTTTAGCGAAGCCATCCTGACCATTTACATGGTAAATAATGGCGAGCGGATTGCCGAGGATTGGTATCATTGTGGAGGTACTAAAAATTCATTTGACAGATGGGTCATTGTCGGTGCGTTCAAAAATTATGGTATTTTAATAAACCATTATAAGCTTTTTTACTACTATCCTAATGTGAAGATCGTTTTAGTGAAAAAGTTTGAGATCTAATTTATGATTTTAAGGCCCAATTTATTTTTGCCACAGCAGATCTAAGTTGGGCTTTTTTCTTTTAGTAGAAATTGATTTTAATGAATTTTTATGGTAAGTTGTATATATATTTTAACAGATTAGTGGAAAGTTAGAAAGCAGAAAGTAAAAAGAAATACTTTATAAATTTTAACTTTATAATTATCTATGAAACTGCTTATTACCGGCGGAGCCGGGTTTATTGGCTCCAACTTTATCCATTATTGGCTGAAAAATCATCCGGGAGATTTTATAGTTAATCTGGACAAATTGACTTACGCCGGCAACTTGGAAAATTTAAAAGATATTGAAAATAATCCTAATTATAAATTTGTCAAAGGCGATATTTGCGACTTTGATTTGGTTAATGATTTAATTAGCGATAATGTGGATTTAATTATCCATTTTGCGGCAGAATCGCATGTTGACCGTTCAGTCATGTCCAGCAAGGAATTTATCCGCACTAATGTTGAAGGTACAATGACTTTGCTTGACGCGGCTAAAAATAATGGCGGAGTGAGATTTCACCATATATCAACAGACGAAGTTTTTGGCGAACTGAATTTTGAAGGCAAGGCGTTTACGGAAAAATCAGCTTATAATCCGCGTAATCCTTATTCCGCGTCCAAGGCAGCGTCTGACCATCTGGTTAGGGCTTATTATTATACTCATGGCTTGCCAATCACAATTTCTAATTGCTCCAATAATTATGGGCCATACCAATTCCCGGAAAAAATAATTCCTCTGTTTGTCACTAATTTACTAGAAGGGAAAAAAGTCCCTGTTTATGGCGAGGGCAGAAATATCCGCGATTGGATTTTTGTTGACGACCATAGCAGAGGGGTGGATTTTGTGATTCAAAAAGGGAAAATTGGCCAGACTTATTGTCTGGGCGGGGATAGCGAGATTACTAATATTGAATTGACCCGAAAAATTTTGGGCCTGATGGATCAGGGGGAAGAAATGATTGAATTTGTCAAGGACCGGCCTGGCCATGATTTGCGTTATGCTATGGATTATACTAAAGCTAAAAATGAATTGGGCTGGGAGCCTTTGGTTGATTTGGAGCAGGGTTTAAAAAAGACAATTGATTGGTATAAAAATAATAAAGAATGGCGGGAAAGAATAAAAAGCAGGGAGTATTTAGATTATTATAAAAAACAATATCAGGAAAGATGAATTGCCCAAAAATAGCTTCAAAAATAAAAAAAATAATTGAACATGAAAAAATACAAGTAATACTGGCCAATAAAAAATTTCAAACCTTTGAGAAATGGTTTTTATTGGTCTTTTGGGCATTGGCTATTTTTATTTTGTCTTCTTTACCTTTAAATGATGTTTTTATAAAATTTGATATTTGGACTTTTATTATCCGTAAGCTGGCGCATATGTTTGAATTTGGCGTGCTGGCTTTTTTAATTTATAGGTTATTAAGCCAAATTGAGAAAAAAAAATTTTATTGGAATTTGACCTGGGCATTTATTTTTACTGTAATGTACGCTATTTCTGATGAATATCATCAATATATTGTGCCAGGTCGTCATGGAGTTTGGACAGATGTATTGATTGATTCGCTTGGGGCGGCAATAGCAATTTGGTTGATATATTTAAATCATCAGCATAAGAAGTTTCTTAAAAAGAAAAAAGCTAAATAGCCTTGACTTGGTTGCTCTAATATGATATGATTTAAAGTCAATAAGTACCTTGAAAGGAGGATTTTAAAATGAGTTTAGCAGACAAGCTAATGATCTTTTTTTATTATTTCTTGGCTTTAAAGTATAACAAAGAAGATAAGATTATAAAGCAAAAATTTAATGACAATTTTCGGGAACTTTTAGGCTTGTTTGAAACCGTAACAGAAAAAGGCGGTTTGTTTGACGCAGTTTTTGATAATGATTTTGCAATAAGATGCGAAAAAAAGGATGGGAGCTTGGAGCTAAAATTAACTCTGCCTCCGAAGATTACGCCTGATTTTAAGGCGGTATTAGAAAAAGAATATAAAGGTTTGCTTGGTGCGGTGAATGATGAATATTATGAGGTTTTTAATAATATGAATTTTTTAGCCACCAAGCAAACAATCGTTATTTTCATCAAAACCCAAAAGGGAATTGCCAGCTAAAGCAGCAACTCCCTTTTTTTATTTTTTCAATTTTTTATTTAAGCCGCTAATTTTTTTCTGCATCTTTCTACTTCCCGCGCATAATGTTCTTTCTCATCTTCAGTCCGGGCATTATTTAATCGTTCTTGCATCATTTGAAGCATGTTTTCAGTTTTTCTCCTTTCTTCTTGGGTTAATTTTTTTGATTTCTGTTCACTGGCTTTATATTCCAATTCGGTCATTTTTGTTGCTGCCAAAGAAGCTGCTTCAGGACTGCCAGGATCAATTCCAGCTTTTAGTTCTTCTTCTTTTTTTTGGCTTAAAGCTTTTTTTAGCTTAGCTATTCTTTGTTCTCTTTTTTGCGAATCTAACCAGTCAGAATGAATTTCCACTTCTTCAGCTCCCATTTCCTGCCCAAATTCTTCTATTGCTTTATGGGTTTCTGATAATAAGCTTTCGGCTTGTTTTGCCGCCATTGGATTATTGGCTTTTTTTGCAGTCTCAAGGGTGAGGCTAAGATCTGCTGCTGTTTCAGCCCCTTTTTCCAATTGAGCGCTGCTTTGCTGAACTGCCCATTGATCAAGCGCTTCAGGGTCTTCTAGCAATTTTTCAGGTATAATAAATTTCTCGGGTGTTGGCAAATTTTTTTCTGTTGATATTTCCATAAAACTGATTTTATTAATAATTAAAAATTATTTGCTTAATTTTTTCTGCAATTTTAAGCTTTGTGTTTCTATTTTTTTCAGTTTTTTATTAAATTTATTCAGCAGCTTAACTATTTTTTTCATTTGTTTTTGATTTTTAGGCATAATGATTTATAAAAAATAAATTAAAAAAATTATAAATTTTCAATTTTTTTCTTAGCTTCAGCAATGGATTTTTCTGTTTCTTCTTTTTCTATATTTTTTTTCAATTTTAGAGTTTTGGATTCAATTTTAGAGATTTTTCGCGAAAATTTATCAATAATTTCTTCTATCTTTTTTTTCTTGGCTTTTAAATTCATGATTTTAAAAATTTTATTTTTCAATTTCGATGTTAATTAAAAGATATAATTTTTTTATTGCATTTGGGCGGCTTGTATTTGCTTAGCGTCAAAAACAAGCCTTTTGAGTTTTTCTTGGTCAGCTTTTAGCGTTTGAGGATCTTCAGCTTTTTTTTGCCATGTTTTAATGGAAGCATCTAAATCATAAATTGCTGTTTCAATATCTTCAGCTTTATCTATGGCTGGTTTTTTAGCAGCTTCTTTAAGATTATTTATAATTATATCCAATCCTTGTTCTTCTAATAAAGCAATGGCTTTGCGCTTTAATTCTTGATAATTTGTTTTTAAATCAGGGTATTTTTCAACCAAAGGATCTTTTTCCTGTCCTTTTTCGCAAAATTTGACAAATTCTTTTAATTTATCAGGTTCGGCTTTTTCCATTTTTTCTTCCCATTGCTCGAATTTTGCCAAACCCTTGGCAATCTCTTGCTGGCCTTCAGCCGCGCCTTCTGCTAAGGAAGTAACGTTTAATTTTTCAACTGGTGTTTCTGTTATGTTTTCGTCTTCAATTTCTTCAGCCATATTTTTTTCCGGAGCAGGCGTAAAAGAACTAAGCATTTTTCGTCTTTCGTTAGGAGTTTGAGGATTTATTGTTTCAAAACCAGGCATAATTTTAAAGTTAATAATTTAAATTTATATTATAATTATAGCATATTTATAATAAAAAAGCAAGAACAAATATTGACCTTTTTACTTTTTTTAGATATTATTAAATATAAAACAATTCATAAAAGGAGGCGGAAAAAATGGCTCTTTTGTTTGAAAAATTGAAAGATAGATTGTTAGAACAACTGGTTAGATTAAATTCTCATTTTGAAGAAAATTTTTTTCAGGCTTTGTGCTTGGAGATAAGAATTATTTTGGCAAAGGTTTTTTTCAAAGAAATAGAGGCCTGGCTTTTGGAGCAAGCTAAAAACAATTTGCCTGTTGCTTACGGCGTGCTGGCCAAATTGTATTTGGAAATTAAAGATTTTGAAAACGCTAAAGAATTTTCTTTGAAGGCAAACGAGCATTTTCCTCATCTGGCGGTTTGGCAGGACATCATCAATGAAGCGACTTGGGATCAATTTGAAGAAGAAAATAGCTCTGCCTCAACTGATTAAGCCCTTTGTTTATACAAACAAGGGGCTTTGTATTGACATTTTTATTTATTTAGGTTATACTGAAATATCAGACTTGGGAAGGAGGTGGGATAAATGGTAAGAATGGTTCCTTTGTTAACAGAGGAAAAAAAAGCTCTTTTATTTTCAAAGATTCAAAAGCTTTCTGAAAATTTTAGTGACGAGTCTTTTAAAAAGCTTATGATTGAAATCGCGCCTTTAGACAGCGCTAATTTAGAGCTTTGGCTAAAGGATCTTCGTGAGGATTTGCCATTAGCTCGCGGTATTTTAGCCCTACTGTATTATAGCCGAGGAGAACATATGTTGGCATGTTTAGAGGCTGTAATGGCAAAAAAATTTTTTCCTGATAATGAAATGTGGGATAATTTGATTCAGCATGCCATAATTGACGATGCTTTTATGGCAAGCGGTCTGTCTCGCAAATAGCCCTTTGTGTCTAATGTCAATTCATTAGTTGCGCAGAGGGTTTTTTCTATCTTAGCTTATTATCTTTTATTTATTTCTTTATAAATATCAAGGATCTCAGTGCCAAATAATTTATATTGGCTTATTTTGTCTTCAATTTCTTTTAATTTAAAAGTTTCTTTTGCTTTTTGCGCGTTTAGATATTCATCTTCCAATTCTTTTATTTTTTGATTGTTAATTTTACGCAGCCTGGCAATGTGCTCATTGACAATTTTTTTTGTTTCTAGTGACCAATTTTTAGCTTTTGGCGCCTGGGCAATTCTTTCTAATAGAGTTGACATGGCGGTTGTTTCTAATTTTTCATAATCTTCCTTATAAATTGGATCGTCTTTAATTTTCATCTCTTCGCACCAGTCAATCATTTCGTAGATATAGGCTGGTTTTTCGGCTTTTTTGACTGCTGTTTCTTTTTCAGTCAACATCTCTTTTCTGGTCTGGGGTTTTTCTGCTGTTTGCATATGATTAAAATTTAAGGTTTATATTTTGAATTATAGCATGATTTTAATAAAAAAACCAGATGTTTTATGTTGCCAAATTAATTTAAATATTTTAAAATTGTTGTATATGGAAAGAAAAATTCTTATTATTGGCGCTAAGGGAATGTTGGGACAAGATTTGGCTAATATTTTGTCTAATTTTGATTTGGCTTTGTGGGATAAGCAGGAGATTGAAATCACTGACGAATACCAGGTCAAAACAAAGATAAACGCTTTAAACCCGGACTTTATTATAAATTGCGCCGCGTATACTGCAGTTGACGATTGCGAAAAAAATAAAGATTTGTCTTTGGCAGTTAATAATAGGGCAATAGGCTATTTAGCGCAAACCGCTAAAAAAAATGGGGCGATTTTGATCCATATTTCCACGGATTATGTTTTTAACGGACAGAATAAAGATGGTTATGAAGAAAACTCCCAGGCATTTGGTCCTGTGAATTTTTATGGCGAATCTAAACTGTTGGGCGAAAAGACTTTGCAGTTAATAGCTCCTCAATTTTATTTATTGCGCACTTCCTGGCTTTATGGCAAAAACGGCAAAAATTTTGTAGAGACAATGATTAAACTGGGAAAAGAGCAAAAAGAATTAAAAGTCGTCAATGACCAGTTTGGCAAGCCGACTTATACGGTTGACTTAGCCGGGCAGATTTTATATATTTTAAATAACACTTTGCCTTTTGGCATTTACCATGCGGTTAATGAGACTAAAATAGGCGGCATTAGCTGGTATGAATTTGCCCGAAAAATTTTTGAACTGGGTAATTTAAATGTTAAATTAGAGCCTTGTGACAGCCGGGCATATCCTAGGCCAGCCAAAAGGCCTCAATATTCTGCTTTAATTAATACAAAATTACCGCCAATGAGAGATTGGCAGGACGCTTTGGCGGATTATTTTAAAAAGCGAGAAAAAATATGAAAGGAATTATTCTAGCTGGGGGGACAGGTTCCAGGCTTTATCCTTGCACAGCTGTAACCAACAAACATCTTTTGCCGGTTTTTAACAAGCCGATGATTTATTATCCTTTAAAAACTTTGTTGAAAGCTAATTTGAAGGATATTATGATTGTTTCCGGCATAGAGCATTCTGACCATTTTAAAAGGCTTTTTCGGGATAATGATGATTTTAAGGGCGTTAATTTTAATTTTGCTATCCAGAAAGAAGCGGGCGGAATTGCCCAGGCTTTGGGTTTGTGCCGGGATTTTGCCGGCGATGAGAAAGTCGTGGTAATCTTGGGCGATAATATTTTTGAAGACGATATTTCCGGGGCAGTAATTGATTTCCAAAATCAAGAAAAAGGCGCGAAGATTTTTCTTAAAAAAGTTTCTGATCCGCAGAGATTTGGCGTAGTTCAAATCGAAAACAATAGGATAATTGACATTGAAGAAAAACCAGTTTCTCCTAAATCTGATTTGGCCGTGACAGGTCTTTACATGTATGATAGCCAAGTTTGGGATTTTATTTCTGAGTTAAGCCCGTCAGGCAGGGGGGAATTGGAGATAACGGACGTTAATAATTTTTATGTTAAGCGAGGTTCTATGAGTTATGAAATTTTAAATTACACTTGGTCAGACGCAGGCACTGTTTATTCTCTTTTGCGGGCAAATTTAAGGGTGGCTATAATAGAAGATTTTGATTTAAAAAGTTTGCTTAAAGAAGTTTTTGGCGAAGATATTGATTTTAAAAAATAGTTGAATTTTATAAATGCGAAAATCGCCGGCAGTTTGCCGGCGATTTTCGCATTTTGCTTATCTTATTATTATTTGATAAACGCCTTCCTGCCTGCCGATTTTGCCTTGAAAATATATTATTTCTCCTTTTCGAGCGACATAAAAATTATCTAATTGGTCAAATCTGATTATTTCTATGACATTTCGCTCTCCGTTTTCCGCGCTAAGATCAATAATATTTAAATTGTTTTGAAATAAAATAACAATGTGTTGCAATTCATGGTGCCAGCGGACCTGGTTTATTTTTTGGCCGTAGCGATTAATGAAAATTTCCTGGTTGGCTGCTGTATCAAAAAATTTAACTTCAAAACCGTCATGAAATAAAAGCCACTTTTCATTTCTGTCCCAGACAGCGTCAATAGCATTGAATTCCTTGATAGCGGAGCCAGACTGGATGGTTATTTCCAGGCTGGTGATGATTTTTTGGATTAAAAATAATTTTTGGTTATCCGAGTCAATTAATCCGAGATAATTATTGGTGCTTTTAATAAATTTATAATTAGCGGACCTGCCCAGTTCCGTCACCAGCTTGGTTGTTTTAAAATTCAAATTATACTTATAAAGGTTATCGCGCGTATTTTCTTTTTTAATATAGAAAACATCATTTGCTTCGATGAAGAATTCCTGATTAATAAGCTCTTCTTGAGATTCGAATATTTTTGATTTTGTTTTTGCTAATAAGTCTATTTTATAAATTTCAGAGGCAGATTGATCGGCTCGGGCTTGGGGATTTTGTTTTAAAGCAAAAAGTATATTGTCGCTGCCAATATCCCATTTAAGATTATTAGGTTCAAAATCAAGCAATTCTTCAATCTCTAGAATTTGTTCAGGCTGTTGGACATTAAAAACAAAATAATGATTATTAATTTGAGCTAATATTTTTTTGCTGCTGGCTGCCCAGCTTAAATTAATATCTGATTCGGGGAAAGAGGCTCTGTATAGAAAGATCTTTTCTTTTGTCCTGATATCCAGCAGATAGAGTTCTGAAAATAATTCAGTTCTTTTTATATAGGCTATTTTTTGCTCATCAGGCGATAAATAAAAATTTGCTGTGGGCTCGTCAATTATTTGCAGGGGAATATTTTTTTTAAAAAAAATTATATCCCTGACAAAAGTGGTTAAACTGCTTTGGATTGATATTTTTTTTTGCCAAGGATAATAATTTTCTTTTTTCAGCCTGATATTGTAATCTCCCGGCAAAAGGTTGTAGACAAATATTTTTTCATCAAATGGTTTTTCGTATAATTTATCATTTATATAAAGACTCGCATTTTTTATGCCTTTAGCTTCCAGCATGAGAGTGCCTGTTTTAAGGATTTTTCCGAGTTTAACATCATAGCGATAGCCAGAAGCATAAAAAATCAAAATCGGCGCCATAATAAAAAAGGCGAGGATGAATGTAAACATTATAATGCGCCTTGTGCGTAATTTCATATTTGATAGATTATAGATGATGGATTGATAGATTATAGATTAAATAAAAAAATTAGCAGTGTACTAAAATCTATAATCTATAATCTTTAAATCTGTTTAATATCAGCGCCCAAAGCCTGCAGGCGAGGGACAATATTCTCATAGCCGCGGTTGATTTGATAAATATTTTCAATAGAGGTTGTGCCTTTGGCGGCTAGGGCGGCTAATATCAAGGCCATGCCAGCGCGCAAATCAGGGCTGACCAAGTTGCGGCCATAAAGTGGAGTTGGCCCCATAACAACCACGCGATGAGGATCGCACATGATAATATTTGCTCCCATTTGGTTGAGCATGTCAGTATAAAACAAGCGGCCTTCAAAAATTGTTTCATGGATCAAGCTTAAACCCTGGGCTTGTGTCATTAAAACAGTAAAAGGGGCTTGCAAGTCAGTCGGGAAACCGGGATATTCATGGGTAATAATATTCGTGCCTTTGAGCGGGCTGGGAAAAGTTTTTATGTAATTATTTCCAATTTCCAGTTTGGCTCCAGCTTTGTTTAAAGAATAAAGCAGATTTTCCAAATGTTCGGGCTGGCAATTTTTTATTGTTATTTGGCTGTTTGTTATTAGTCCAAGCATGATAAATGTGCCAGCCTCTATTCTGTCAGGAATAAGATTAAATTCACTGGCATTTAATTTTTCCACCCCCTCAATATTAATTATAGGCGTGCCAGCGCCGGTAATTTTGGCGCCGTTTTGGTTTAAGTATTGGGCCAGCGCCGGGATTTCCGGTTCCATGGCCGCATTTTTAATTATGGTTGTGCCTTGTGCTAAAGTAGCAGCCATCATTAAGTTTTCTGTTACTGTTACGCTGATTTTAGGCAGAATTATTTTAGCGCCTTTTAGTTTGGTGGCTTTTAAAGTATAAGTTTGGCCGTTTTCAATCATTTGGGCGCCTAATTTCTGGAAGCCCTCCAGAAAAAGATCAATTGGCCGCTGGCCAATGACACAGCCTCCCGGGTGAGCTAAAGTTACTTCGCCAAAGCGGGCCAGCATGGGACCGGTCAACATAATAGACGCTCTTAGCTTTTTGACTAATTCCGGCTTGAGCACAGTTTTATTAATATCTTTGGTGGAAATAAGATATTGATTTTTTTCTTTTTGTTCAATTTTAGCGCCCAAATCTGTCATGGCCTCAACCATTCTTTGGACATCTTCGATTTCAGGCAAATTATTAATCAAACAGTCTTGTTCTGATAAAATAGCAGCTGGCAATATTTTAAGGGCTAAATTTTTAGCCCCTGAAACTTTTATTTCGCCAGACAGTTTTTTGGCGCCATTAATAATATATTTTTCCATATTTTTATAGCTTATTGCTTATATTGTAATTAATTTAAAGAAATTTTTCAAGTTTTTAAATATCGGTTTAGAGTTAGAGGTTTGAGTTATTTTAATTTTCTTGCTATTATAATAGTATAATATATAATATAGCGATATTGCTTTATGGTTAATCCTCTTAAAAGTAAAAACAATCAGCCTGGCTTTTTCAAGAAATTCATGAATTTTTATCTGGTTTTGCTGTTTATTTTAATTGCTTTTATCGCTGGTTTGATTATAGGGAAAAAATCAGATAAGCCAGCTTTTGATCCTGGTTTGGCTAATGGCCATGTTTATAATAAAAGCATAGAGCCTGATTTTCTTTCTCAAAATCTTGATTTTGAAATTTTTTGGGATGTTTGGCAGCTTATTAAGGATAATTATGTAAAGCAGCCTGTAAATGAAACAAAAATGCTTTATGGCGCCATGGTTGGCAGCGTGGCCTCTTTGGGCGATGCTTATTCAACATTTTTTGATCCTGAAACAACCCAAGATTTCAATGAAGAATTAAAAGGCTCTTTTGAGGGTATTGGCGCGGAAATAGCCATAAAAAATGACCGTTTGACCATAGTGGCGCCTTTGCCTGATTCGCCGGCTGAAAGAGCGGGCATAAGGAGCGGAGATAAAATCTATGCTATTGACGGGGAAGATACTACAGGCATTAGCTTGGATTACGCGGTTAGTAAAATCCGCGGCCCGAAAGGAACAGCTGTTATTTTAACTATTGGCCGTGACAGCTGGGAAAATTTGCAAGAGATCAAAATCATTAGGGAAAAAATTAAAATTCAAAGCGTCAAATGGAGCCTTTTGGACAATAATATAGTTCACTTAAAATTGCGTTATTTTAATGAGGATACTTTGGATGATTTTAATAAAGCTGTTTTGGAAATTAGCAAAAAAAATCCAACAGGAATTATTCTTGATTTGCGCAATAATCCCGGGGGATTTTTATCAACAGCAGTGGCAATAGCCAGCGAATGGATAGAAGACGGCGTTGTTGTTTATGAAAAAGCAGCTGACGGCGAGCTAAAAAAACACGAAGCCAAGGGCAGGGCCAGGTTTAAAGATTTTACCACTATAGTTTTAATTAACAAAGGCAGCGCTTCTGGCTCGGAAATTTTAGCCGGCGCTTTAAAAGACCATGATTTGGCAACTTTAGTCGGTGAAAAAACTTTTGGCAAAGGTTCTGTCCAGACTTTATTTCCTTTGCGCGACGGCTCTTCTTTAAAGCTGACAATAGCTGAATGGCTGACGCCAAATAAAAATACTATTGAGCATGAGGGAGTTGAGCCTGATATAATTGTAGAATTAACTGATGAAGATTTTAATAATGACAAGGATCCTCAATTGGAAAAGGCATTGGAATTATTGAAATAGGTTGGATAATGAGGTTGTATGAGGTTGTATGAGGTTGTATGAGGTTGTATGAGGTTGTATGAGGTTGGATGAGGTTGTATGAGGTTGTATGAGGTTGGATGAGGTTGGATGAGGTTATATGAGGTTGGATGATGGGGTTGGATGAGGTTGGATGATGGGGTTGGATGAGGTTGGATGAGGTTGTAAATAGAAAAAGGGAAAGAAAGGTAAGATGGGTAAAAAGGGGAAGAAGGGAAAATTCGTAGATTCGCATTAATATAAAACCTGTTGCTCGCGAGCAACAGGTTAAAAAAAGAACCCCGCACTTTGCTTGCAAAGTGCGGGGTTTGGGTTAAGGTAAAGGGAT
>Ga0209498_1000957_pt1 | contig 17765 bp, 13 predicted proteins | sample WalLakDeSediment_FD_184131 | JGI IMG/M metagenome (GOLD analysis project Ga0209498, IMG submission 184131) | Lake sediment microbial communities from Walker lake, Nevada to study Microbial Dark Matter (Phase II) - Walker Lake 11/02/13 Deep... | ecosystem: Environmental > Aquatic > Freshwater >... | reverse complement strand
CAACAGGAACATGGATTTCGCCTTCTACCTGGGCGGGCAGGCAGGCACCCTATATGACAACGTGAAAGCGGGCATTTCTTTCCAGGCAGGAAATACCACCAGCCGGTTCGAATCACTTTTCCTTCAGGCCAATCCACTGAAACAAACAAAAACAGGCTTGAAGTACTTTGTGGCATTGGACCTGGAGAACAAGTTGGTCATGTATGATGCTACGCTGCAGGGCGGCATGCTGAACCGGGACAACATCCATACGTTACAGCCCGGCCAGATCAACAGGTATCTCTTCACCGGGAAGGCCAGTGTCGGGATTGGATGGAAAAGATACACGATTGAAGCCGAGCAGGTTTTCCTGACCCCAGAGTTCAGGGGAGGCCGCCACCACATGTGGTTCCGCATCCGGAATGTCGTAACATTATAAGACGATCCGGCCATGCACAACATCGAACCATTCTACAACTGGCGCCATCTTTACATTGCTTCAGAGGATGTACAATCCCCCTTCTACGGAAGTATCTATTCGGAATTTGAGTTTACGCACGCCGTTTATAATTACCTGATCCATCCCCAGTGGGACGAGATGGGGTCCGCTACACTATATCTGAAGGTTCTCTTTGTCAATTATGACCTGGGCTTTGCCATCATCGAGCTGATAGGGGAATGGAATGATGCCCTTTACAACGACATCATGTACCTGAAGCGGAACATTGCCGACGCTATGATCGCGCAGGGGATCAACAAATTCATCCTGATCGGGGAAAATGTGTTCAACTTTCATGCTTCGGAAGACGACTATTACCAGGAATGGTTCGAAGACCTGGAAGACGGCTGGATCGTGGCGCTGAATTTCCGCGACCACGTGATCCGGGAGTTCAAACGGGCCCATATCGATTATTACCTGGCGCTGGGAGGCCGGTTTGACTGTTTCGACTGGCGTGTTTTTGATCCGAACCAGTTGTTCCTCTTGATTGATGCACAAATCATGAAACGATTGAATCCATGAAAAAAAGTTACCGCATCAGGGTTTCCGGCAAGGTGCAGAATGTCGGATTCCGTTTTTACACCGTAAAGAAAGCCAAAGAGTTTGATATCAGCGGGTTTGTAAAGAACGAAATGGATGGGTCGGTCTATATCGAGGCGGAAGGCGACCCGGCCGACCTGGTTACTTTCACCGCCTGGTGCCGGCGGGGACCGCAATGGGCCAGGGTCGACAACCTGGAAATACAGGAAACGCCTGTGATGGGTTATGAAGGATTTACGGTAAGATAAGGATCATGGTTTAACGGCACGCATGATCTCCCTTTTACCGGGCGGCCCCGGCAGTTTTTCCAATCCGAACCCCGTTTCTTTCAGATTTCTTTTCACCTGGCCCTTTGTGGAATAGGTAACCAGGGTTCCACCGGGTTTTAAAGCCCTATACATCTTATAAAATATTTCGGCAGTCCACATTTCGGGTTGCACCTCAGGACCGAAAGCATCGAAATATACCAGGTCGAAAAACCCGCTTTCAGGATTATACAGTTGAACCGTCTGATCCATTTTTTTCAACGCGAAAAAGTCGTCGATCGGGCACCATTCGCCCCAGGGAGATTCGTGAAGCAGCAAAAATCTTTTTTGACTGTCAGGCGTTCCGGTAAATGGCGGAAACTGCAGATCCTGGCAGATCGCAATGGATAAAGGATAGGGTTCTATGGCAGAATAATGGACATGAACATTGTCTTTTTCTGCATAAAGCGATGTAAGAAGAGCATTGAGCCCGGTGCCGAAGCCAATTTCGAGGATGTTGATGTGATCTTTGCCCGCTTTGATATGATCATAACCGGCACCGGTGAAGACGTGAAGGGATTCGGTCACCGCACCGTAATGACTGTGATAATGCTCATTCAGTTCCGGGATGAACAAAGTGTGGGAGCCATCGCCGGTTACTTTGAGCTCCAGGGTATATCGCGGTGTTGTTTCCACATCATTATTTGTTGTAAACAATATGAAAATCCACCAGTTTGTCTTCGAAGACCTTCTGATACAGCAGGTTTGATGTCACAAACTGAATCACGTCGAGCACGTTTCCGTTGACCATGTAAAGATGATTGTTCAGGCTGTCGTATTTGCCAAATTGATAAGCGGTAAATAAATAATCCGTAACATGGTTTTGATATCTGTTAAACAATAAAACTTTCTCAGGTGTCAGGATGATGAAAAGATGATCGTCAATTTTCAGTGCGGAAATGATTTTTACATTCTCCATAACCTTCAATTCTGTCATTTTTAAGGTACCAGGGTCATATTCGCTGATAATTGCTTTTTCAGAGGTATTCGACAGTATTAGAACTTTTCCCCCGAAAGGGATCAGTGCAACAATGTCCTGTTTGATCAAAAGCTGTGTTCGGGGCGCCCCTGTGATCCTGTAAAAAACGGTCAGCCAGGTTTCGGCTCCATTGAGGGAGACGTGTTCGGCATAGATATACACCTCATCCGCCGCGAGGCACTGGATAATTTTATCGCTGGCAGGGGGCGTCCGGATGACTAAATTGCCATGACTGTTCAATATCCCGGCATCTCCGTTCAAGGTGGAGAAGACCAACTGCCGGTCGACCCACAGCCCGGTAAACTCCGGCCGGGGCGGTGCGGCGGCATACTCCCGGACGATTTCCCAGTTATCCGTCGAAAATGTGTGAATGACGCCCGGGGTTTCCGAAACGAAAAAGAATTGTTCCCACAGGCTGCTCATCCCTGAAAGCCTGAAGTTCTTCGGGAAAACAAAGGAGGCATCCTTCTCAAAATCGCTGTCCAGCTTGGTAATCAGAGATTTAAAGCTGAGCGGCGCTGTCACGGCCAAGTATCCAAGCAGGGTATTTGGTGTTTCGACCAGGTTGAGCGGTACGGCAGACTGTCGGACCTGGTAACCGTCGCTGGCCGTTACTACCAGGCTGTAAATACCGCTTTTCAGCGTTTTATCGGAAATGACCAGACTGGTATTTATTTTGAAATAAGATGCTTCCGGAAAAAAGTACCTGGCCGGCGCTACCGGTATTTTATCCTTGTTCACCAGCGACACCGTAACGGACCGGATCACCCGGTCGTCGTCAATTTCCCCTTTGACATAAAGCGTATCGGGGACTTCCAGGGAATACCCGGATTGCGGCTGGAATATGGCGATCACCGGGGCTGAATGATCGCTCACATCCCTGCAGGAAAAGATCAAAATCAGGGATAAACAAAGAAATAAACATATATGTCGCCTGAGCATCGGATAAAAACAATTAATTTTGACCTGATCAAAGTTAATATTTTATTATGAGATCCCTCGTCGCTCTGCTCCTCGGGACAGGCAAGAAACCAAAAACAAGAAACTAGAAACCTGAACCAAGAAACAAGAAACTAGAAACTACTATGCTCCAGCATCTCCCCATCGAAAACATTCTTTTCATTGATATCGAAACCGTCCCTGCTTATGCAACCTATGGTGAAATTCCGGACAATTTCAGAAAACTGTGGGACCACAAAGCGGAGTTTTTAAAGAAACTGCCGGAGGATACGCCGGAGTCGATCTATTCCCGCGCGGGCATCTATGCCGAGTTCGGCCGGATCATCTGCATCTCTGCCGGATTCTTCCGGAAGAAGGAGTTCCGGATCAAGTCCTTTTACGGCGATGATGAATTCATAGTTCTTAAAGAATTCTGCCAATTACTGACATCTTATTTTAATTCGGAAGATAAGCTGCTATGCGCCCACAACGGCAAGGAGTTCGACTTCCCTTTCCTGGCCAGGCGCATCCTGATCAACGAACTGCCGTTGCCTTTTGTCCTCGATTTAGCCGGGAAAAAGCCCTGGGAGATCAGGCACCTGGATACGATGGAACTCTGGAAATTCGGCGATTACAAGCACTACACCTCCCTGGAGCTGCTGGCGGCCGTTTTCGGCATCCCAACGCCCAAGGATGATATCAAGGGCGCTGACATCCACCGGGTTTACTGGCAGGAGCATGACCTCGAACGCATCCGGATTTACTGCCAGAAGGATGTCCTGACCATTGCCAGGCTTTTCCTGAAATACCAGCAACAACCGACGATGGGCGATGAGAGGGTGGTTATTGTGGAGTGATACAGTGGTCATACAATGGTTATACAGTGGTCATACGATGGTCATACAATAGTTATTTGATTTAATTTGATTTGTTAATGTTTGTGATTTTATGATTAATATTACGAAACCTACGTTGCTGCTGAATAAGGAACAATGCATGGCCAACATCACGCAGATGTATGAGAAGGCACGGAAGAGCAATGTCCGGTTCAGGCCTCATTTCAAGACCCATAATTCGGCATATATCGGCAACTGGTTTCGCAAACTGGGCATCCATAGCATCACGGTGTCATCGACTGCCATGGCCCGGTATTTTGCGGCTTACGGATGGCGCGACATCACGATCGCATTCCCGGTCAATCCCCTGGAACTGGGCGTTATTTCCGAGCTGTCAAACGAGGTGACATTAAATATCCAGGGTGACAATGCTGATCTGCTGCCGCTACTGGAAAATGTGATCAGTCACCAGACCGGCTTTTTCGTTGAAATAGACACAGGGCATCACCGGACCGGGCTTTCGTGGAAAGATCACAGCGAGATCGACCGTATGATGGACTGGTTTGGGAAGTCTACACGATTGAAATTCAGGGGTTTCCTCACACATTCGGGCCACACCTATCATGCCGACAGCCGGGAAGAGATCATGGGGATCTACAATGATACGGTATCAAAAATGAACTATCTGAAGGAGAAATACCTGGAGCACTTTCCTGAACTGATCATTTCCATCGGCGATACACCTTCGTGCAGTCTGGTGGATGATTTCTCTGATGTGGATGAGATCAGGCCGGGTAATTTCGTATTCTTTGACCTGATGCAGTATTCTCTGGGGGCCTGTACGCTCGACCAGGTAGCCGTGGCACTGGCCTGCCCTGTTATCGGGAAATACGCGCACCGCAACGAAATCGTCATCCATGGGGGAGCTATCCATCTCTCAAAGGATTTTCTTTATAAAAGCAGCGGTGAACGGATCTATGGCTACGTGGTAAAAATCAGCGACAAGGAATGGTCGATGCCGGTTCCGGGGGCTTACCTTACCAGTCTGTCGCAAGAGCATGGAATTATCCGGGCCAACCGGGAGTTTATCGATAAAATCAGGCCTGGGGATGTGGTGGGCGTTCTTCCCGTTCATTCCTGTCTTACCGCCAACCTGATGAAAGGTTACCTGACACTCGAAGGAGAAGCAATTGGCTATTAGTCTACTAACTATTTTTTAACATTTAATCAACACTAAATTGCTGATAAATTAAACTATGGTGAAAGGTTAACCGGATCATTATTTCGTACATTTGGCTGCATGGAATCGAGCAGCAGATATAACCCGTCGGAGAAGTCAAAAGGCTCTGGCAGAAGGACTTACGAAAAAAAAAGTCCTGCCATTGAACAATCATTTGAGCATGGAAAGGTACAGCCCCAGGCTGTTGACCTTGAAGAGGCCGTTTTAGGGGCCATCATGCTGGAAAAAGATGCGCTGACCAGTGTCATCGACATCCTAAAGCCCGATGTCTTTTACAAAGACCAGCACAAGGTCATCTATACCGCAATCATCAACTTATTCAGCCGCTCTGAGCCGATTGACATCCTGACCGTTACAAGCGAACTGAAGAAGGATGGACACATCGAGCTCGCCGGTGGCGCTTACTACATTACCCAGCTCACCAACAGGGTTTCCTCATCTGCCAACGTGGAATACCACGCCCACATTATCATCCAGAAATATATCCAACGGGAGTTGATCCGGATATCATCGGAGATCATCAAGGATGCTTTTGAAGATACCATGGACGTTTTTGATATGCTGGATAAGGCTGAGCAGGGGCTTTTCACGGTAAGTGACAGCAATTTGCGGCGTAACACCATGAATATGAATACGCTGGTAAGAGAAGCCCTGCAGTATATCGAAGCCGCCAAAAACCAGCAGGCGCAGCTCCGCGGCGTCCCCTCCGGTTTTTCGGAGCTCGACAGGCTTACATCCGGCTGGCAAAAGTCGGACCTGATCATCCTGGCTTCCCGCCCGGGTATGGGGAAAACGGCATTGGCCCTGAGCATGGCCCGCAATATGGCGGTCGAATATAACAAACCGGTGGCGATCTTCTCCCTCGAAATGTCGTCCGTACAGCTGGTCACCCGTCTGATCTCTGCCGAATCTTTGCTGCCGGCGGAAAAGCTAAGAAAAGGTGAACTGGCCGATTACGAATGGGAACAACTGAATGCCAAGATCAGCCGGCTGATCGATGCCCCGATCTTCATCGACGACACCCCTGCCCTGTCCATTTTCGAACTCAGGGCAAAATGCAGGCGGCTGAAATCCCAACATAACATTGAAATGGTTTTAGTGGACTACCTGCAGCTTATGACCGGCACATACGACCGGCAGGGCAACCGTGAGCAGGAGATCAGCCATATTTCCCGGTCGCTCAAAAGTCTGGCCAAAGAGCTCGACATACCGGTTTTGGCGCTGTCACAGCTCAGCCGTGCAGTGGAAACCCGCGGCGGCTCAAAAAAGCCTATCCTGTCCGACTTACGCGAATCGGGCGCCATCGAGCAGGACGCCGACCTGGTCCTCTTTATCTTCAGGCCCGAATATTACAAGATCGACCAACTGGACGACGGCACACCTACCAACGGCCTCGCCCAGGTCAGCGTTGCCAAGCACAGGAACGGCCCGCTGGGAGAAGTTAGCCTGAAGTTCATCGGACGGTATGCCCGTTTCACTGATTATGATGCCGTTGAAACGGAGACCTCCCTGCTGGAAGGACAAATCCCGGAGACCGCCCGCACGATTCCCTCCAAAATGAATGATATGGAGGAGGACGAGGAGGGAGTTCCTTTTTAGTGTTGAGTGTTGAGTGTTGAGTGTTAAGTTAATGGTGCAAGGGTGGTAGGTGTTTTAATATTTTCTCCCTTTTTCGTCGATCATGGGGACGAAGCGGACGGGGAGGATGCTTTTTTGGGTCAGTTTTCCTTTTTTCTTCTCGAAAAGATATAGCTCCTGGGTGTATACTGCACCGACGGGGATGATCATCCGGCCGCCTTCGGCCAGTTGTTCCTCCAATGGTTTAGGGATATGTGTGGGAGAGCAGGTTACCATGATGCAGTCGAATGGCGCATGTTCCTCCCAACCCAGGTAGCCATCGCCTGTTTTGATGAAAATATTATCGTATCCGAGCTCCGTTAATACCTGGGATGCCGATGATGCCAGCGACGGAAAGATCTCTATGGTAAATACAGAGTCGCAAATCTCGGCAAGTACGGCGGCCTGGTAGCCCGATCCGGTGCCGACTTCCAGCATCCTGTCTTCCGGTTTCAAACGGAGCGCCTCGGTCATAAAAGCAACGATATAAGGTTGCGAAATGGTCTGCCCCTCCCCGATCGGAAGCGGATAATCCTCATACGCTTCGGACCGGTATGATGATGGCACGAAACGGTGCCGTTCCACCTTCAGCATGGCGTTCAGCACCTTTTCATCCCTGATGCCGCGCGACTTGATCTGGTTCCGGACCATAGCCGCCCGTTTCTCTTCATAATTCATGGTTTTCTGTGTTTGAGACATGCAGGAAGGATTGAACAAAACGATCAGAACAATAATATGTAACATCCTAAACATATCTTCCTATTTTAATACTTCCGCAACCTGTGCAGCGGCATCTTCCAGCTGCATGGCCGACTGGACCTTCAGTCCCGATTCATCGATGATCCGGGCGCCTTCTTCGGCATTGGTCCCCTGTAACCTGACGACGATCGGCACGCGGATCTCGCCAATATTCCTGTAGGCGTCGACAATGCCTTGCGCTACCAGGTCGCAACGGACGATCCCGCCGAAGATGTTGACCAGGATCGCCCTGACATTCGGGTCTTTCAGGATGATCCGGAAGGCTTCCTCGACGCGCTTTGAATCCGCGGTACCGCCCACATCAAGGAAATTCGCCGGAGAAGCCCCTGTGAGCTTGATGATGTCCATGGTGGCCATGGCCAGCCCGGCTCCGTTGACCATGCAGCCCACATTGCCGTCGAGCTTAACGTAGCTGAGCCGAAACTTGCTGGCCTCCACCTCGATCGGGTCTTCTTCGTTGTAATCGCGCATTTCCTGGATCTCAGGATGACGGTATAACGCATTGTCATCGATCACTACTTTGGCATCAGCGGCAAAGATCTTATCGTCGGATGCCTTGATCACGGGATTGATTTCGAACAATTTCGCATCGGAGTTAATATATGCTTCGTAGAGGGCATGTACAAACTTCACCATGTTCTTGAAAGCCTCGTCATGCAGTTCCAGGTTATAAGCGATCCGCCTGGCCTGGAATGGCATCAGTCCGATATGCGGATCAATTTCCTCTGTGAAGATCAGCCCGGGGGTCTCTTCGGCCACCGCTTCGATGTCCATCCCTCCTCTTGGCGAGTACATGATCATGTTCCGGCCAATGGCCCGGTTCAGGAGTATGCTCATATAGAATTCACTGGTTTCAGAAGGCCCAGGATAGAAAATATTTTGTTCTATCAGCACCTTGCGCACCTCCTTCCCTTCCGGTCCCGTCTGGGGGGTGACCAGTTGCATGCCGATGATCTGTCCGGCAAACTGTTCCACCTCCTCGAGTGAGCTGGCAATTCTCACCCCACCGCCTTTACCCCGGCCGCCTGCATGGATCTGGGCCTTCACCGCCCACCGGTCGGAACCCGTTTCATCCTGGATCTGTTCCGCCGCCCGCACGGCCTCCAGCGGTGTATACGCCACAATGCCCGCCGGAACGGCTACCTTGTACTTCTTCAGGATCGATTTCCCCTGGTATTCGTGTAGGTTCATTGCTATAGTGTTATTGACATGTACGGCAAATTTAACCAAATTAACGATTCGGTGTGATTTTTTACACAGGGACTCCATCCCTGCCGTGCAAATGATTTCATCTTATCTTTGTGACTTCATTTATCTTAACAATATGCTCATTGCAGAAGGAATTCACAAATCTTTCGGACAATTGAAAGTCCTCAAAGGAATCGATATTCATGTTATGGACAAAGAGGTCGTCTCTATCGTTGGCTCCTCTGGCGCCGGAAAGTCTACCTTGCTCCATATTCTCGGCACATTGGACAAACCCGATTCCGGTAATGTTTTATATGACAATCGGCCGGTAACCAACATGGATGATAATACCCTGGCCACTTTCCGGAACAGGACCATCGGTTTTGTTTTCCAGTTTCATCACCTGCTTCCCGAATTCACGGCGCTGGAGAACGTCTGCATACCGGCTTTCATTGCCGGCATACCGAAGAAAGAGGCGGAAAAAAAAGCGTATGACCTGCTTAATCTGCTTAACCTGGCCGGCCGTTTACAACATAAGCCATCTGCTTTATCAGGAGGCGAGCAGCAACGCGTCGCCGTAGCCCGCGCCCTCATCAACTCGCCCCGGATCATCCTGGCCGATGAACCCTCAGGAAACCTCGACTCAACCTCTTCCAGGGAATTGCACCGTCTCTTTTTCACCCTCAGAGATCAGATCGGGCAAACATTCGTCATTGTCACCCACAATAAGGAACTGGCCGGCATGGCCGACCGGACCGTTGAAATGAAAGACGGGAAGATCCTCTAAATTTTAAGTTTTAAATTTTGAGTTTTAAGTTGCAGACTAAATTTCTGTCATTTTCGTTTTATGAAACGGGTTCTCTTTTCACATAGGTATGTTCATAATAAGTTAAGGTGATGTGATGGGAAACTCTTATTGTAGGTAATTTTGATCCGAATTTTACAGCAAATGAATCTTTACCCGGTATATATTTTACTCATTGTTTTTGTTATTGCCTTTGGAAGACCGGTTTTGTCGCAGGAGAAACCTGAAGAATACCGTAAAACCATAGAAATGGCCGATAATTATTTTGCCAAAGGCGATTATATCAATGCCAAGGCATCTTACCAACTCGCTGCCAGGATGGCGCCGGAAAACGCCTATCCCAAAGAGAGGTTGCAATTGTCACTGGACAGGATCAGAGTGCAAATGCAACAAAATATGATATACACTGAAAAGGTCATGCTGGCCGATGAGCTTTATCTGCAGCAAAACATGGAAGGGGCCCTGAAAGTATACCGGGAAGCGCTGGAGATTTTACCTGGCGACACTTATGCGGCGGGCAAGGTCGACGAGATCACCAAATACCTTGCGAAAATCCGGAAAGATGAGGAAGATTACCTGAACAGCCTGGCTGCCGGAGATCAATACCTGGCAGGCATGAAATACGAAGAGGCCCTGACTGAATATCAAAAAGCTGCTTCTATAAAACCTGGTGAGGCATACCCGCGCGACCGGATCACGCAACTCGAAGCACAGATAGCCGAGAAAACTGCCCTTGCCACCGATTACGAACAGGCGCTTGAGACGGCTGAAACGGCTATTTCCCGCAGCCGGTTCAACGATGCCATCATCCAACTGGAACAAGCCCGTACCATCAAACCTGAAGAGGCATTCCCGGAAAAACGACTGGCTGAGGTCCGGAAGCTGAAAGAAGAATTCGAAGCCTACCAGTCCATCATCAACGAAGGAGATGAACTGTATGTCAACCGGAAATTCACGCTTGCCAAAGAAAAATACCAGCAGGCACTGGCCATCCGCCCGGATGATGAATATCCCAAAAGCATGCTGCAGAAAATTGAGATCGCCCTGATGGATATCACGCAGGCAAACCAGGCAAGTTATGAAGTAGCCATTGCGCTGGCCGACAAATATTACAGCGAGCAGGATTATGAAAAGGCTATGGCTGAGTATAGAAATGCCAGCCGGTTCAAGCCGGATGACACCTATGTACAACAGCGCATCGAAAACATCAGCCAGCGGCTGGATATGCGTAAAATGCAGGAGGAGGCTTATGTCCAGACGATCGCTAAAGCCGATAACCTTTTCAAAGAACAGCGTTACGAGGAATCAAAGGAAGAATACAGCCAGGCGGTCTCCTTGAAACCCATGGAATCCTATCCAAAAGTAAAAATAGACGAAATCAACACCATCCTGGCCAACCTGAAAAATCAACGGGATATTTACAGCAGCCTGATCAAGGGAGCCGATCAGTTGTTTTTCTCCGACAATTATGCTGAGGCCAAGGAACAATACCGGAAAGCCAGTGATATGTTCCCCAATGAGCGGTATCCGCAGGATCAGATCACCATGATCAATGAGATCCTCGGGATACGCGAAAGGTACACCCGGTCGCTGACCCGGGCCGATAAGCTTGTGCAGGACAAAAAATATGATGAAGCCCTGGCAGAATTCCGCAAAGCTTCTGAATTAGACTCCAAGGAGGTTTATCCACAGGGTAAGATCTTTGAGCTTCAGACACTCATTGAAGAGGAGCAGCAAAAACAAATGCTGCGCCGGGAATATGATTCTGTGCTGGCCATAGCAGATGTACATTTCAATATCGGGAGTTATGATCTGGCCATGGCCACCTATGAAGCCGCGTTGGAAATGATCCCTTCAGAATCTTATCCAAATCTTAAATTACAGGAAATCAATAAGATTTACGAAGATCTGGCTGCAAAAGAAGTGTTGGAACAGCAATATACAGATGCCATATCAGAAGGTGACAGGTTATACGGAGAAAATAAATACCAGTCAGCGTTATCAAGCTACCAGTCTGCACTTCGATTAAAACCTGGGGAAAGCTATCCGCAGGATAAAATTTCTTCCCTCAACGAAATCCTTGGCGAAATAGCTGCACAGGAGGCTTTGGAGAGACAGTACCAGGAATTAACCGCAAATGCTGAAATCTTTTATTCCATTAAAGATTACCAGAGCGCCCTGGCAGCTTACCGGTCGGCCCTCAATCTCAAGCCCGGAAGTACAGAAACAGAAGAAAAAGTCGCGGAGATTTCGGCTATTCTAAATGAAGTGGCCGAAAAGGAAGCCTTTGAAAAGCAATACAATGATTTGATTTCCAGTGCTGACGGCCTCTTTCTGGAAGGAGATTACCAGGATGCCCTGGCAACCTACCAGCAGGCCCTTGAGATGAAGCCCGGCGAAGCCTACCCGTCTAACAAAATCGCAACTGTCAACAGCATTTTATCTGATATCGCAGAGCAGGCAGCATTAGATGAACGATATGCCGAAGCCCTTCTTTATGCTGAAAATCTGTTCAAGGCTCAAGACTACGCGAATGCCATAGCGGCTTATCAATCGGCCATGGTTTTAAATCCAGGTGCTGACTACCCTCAGCAGAAGATAAATGAAATCAATGGTATTCTGAATGAAATCGCTGAAAAAAAGGCTTTTGAACAGCAATATGCGGAATTACTGGCCAATGCTGATAAGCTGTTTGAATCCAAAGATTACCAGGCTGCCATGAGTGCTTATGAAAGTGCCCGGAAAATGAAGCCGGAGGATACATACCCGATTGAAAGAATAACATCAATTAATGAAGCACTGGATGTCATTGCGGCCCGTGAAGCGACAGAAAAAAAATACAATGAAGCCATTGCAAATGGTGAAAGTTTCTTGACCGGTAAAGATTATCAAAATGCTCTTATAGCCTACCAGTCAGCTTTGGACCTGAAAGCCGGTGAAGCACTTCCCTTGCAAAAAATTGCTGAAATAAACACTATTCTTAACGAATTCGCAGAAAAAGAAGCATTTGAAAAGAATTATGCAGAAAAACTGTCCAATGCAGGCAAGCTATTCGAAGCCAAAGATTACCAGGCGGCCCTAAGCGCTTATGAAGATGCATCGAAAATGAAACCAGTGGATTCATATCCTAAGGATAAAATGAAAGTTATCAGGGATCTTCTTGATGAAATCGCTGCACAGGAAATTATCGACAAGAAATATGCGGAGGCCATAGCATTTGCCGAAAAGCATTATCAGGAAAAGGATTACGAGAATGCCCGCTATGAGTACCAGAATGCCAATAGCGTCAAGCCATCCGAGCCATACCCTCTTCAAAGGATTGAAGAAATCGACAAGCTGCTGGTAGAAAATCAGAAGCAGCGAGAGATCAATAACCAGTTTAATAAAGCCATTGCCAATGCCGACGATTATCTGAAAAACAATCAATTTGAAGAGGCGCGGGCTGCTTATCGTAATGCGCTGACAATCAAGCCTGAGGAAGAATATCCCGGAAGACAGATAAAACTGATAAACAGTAAGTTGGAAGCACTGGCCATGGAGAGGGAACAAGCCTATCAAATCGCGGTAACCAGGGCAGACCAGTATCTTGAATCGGAGAATTATGAAATGGCTAAAGTCCAGTATGACAGGGCTATTGAGCTAAAGCCTGACGAAGTGTATCCGCTGGATAAGCTCAAGCTGGTCAATGAACAGATCATGAGAAAACGGCAGATCATCCAGGCGGAGTATGACAAGAGCATTGCCGATGCCGACAAGTTCTATGCATCCAAGATTTACGATAACGCGATTGATGCGTACCGAGCTGCCACGCTTCTGAAACCGGACGAGGAATACCCGAAGGAGATGGTCCGCCGCATCCTGAAAATGCTCAGCGATCGCTCCATCACCCAGATGAACAGGGAGTCGCTGCTGATTGCCAACAACACCCAGCACAGATTCCACTTTTTGCCGGTTCCCGTGAAAGACCGGCGGAGCAATTATATTTTCTTCCGTGCGCGCAATGCATCGGAATCTCAGGCTGAGTACAAGCTTATCATTAATTTCGGGAAAGGACAGGTCCGGAACGGAGGGGTGGTTGTCAGAGTCCCTCCCGGGGAGGACCTGAACGAATATATTGTCAGGATCAGCGCCCAGTACAAATGGTTCAGCGACGACAATGACTGGATCACTTTCTATCCGGAAGGCGGGGATATCGAGGTTTTCCTGGTACAGATCTCATACAGCGATTAATATGGAGCATCATTTCAAATCTTTCAGGGATAACATTATCGGTATTGATCATCATTTTGAAAGTCCTTATGGAAAGGTGCCACTGGTGTATGCCGACTGGATCGCCAGCGGCAGGTTATATGCCCCCATTGAGAATAAGATAACTGATATATTCGGTCCTTTCGTAGGCAATACCCATACCGAGACCAGCGAGACCGGCACCCTGATGACCAAGGCTTATCATCTGGCACAAAAGATAATCAAAGAGCATGTTCATGCATCGGCTGATGACGTGATCATCACAGCCGGCTTCGGCATGACAGCCGTGGTGAATAAACTGCAAAGGATGCTCGGGTTGAAAAGTTGTGGTTTCGGTTCCAAGACCGACTGCCTTGAAGGCGTGGAAAAACCGGTTATTTTCATCACGCACATGGAGCATCATTCCAACCACACTTCCTGGTTTGAGACCATGGCCGATGTCGTTCAGATCCCTCCGGCAGAAAATTTGCTGATAAACCTTGATCACCTCAGGGACTTACTGGAGAAATACAAGGACAGAAAAATCAAGATCGGGTCATTCACTGCCTGCTCGAATGTAACAGGCATAGAAACGCCTTATCATGATATGGCGCGCCTGATGCATGAGTACGGGGGGCTTTGCTTCATTGATTTCGCGGCATCAGCCCCTTATGTGGAAATGAACATGCATCCCGGAGATCCTATGGCCAGCCTGGATGCCATTTATTTTTCCCCTCATAAATTCCTCGGTGGTCCGGGCAGTTCGGGGGTTCTGATCTTCAACAAACATCTCTACAGCGGACATCGTCCACCCGACCAGCCCGGCGGTGGAACGGTAGACTGGACCAACCCCTGGGGGGAATACAAATACATCGAGGATATCGAGGCAAGGGAAGATGGCGGCACGCCCGGCTTTTTGCAGGCCATTCGAGCAGCGCTTTCGATAGAGCTGAAGGATAAGATGGGCGTTGACAATATACGCAGGCGGGAAGAGGCGCTCCTTCAAAAAGCGTTTAACGAATTTGACAGGATCCCTAAGCTTCAATTACTGGCCAACAGTGAAAGGGAGCGCCTCGGGATCATTTCATTCTATCTGCAGGAAGTCCACTTCAACCTGGTGGTCAAACTGCTCAACGACCGCTTCGGTATCCAGGTCAGAGGCGGATGTGCCTGTGCCGGCACTTACGGACATTACCTCCTGGATGTTACCTACGACAAATCCCATGAAATAACCAGCCTGATCAGTTCGGGTGACTTATCTAGAAAACCAGGCTGGGTCAGATTATCGCTGCACCCCACAATGACCGATGAAGAGCTGGATTATATCATGGATGCCATCCGCCAGGTACAAAAGAATCATTTGAAATGGGGAAAGGATTACATCCACAATCGCTCCACCAATGAATTCCGGCACAAGAATGAACCCGAAGACAAAACCATCGTGGTGAAGGATTGGTTTACCTTATGATCAGCATAAAATTGCCGGTTCGCAGGATTGGGTTATATTTTCACCAGGTCCGGGGCATAATCGCCAATACCGGTGACCATAATGACTTCGAAAGCTTCCGAAAGCATCATGTCATCCGAAAATGAGAGCGATACATCGGGAGACCCGGAGAACTGGGTATTAGTACCTGTAATGGTTGCAGAAAAAGATCAAAAAATCAGGATTCCAGGGTGATCAGCGTAATTTCAGGCAGGATACCCACCCGGCCCGGGTAGCCGATCATGCCCAAACCTCTGTTGACATACAGATATTGGGGGCTGGCAGATTCGTTATTCTGGTATAATCCCGCCCAATACTTATACATGTATTGCGCCAGGCTCCATTTTATCTTTTTCAATTCAACTCCGAACTGGAAACCATGTGTGTGGCCCGACAGGGTAATGTCAATTTCCGGGTAATCCGTACTAATTTCCTTTTCCCAGTGGGATGGATCATGCGACATCAGTATTTTTACGGGGACATCCCGTGCACCTTTCAGGGCCTCACTGATATTTCCCAATTTGGGAAAGCGGGCATTGGAGCTCCAGTTCTCCACTCCGATCAGCGCCAGCTTCTCCCCTTCCGACTCCAGGATTTCATTTTGGTTGCGCAATAATTTCCAGCCAATCTTATCATAGAAATCGAGTAACCGCAGCATATTTTCTTCTTTTTCGAGCTTTGAGGGCCAGTTGACATAATCGCCATAGTCATGGTTGCCCAGCACAGCGTATACGCCATGCCTTCCCCTAATGGATTTCAGGATTTCTTTAAACCGGTATGCCTCGTCTGTGCTGTAATTAACCAGGTCGCCCGTAAAAAGTACGATATCCGGATCCAGATCATTTATAATGGTTGCCGCTTCTTCAATCGGGCCGGTCGTTGCCCAGCTTCCCAGGTGCAGATCGGAGATCTGGACGATCCGCAGCCCCTCGAACGCCCATGGAAGTTGGGGGATATTCAACCGGACCCTCCTTACCCTGATATCGTGCGCCCACTTGACCATCCCGATGAGCATACCGCTGAATAGAACGCCCCCGGTCGCCAGCCCCATCGTCCGGATAAACTTACCCCTGGATATATTCTGCCCTGGCTGGCGAACAGGGATGCCGGTTTTTTTTACACGGGCGTGACGAAATATAAAACGGATGATCCGAAATACATCGGCCAACAGAAAAAATGCTACAGTAATCACCTTGGCGAAGTAAGCCACTACCGCGAAACCCAATATATAAGATACCAGCGGCGGATACACCAGATGCACATTCCGGTAAGCCGATATGGTAGTCAGCAAAACAAAAGCCGCCAACGGAAACCAATAAAGAAAACCGGCAAACAAACGGGCCGCAGGGTCCCATGATTTCATTCCTTTCCTGATGGATACCCAAAGGTAGATATCAATAGCCAGGAGAAACAACATGAAAGGGTACCGGCCGGCTGTCTTCGGATGAGAAGCCTCAAACAAGAAATACCCCGGAATTAGCAGGAGCAGAACAACGATAAAGACTATGTATCTTCGCATGAACAGTTTAAGGGAGATCGTACAGGTTGAAAATTCTCAGGATGTTGATAATAAAGTATTCGTGATATCAGGATAAACACAAAATAAGTGCCAGTGTTCAATTAAGTGGCTGCAAAAGTAACTATTTTTAAATTGCAGTTGATAAAAATGTTATCAATATATCCTGAGTATCTGGTGATTATCAACCTGTACGGAGGCTCCCTGTTGCAACTGCAACCCCTTGCACGCTGCATTGGAGTCGGTTATGGCTGGCAGGTTTGATCGCAGTGGGATAATGGCCTGTATGGTGCTGGTCGGGACAAATTCAGGGCTCCAGTTGAGATGATTATGCCAGTTGGTGCTCACTTTCCCTGTCCAGTAAATATTTGATATTTCCTCTTCAAATGCACCCCTGGAAGGAGAGATGGTATCCCTTCCCATTTCCCTGAAGTCTGATGTAATCGTACTGAGAGGGTCACCCGAGCCGAGGCATATGCTTTCCGGAATAAGGGAAAAACCGTAAGGGCTCAGGAAGAAATCGGGCTGTAAAAAAGAAGGATTGCCCACCAGCCGTCCAGGTTCGCCCGGATATTGTCCGACCGGTTCACTCGTATAGCAATTATGCGACACATTGAAAAGCCCGGTGCCGCTGATACTAAAATTAATGGGCGAGGTCGGACCCAGGCTCATGATGTTGTTCTTGATCTCGAAATCGACATTAGTAGAGCCGCTCTCCAGTTTAAAACCGTTGTCCACGTAATGAACCGTATTGTAGGCAATCTTTCCGCCTGTATACCCCCCGTTTACATTCACCCAGAAAGCGAAAACATCGTTGTTCAAAGCGGCGGAATCAGCAATAACATTGTTA
>Ga0209498_1000956_pt1 | contig 17778 bp, 12 predicted proteins | sample WalLakDeSediment_FD_184131 | JGI IMG/M metagenome (GOLD analysis project Ga0209498, IMG submission 184131) | Lake sediment microbial communities from Walker lake, Nevada to study Microbial Dark Matter (Phase II) - Walker Lake 11/02/13 Deep... | ecosystem: Environmental > Aquatic > Freshwater >... | reverse complement strand
CCTGGCGGCGTTCCATCAGGCGCGGCGCCGTCAGGTAGGAGAACGCGACGAAGCAGGCGATGTTGGCGCCGAGGCTCCAGAGCACCCCGTGGGTCACCGGATCGAAGCCGGTCGAGCCGAACAGGGCGTAGGGCTTGAGCCATGCGAGCCCGAAGGGCCCCTCGCTGATCAGGCTCATCGGCAGCCAGCCCGTCTGTGCGACGGCGGGGATAAGCAGTGTCCAGCCCCAGATGACGAAGCCCGCCCACATGCCGGCAATGGCGCCGACGCGCGTCGCCCGGCGCCAGTACAGGCCGCCGATCATCGCCGGGCCGAACTGCGCCGTGAGGGCGAACGACAGCAGGCCGATGGAGGCCAGCGCCCCGTACATGCCGATCACCCGGTAGGCGAGCCACGACAAGGCGAGGACGCCGACGATGAGAATCCGCCGGATACGGATCAGCAGGCGTCCGAGGTCGGGGCGGCTCGAGACCTGCTCGCCGCGGAGCTTGACCAGCGCGGGCATCACGATCTCGTTGCACAGCATGGTGCTGCAGGCGATGGTCGCCACGATCACCATGCCGGTCGCCGCGGAGAAGCCGCCGAGGAAGGCCAGCAGGGCGAGGCCGTTCTGGCCGCTCGCCATCGGCAGGCTGAGCAGGAAGCCGTCCGCATTCGCTTCGCTGCCCTGGGTGACGATGCCGGCGGCGGCGATCGGCACCACGAAGACCGTGAACACTGCGAGGTACAGCGGGAACATCCAGCGCGCCAGCGCCAGGTCCCGGGGCGAGGTGTTTTCGACCACGGCGACGTGGAACTGCCGTGGCAGGCAGAGTATCGCCAGCATCGAGATGACCGTGAGGACGAGGAAGCTGTGGTCGATGGTTGCAGTGGAATAAAGTTGCATCACGACCTCATCCGCCCGGGATGCCTCCAGCAGCGCGCCAGGACCGTCGAACAGCCCGTAGACGACCCAGAGCCCGACGGCGATGAACGCGATCAGCTTGACGGCCGACTCGAACGCCACGGCCAGGACCATGCCGCGGTGGCTCTCGGTGGAATCGACCTGGCGGGTGCCGAACAGGATGGTGAACACCGCGAGCACGGCGGCGGCGATCAGGCCGGTGTCCTCGGAGATCCGGGGCACCGAGTCCATCCCGGCGCCGCCGGTGATCAGGCTGTAGCTGCCCGAGACCGCTTTCAGCTGCAGCGCAATATAAGGAAGGACTGTTACGAGGGCCATGATGGAGGCGAGCGCCGCGATCCCCTGGGCCTTGCCGTAGCGGGAGGCGATGAAGTCGGCGACCGAGGTGATGCTCTGCTGCTTGCTGACGGCGACGATCCGGGCCGGGACGCGGGTCATCACCAGGAACACGATGATCGGGCCGAGGTAGATGGCGAGGTAGTCCCAGCCGACGGAGGCCGCCCGGCCGACCGCGCCGAAGAAGGTCCAGGAGGTGCAATAGACGCCCAGGGCCAGGCTGTACACGACCGGGGTGGGCACGTAGATGCCGCGCCGGTGCAGCCGGTCGCCGACGTAGGCGACCAGGAACAGCAGTACGACGTAGGCCAGCGCGACGACCGGGGGGACCCAGGTCTCCAGCATCCGAACTCCTCCCAGTCCAGCCGGCAGTCTGTTTATGGGTGCGCCGGTCCGGACACGCCGATGCTAACCATATCGGCGGCGCCGAGGAAGCGCGCCGTACCCCGGTCGGGACCCCGGACTGCGACTAAGGTCGCAGGGACAAGCCCCGGACGCGCTGCTAGTTTCGTCAAACCCGACTCTCCGGCATCGGCTGGGGGGGGCGTGAAGATACAGATAAGGCCCGCCTGGGCCAGATAACAATTTCGAGGGAGGAAACTCAGTGTCTGAACTCACCGCCGAGAATCGCGTCGAGCATTGGCGCCAGACAAAAAGGTTGATGATCATTCATCTGTCCGTCTGGTTCGTCTTTGCCTACGTCGTCCATTGGTTCGCCGTACCGCTGAACAACATCAACTTCTTCGGTTGGCCGCTAGGCTATTACATGTCCGCACAGGGCTCGTTGATAGTCTTCGTGGTCCAGCTGTTCCTGTTTAACAGGCAACAACACGCCATCGACACCAAGTTCGGCGTCGCCGAAGACCAGGCGTAGGGGGATAACCAATATGGGCATGCAATGGGAAGGGAAGTCGTTTATCGACAATCTCCCTAAAATCTATGGCGTCTACACAGGCGGCTTCCTCGCGTTTTTCTTCCTGATGGCCTTCTTCGAACGCATGGGCATGAGCGCCGATGTGATCGGCATCCTGTTCGTCGCGTTCACCATCGGCATTTACGCGTTCATCGGCATTCTCTCCCGCACGATGGCGGTGGAGGCCTACTACGTTGCCGGACGCAGCGTACCGCCGGTGTTCAACGGCATGGCGACGGCGGCCGACTGGATGTCGGGCGCATCCTTCGTCGCAATGGCCGGCGGCATCTTCATGGCCGGCCATGGCTACATGGCCTTCATCGTGGGCTGGACGGGCGGCTACATCCTCGTGTCGACCCTGATGGCGCCGTACCTGCGCAAGTTCGGGTGCTACACGGTGCCGGACTTCATCGGCACGCGTTATGGCGGCAAGTTCACGCGCTTCTGCGCCGTGCTGGTGCTCGTGGTCGCGTCCTTCACCTACGTGACGGCACAGATCACAGCCACCGGCACGATCGCGGCACGCGCGCTGCAGATCCCGTTCGAGGCCGGCGTGTGGTTCGGCCTGGCGGGCATCCTGGTCTGCTCGATGCTGGGCGGCATGCGCGCGGTGACCTGGACCCAGGTGGCCCAGTACATCGTGCTCATCATCGCCTACCTGATGCCCATCGTCTGGATGTCGGGCGTGCAGGGCTTCGGCTGGTTCCCGCAGTTGATGTACGGCCCCGCCGTCGAGCGCATCATGGAGCTGGAGCCCCTCTTGGGCGTCGGCGTCGCGGCGCTGGAGCCGCAACGCGGTCTCTCGGTGCTGGCCACGTTGCATGCTACGCCGAGGGAAGGCGCGATGGCGGCCTGGCAGTTCGTGACCCTGGTGGCCTGCATGATGATCGGCACGGCCTCGCTGCCGCACATCCTGATGCGCTACTTCACGACGCCGTCCGTGCGCGATGCGCGCAACTCGGTGGCCTGGTCGCTGTTCTTCATCTTCCTGCTGTACTTCTCGGCGCCCGCGCTGGCGACGTTCAGCAAGCTGCAGCTGCTGGATCCGACCCTGCCGACGGCCATCATCGGCCAACCGGTGGAACAGGTGCTGGCGCTCGAGTGGGTGCAGCGGTGGAGCGCGATCGGTCTGCTCGCGGTCATCGACCAGAACGGGGATGGAATACTCCAGATCAACGAGTTCTTCCTGAACCCGGACATCATCGTGCTGGCCACGCCGGAATTCGCCGGGTTGCCGTACGTGATCTCCGGCCTGGTCGCAGCCGGCGGTATGGCTGCCGCGATGTCCACCGCCGACGGCCTGCTGCTGGCGATGGCCAACGCGCTCTCGCATGACCTGTACTACAAGATCATCGACCCGAAGGCGGAGACCAAGAAGCGTCTGCTCACTGCGCGCATCTTGCTGCTCGTCATCGGCGCCGGTGGCGCGCTGGTCGCGAGCTTGAAGCTCACCGGCATCCTGGGGGCGGTGGCCTGGGCCTTCTGCTTCGCGATGTCGGGCCTGTTCTTCCCGCTGGTGCTCGGCGTGTGGTGGAAACGCGCCAATCGCCAGGGTGCGGTTGCAGGCATGCTGGGCGGCCTTTTCGTGGGCTGGTGGTACCTGCTTGCGGTGCGCAACCCCCAAGAGTGGTATGGCATTGCGGCGCCGTGGTTCGGACTGAACGACCTGCGCTTCGGTATCGTCGGCATCGTGGCCAGCCTGGTTGCGATGATCGTCGTGACCTTGCTGACCCCTGCGCCGGACGAAGAAATCCAGCGCATGGTTGACGAGGTGCGCATCCCGAGGGGCGCAACGATCATTTCCTCCAAGAGCTGATCGTCAAGGGCCAGGCCCTGGGGCCGGGACGAGGCAACTCGTCCCGGCCCTTTTATTTGTGAGAGAATTTCCGCGATGAAAAGGGCAAACGGATGATTGAGGGCATTCCGACCTGGGCGGTCGCGCTAGACTACCTGCTCGGCATGGTCATGTGGACGCTCATCGGGCGATTCGGCATGCGCCTGTTCCTGCCGGAAGAAAGCAAGTTTTTCTTCAGCCGCTTCTTCATTCGCGTCACCAACCCGCTGCTGCGGCTGTTTCGGCCGATTACCCCCGGCTTCCTCGTGGCCCCGATGGTGCCGCTCTACGTGGCGTGGTTTTTCTTCATGTTCCGCTTCTACGTCATGCCGTGGATGCTGGGCTACTCGGTCATGGGGATGTTGACCTTCCCGCTCGAAGGCCAGGTGGCGAAAGGCATCTATCACCTCGGGCGCCTGCTCAGCGGTAACTAGGGGCCGATGGCGCCCGGCAGGGCGCGGAGCATGGCCCCGGTATCCAGGTGCCGGGCGAAATCGCGCCGCACTTCCTGCCACCGGAAACGCACCGAGTTGCGCACGATTTCCTCGTCGAGCTGCTTCAGCTTGTCGATCACCGGCGCCCAGCGAACCAGCCCTGCGGGGCTCTCCGTGAACGCCGCCTCGTCCGTGCCCACCGCGAGCCAGTCGGTGCGACTCATCCGGTCGCGCACCCGGTCGGCGTGCGCGGCAAACTCGCCGCCCGCCTCGGCCGGCGTCCCGGCATTCTCGAGGATGCCGTCCACCAGCGTCGTCATCATCGCAGCCACCCGGTGCGCTTCCCGCGGCGCCTGCTCGGCCAGGCGACCGCCCGCATAGACGGCGATATCGGAAAGACAATCCAGCCAGATATGCCACTTCGCGATGTTGATTCCCTCGACGAAAGGATCATCGTCAAACAGCTCCGGGTAACGCATGCCCGCGCGGGTGCGCAGGTAGCCGTACAGCGAGGTCTGCGCCATGAAGCTGGCGCGCTTGTCGAGAAATCGCGCCAACGCCTCGGGCGTGTCGATGGACTCCGGCGGGGCCTCGCTAGCCATGCCGAAGTAAGACTTCAGGGTGCCCCACAGCTCCGCCGGCCGTAGCGAAGACCACGACAACCGCTCGCGCTCGAGGGGCTTTTCGCGCCTGACGATGCGGCGAGAGCGGGGCTTTTCGGAGTCGGACATGCGTGATCCCGGCGGAGCGTGGACGTGCGGCATTATACGTTGCGCACGCGCGCTGATGCCGAAAACAGGCGTTTGGCGCTATGATCGGAAGTTATGAGCAACCCGCTGGCCGACGTCGAAAAGTTCCTCGAGGAAATCCCCCCGTTCGACTCGCTCGACCGGGCCCTGCGGCATCGTGCCGCCGCGTCGATCGAGTCCGTATACCGCCGCAAGGGCACGGTGCTGCTGGAAATCGGCGACCACAACAAGACCCTCCACGTCATCCGCCGCGGGGCCGTCGAGGCGTACGACCAGCATGGCAACCTCATCGATCGCTACGGCGAGGGCGAGAGTTTCGGCCTCCAGTCGCTGCTGACCGGCAAGCCGGTGCGTTTCCGCATCACGCTCATCGAGGACGGCCTGATCTGGATGATGCCGCAGGCGGCCTTCGACGAGCTGCGCACGCACTCGATGGAGTTCGATACCTTCTACATCTGCAGCCTCGAGGAGCGGCTGATCAACGCGCTGCAGCCGTCGGGCCGCAGCACCCCGACGCAAACCCTGTTCATGACGCCCATGGGCGAGCTCGCGAAACGGGCACCCGTCACCGTTGCGCCGGAGACGACCATCGCGGCAGCCGCGCACAAGATGGCCGAGCACGCCATCTCTTCGCTGCTGATCAACGAGGACGACAAGCTGCTCGGCATCGTCACCGACCGCGACCTGCGCAACCGGGTGCTCGCCGTGGGCCGCGATCCCGCCGAGCCAGTCACATCCATCATGACCGCCCAGCCGCTCACGCTGGACGCCTCGAGCCCGGTGCTCGCAGGCATCCTGGCGATGGCCAGCCGCGGCATTCATCACCTGCCACTGACGCGCGCCGAGCGCGTCGTCGGCATGGTGACCACGCGCGACCTGATGAGCCTGCAGACGCATCATCCACTGTACCTCGCGGCCCAGCTGCAGAAGCAGGATTCCGTGGCGGGCCTGGTCGAGGTCTCCAAGCGCGTGCCGAAACTGTTCGAGCTGATGCTCGCGTCGGGGATTCGCGCGGAGGAGGTGCCAAGGGTCCTGACGATGATCACGGACACCATCACGCGCCGGCTCATCGTTCTCGCGCAGGAGCAGCTTGGCCCGCCGCCCACGGCCTTCGCGTGGCTGGCCTTCGGCTCCCAGGCGCGCGAGGAGCAAAGCCTGAAGACCGACCAGGACAACGGGCTGGTCTATGCCGACGATGCCCCGCCCGGGGCGGACGACTATTTCAGGAAGCTGGCGCACTTCGTCTGCGACGGCCTCGACGCGTGCGGCTATATCTATTGCCCCGGCAAGATCATGGCCACCACCGACGACTGGCGGCAGCCGCTGTCGGGCTGGCTGAAGCACTTCTCGGACTGGGCGCGCCTCCCCGACCCGCAGGCCGTCCTGCGCGTCAGCATTTTCTTCGACCTGCGCGCGGTCTGCGGTGATCGCGAGCTCGTCGCCCAGATCAGCGAGGCATTGCGGCAGTGCGGCAGCGGCACCGGCAAGGCCGTGTTCCTGTCCGCGCTCGCGCGCCAGGCCTCGAGCTATGACGTGCCGCTCGGTTTCTTCCGGCGCTTCGTGCTCGAGACCAAGGGCGGGCACCGCGAGACGCTCGAGATCAAGGCGGCCGGCCTCATGCCGCTGACCGACCTCGTGCGGGTCCGCGCCCTGCAGGGCGGCGTCACCGTGCCGGGCACCCAGGACAGGCTCGTGCGACTCGTGGAAGACGGCAAGATGAGCCGCCGCGACGCGGATCGGCTCGCCGGTGCGCACCGCCTGCTCGCAGGGCTGCGGATCCGCCTGCACGCCGACCAGGCGCGCAAGGGCGAGGAACCCCACAACCACCTCGACGTGCGCGCCATCAGCCACGCGGAGCGCGCCGCGCTGAAAGACGCTTTCCTCGTCATCCGCGAGGCCCAGAAGGGCTTGTTGCTGGACTTCCCGGCATGAACCTCCTGCAGCGGTTCCGCCTGGCAAGGGCCCGGCGCAACTGCCGCCTGCCGCTGCAGCAACGCCTGCTGCACCAGCCGCTGCCCTCCCCCGGGACGCGCGTCACGGACCTCGAGATGATCGCGCTGGACTTCGAGACCACCGGCCTGGACATGGCGCGCGACCATATCATCGCCGCCGGCTGGGTGTTGTTGCGCGGCGATCGCATCGTCATGGCGAGCGCCCGCGAGGTCAGGGTGCGCAACGGCGCGGCGGGCGGCGTCGGGCAAAGCGCGGTCATCCACGGCATCATGGACAGTGATCTCGACGACGCCGACACCATCGAGGCGATGGTCGAGCACCTGCTGCCGGAGCTGGCGGGGCGCGCGATCGTGGCCCACGCCGCGATGATCGAGCGCGGCTTCTTCGCGTCCCTGCTGCGCCGCATGGGCGGGGTGCCGCTGCCGAATCCCTTCATCGACACCATGGCGCTGGAGCGCCACCTGATCGAAGCCGAGGGCGGCGCGGTCCGCGAGATGCACGGCGACCTGACACTGGATTCCTGCCGCGCCCGGCGGAAGCTGCCGGATCACCAGCGCCACTCGGCCGGCGCCGACGCCGTGGCCTGCGCGGAGCTGCTGCTCGCCCAGATCGACCAGCTCGGCGGCGCGGCGCGCGTCAAGCTGCGCGAGCTGCTGTAGACGAAGCGAAAGTCAGAACAGCCCGTAGCGGAACGCCAGCAAGAACGACAGCGACCACCACATGATCTGCTGCAGGGGCAACCCGACGCGGAAGAAGTCGGTGAAGCGGTAACCCCCGGCGGACAATACCATCAGGTTGGTCTGGTAGCCGATCGGCGTCAGGTAGCTCATGTTCGCGCCGAACAACACCGCGAGCACGAAGGGCTCCGGGGGCACGCCTAGGCGCTCGGCGACGAACATGGCGACCGGGGTGCCGAGCACTGCCGCGGCGTTGTTGGTGACCACTTCGGTGAGCAACGCGATTACCAGCATCAGGCCTGCCAGCGCCACGAACGTCGGCCACGGCTCCGCGACCATGACGTACAGGCCGGCGACGTACTCCATGCCCCCGGTGACCGTCAGCGCCCGCCCCAGCCCCAGGCTGGTGACGATGACGATGATGAGACGGCGATCCAGCGCGCCGAGCGCCGCCCGCCAGCTGAGGCAGTTCGTCGTCACCATGGCAAGCACGCCGCAGAGCGCCGCGACGCTGATCGGCAACAGGCCAAACGCCGCCAGACCCACGACGCTGACCATGATGGCCCCGGTCAGCGGCGCCTTGCTGGTGTGCGGGAGATCGAGCGACCCGTCGACGACGAGGACGTTGCCGAGACGCTTGATCGCGTCCAGCGAGGTTGCGGAACCCTGCACCAGCACGATGTCGCCGGCGCGCAGGAACACCTCGCCTATATCGGTGACCTCGGCGCCGGGCGAGCGCGGCCGATGCACCGCGACCGGCAACAGACCGTGATGCGTGAAGAACGGCACACTCTTGAGCGTGCGCCGGTGCAACGGCGAACCGCGCGTGACCACGATCTCCGCCATGCGCTGGTCGCCCGCCTTGGGGGCCTCGTCCGCGGCCAGGGCATGCGAGGAATCGAGCGAATCGAACAGAGTCGCGCCGAGCTGCCCCTCGAAACGCTTCAGCCTGTCCGGCGTGTCGCGCACGTGCAGGCGATCGCCGGCCCGGATGGTCACGGAGGGCAGCCGGGCGACAAACAGCCCGGCGCCACGCTCGATCGCACCGAGCCGCATCGCGCCCTCCGTGCGCACTAACAGCTCCGGGATCGTGAATCCGACCACTGGGCTGTTCTCACCGACGTGCAGGATGGCCTCGAACACCCGCGGCGAGGTGTCCGGCATCGGGGGCGTGCGGTCCGGCACGAGATGCGGCGCCACCAGCCACAAGTAGAGGATCGCCAGCACCGCCGCCGTAACCGCGATGCCGGTGAAATGAAACATGCCCATGGGCGCCATGCCCATTTCTGAAGAAACCTGCACCACCAGCAGGTTGGTCGAGGTGCCGATCGTGGTGCAGACACCGCCGACGATGGTGGCGTAGCCCACCGGCATCAGCACCTTGGATGCGGGGGTCCCGGTGCGCAGTCCTACGCTGATCAGGATGGGCAACAGCATGGCGACCACGGGCGTGTTGTTCAGGAACATGCTGAGCGTCGCGGCGAGCACGAGCGCCGCCAGAAGTGCCAGTTTCGGGCTCCAAAGCCACATGCGCGCGAGCCGGTCCGCCACGGGCTGCAGCGCGCCGGTGACCTCGAGGCCGCGCGTGCAGATGAGCAGCGCCATGATGGTGATGAGCGCGTTGTTGCCGAAGCCGGCCAGGAACGTGGCGGTACTCAGCGTCTGCCCGGTCGGGGATACGTACGGGAAGACCTCGAAGCCGACGATCAGCACGCCCAGCACCACGAGCGCGGAGGTCTCCATCGGAATGCGGTCGCGGCTGAACAGGAACAGCGCCACGACGGCGAGCAGCATTACGGCGATGCCATGGGGATCCGGCGGCGGGGGCATTGGGCCTCGGCAGTCGTCGGGCGGCTCGCCCAGGGGTGGACACTTCTAGCACGGGGGGACGGGGGCCAGCAACGTCATGGGATTGAGGTTGATGGATGTGGTGGGAGAATTGTTCCCGCAGAGGCGCAGAGGCGCGGAGAAGAAGGCTGGGTGGGGCTTCGATTCGGGCCTCCGTGGTCTTGCCCGCGCCTCCACCGACCAGCTCGCGGGGCGGCCCTGACCTTTATCCCATTCTTCTCTGCGCCTCTGCGTCTCTGCGGGACCTTCTCTGCGGGGCCCGTCGTCGCAGTGACCTTCCCTACCGGTACCGCGCCAACGTCCGCTCCAGCTTTTCCGCCCCGGGACACAGATCCTCGAACGGCAGCGTCGCCAGCGGCTCCCGCACCGTCTTGTTCAACCCGTGCATATCCTCGCGGCCCGTCTGCACGTACAGCAACCCGGTCAGCCACTCCCCCGCCCGCATGCGCTCGCTGATCTTCACGAACGCCGCATCCCGATCGGTGGGGTCGTACTCGGTCTCGACCTTGCGCAGCGCGAGATGGCTGCCGTCGTGCAGCTCAACTTCCATCGCGTCACCCTGCTCGTACCCCGCGCGGATCTCCTCGGCCGGCGCGACGAAATCCGTATGCACCGCCGGATGGTAGAACTGCCGGCTGAATGCATAGCTCTTGGTCGAGTCCTCGTGGTCGTTGAAGGTCACGCACGGCGACAACACGTCGATCAGCGCGAAACCCTCGTGCGACAGCCCGGCCTTGATCAGCGGCACCAGCTGCGCCTTGTCGCCCGAGAAGCTGCGCGCCACAAAGGTCGCGCCGGCCGCGAGGGCCGTGAGCACCGGGTCAATCGGCGGCTGCATGTTGATCTCGCCCTTCTTGGCCTTGCTGCCGATGTCGGCGGAGGCCGAGAACTGGCCCTTGGTGAGGCCGTACACGCCGTTGTTCTCGATGATGTACAGCATGCGCACGTTGCGCCGCATCGCGTGGCAGAACTGCCCGAGGCCGATGGACAGCGAGTCGCCGTCGCCGGACACGCCGAGATAATGCAGGTTGCAGTTCGCAGCCGCGGCGCCGGTCGCGACCGAGGGCATCCTGCCGTGCACCGTGTTGATGCCGTGCGCCTGGCTGACGAAATACGCAGGCGTCTTCGACGAGCAGCCGATCCCCGAGAGCTTCACGACCCGGTGCGGCGGCAACGCGAGCTCCCAGCAGGCCTGCACGATGGCGGCGGTGACGGAGTCGTGGCCGCAGCCCGCGCACAGCGTCGACAACGCGCCCTCGTAGTCGCGCCGGCTGAGGCCCAGGGCGTTGCGCGTCAGCCCGGCATGCTCGACCTTCGGCTTGGTGATGTAGGTCATGCGGCAGCTCCCGTGCGCAGCCGCTCGCGCACCGCGGCGACCAGCGGTCCGGCCGCCATGGGCAGGCCGTCGTAATGGAGGATCGACTCGAGCCGGCGCCCGTCCACGCTGCACTCGTTGATCAAGAGGGTGCGCAGCTGGCCGTCGCGATTCTGCTCGATGATGAAGATGCGCTCGTGCTCGTCCAGGAAGGCCTGCACGGCCTCGTTGAACGGGAACGCCCGGATGCGCAGGTAATCGCTGCGGATGCCCTCGGCGGCGAGGCGATCGCGCGCCTCGGTGACCGCATCGTCGCAGCTGCCGATGGACACCAGGCCGAGCGAGGTTCTCTTGTCGGCTCGCTGCAGCACGGGCGCGGGGACCAGCTTCGCGGCGGTCGCGAACTTGCGGTTCAGGCGCTCCATGAGCCGCTCGTACTCGCCGGCGTCCTCGGTGTAGCCGGCCGCCTCGTTGTGGCCGGAGCCGCGCGTGAAGTACGCGCCCTTCGGGTGTACGCCCGGCAGGCTGCGCCACGGAATCCCGTCGCCGTCCACGTCGGCGTAGCGCCGGAACTTCTCGATGCGCTCCAGTTCGGCCGCCGACAGCACCTTGCCGCGGTCCGGCACGAAGTTGTCGTCCCAGCTCGGCGCGCGGCACATCCAGTCGTTCATGCCGATGTCGAGATCGGAGAGCACGAACACCGGGGTCTGCAGGCGCTCGGCGAGGTCGAAGGCCTGCACCGCCATGTCGAAGCACTCGGTCGGGTCGGCCGGGAACAGCACCGGGTGGCGGGTGTCGCCGTGCGAGGCGTAGGCCGCCTGGAGGATGTCGCCCTGCTGGGTGCGGGTCGGCAACCCGGTCGAGGGCCCGACGCGCTGCACGTCGAAGATGACCGCCGGGATCTCGGTGAAATAGCCGAAGCCGATGAACTCGGACATCAGCGAGATGCCGGGCCCGCTGGTGGGCGTGAATGAGCGCGCCCCGGCCCAGCTCGCCCCCAGCACCATCCCGATCGCCGCCAGCTCGTCCTCGGCCTGCACGACGCAATAGCGCCGCTCGCGGGTCTCCGGGTCGGCGCGGAAACGCGCGCTGAAGGAGCGGAATGCGTCCATGAGCGAGGTCGAGGGCGTGATCGGGTACCAGGCGCCGACCGTCGCGCCCGCGTAGACGCAGCCCAGCCCGGCCGTGGTGTTGCCGTCCATCATCACCATGCCGCCGGTCGCGTTCATCGGCTCGACGCGGAACGGCAGCGGGCAGGCGAAGTTCGCCAGCGCGTAGTCCCGGCCCATCATGATCGCCTTCATGTTGGCCTCGACGAGCCCCGGGCGCTTGCCGAAGCTGTCCTGCGCCAGCTGCTCGAGCGCCGCCATGTCGATGTCGAGCAGCGCCGCGAGCGCGCCGACGTACACCATGTTCTTCATCAGGATGCGCGTGCGCACGCCGTCGAAGGCCTCGTTGCACAGCTGCGCGAACGGCACGCCGAGCACCGTGACGTCCTCGCGCGACAGCGCGTGGCTGCGCGGCCAGGTGGCGTCGTACAGCAGGTAGCCGCCCGGGCTGAGCTCCGCCAGGTCCTTGGCGTAGGTCTGCGCGTTCATCGCCACCATCAGGTCGACGCCGCCCGAGCGCGCCCGGTAGCCGTCCCTACTGACGCGAATCTCGTACCAGGTGGGCAGGCCCTGGATGTTCGACGGGAAGTAGTTCTTGCCCGCGACGGGGATGCCCATCCGGAAGAAGCTCTTCATCAGCAGGCCGTTGGCGCTCGCGGAGCCGGTACCGTTGACGTTGGCGAGCTTGAGCGTGAAGTCGTTCACGCGCTCCGGCGTTCTGTTTCCGGACATCCGGGCTCCTCGTCGCTGGCGTAGGGAATGATCACGCGGCTCTTCTGCATGTCCCAGGCGGCCGTCGGGCAGCGCTCGGCGCACAGCCCGCAGTGCACGCAGAGGTTCTCGTCCTTCACCATCAGGCGCGCCGTGTGTTTCAGCGGCCCGGAGACGAAGAACGGCTGCTCCGTGTTGGTGGCGGGGTTCTTCACGCCGCTGCGCAGGGTCTGCTCGTCGCCGTCCGGCAGGATCGCGAGGCAGTCGACCGGGCAGATGTCGATGCAGGCATCGCACTCGATGCACAGCTTGTCGGTGAACACCGTCTGCACGTCACAGTTCAGGCAGCGCTGCACCTCCTGCGCGGCCTGCTCGGCCGTGAAGCCGAGCTCGACCTCGATATCCAGCTTCTCGAAGCGCTTCTTCAGCTCGACGTGCGGCACGAGACGCCGCTCCTGCGGGTCGAAGTCGTTCGAGTAGGCCCACTCGTGCAGGCCCATCTTGCGCGGCTCCATCCGCACCTGGCGCGGCCGGCGCGCGGCGAGCTCCCGGCCCTCGCAGTGCAGGTGGATCGAGATCGCGGCCTGGTGGCCGTGGGCGACCGCCCAGATGATGTTCTTCGGCCCGAAGGCCGCGTCGCCGCCGAAGAATACGCCGGGCCGCGTGGCCGCGTGCGTCTGCGCGTCGACGACCGGCACTTCCCACTTGTCGAAGTCGATCCCCAGGTCACGCTCGATCCAGGGAAAGGCGTTGTCCTGACCGATGGCGAGCACCACGTCGTCGCAGGCATAGACCTTCTCGCCCGTGACGCGCTGCCCCGTGATCCGGCCGCGCTCGTCGAGGTCGTATTCCATCACCTCGAACAGCATCCCGGCGAGCTTGCCGTCCGCGACCACGAACGCCTTGGGGGCATGGTTGACCACGATCTCGACGTTCTCGGCCTCGGCATCCTCCAGCTCCCAGTCGGAGGCCTTGAAGAAGGCGCGCGGCTTGCGCGCCATCACCTTGACGTCGTCGGCGCCGAGCCTGAGCGCGCTGCGGCAGCAGTCCATCGCCGTGTTGCCCACGCCGATGATCAGGACGCGCCTGCCGATCTTGTCGATGTGCTGGAAGGCGACCGACTCGAGCCAGTCGATGCCGATGTGGATGTTGGCGGCGGCCTCGTCACGACCGGGCAGTTTCAGGTTCTTGCCGCGCGGCGCGCCGCTGCCGACGAACACCGCGTCCCAGCCTTCCGCAAGCAGCGCCTTCATGCTGCGGATGCGGTGCCCGAGCTTCACTTCCGCGCCCATGCCCTCGATCAGGCCGATCTCCTCGTCGAGGATCTCGCCCGGCAGGCGGAAGGACGGGATGTTGGCGCGCATCAGCCCGCCGGGCTTGTCGAGCGCCTCGAAGATGGTGACCTGGTAGCCGAGCGGCAACAGGTCATTGGCGACCGTCAGCGACGCGGGGCCCGCGCCGATGCACGCGACGCGCCGGCCGTTCTTCTGTTCCGGGATCGCGGGAAGCAGGTGCGCGATCTCGCCCTTGTTGTCTGCGGCGACGCGCTTCAGGCGGCAGATCGCGACGGGCTTCGCCTCGACCCGGCCGCGCCGGCAAGCGGGCTCGCACGGGCGATCGCAGACCCTCCCGAGGATACCGGGAAAGACGTTGGATTCCCGGTTCACCATGTAGGCGTCGGTGTAGCGGCCCTGCGCAATGAGGCGGATGTATTCCGGCACGTCGGTGTGCGCGGGACACGCCCACTGGCAATCGACGACCCGGTGGAACCAGTCCGGGTGCTGGGTGTTGGTGGGCTTCACAAGCCGCTACGCCGGGCCGCAGCATTTTGCGGCACGGCTTGTCTCCTCTTGGTCGCGTCCGTCTGCTGCGGGCGTCAGGGCTGAAGATTAACCGCTACGGCAGGGAAAACAACATTTAAATGCGGCCGGGTGCGCATTTTTTGCCGTGCTCGCGCGGGTGCTGCAAGTCAGGCGACGATGTCGAGGTACTCCGCCCCGCGCATGAGGGTCCGGAAGCTGGTCTGGTCCACGTGCACCAGGTCCTCGTGGTCCCCGGCCTCGAAATAGACGTCATCGACGTCGCGCAGGCGCACGTCCACGACGGTGGGCACGCGGTAGTCGGGGCCGAGCGGCGGGATCGCGCCCTTCTCGCAGTCATAGAACAGCTGGTCGAGCTGGTCCTCGGGCAGGAAGTCGAGCGTCGGGCGACGCAACTCGTCGCGCAGCCGCTCCAGCCCGAGTCGCTCGCTCGCCGGCACGACCGCGAGCAATGGACCGATCTGGTCCTTCAGCACCACGGCCTTCGCCAGGCAGCTCGGGTCCACGTGCGCGGTGCGCGCCGAGCCCAGCGCGGTGCTGGTGTGATGGTGGCGGAGAATCTCGAAATCCACGCGCGTGAGGGCGAGCGCATAGTCGACGGTCCTGGCGATGCTCATGGGGAATCTCCGCGAGTGAATTGCAAATCAATTATAGCCATGCGGGCGCGCTCGTATCTGGAACGAGTCCAGAGCCGCCTATTCGTGGACGAGCGGCTCCGCGCGGGCCGGCAGTTCGTCGCGCTCGATCAGCTCCGCGAATTCCTCGCCGAGCCGCCGCGATGCCGCGATGGCGGTCCGCCAGCGGCGCAGGCGCTCCTCGTCGTCGAATGACCAGAAGTCTTTCCGGTCCGGGATCTTGCCGCCGGGCAGCGCCGCAACGAATTCGGCCGAGGGACAGAGGATGACGGTGCGCTCCAGCGCGGTGCGGCCGGCGCGGCGCCAGGGCAGCAGCTTGTCGAACCAGCCCGGCACGAGGTGCGGGTAGAAATGCGGGTAGAGCACCAGGCCGTCGTCGCCCGCCATGGGGCAATCGAAGTGGTAATCGACGATGCCGCCGTCGCGGTACAGCCCGGGCGGCGCGCCCGGGATCGATGCGACGCCCTGCAGCACCACCGGCACGGCGCCCGTCGCCATCACCGCGGCAGCGAGGTTTTCCGGCGTCAGCGCCACGGCGGTCGCCGGCAGCAGCCTGGGATCCATAAACGGTGGCGTGTCGCGCGGGTCGTGGAACAGGGTGCGCTCGAAGAACACCCCGAGGGTGCGTCGCGAGACCAGGTTGCCGAGCCCCACCACGCCGAGCGTCAGCTGCTGCACCCAGTGCGTCTCGACGGCCGCGAGGTTCCTGGCGCGCACCGCCGTCAGGTTCAGCCGCAGCAGCGGGTGCGAGAGGATCTCGGCGACGCCGTGCTCGCCGAGCAGCTCGGCGAGGATCCCCCGCGTGACCCGGCTGACCTCTTCGGCGGAGGGCTTCGGGTTGTAGCGCTGCGCCAGGTAGGCGTGCTCGAAGCGGTCGAAGGCGGCCAGCGGCGCCGCCTGGGCATGGCAGCAGGAGCGCCACGCGCCGATCGACGAGCCCAGCAGAAAGAGCTTCTCGCGCCGCCCCGCGACGAAATGCGTGGCGAGCGCGCGGTCGAGCCCGCCGAGCACCAGCCACTTCGCGCCGCCCGAGGCGCCCGCCATGACCGAGAACGCGTCCCGGTCGAAGCCGTTCTCGCGCAGGCTGCGCAGCGCCGTCGGGCCGGCGAGGATTCTCAGTGCAGGGGCGTTCATCGGCGGCAAGGATAAGGGGACACTGCTGAATCGGGCAAAAAGTGCCACTGCTCCCTTCGGAGCAGTGGCACCAAAGAGCCGCTTCAGCAGTGTCCCCTTTGGGGTACCATCGCGATCCATGATCGAGACCGGTCCCGCCGTCACCCTGACCTTCGTGGTCTACCTGGTCGTCGTGCTGGCGATCGGCATCATCGCCTGGCGCAGCACGGCGAACCTGCGCGACTACATCCTCGGCGGGCGACGCCTCGGCCGCTGGACGACGGCCCTGTCGGCCCAGGCCTCGGACATGAGCGGCTGGCTGCTGCTCGGCCTGCCGGGCTATGCGTATATCGCGGGACTTGAGTCGCTGTGGCTGGTGGTCGGCCTGCTCGCCGGCACCTGGCTCAACTGGCGCTTCACGGCGAGCAGGTTGCGGGTCGCGACCGAGGCCTATGGGGACGCGCTCACCCTGCCGGAATACCTGCAGCGCCGCTTCGCCGATCCACATGGCTTGCTGCGCCTCCTTGGCGCGGCCGTCGTGCTCCTGTTCTTCACCTTCTACACGGCCTCCGGCCTGGTCGCCGGCGGCAAGCTGTTCGAGGCGGTGTTCGACCTGCCCTACCTCTGGGCGGTCGCGGCCGGTGCGGGCGCGGTGCTCGCCTACACCTTCATCGGCGGCTTCCTGGCCGTCAGCTGGACCGATGCGCTGCAGGGCATGCTGATGCTCGTGGCGCTGGTGCTGGTCGCCTGCTTCGGCGTGGCCGCCGTCGGCGGGTTCGCGGGCCTCGGCGCGGGCCTGGCAGCCAGCAACCCGGCATTGCTCGACGCCTTCACCGACACCGCCGGCGCCCCGCTGACGCTCATCGCCGTGCTGTCCCTGCTCGGCTGGGGGCTCGGGTACTTCGGCCAGCCGCACATCCTGGCGCGCTTCATGGCCGTGCGCTCCGCCGACGAGCTGGACGCGTCGCGCAGGATCGCGGTCATCTGGGTGACGGTGGCGCTGGGCGCCGCGACGCTCGTCGGCCTCGCCGGCGCCGCGTGGCTCGACCCGCCGCTCGAGGGCGCCGATGCCGAGAAAGTGTTCATGGCGATGGCGGCCGTGCTGCTGCACCCGATCGTCGCCGGGATCTGCCTGGCGGGCATTCTCGCCGCGGTCATGAGCACGGCGGACTCGCAACTGCTGGTGGCCTCCTCGGCGGTCTCGGAGGATCTCTACCGCGACCTGCTGCGGCCGAACGCGAGCCAGGGCGAGCTGCTCTGGATCGGCCGCCTGGCCGTGATCGTGATCGCCATCGGCGCTTTCATGCTCGCGCTCGATCCGGACAGCAAGGTGCTGGACCTCGTCGCCTACGCGTGGGCGGGGTTCGGCGCGTCGTTCGGGCCCACGATCCTGGCGTCGCTCTACTGGAAGCGCATGAGCCTGGCCG
>Ga0209498_1000955_pt1 | contig 17786 bp, 10 predicted proteins | sample WalLakDeSediment_FD_184131 | JGI IMG/M metagenome (GOLD analysis project Ga0209498, IMG submission 184131) | Lake sediment microbial communities from Walker lake, Nevada to study Microbial Dark Matter (Phase II) - Walker Lake 11/02/13 Deep... | ecosystem: Environmental > Aquatic > Freshwater >... | reverse complement strand
CCACCACGACCAAGAAATGCATCTATCCGGTAGCGTCCATTTAATGTCTTGCCAAGCAGATTTGTCATCGGTTAAAAAAATGATTGTTTTGTAAATAGTGAAAATAAAAGGAATACATCATCCTGGTTACACAATTTCATCATTACAAAGGTGATTAATTAATGTTTTTTTAAAAATAAAATATCATATAAGTTTGGGGTTTCACTGAAATACTTAAAGCATCCTTTCCATTTTCGGTTCGGCAGACAAATCGCGGTATTTTCTCGTTTACAAAAACTGTTAACGTTGTTCATAAATAACGAGGAGGTGATAATTTATTCAACATTAAATGAAGGTGCAGATAGTTTACAACCCAACCACTATCATGGAGCTTTCCCAAACAAAAAACCGCCATATCTTTTTAAGGTTCAGGTGCCAGATAATAGATCTGTTTATTTCCTTCCATCGTCCACCCAACGATGCCCGTGGAAATTGATTCTACCTTCCACCAATTAGCATTCTGACCACAATGCGGCCCTTCCAAGACCAGCATCCACTCTCCAGGCGGAATACGCTCAACAACTTCCTCTAAGGTGCTTGGCCCAACCCTCAGCCGGTTTGGTAAAGCTGGTTCCTCTTTAACCTTGGCACGATCCCCAACCACAAGCCGACTGGGAAGTGCGCCGCCACAGAGCGGACGGGTGGTTAAGGGCAACAGCCAAAAATCTGTACCATTGCCTTCAGGCGTCCAACCCTGCTCGCCCCGGGTGGTTTCAACCTCCCAAAGCACCCACCCATGATTACACTCTGGACCTCCAATAATCAACAATACCTCACCCGGTTGTGCCTCGGCGATAATGTTATCACTTGGGTGTGTATCCGGTTCACTGCGGAGACTGTTCTTTGTTCCATCGTAACCGATAAAGGCTGAATCGCCTAAACGTAGGTGAGAAGGGGCGCATCCACTTATTGGATAATAAATTTTTGGCGTCGGTGTGATATACACTTCTTCCGTAGGGCTGGTTGTTGAAGTCACTTCTTGATGGGATTCTAACTCCATCGTGGGGATTATTAACGGGGTTTGTGAGGGTGTCGGCACTGGTGTTCTTGTTAATGTTATTGTAGCCGTTGCCTCTTGAATAATTTCTTCCTCCTCCTGTTCAATAATCGTTTGAGAATCCAAAATCAAATTACCTAATTGATCAGATCTATCCCTACCGATCAGCGACGAACCGCCAATAAATCCAACAAACATAAACAGTAAGATGACGCCAATTGGTATGAAAGCCCACATAGGAACCCCTGTTTTCTTTGGCATAGATGGGTCATATGCCTGGCCTGGCACTTCATACTTGCTTTGCGTTATTCGCCGATTTGATTGTTGAGTTGGTCCTGACACCCATTTTTGTCGTTGGTCAACTGAATCCTGAGTTTCTTGAAAGAAGCTTTGTGTCTTAGATTCGTTCGGAAAGGCCTGTTCAATGTTCTCGTGTAGATTAAGGGCAGACGAATAACGTTCAGCGGGATCCTTGGCGAGACACCGCAGGATTACGGCTTCCATTTCATTAGAGATTTTACGATTATACGCCTTTGGTGATGGTGCAGGAAGATGAAGTTGCTCCCAACGTACTCTTTCACTCGTGGGCCCAGTGGTCTGGGCTCGTTCGCCAGTGAAAGGTCTCTCGCCACCTGTAACCATTTCGTATAAGAGAATACCCAACGAATAGACATCACTCTGTGGGCTTGGATCTCTCCCCATGACCAGCTCAGGTGCCATATAGGCCGGTGTACCAAAACCAACCATGGTAGCAGTCGCAGCATCAGACATACGGGCAATACCAAAATCAGTCAGCAAGACCTTACCGGAATCGTCAATCATGATATTTCCCGGTTTAATATCGCAGTGAACCAGGCCTTGTTGGTGGGCGTAATGCAGCGCCGAACAAACAGAAGTTAAAGTTTTATAGGCAAAACCATGGCTCAGTGGTTTGCCTTCATTCATAAAGAGAATCCTTTGTAGCGTGGTTCCTTGGATATACTCCATTAACATAAAAACACGGAACATATCGTGATCTATCCCATAGAAACGTACAATGTTTGGATGCTGTAGTTTCTCTAATGTTTGTGCCTCTCGCTGAAAACGACGTACAAAGACGCGATCTTCTGCTAAGTCTTGCCTGAGTAATTTCAGCGCCAAGTAAGTGGCACGTTCCATATCCCACACCTTGTAAACTTCCGCCATACCACCACGACCCAAGGCCTCATCAATACGGTAGCGATTGCCCAATGTCATCCCGATCATGTTATGCATCAATAAATTTCCCTTTCATAAGGCAATGAGTAACCCAGTTTTCCCAAATATACTGCTCATTTTCTAAAGATAATAAACAAATTAGGACATCCATCCAAACCTGAAACATAAAGCCCTAATCAAGATAAATAACTTATTCCTTTTCTATTTCTATTTTTCATCAATAATACGATTTATTATCGACAAAGTAAGAGTGCGCAATTTAATTGTAATTTAGACTCTTCATTTTTGAACGGATTAACATAAAACAATTATACATATTATTTTCCTGAGTCAAAAATTCCTTTGCCCGATGCTTCAGGGCACATCAGGCCGGACAATCACTTCAATATCAACATCACGCCCCCTGCTTGGCACAGGATCGCAATAGGCATAACCTACCAATGGAAGGTATGAGATATTGGGGTCGTCTATCGTTGGTAAGGGTCCCGCGTCAATTACCCGGACATCATCGACATAGGTCCAGATACCCCAGGAATTGGGCCACAGGTTTCGGTTGGAAAACACCAGCCGGATATGCTCACCCTTGTACGCTGAAAGCTCAAAGGAAGCTGAGCGCCAGCCCAGATCGGTACCTGCATTAGGGGCTGTACCCGGGACGCAGGGCTGGTAGCCATCGCGCAAGACCGTCTGTAAGTGATTCAGGCCGACCCCATCTTGGATGGCGACGAAGAAGTCGGAGTAGTCCAGGATGTCGTTGACGAATAGATTGTATCGGAAGGACAGCATCGGCCGGTCCCACTCAGGGCGGACATAGAAAGTCTGATGAGCCCAGGCATCTCCTAAACCTTGCGCGGTTTGAGAAACTGGCTGACCGAGCTGGAGGGCATAACTGCCATGGACTGCGTGGGTTGTGCGAGAAACAGGCAATACCCCGCCATAGGTCCATTCGGTCAGGGCAGGTGAGGCTTCGAAGGAGCCGTTCAGGGCTAGGCCACTGTAATGGTCAGGGGTTGGCAAACCAGGCGAGAAGACTTGCACCTGATGGTTCATTGTATCCACCACATAGACATTCCCTACTGCGTCGACCGAAAGGCCTTCAGGATGGTGAAACTGACCAGGATTCCCCCCCCGACTCCCCCATCCGGTGATAAAGTCACCATTGGCATTATATTTCTTTACCTGATTGTTAGCGTGGTCCAGCACATAAATGTCTCCGAATCCATCCACGTCTATACCAGATGGATATAAAAACTTATCTGGATCACTTCCAAAACCCATATTCCCCCACTCTAAGATAAAACCTCCGCTGGGATTAAATTTCTGAACTCGATGGTTATTTCTGTCTGCGATATAAATATCCCCATCGTCATCTACGGCAACATCATAAGGTTCAGAAAACTGCCCCGGAGCGTCTCCCTCACTCCCCCACTCCATAATAAATGTTCCACCGTCCCTGAATTTCTGCACTCGGTTGTTACCTGAGTCTGCCACGTAGACGTTTCCGGAGCCATCGACGGCGATGCCTCGAGGCCAGGTAAACTGACCAGGATCGCTACCAAGGCTTCCCCATTGTGTGATGAAGCCCCCGTTAGCGTTGAATTTCTGCACCCGATGGTTATTAATTTCCGTCACATAAACATTCCCAACTCCATCCACAGCAATAGCACTTGGAGCATAAAAATCTCCTGAATCGACACCAAATTTCCCCCATCCTTTAATAAAGCTCCCGTTCTCGCTAAATTTTTGCACTCGGTGGTTCCAGGTATCCGCCACGTAAACATACCCGAACCTATCCACGACGATGTCTTTAGGTAAATCAAACGGCCCCAAGCTGTTACCCCATTGTGTGAGGTAGTCCCCACCAGGGGTAAATTTCTGCACCCGGTGATTTCCTGTATCCGCAACGTAGACATTGCCACTATTGTCTACAACAACACCGCGAGGATATAATAGCTGTCCGTCTTCAATGCCTGGATTACCCCATGAGGCTATAAATTCTCCGCTAATGTGAAATTTCTGAATTTTATTATTGTAACTGTCCGCCACATAAACGTGCCCGGTCCCGTCCACGGTAATACCCCAAGGTCCTTGAAATTGCACCTCACCGCCCCCCCATTCTGTGAGAAAATCGCCGTTAGGGCTAAATCTTTGCACACGGTTGTTTCCTAAATCTGCCACATATACGTCACCAGCACCATCCACATCGATGTCAAAAGGCTTATAAAATTGCGCCGCCGCTGGCCCCTCACTTCCCCAATGAAATAAATACTCCCCCATAGCGTTGAATTTCTGGACCCGGTGGTTAAAAGTATCCGCCACATAAATATTTCCATCTCCATCCACAGCAATGCCGCGCGGCAAGACAAATTCTCCTTGGCCGCTCCCCTGGCTACCCCATTGGGTGATGAAGTCTCCGTTGGCGCTGAATTTCTGTACTCTGTGATTAGACACTACGTACACGTTTCCCGCTACATCCACAGCAAGACCAGATGGCGTTGTGAACTGGTCGGGGCCGTAACCATAGCCCCCAAAACGGGTGAGGATACGCTCACCGGGTTCGATGATGACTACGTAATCGCCGCTTAAAACATAGACCCGCCCATCCGGCCCAACAGCCACATCCTGAGCCTCTCGCAATTGGTTTCCATCGCCTGCCCAGCTGCGGCGGAAGACATACGCCTCAGCGCGAGGTTCTGCATGGGCAATTGAATGGTTGTCATTAAAAACAATCAAAGGGAAAAGTAAACAGAAAAGGATGAATACCGTAACCAAGAATTTCTTCGTCAATATAACTTCTCCTTGAGCTTATCTCAAAATCAACGGCAGGAAAATTGAAAGGGGGGTCTCCTCTGGGGGCAGGTCGGCAGCTTCCACGACACGCACATCATCCACATAAGTCCAGATACCCCAGGAATCCGGCCACAAATTGCGATTGAAAAAAACTACCCGGATGTGCTGGCCCTTATAGGCCGAGAGGTCGTGTGTCACCGAACGCCAGCCCATATCATACCCAGCAGGTGGGGCAGTGTTACCCGAATAGCCAACACGCAAAACCGTTTGCAAATGGTTCAGCCCGACCCCATCCTGGATGGCGACGAAGAAGTCAGAGTAGTCCATGATGTCATTGACGAACATATTAAATTTGAAGGACAACGTGGGGTGGTCCCACTCAGGGCGAACGTAGAAAGTCTGATGAGCCCAGGCTTCACCCAATCCTTGATCAGTTTGGGATACTGGCTGTCCGAGCTGGAGAGCATAATTGTCCTGGGCGGCGTGAGTTGCAAGCGAGACAGGTAATTCCCCACCGTAGGTCCATTCAGTGAGGAAAGGGGTTGTTTCGAAGCTGCCGTTTAGGACTAAGCCAGAGTAAGGGTCAGGGTCTGGAAAGTTTGGGAAAAAGACCTGCACCCGGTGATTCCAATAGTCGGTCACATAGACGGATCCTTCCCCACCCACAGCGATGCCACGAGGATGCGTAAAATGTCCCGGCCCGGTGCCCAAGCTCCCCCACTGGGCAAGAAAAGTACCGGTCGATTCAAATTTCTGCACCCGGTGATTGCTAAAGTCAGTCACATAGACATACCCTTCCCCACCCACAGCGATGCCACGAGGATACTCAAACTGTCCCGGCCCAGTGCCCAGGCTCCCCCACTGGGTTAGAAAAGCACCGCTCGAGGTAAATTTCTGCACCCGGTGGTTGTTGGTTTCAGTGACATAAACGTCACCTTCCCCACCCACAGCAATGGCAATAGGTATATCAAACTGCCCCGGCCCGCTGCCCAGACTCCCCCACTCGGTGATAAAAGCACCGCTCGAGGTAAATTTCTGTACTCGATGATTGTAGCTATCGGCCACATAGATATTCCCAGACCCATCCACGGTTATGTCGTAAGGAAAATTGAATTGCCCTTGTCCGCTCCCCTGACTCCCCCACTGGGTAATAAAAGTACCGGTGGAGGTAAATTTCTGCACACGGCAGTTCTGTGTGTCAGCTACATAGACATACCCAGCCCCATCCACGGTTATGCCGCTAGGATTGTTGAATTGCCCCGACCCGCTACCCTGAATCCCCCACTGGGTAATAAAGGCGCCGGTCGAGGTGAATTTCTGGACTCGATGGTTACCCCTATCGGCTACATAGACGTCCCCGATTCCATCCACAGCGATACCAAGAGGATAATCAAACTGCCCCGGTTCGTTCAAATTACCCCACTGGGTGATAAAGCCACCGGTCGAGGTAAATTTCTGCATCCGGTGGTTGTTAAAATCAGTCACATAGACGTACCCATCCCCACCCACAACGATGCCACTCGGATTCTCAAACTGTCCCGGCTCGCTGCCCAGGCTCCCCCACTGGGAAAGAAAAGTGCCGGTCGATGTAAATTTCTGCACCCGGTGGTTTCTGTAATCAGCAACGTAGACGTGCCCGGTTCCATCTATAGCGATGCCTATAGGATAATCGAACTGCCCTGATCCGCTGCCATTGCTTCCCCACTGGGTGATAAAAGAACCGGTTGAAGTAAATTTCTGCACCCGGTCATTACCGGCATCGGTCACATAGACATACCCAGCGCTATCCACAGTAATGCCCCTAGGTACATTGAATTGACCTGGCCCGTTGCCCAAGCTCCCCCACTGGGTAACAAATTCGCCGTTTGAGGTAAATTTCTGCACTCGGTGGCTTCCGCTCTCTGTTACATAGACGTACCCTTCTTGATCCACAGCGATGCCCAAAGGAGACAGAAACTGTCCCTCCCCACTCCCATAAGCCCCCCACGCTAATAGAAAACTACCGCTTGATGTGAATTTTTGTACGGAATAGTTTTCACGATCCGTAATGTAAATATTCCCACTAACATCCAAAGCTATGCCTCTAGGATCAGAAAACTGACCATTTTCTTGACCATATCCCCCAAAACGGGTAAAGATACGCTCTCCAGGCTCAATGATGACGACATTATAACGGCAGAGGACATAGATACGTCCATCCGAGCCTACAGCAACATCTCCAGCAGATATCAACTGATCCCACTCACCACCCCAACTACGGCGGAAAACATACGCCTCTGGACCTGGTTCCGCGGAAACGATTGCATCACTGGGCTGAATACTGATGGTCAAAGAAAGCATCAGTGCTGCCAATAAAAATATTTTCAAGATTTTCGGTTTCTGCATCGGGGCTCCAATTTTTTTACATAGGTTCTTAAGGCATTCAACAACTTATGGTAGGTCAGGTCGAATCAACGCATCGATGTTTGCATCACGTCCCCTGTTTGGAACAGGGTCGCAATAGGCATAACCTACCAATGGAAGGTATGAGATATACGGATCATTTAAAGCTGGTATCGGTCCTGCATCAATGACCCGCACATCATCGACATAGGTCCAGATACCCCAGGAATTGGGCCACAGGTTGCGGTTGGAGAACACCAACCGAATATGCTCTCCCTTGTATGCTGAAAGATCAAAGGAGGCTGAGCGCCAGCCCAGATCGGTACCTGCTTTAGGGGCTGTACCCGGGATGCAGGGCTGGTAGCCATCACGCAAGACCGTCTGTAAATGGTTCAACCCGACCCCATCCTGGATGGCGACGAAGAAGTCGGAGTAGTCCATGATGTCATTGACGAACATGTTGTATTTGAAGGACAGCATCGGCCGGTCCCATTCAGGGCGGACGTAGAAGGTTTGATGCGCCCAGGCGTCCCCCTGACCCTGATCGGTTTGTGAAACTAGTTGGCCAATCTGGAGAGCATAACTTCCTTGAGCAGCGTGAGCGGCACGCGAAAAAGGCAGCTCGCCACCGTAAGTCCACTCAGAGAGGGCGGGGGAAGATTCAAAACTGCCGTTCAGCACCAGACCGGAATCGGGATGGGTGGTTGGAAGGCTGGGGGAGAAGACCTGCACACGGTGGTTACCTGAGTCGGCCACGTACACGCTCCCGCCCCCAGCGACGGCAATGCCTGCAGGATTACGAAACTGCCCCGGCCCGCCCCCCTGCCCACCCCAATGGGTGACAAAAGCGCCGGTCGAGGTAAATTTCTGCACCCGGTGATTCAAGGTGTCGGTAACATAAACGTTTCCATACCCATCCACGGCGATGCCCCACGGCCGGTCAAACTGCCCCGGCCCACTGCCCCTGTTACCCCACTGGGTGATAAAAACACCGGCTGCGGTAAATTTCTGCACGCGGTCGTTCACAGTGTCGGCCACGTAGACATTCCCATTACCCTCAACAGCGATGCCACGAGGTTGATAAAACTGCCCCGGCATACTGCCCCAGCTCCCCCACTGGGTGATAAAAGTGCCGGACGAGGTAAATTTCTGCACCCGGTGGTTCATAGAGTCAACCACATAGATGTTCCCATCCCGATCAACAGCGATGCCTCCGGGCGAATCAAATTGCCCTGACTCTGCTCCTGAACTCCCTAACTGGGTGATAAAGGTGCCGGTCGCGGTGAACTTCTGCACTTTATTCCTCCATGTGTCGGTCACATACACATGCTCGCTCCCACCGACGGCGATTCCTGAAGGCGTATAAAACTGTCCTGGTCCGAATCCAAAGCTTCCCCATTGGATGATAAAGGACCCAGTTGCGGTGAATTTCTGCACCCGGCGATTACCAACATCCACTACGTACGCGCTCCCGCTTCCATCAACGGCGATGCCACCGAGCGAATCAAACTGCCCTGGCTTTTCCCGCCAACTCCCAAACTGAACCAGGAAGGCGCCCGTCGCAGTGAACTTCTGCACCCTATCATTACCACTGTCGGCCACGTACACATTCCCGACACCATCGACGGCGATGCCATATGGCCAAGCAAACTGACCCGGCTCATCTCCCCAAGTCCACCCCCACTTTGTGATAAAAGCGCCGGTTGCGGTGAACTTCTGTACCCGGTGGCCTTCACTTTCGGCTACGTAGACATCCCCCGCCTTATCTACAGCAATGCCAATGGGGTTACGAAAGTGCCCTGGTTGGTCTCCCCAACTCCCCCACTGAGCCAGGAAAACACCGGTTGCGGTAAATTTCTGCACCCGGTGATTCCAGGTGTCTGCAACATAAACGTTTCCATACCCATCCACGGCGATGCCCCACGGCCGGTCAAACTGCCCCGGCCCACTGCCCCTGTTACCCCACTGGGTGATAAAAACACCGGCTGCGGTAAATTTCTGCACCCGGTAGTTCCAGATATCGGCCACGTACACGTTCCCGCTCCCATCGACGGCGATGCCATATGGCGACCGAAACTGGCCTGACTCGCTGCCCTCACTTCCCCACTGGGTTATAAAAGCTCCGGCCGCGGTGAATTTCTGCACCCGATAGTTGTTAGTATCGGCCACATAAACGTTCCCTCCTCCATCAACAGCGATGCCCTCAGGACTACGAAACTGCCCCGGGCCACTGCCTGTACCCCCAAAGCGGGTGAAGATGCGCTCTCCTGGGGTGATGATGACGACATAATCACGGCTGAGGACATAGATCCTCCCATCCGGTCCCACGGCAACACCTCTCGGAAGCGTAAACCGATCTCCCTCACCACCCCAACTGCGGCGGAAAACGTACGCCTCTGGACCCGGTTCCGCGCTGACAGCGGGCGACTGCACGGTGGTGACCAACAGGGAGGCCAGCAGCACGGCAGCCAGCAGGAGCATCACGGCGGCTTTGTGTGGTTTCATGGCTTCTCCTTAAAAGGCTTTTTCTTCGAGTTCTGATCTAATAATAAGTCGTTTAACCCTGTTGATTAATGGTTAGGCCTCACATTGTTTCTAGAGCCCTGATACAGGGGTTTGTTTACGTCTGAGGGATACAGCTAATTTACACGCCAGAAAGTAGCTTAAGTTCATTGGTTTATGGAGGCGTAGGCGTGGGCGGCCTGGCTTCTGATGTATTGGTCGGCGGCGGTTGTGTATTGGTCGGTGGCGGGGGCGGTGTATTGGTCGGTGGCGGGGGCGGTGTATTGGTCGGTGGCGGGGGCGGTGTGTTGGTCGGTGGCGGCGGCTGTGTGTTGGTTGGCGGCAGTGGTTGTGTATTGGTTGGTGTCGTGGTAGGAGTTAAAGTTGGTTGAGATAAAATCCTTGTGCTTGTGATAGTGAACGTCCGTGTCATTGTTGAAGTTAGTAAGTTAGCAGCTGTTCGTGTGGCTGGATTCACACTTGGTGTACTGGTCGTTGTAAAACGCAGTTCTATTGTAGCTGTAGGATTTTCAACCATTTGACCCATTACATCGGTTGATGGAAATAATTGATTATTGTTAACAGTAATGACATCATCGGTATTGGTCATTGTCATAGTGACCGCAAAAATGCGCTCATCATTGTCATTGCTATTTATAAGGCCCCAAATCGTACCAACCAAAACAAATAAAGCAACAATTAAACCCACAGAAAAAGCAGGCTTCATTATGGGGCGTGATAAAAGGCCTTTATCAGGTTTTACGACCTCTTTTTGGGGTTCAGGAAGATCTTTTTCAGTTTCAATATTTGAACTTTCTTTCGGTTTATCGGTAGAAGGCTTAGGTTTTAAAGCCTTTTCAAACTCAGATAAGAGGCTTAATGCATCATCAAACCTTTGTGATGGTTTTTTTTGCAGACATTTCAAGATCACACTTTCCATATCAGAGGAGATGGCTGGATTATGCTTTCTAGGTGATGGAGGCGGTAGATTGATTTGTTCCCAGCGCACCTTCTCACTGATTGTGCCTGTGATTTGCGCATTTTCACCTGTAAATGGACGTTCACCTCCTGTAATCATCTCATATAGAATAATGCCTAGTGAGTAAATATCGCTTTGTGGGGTAGGCTCATGCCCCGCAATCAACTCAGGTGCCATGTAAGCTGGTGTGCCAAAGCCTACCATGGTCATCGTAGCCGAATCGGTCATGCGGGCAATACCAAAATCAGTCAGCAATACCTCAGTATGCCGATTGATCATAATATTGCCTGGTTTGATATCGCAATGCACCAGGTTCTGACGATGAGCATAATGTAAGGCTGAGCATACGGATTTCATCACTAACAAAATAAAATCGTTATGAAGGGGTTTTCCATGTGACAGGAAAATTTCATCCTGCAAGGTAATTCCCTCGATGAAATCCATTAATATAAAAACGGTCAGGTGGTCTTGTTCAATGGCATAAAATCTGACAATATTGGGATGCTGAAGTTTTTCCAATGTTTCCGCCTCACGCTGGAAGCGTCGCAGGAATATCTGATCCCTGGCAAGGTCTTGGCGTAAAACTTTGAGCGCAATTTCGGTTGCGCGTACCTGATCCCATGCCTTATATACTTCTGCCATTCCTCCACGACCAAGAGACTGATCAATGCGGTAGCGGTTTGAAAGCGTTTTTCCAATGAGGTCTATCATGACTATGTTATAAACAGATTTACATCAGCCGCTTTATGGCTTTTGTCTTCCGGTCTTGTATTTGTTCGCAAATCAGACCTGTTATTTCAATCTTATTATAATTAATGAACATTATCCTCCTCATCATCTTTCCTTACCATATAATTAAAATCACCCGAACAATTTGAAAATGGTCGTAAATAATTCAATTAATTTTTGTCCTAGTTTGATCAAATCATTCTCCATAATTTTTTCCAGACCTACCTTCAAAGTTAGAAACTTAGGGGGTTAGCCCAACAGCAATAAGCTCTTTACATCAATCAACATCCATTACACATCGAAAACCCAGTAAACCATTCATGTAGTGCGGTAAGCTTATATCACGTCTTGCAGTACGCACATTCTTACGTGAGTTATGCCAACTACCGCCTCGCATAACTCGAAACTCACCATCAGTAGGGCCAATAGGATTATTTCTAGGCGAAATCTGATAATAATCTGCCCGATACCAATCACTGGTCCATTCAAAGACATTGCCTGCCATATTGTAAATATCATAGGGGCTTTGACCTTCAGGAAACCGATCCACACTGACTGGCCCAGTTTGAGATTGGTGTCGCAGAAAAGTCGGATCAAATTCATTTCCCCATGGATATATAAGACCATCATCGCCTCGGGCCGCTTTTTCCCATTCAGCTTCTGTGGGCAGCCTCCCCCCAGCCCAACCACAATATGCTGTAACATCATCATAACTCACATGGACTACTGGTAAATGGTCCTCTGCATAACTCCCCTCACCCCGAGGGTTACGCCAGTTAAATCCCTCTGCTGGCGTCCATTCCCAGGATGAATCATACACATAGGAATGCCCCTGCCGCTCTGCTAGTGTTCGGTAACCCGTCTGCATCACAAATTGGGCAAACATGGCATTTGATATTTCGTAAGCATCCATCCAAAATGCATCAACAAAGACTACAATTTGCGGTTTTTCATTAGCAAATGCGTCTGGATCATTGTTGAGGCTTCCCATCCAGAAATCACCTGCAGGCACATACATCATCTTCATGCCATCTGTCTCTCTAACCAGATAGGATCCGATTCCTAATGATTTCGTTGGTGTGGGTGTCGGTGTAAATGTTGGGATACTTGTTTCATCGCTCACAACTACCGAATTAAAAATGGTTTCCTCCACCTCAACAATAATGGTTGGTGTAGCCACCGTTTCTGTAGGATGGAATACATTACCCTCCAACCCAGTTCTCACCAGTGCTGCTTCACTTCCACCTGAATCGTTGAAAAAAATAAAAGCAACACTAAGGACCATCAAAACACTAAAAATAATGAGGAGAATGGTCAAAATTCTCGAATTCTCTTCTTTCGTCGGCGCTTTTACGAGCTGGGCAGGATGTGTCCAGCTTTTTTGTACTTTTGTGCTTACTGTTCTCTCATTGGTCTCAGGACCTGATCGAAAATTAGGTTGATTGGTCGTTCGTGTTGACGAGACGCCAAAATCGTATTGAGACTGATAGTTTGTGTTACCATGTTCAAAGGAATTTACCAAATCAAGTACGCTAGCAAAACGATCCAAGGGGTGTTTTGCTAAGCAACACATGATGGTTTTTTCCAGAACTTCTGGAATTTCTGGCTGATAGATTCTTGGTGAAGGTGGAGGCAGATGAACTTGTTCCCAACGCACTTTTTCACTTGTTGAACCAGTAGTTTCGCAAAACTGACCTGTAAAAGGACGCTCACCACCTGTGACCATCTCAAACAATAACACGCCTAGTGAGTAAATGTCACTTTGTGGTGTGGGGTCTTCTCCACGCACAAGCTCAGGTGCCAGGTAAGAAGGGGTACCGAAACCAACCATCGTAGCAGTGGCGGCATCGCTCATTCGAGCAATACCAAAGTCGGTCAACAAGACATTACTATGCCGGTTTATCATGATATTTCCAGGCTTAATGTCACAATGGATTAAATTCTGACGATGGGCATAGAATAAAGCGGAACAAACAGACCTCATTATATGATATATAAAATCTCGATTAAGCGGTTTGCCATTAGAACGGAATATCTCTGTTTGCAAGGTTGTACCTTCGATATACTCCATCAACATAAAAACTAATAAATCATCTGCTTCAATACCAAAAAACCGCACAATATTGGGATGCTGTAACTTGGCCAAGGTTTGAGCTTCTCTTTGAAAACGTCGCAAGAATATCACATCTTGGGCTAGGTCTTGTCTTAAAATCTTTAATGCCAGAAATGAGGATCGATCTTTGTCCCAAGCCTTATAGACATCTGCCATACCACCACGACCAATTTCCTGTTCAATGGTGTATCGATTAGCGAGAACTTTTCCTATGAGGGATGACAATAATCCTCCTCCTAATTGAGGATAATGAAGCTAGTAATTATTCTGACACTTGTCATACGAGCATTTACGTACCCCAATATAAGAACTTGCCAAGTTACTACTCAGGCTACCCTGCTGGTGAAGGAGTGGGGGGGTTGTGTGGCGGCTCCGCCGCCACACAACCCCCCCCGATTCCTCTGCAGGCTGAGTAGTTACCTTGCCAATATGTTTTGTGCTATTTAAATAATTCATAATGTAACTCAAATCCGTTTCCTACTTCTCTCTGAACTCCAAAACTTGATTCTGTCCAATACGAATTTTGTCATTATGTCTTAATCTGACATGCCCTTTAATCCGCCGATTGTTGACATAAGTACCCAGGGAACTGCCTTCATCCTTGATAAATATCCCTTTTTTTGTTTTGATGATGGTGGCATGTAACCTTGAAACTCTTGGATCATTAAAGCGAACTTGCATTTGGCTGTTACGTCCAAAGGTTAATCGACTATGTGCCAGTAGGATTACCTTATTGCGCCACTCACCCTCCAAACCAATAAGACGTTTACGACCTCGACCTGGCAAATTCTCTGCTTGAAAATTAGGAATATTATTTTTTTCAGGAACCGGCTGATCTTGATTTGGAAACCGTTCAGACAAATGATTCACTAGCATTGTTCTGGCAGAATTAGAATTATCCTTTTCTGCGTCCGCACTAACATTTTTGATGGTTTCTTTTGCGGTTTCATAAGCATTGTAGAATTCAAAAGCTGAGTTGTAGCGATATTCAGGATTTTTCGCAAGTGCTTTCTCTAAAACGTTGCTAATCTCTTCTGGTATATTGAAATTCAGGCTTTTAAGCGGTGGTATTGGTAAGTTAATATGCTCCCAAGCGATCTTTTCACTGATGGTGGAACCGATGCTATCCGTGCTTGTTCCCTTAAAAGGTAAAATACCACCACTCATCAATTCGAAAACCGTTATTCCTAAAGCATAAATATCTGTTTTGTGGCTAATACTTTTTGACTGAAATTGTTCTGGTGCCATATAAAAGGCTGTTCCACCCGTTGCCCCAGAATCTTTTGACCTGGCAACGCCTAAATCTGTGAGGTAAATTTTTTTGTTTCTTGCTATTAAGATATTTGCAGGTTTGATATCACAATGTAAAACATTATTATTGTGTAAGTAATGCAATGCAGATGAAATTGGCTCCAAAACTAGAGAAATTTCATCCAGAGAAAAAGGTTGACGCTTTACCTTAATAATCTTATCCAGGCTTTCACCATCTACCCATTCCAATACCAGATAATGGTAATCGCGATGTTTTCTGAATTCATACAGTCGGGCAATGTTTGGATGCCCAAGCTCTGCTAATATTTTTGCTTCCTTTTCGAACATAGCCAAAGTTCTACGATCTCGCGAGTACTTGCTGTGCAGCACTTTGACCGCCATATTAATTGAGCGCGCCGAATCCCAAGCCTTGTAAACATCTGCCATTCCCCCTGACCCAATCAGGTTTTCCAGGAGATATTGGTCTGATAATCGTTGTCCTGTTAAGTTATCCATAGAGAAAATAAATTCAAAAATAAATCAAGTAAATTCTGAAGAAGGCAATAGAACCTGTTCCAAATGCCTTCTTCAGCTTAAAAAGTTAAAGTATCTTAATCACAAAAACCAATGCACCAATTTTTATTTCATCATTTTCATTCAATTCCGTTGCCGCCCGTATGCGTTCACCATTCACATAAGTGCCATTACTTGTCCCAAAATCCCAAATGTAAAACTTATCATCCTCGTAGGTGATTTTCGCATGGCTGCTGGATGCTTTGGGGTCATCAACAAGAATTTCTCCTTGTGAGCGCCCCATCACCGTGTTATGTTTGATTTTATGGATTTGACCTCTACGGGGACCTTCCTTAACCCATAATAATCCCAGTGGGCCATCGTCCACAATATCTATCTCGGTTTGATCCTGACGGTGGATATTACCTAGTTCAGTTTTGCCGTTGTAGCCACCCTGGTAATAATTATTTCCTAACTCAGTTGGATCCTCACCAAATCCACCCCTATAGCCCATCCCCCCCTGACCAATTTCAGTTGGCATGTCATCTCCCAAGGGAATAGGGGCATTTGGTTCAGCATTGTGGCCACGACACATTGGACAATCTCCTTCGCTTGCATCGTAGTAACCGTGCGTTGGACAAATCAATTTCGCCATTTTGTCATCCTTTCGTTTTATGAAGCAATAAATTTCATGTAGGTATTATCACCAAGGCGAATTTCATCATTACTATCCAGCAGGATAGGTTGACGAACTCGGTGGCCATTAACCCAAGTGCCGTTGGTGCTTCCAAGATCTACCATCTTATAATGGCCATTTTCCTCCACAATTTTGATATGCTGTGAAGATACGGTTGGATCCGCAACAATAGGGATATCTGAGCGTGAGGACCGTCCAATGATTGTTGTCCCACGGTAAAGCTGGTAATTTTTTCCCCCAGATTTCATTACCAACCAAGCATTAACCTTTGGCCGAGATGGTTTATAAGGTTTAGAGATCGGCTTTGGATCTTGAATGGGGGGAGGTGGCGTATAAACATTGTCTGCAAATTCTGGTTCATATTCCTCGACTGGTAAATCTTTGAAATTAATCCAATATCCAATCGCGAGTCCCACAGCTATGATGCTGGACGCAACCCCCATATAGGCAAATAGGGCTAAAATATCCCAACTAGTCGTAAGAAAAGCTGTAACTAAATCGAATGCGACAACTATTGTTGGAAGAAACAGTGCTGCATTGACAATAGCAGCAATCCGCCAAAAGATTGCATTTTGGATATTCCTTCGATTTGAATCAATAAAGATATACAGAACTGCCGCTAAAGGAAACAATATCAGAAGTACCCATAAATTGTCAAAGTATCTGAGTAAGAATGCAAGTTGCCTAGCAGCACTAACAACATCTTCTAACATACCTCCTAGCAAATCATCGATCATCATTAACTCCTTTCTAAATTGTTTGATTGATTATTTACAGTCGCCATCATTAAAGGGTAATCATTGTTCATATCTTTCAAATTCACCTCCAGCAGAGTCACATTCCATTTCGAAAATATGGGGCAACCAAAAACGAACCTGATTACCTTCTATAACTCGAAATTCATCCTTTCCATTTCGATAATCTCCGGATGTAGCTATAATTTCCTGTGCATATATAAACAAACCAGTTTGCTGATTGGTTGAACCTAGGTCGTCAATCCAATAAATTAGCTCTTCAAAATAGAAATTCAAATAACACCACAAATCAGAATTTCTCTCTATACACCCTGGATGGATATCTTTGTTGGATTCTTGCCAAGCAGAGGTAAAATCCTGAAAATCATAAACATGTTGACACCAACCCAAGGGGCTATTAAATCCATCCGCCAATCGATCAGGGAGATTGGGCCTGGTCGGAACTGCAATATCAACTGGTTCTTCTCCATCTTCCACTGGTGTTACTGGCGTTTGAGATTCTTCGTTAACACCTAATGGATCACCTGTTAAGGGTTGTTGAAGGTTGCTCTCTGTTTCTCTGGAATCTGGGTCGGAAATATCCGAATCAGCTTGTGATGGTTGATTTATTTCCTCTTCTCCGAAAATATCTGCAATACCAGATGGATCTGGATTATCAAGAATAATGGGTTCATTAGATATTTCCACAGAGACACCTGGAAGAACGAGATTATTCAGTCCAGGCCAGACGAAAAACACAGCTACTAATAAAATAACAACTCCCGCAAGTATGCTAACTGGAAGAATGACATTCCGATGTTTCCGCTTTTCGGGTAAGGATCTCTTTCTCTTGCCTTTATAAG
>Ga0209498_1000954_pt1 | contig 17815 bp, 11 predicted proteins | sample WalLakDeSediment_FD_184131 | JGI IMG/M metagenome (GOLD analysis project Ga0209498, IMG submission 184131) | Lake sediment microbial communities from Walker lake, Nevada to study Microbial Dark Matter (Phase II) - Walker Lake 11/02/13 Deep... | ecosystem: Environmental > Aquatic > Freshwater >... | reverse complement strand
GGTGTTCGACGGGCTGGAGCGCGACAAGCAGGAAACCAGCGGCGACATGGGCAACTACCCGGCCTACAACTGGCTGCCCGACGGCAGCGGCCTGGTGTTCTGGTCCGGCGGCGGCTTCCACCGCGTCGGGCTCGACGGTGGGCATCGCGCCATCGAGGTCCGTGTCCGGGCCGAGAAGAAGATCCACCCGGCCCTGCGGCGCACGGTCAAGGTCGACGCCGAGGAATTCGACGTCCGCATGCTGCGCTGGACGCAGCTGAGCCCCGACGGCCGCACCGCGATCTACCAGGCGCTCGGCTACCTGTGGGTGCACGATCTCGAGCGCGACCAGCGGCGGCGCCTGACGAGCCAGTCCGAGCACTGGGAGTTCCATCCGGCCTTCTCGCCGGATGGCCGCCACGTCGTCTACACGACCTTCGAGGACGAGGCCCTCGGCTCGGTTCGGATCGCGCCGCTCGGCCGCGGCCGCGCGCAGGTCCTGACCACCGAGCCCGGCCACTACGTCGAGCCGAGCTTCTCGCCCGACAGCCAGCGCGTGACCTTCCGCAAGGTGACCGGCGGTTATCTCACCTCGCCCACCTGGTCGCAGAACCCGGGCCTGTACGTCGTCGACGCCGACGGCGCCAACCTGCGCCGCGTGCTCGACAAGGGCGCGCGGCCGCAGTTTTCCGCGGACGGGACGCGGCTGCTGCATTCGCGCAACGTCGAGCAGACCAAGCTCGCGCTGTACAGCACGGATTTGAACGGCCAGGACGAGCGCCAGCACCTGGTCGGCGACTGGATCACGGATTATCGCGTCTCGCCGGACGGCAGGTGGGTCGCGTTCACGGAGCAGTACAACACCCACGTGGCGCCGTTCTTCCCGGCCGGCAAGCCCGTGACGCTCGGCGCGGACACCAAGGCCTTCCCGGTACGGCAGGTGTCGGCGCGCGGCGGCGAGGTGCTGCACTGGTCGGGCGACAGCAGCACGCTGCGCTGGTCGTACGGCTCGCAGCTCTTCGAGCGCAGGCTGTCCGACGCGTTCGCGTTCCTCACGGGCGCGCCCCAGGCGCTGCCCGAGCCCGTCACGGCGGGCCGCGACTTCTCCTTCCGGGCGCCGGCGGACCAGCCCGCGGGCAAGATCGCCCTTGTCGGCGGGCGCGTCGTCACCATGCGCAATGCATACGAAGCCGAGGAGATCATCGAGAACGGCGTGGTGCTGGTCGAGGGCCGGCATATCCGCGCGGTCGGCCCCGCCGATGAGCTCGAGGTCCCGGCCGGCTTCCAGGTGTTCGACGCCAGCGGCAAGACCATCATCCCCGGCCTGGTGGATTCGCATGCGCACGGGGGGATGGCCAACAACCAGCTGCAGCCGCGCCAGAACTGGATGCAGTACGCCAACCTCGCCTTCGGCGTCACGACCATCCATGACCCGTCGAACGACAACTGGGGCTTCTTCTCGGCGGCGGAACTGCAGCGGGCGGGCCAGATGCTCGCGCCGCGCATGTATTCGACCGGGCGCATCCTGTACGGCGCGCTGGCCCCGAGCCGCACGGCGAAAGTCGACAGCTACGAGGATGCCGAATTCCACGTGCGGCGCCAGCGCGACCAGGGCGCCATTTCGGTGAAGAGCTACAACTACCTGCGCCGTGACCAGCGCCAGCAGGTGCTGAAGGCCGGGCGCGAGCTCGACATACTGGTGTTGCCCGAGGGCGGCATGCGCCTCGAGCAGAACCTCAGCCAGATTGTCGACGGCCACACCGGGATCGAGCACTCCCTGTCGATCCAGAACGTCTACGAGGACATCCAGCAACTCTGGAGCCAGACGGAGGTGGTCTATTCGCCGACCTTCGGCGTCGCCTTTGGCGGCCTCATGGGCGAGGAGTACTGGTACGACCGCACCGAGGTGTGGAAGAACGCGCACCTCATGCGCTTCACGCCGAAATCCGTCGTGCATCCGCGCTCGATCCGCCGTCCCACTGCGCCGGACGAGCACTACAACCATGTCCACGTCGCGGCGATGGCGAAGAAGCTCAACGAGCGCGGCGTCCCCGTGGTGATCGGCGCGCACGGCCAGCTCGCGGGGCTCGCCGCGCACTGGGAGATATGGATGATGGCCCAGGGCGGGTTCTCGCCGTTCGAGGCGCTGCGCGGCGCGACTATCGACGGCGCGCGCTACTTCGGCATGGATGCGGAGATCGGCTCGATCGAGCCGGGCAAACTCGCCGACCTCGTGGTGATCGACGGCGACCCGCTGAGCGATATCCGCGACAGCGAGAAGGTCGCCTGGACGATGCTGAACGGCAGGCTTTACGAGGCCGCGACGATGAACCAGGTCGCGCCGGCGACAGTGCCGCGGCAATCCTTCTTCTTCGAGCTCGAGGGCGGCGACGCCTGGCAGGAGGCGACCATGCAGTACTTCCACGAGATGGGGGACGCGCTCGGCTGGCACTGCCGGCACTGACGGCCGGCGGGGCGCAGCGGCTAATCGGCGGGGATAAGTGCGAACTCGACCCGGTTGTTCAGCTCGGCGATCCCGTTCCACTCGCCGGCGGTGCGGATGCCGGGCGACAGGGGGTAACGGCGCACCGAGTCGCGCGTGCCGTGCGCGACGAGCTGCACCTCGATGCCGGTCTCGTTCACGAGCGGTGAGCTGGCGAGGAAGTTGGCGAACGCCAGGGACTGGCGTTCGCTCAACGAGCCCGCGCCGCCCAGGGGGTGGCCGATCAGCGCGCAGTCCATGACCGGCACCTCGGCGGCGGCGAGGCCGTAGTTCCCGTCGGCGTCATTGTCGAGGCAGAACTCGCCAAGGTGGGCGTCGAGCCGCACGACGCCGCGGAAGCCGACGGCCGCCAGGCGACCGAGCAGTTCCCTGAGCCGCTCGAGACGCACATCGTTGAACGGGATCTCGCCGTAGGAGAAATGATTGCCCTGGTTGACGGCCCACTGCAGCGCCTCGACCAGGGCACGGTAGCGGGCGTCGGATTCGAAGGGCTCGACGTCGACGCCCGACAACAGGTCCGCGCGCAGCGAGTCCGCCTCGGCGAGGCTCTGCTGCGCGATCGCGGCGAGGCGCGCGTTGTCGGCGAGCGCGGCGTCCCGCTGCTGCCAGGACTGCGACAGCATCAGGAACAGGACCACCGCGGGCAACAGGCCGAGCAGCAGCACCAGCGCGAGCACGCCGCCGCCGATACCGGCTTGCGGCGGCGCCTCGAGCGCTTTGGCCGCCTCGTCCGCCTGCTGCCTCGCGTGGATTTCCTCCGCCACCCGTTTCGCGAAATCGAGATTGCTGGCGAGGACGTCCGAGCGCAGCTCGAGATGCTGATCCTGCAAGATGCGCGTGATCAGCGCCTGGATCGACATGCCGAGCGCCTGGCGATCGAGCAGCCGGTCGGTTTCGTCCAGCGCCTCCGGCGCCGGCGCCGACGCCGCGAGCGCCTTCGCGTCGGTGCTGCGGCGGCGCTTCCCGGCGCGCCGGTCTTCGACCAGGCCGAGTTTCAGCAACATGTCGAACAGGACGCCGGGGTGCACCTGCTTCGGCAGGACCCCGACCGCGCCGAGCGCGCGCGCCTGGCCGACGTACACCTCGCCCTCCTTCGCCGTGTACATCATCACCGGAATCATCGCGGTGCGCGGGTCCGCCTTGATGACTGAGACGGCCTCGAGGCCGTCCATGCCCGGCATGGTGTGATCCATGAAGATCACGTCGACGCCCTGGCTCTTCAGGAATTCGATCGCCTCTTCGCCGGATTCGGCGAATTCGACCAGGAGGCCGTGGCGCTCCAGCAGGCCCCGCAGGGCCACCCGTGCGGACCTGGAGTCGTCGACCACCAACGCACGCTTCTGTGCCATGCCGACACTTTCTTTCAGTTCGGCCGCTTAGTCCAGACCCCTGCGTCCTGCTAGGCTTCCGCCATGCGGCGCAAGGAATTCGAGCGGGTCATCGACGAGGTTCTCGACGACCTCCCCGACTGGGCGCTGGAGCGCATCGACAACCTGCGCGTCGTGGTCGAGGAATGGCCGACTCCGGAGCAGGATCCCGACGACGAGGGCTTGCTGGGGCTCTACGACGGCATCGCGCTGCCGGAGCGCGGCCACGACTATGTCGACGTCATGCCCGACACGATCTGGATCTTCCGCCAGCCGCACCTCGAGCTCGACTTGCCCGACGACGAGCTGCGCGAGGAAATCCGCCGCACGGTGCTGCACGAAATCGCACATTACTTTGGTCTTGACGACGACTACCTCGACGAGATCGGCTGGGGCTGAAACGCGCCGCCTTGACGCCGCGCGGCAATGGACTACGCTGACCCGGACAGCTGTGCCATGTCATGGAGGACTGCAATGCAGCATGCGCTCGAGACCCGCCAGATCCCCCGGCGCAGCCGCCTGTTCGCAATCCTCCTGCTCGCCGCCACCGTCAGCGCTTGCGGCGGCGGGGGCGGCACCCCGAGTTTCACGCTCACCGCGACAGCCGCGGGCGGCGGCAGCGTCAGCCCCCCGACCGCCACGATCAAGCGCGGCGCGACCGCCAGCTTCTCCCTGTCCCCCGCCACGGGCTACCGGGTCGGCAGCGTGACGGGTTGCGGCGGCTCGCTCAACGGCAACACCTACGTCACCGGACCGATCAGCGGCGCATGCACGATAAGCGCGGCATTCGTCCTGCAGGTCTACACCGTGACCACGAGCGCGGGTCCCGGCGGCAGCATCGGGCCTGCGAGCGCGCAGGTCGAGCATGGCAGCACCACGACCTTCACCCTCAACCCCCTCGAGGGCTACAGCATCACGGGCGCGACGGGCTGCGGCGGCACGCTGAACGGCAACGTCTACACGACCGGACCGATCACGGCCGCCTGCAGCATCTCGGCCTCGTTCACCATCAACCGCTACGGGGTGAGCGCGAGCGCGGGCCCGGGCGGGAGCATCAGTCCGGCGAGCGCAGAAATCGAGCACGGCAGCACGACCGCGTTCACGCTCAGCGCCCTCGAGAACTACGAGATCGCCGGCGTGACGGGCTGCGGCGGCGCGCTGAACGGCAACGTCTACACGACCGGCGCGATCACCGGCACCTGCAGCGTCTCGGCCTCCTTCGCCCTCAAGCGTTACGAGGTCACCACCAGCGCGGGCCCCGGCGGCAGCATCGATCCTGCGAGCGCGCTGGTCGCGCACGGCAGCAGCACGACGTTCGCCCTCGTCCCCCAGGACGGCTACAGCATCGCGGACGCGGCGGGATGCGGCGGTGCGCTGGACGGCAATGCCTACACGACCGGACCGATCACCGCCGCGTGCACGGTGTCCGGGTCGTTCGTGATCAACCGCTACGAGGTCACCGCGAGCGCCGGGCCCGGCGGCAGCATCAGGCCCGAGTCCGTCGAGGTCGAGCACGGCAGCACCGCCAGTTTCGAGGTCGAGGCCGAGGCCGGCTACAGGATCGACAGCGTGTCCGGTTGCGGCGGAACGCTGGAGGACGCGCAGTTCCTGACCGGGCCGATCATCGGCGCATGCACGATCGAGGCCCTGTTCCGGCTGCCGTCGGTCAGCGGCACGGTATTGCCCGCCGCCGGCACGGGCGCCGATAGCGACGTCAATGATCCCGGCGCGCCGTTCGCCTCCAACAGCACCTTGCAGCAGGCCCAGTTCATCGGCAATCCGGTGACGCTCGGTGGCTATGTGAACAGGCGCTTCCAGGGTCCGGAAGGACGTTCCTTCAGTTCCGGGGACGAGTTCGACGTCTTCCAGGTGAGTCTTCCCGCCGGCCAGGAAGTACGCCTCCTGATCGCGAGCGAAGACGTGGCCGACGATCTCGATCTCTGGCTCGTCGACCTCGAGGGTTTTCTCATCGACATATCCATTGATCCGAGGGCGCGAGTGGAGTCGGTGGTGGTGCCGCCCGACGCGGCCGGAGAGTACTACCTGGTGGTGCGGGCATGGTCCGGGGCGTCGAATTACCTGCTGGTCGTCGATGCGCCGGCGCCGGAAACCCCCGCGACGATGCGGCTGAGTGACAACTTCATCGCGGGCGAGGTGATCATCCGGCTGGTGGACGATGCCTCCGTCGGGGACGGCGAGTGGCTGGCGCAGGCAGGCGCGCTCGGCTCGGCTCGCGGCCGCGATCCCGGCGAGCAGCAGCGCAGCAAGCTCGTCAGCATCGACGAGCTGCACTCGCTCAGTGCGCGCGTCGCCGCCGTCGCGGGCGCGCCCGACGCCGATCAGCTGCTGGCGGAGGCCGGCGGATGGCTCCAGGTGCGCGAGCCGTCGATGCTGGCGAAACTCGAGACCCTGGCGATGGTCAAGGCGCTGTCCCGCGACCCGACGGTCGCCGTGGTGACGCCGAATTACCTGCACGAGCTGCACGCGGAATTCATCCCCGACGATCCCGAGTTCGTAAAGCAATGGCATTACGCGCAGATCAGCGCGCCCGAGGCCTGGACCCTGGCCACGGGCACCGGCGTGATCGTGGCGGTGATCGATTCCGGGGTCCTGCTCGCGCATCCCGATATGGCGGGTCGCCTGGTCGAGGGCTACGATTTCGTCCTGCGCACGCCTGGCGGCGACGATCCGGGCTACAACCCGGTGCCGCCCGGCGGCAGCACCTTCCACGGCACTCACGTGGCCGGCACGATCGCGGCGGCGACCGACAACGGCATCGGCGTCGCAGGCGTGGCGTTCGATGCACGCATCATGTCGCTCAGGGTGTGCAACGTGAACGGCTGCTCGGGGTACGCGATCGAGCAGGCGCTGCGCTACGCCGCGGGCCTGAGCAACGACTCGGGAGTCATTCCCCCGCAGCCCGCGCAGGTCGTCAACCTGAGCCTGGGCCGGCAGGGCGGGCCGGCGCTCACCCAGGAGCAGCTGCTGTACAACCAGCTCCGCGAGCTGGATATCTTCGTCGTGGCCAGCGCGGGCAATTCCAGCACCAGCACGGTCGCCTATCCCGCCGCCTACAGCAACGTCATCGCCGTCAGCGCCCTGGATTTCGCCGGGAACCGGGCGTTCTATTCCAATTTCGGCACGTGGATCGACGTGGCGGCCCCTGGCGGCGATCTCGGTCGTGACCTGAATGGTGACGGCTTCCCAGACGGCGTGCTCAGCACCAGCGCCGACGACCGCGACGGCCCGCCGCAGCCCAACTACCGCTTCCTGCAGGGCACCTCGATGGCCGCACCCCATGTCGCGGGGGTCGCGGCGCTGATGCGCGCCGCGGTGCCTGAGCTGCGTGCGCAGGACATCGAGCATCTCCTGCGCAACCGCGTGATCACCGACGACCTTGGCCCCCCCGGTAGAGACGACGTCTATGGCTGGGGACTGATCAATGCCGTCAAGGCCGTGACCGAGGCGCTCAATGCCGGCGGCGAGCCGGTGCCGCTCGCGCCGTTCATGGCCGCCAGTTCCGAGGCGGTGAACTTCGGCTTTACCCTGCAGGGCAGGCAGGTCGTGTTCTCGAACATCGGCGGGGGCGAGCTGACGTTCGGCGTTCCCATGGAGGACTCCGGCGGCTGGCTCAGCCTCGTGCCCGAGGAAATCGAGGGTGAGCTGCTGCTGTCACTGCTGACCGACCGTTCCGGCCTGGAGGAAGGCCGATACTTTGCGACAGTGACGATGCCCTCGAACGCGAACACCCTGGAGGTGACGGTGATCATGCAGATCGCAACGCTGCCAGGGGCGAAGGTCGGCCTGCAATACGTGTTGCTCGTCGACCCGGACTCGATGCAGGCGCTGCACTGGGCCATCGCGGAGCCGGCCGGTGACGGCCGTCAGCCGTTCAGGATCGATAGCGTGCCCCCGGGGAGTTACCTCCTGGTCAGCGGCTCGGATTCCGACAACGACGCCTTCATTTGCGATGCCGGTGAGTCCTGCGGCTTCTACCGGGAAGGGACGGACATCGCGCTCATCGAGGTGCTGGACGAAGATCTCGACGGCCTGGAGTTCGAGTCCGGCTACAGCGTGCCCGGGATCGCACCCGGTTCGATTCCGGCGTCCGGCAGCGGGATATTCATCGGCCGCGAGTAACAGGAACCGCGCTCGTGCAGGCCTCGGGTGCCACTGCTCCTGGCGGAGCAGTGGCACCCGAAGGGCAAATCAGCAGTGTCCCCTTACCAGCCGCCGCCGCCGCCCCCGCCGCCGCCGCCGCCGGAGGACCCGCCTCCACCGCCGCCCGAGCTGGACCCGGGTGCGGTCGACGCCGAGGAAATGGCCGAGTTCAGCGAGCTGCCGACCCCCTTCGTGAAGCCGCCGATGTTGCGCGGGTTGAAATCGCCGCCGTACCAGTGCGGCCGATAGCCTGCGCTGCCCTCAGCGCCGAGCCGCGCGAACACGCCCGCAAACTTCTCGGCCCATTTCTGTTCCACGCCCAGCGCGAGCGCGAACGGCAGGTAGCGCTCGAACAGCTCGGGGGTCTTCGCCGGCGGATTGCGCAGGTTGAGCTCGTCCTTCTCGGCGACCTCGAGATACGTCCGGAAGCCTTCCAGCTTGTCCATAAACCGGCGGCCCTGCATCGTCGGCGCCCGCAGCAGGTAATAGAACACTGCGTGCGCGCCGAGCAGCGCCACGAACACCACGGTCACCGCGGGCGTGAACCCGCCGAGCAGCTTGATGGCGACAGCCAGCGCCAGCGCCGCGCCGACCGACGGCGCCAGCATCGCGGTGTTGGTGAGGAAGTACTTCGTCTGGTAGTCGCGCTGCAGCGATTTCCGGTGCGCGATTTTCGCCTTGCCGAGCAGGGCGTGGTTCTTGTTGTCCAGCTCGACCGCCTGCGCCGAGGCGAACAGCGCGCCGAGCAGTGCCCTCTCCCCCGCCGCCAGCGCCTCTCCTGACCCGCGCCGGCGCAGCGTGTACTTGCCGCGCGCCTCGTCGATCTCGAGGTGGCCCTTGACCGCGAGACTCAGGATCGCGGCGGTGAAGACCCGGTTGTCGTAGCTCATCCGGGTGATGAAGCGCGCGGAGGCCGGGGAATAGCCTGCCGGCGGCTCGTAGTGCGGGAAGACCACGCCGCGGCGCGGATCGCGCCCGTAACGCGCCCACGCCCAGCCCAGGTAGCCCAGGATCAGGAGCCCGCCGGTGGCGGCCGTCAGCAGGCCGCGATTGTCCGCGAGCAGCCAGCGCACCCGCTCGGCCCGGTCCGGCGCATGCACGTGTCCCTTTGGCCAGCCGACCACGATGGTGAGGCCCTCGCGCGGATCCAGGCTGCGCGTCGCCGAGATGCTCGCCTCGCCGCCCGACGCGGCTGCGGCATAGCTCTGCTCGGTGCTGCCCTGTCGCCCGGTGTAGCCCTCGAGCGTGACCTCGTTCAGCGGCACGGACGACGGCAGCCGCACGACCGCGCTGGCCTGGTCGATCGGGAAATCCCAGCCGTTGCCGGTGACGTTCCAGTAGAGCTCGTCATGATGGTCGAAAAAGCCCAGCTGGCGATCCGTGCGATAGCGGATCACGTACTCGTGCCGGCCGGGTTCGACGAAGGCATTGGCGCGCCCCACGTAGACGCGCACGCCGTTCGCATGCGGCTCCGCGTGAAACGGCTCGTCCGCGCCGTTGCGCGTCACCCCGAGGACCTCGAAGCCCACGCGGTAGCGGTTCCCTGCCCGATCGCGGTAGTCGGTCGGAAAGTCCCGGTAGATGCCGCGGCGGATGAGCTGCCCCGCCGCGCGCACCACGATGGTCTCGGCCACCGTCATGGACGCATCGGCATGCACCTCGATCTCGCTGCGGAACTCGAGGATGCGCTCCGCCGCCTGCGCCGGCAGCCCGAGGGCCAGCGTCGCCAGCAGCGCGGCTGCGACACGCAGCATCTCAGGACAGCTCCAGGCGCGGCGCCGCGCGCACCTCGGCGTCGTCGACCGCGAAGAACTCCGCCGGCGAGAACGCGAACGGCTTCGCGACCAGCATGTCGGGGAAGCTCTCGATGCGCGTGTTGTAGATGCGCACCGCGCCGTTGTAGAAGCGGCGCGCGTACTGCAGGTGGTCCTCGGTCTCGACGAGGTCGCGCTGCAATTGCAGGAAATTGCCGTCGGCCTTCAGCTCGGGATATGACTCGGCCAGCGCGACCAGGCGGTGCAATCCCGCCTGCATCTCGTCCTCGAGCCGCGCCTTGTCGCGCAGCCTGTCCGCCGCCTCGGCCCGCGACCGCAATTCGGTGACCGCGCTGAGCGTCGCCCGCTCGTAATTCGCATAGGCCCGCACGGCCTCGACGAGCTGCGGGACCAGGTCGTGGCGCCGGGTGAGCTGCACGTCGATGTCGCTCCACGCCGAGCGCACCTGGTTGCGGTCCCGGACCAGGCGATTGAAGACCAGCACGCCCCACAGGACGAGCCCGGCAAGCAGCGCGATCAGGAGCATCTGTGACACGGCGACTCCGCGGCCCGGGAACGTCGCGGAGTATAGCCGCGCCGCGCCTCAGGCGCTGATGGCCAGCTTCTCGCGGTGGTAGAGGCGCGCGGCGATCAGCCACAGCAGCAGGCCCAGCCCGAAGCCCGCGCCGACATAGACCAGCCACTCGAGCGGCGCGAGCGCTTCCGCCCGCAGCACCATCAGGATCGCCTGGTTCTGCGCGAGGAACGGCACCGCGAACATCCACAGCTGGTTCTTCACCGGGCTGACGAGCAGGATCACGGTCGGGATGATGGGCAACAGCATGAGCACGCTCATGTAGCTCTGCGCCTCCTTCACGGACTTCACGCTGGCGGAGATCAGGGTCAGCAGGGTCGTGCCGATCAGCACCATCGGCGCGAGGATGGCGAGCAGCTTGGCCATCGCCGCGAGGGACACGTCCATGCCGCGGAAGGGCCCGCTGCCCGCGAACTGGAAGCTGAGCTTGAAGCTCAGCAGGATGAGCAGCAGGCTCAGCATGCCGAAGGCGCAGGCCGCCGCGATCTTGCCGCTCATGATCGCCTCGCGGCTCGACGGCGTCGCGAGCAGGGGCTCGAGCGACTGGCGCTCGCGCTCGCCCGCGGTGATGTCGATCACCAGGTAGGCGCCGCCGAGGAAGGCGCTCAGGATCAGCAGATAAGGCAGGAAGGCCAGCACCATGCCGCGGCGCGCCTCGGGCGTCGACAGGTCGCGCCTGCCTGGCACGACGGCCTCGCCGAGGGCGGGGTCCACGCCGCGCACGAGCAGGCGCAGCGTCGCCACCTGGCGGCTGTAGCCGCGCAGGGCGCTCTCGACGCGCGCGACCGGGATGCGCGAGTCCTGGCGCGAGCTGTCGTACAGGATCTCGACGACCGCCGGGCGGCTCTCGCGCCACTGTGAGGGATACTCCGCCGGGATCTGCAGGATGACCTCGTGCGCCTGGTTGCGAATGGCCGCCTCGGGATCCGCGGGCGGCTCGATCGCGCGGATGTCCAGGGTATCCAGGAAGGCCACCAGGTTCGGCGCATGCTCCGCGCCGACCACCGGCAGCTCGAGCGTGCTCTCGAGCTGCGTCCGGGCGCGCGACTCCGCGAGCGACCCCATGCCGAGGATGAGCAGCGGGAACAGCAGCGGGCCCATGAACAGGCCGAGCATGAGCGTGCGCCGGTCGCGGAACAGGTCGAGCAGCTCCTTGCGCATCACGGTCCAGAGAGCCTTCACGATGCCAGGCCCTCCTCCGAGCCGATGAGGCGCACGAACGCGTCCTCGAGATTGCCCTCGCCGCTGAGCAGGCGCAGCTGCTCGGCGCTGCCCTGCGCCATCACCTTGCCCTGCGCGATGATGACGATGTGATCGCAGAGCAGCGCCACCTCCTGCATGATGTGGCTCGACAGGATCACGCAGCGGCCCTGCGCCTTGAGGGCCAGCAGGAACTCGCGCAGCCCGCGCGTCGTCATCACGTCGAGCCCGTTGGTCGGCTCGTCCAGGATCACGTTCTGCGGGTCGTGCACGAGCGCGCGCGCGATCGCGGTCTTGGTGCGCTGGCCCTGCGAGAAGCCCTCGGCCTGGCGATCGATGAAATCCTCCATCCCCAGCGCCGCCACGAGCCGTTCCGTGCGCGCCGCGATGGTCTGCGCGTCGAGCCCGTGCAAGCGACCGAAATACGCGATGTTCTCGCGCGCCGTGAGGCGCTTGTAGACGCCGCGCGCGTCGGGCAGCACGCCCAGGCTGCGCCGCACCCTCGCCGCGTCCGCGACGGCGTCGTGGCCGTCGACACGCACGGCGCCGCGATCCGGCCGCATCAGCGTGTACAGCATCCTGAGCGTGGTGGTCTTGCCGGCGCCGTTCGGCCCGAGCAGGCCCGTGACGAGGCCGTCGCCCGCCACGAAACTGACGCCGTCGACCGCCCGGACGAGGCCGGTCTTCGCCTTGAAGGCCTTGTGCAGGTCCTCGACCTCGATCATGCCGACTCGCTCATGGTCAGGGTTCCCAGCCGTGCAGGCCGGAGAACGGTGGCGGCGGCGCGATGCGCTCCAGGCAGGCGGCGTCGAGGCCGAGCGCGTCGGCGCCCTCGATGAACTGGGCGGCGAGCTTGGGCATGCAGCCGGTGCTGAACAGGCTGTGCCCCTGGCCCCGGAGCACGACGTGGCGCGCGTGCCGGAGGTGCGCGGCCACGCGGTCGCCGTAGCGCGGCGGGGTCACCGGGTCGAACTCGCCGGAGATCAGCAGCACCGGGATCTCGCCGGTGAGCGGCGCGCGGAAATCCGCCGGGCGGGTGCCGCGCGGCCACACCGCGCACTGCGCCTGCAGGAGATCCACGAAGTCGTCGCCCAGCAGCGTGTCGCGCGCGTCGGCGTGCCGCTCGATCTCGTCGGCATCCTCCGTGCAGACCACGGAGTTGTGCATGCCCGAGGCCAGCTGGCCGCCGACGTCGCGCACGATCATGCGCGTCATCGCCAGGAGCGCGGCGTAATCGCCCTCGTCGGCCTGCTGGATGAGCAACGGCAGCAGCGCCGCGGTGAGCGGCATGTAGGCATAGATGCGCAGCACGGTCGCGAGATGACCGTGGCCGGGCACCTCCTCGCGCCACGCGCCGCTGGTCGGGTCGCGATAGCGCACCGGCGCCAGCCCGCCGGCGCGCAACCGCGCCATGACGTCCTCGAGCCGCGCCGCCGGGTCCCCGAACGCCTCGCTGCAGGCCGGGATCTCCAGGCAACGCGCAAACTGCGCATCCAGCGCATCCTGCAGGTTGCGCGCATGCTCCCCGCCGAGCGCCAGCTCCGCCGGCACCACGCTGTCGAGGATGATCGTGCGGGTGCGCTCCGGGTACGCCTTGGCGTATTGCTGCGCGACGCGCGTGCCGTAGGACACGCCGATGAGGTTCACCTGCGGCGCGCCGATCATGCGGCGCACGTACTCGAGATCGTGCACCGCCTCGGCGGTGGTGTAGAAACGCAGGTCGGCGATCTCCTGCAGCGCGTCGCGACAGCGCTCCGCGAGCGCGCGCATCTCCTCCGGCGAGGGCGCCTCGATGCCGAAGCCGAATGCCTCTTCGTCCTGCTCGGGGCAGAACAATGGGTGCGAGCCGCCGGTGCCGCGCTGGTCGAGCAGCAGCACGTGCCGGCTGCGGCGGATGTCTGCGAAGGCCGGGGCCAGGCCCGGGTAACTCTCCCGCGCCGATTGCCCCGGGCCGCCCGCGATGAAAAACACCGGGTCGGGCTCGGCCTCGCCCTCGACGGGCACCCAGGCCAGCGCAAGTTCGATCTGCCGCCCCTCCGGGTCGGCTGGGTTTTCCGGCACCGTCACGGTCGTGCAGTGCGCCTCGGTGGGTCTTGGCAGGCCCACGGCTGTCAGCACGCAGGGCGCGAACGACAGCTCGCCGAGCGTGCGCGCGGCCGCCGGCGCGGCAGCCAGCATGCCCACGGTCACCAGGGCCAGCGCGCGTGCCGAGTCGAAATAGATCACCTGGTCCGTCCCTCGCAAGCGGGTCAAGCGCCCAATTCTAATGCGTATCCCGGCTCGAAACCCCGGACCGGGCGAGGCGCACGTACTATCATGTCCAGTTCCGAGTCCGCCCGGAGAACCTCGATGCCAGCAGGAAGCCCCAGCGAGCAGCGCTACCGCTCCATGCGGCGTGTCACGCTGGTGGGTGCGTTCACCAACTTTTTCCTGGCGCTCGCGCAGGTCGTCGGCGGCTGGCTGACCCAGTCGCAGGCGCTGATCGCGGACGGCATGCACACGCTGTCGGACCTGCTCAGCGACTTCCTGGTGCTATTCGCCGCGCGCAAGGCGAATACGGCCGCCGACGCGGATCATCCCTACGGCCATGGGCGCATCGAGACGCTCGCGACGGTCGGCATCGGCATGGTGCTCGCGGGCGTGGCGATCGGCATCATGTTCGACGCGGGGCGCAGGCTGATGTCGCCCGAGGACCTCCTGACGCCAACGCCGCTCGCGCTGGCGCTGGCCGTGCTCGCCATCGTGTCCAAGGAGGCGCTGTATCACTACACGATGCGCACCGCGCGGCGGGTGCGCTCCAGCCTGCTCGAGGCGAACGCGTGGCATCACCGCTCCGATGTCGTCTCCTCGATCGTCGTCCTGGTGGGCGTGGGTGCCACGCTGGCGGGGCTGGCGTTCATGGACGCCATCGCGGCGGTGCTGGTCGCCCTGCTCATCGGGCACATGGGCCTGCGCATGATCTGGAACAGCGCCCACGAGCTCATCGACACGGGCGTGGACCCCGAGTTGCAGGCGCGCATGCTCGCGGCGGTGCAGGCGCTGGACGGCGTGCGCGGCGCGCACGGGCTGCGCACGCGCTGGATGGGCGGCGTCCTGCTCGCGGACATCCACATCATCGTGCCGCCGCGCATCAGCGTCTCGGAGGGACACCGCATCAGCGAGTCGGTGTGCAGGGCCCTGCGCGGCATCGATGATTCACTGGGCGATGTGCTCGTGCACGTCGATCCGGAGGACGACCAGGAAGGCCCGCCCAGCAGCCACCTGCCGGGCCGCAAGGCGCTGCTCGACCGGCTCCGGCCGCGCTGGGAGACGATCGGCGTGCGCCTGCAGCCGGAGGAAGTGATCCTGCATTATCTCGACGGCCGGGTGAGCCTGGAGCTGGAGCTGCCGCTCGCGGCGGGAGGCTCGCCCGCAGTGGCCGCGGAGCTCGCCAGGGAGCTTACGCGCGTCAGCCGCGAGATCGAGGAGATCGGCGACGTGAAGGTGCGCTTCCGTTCTCGTGCGCCGGTGCCGGGCGACGCCGAGTCGATCCCGCTCCCCTAGCTCACCAGGCCACGGCCATGTTGAGCCGCACCATGCTGTCGCCGGTGATGTCGTCGGCGCGCGAGCGCGCCTGGGACCAGTTCCACTGCACCCCGAGCTGCGGCGTCGCCTCGGGCACCAGCGCCGCGACCAGCCGCGACAGGTCGAGGTGCATGTCGACGCGGTGCTTGCGCTGCCCGATTTCCGGCATGAACCACATCGGGTCCGCGCTGTGCGCCCACTTGGCGCTCAGCGAGACCACCGGCAGATGCCGGGTCAGCGACGCGCTCGCGGTCCAGAACGCCTCTGAGTAATCAGCGTAGTAACCCGTGTCGTCCGGCGCGGAGAGATCCCAGGCCGTGGTGTAGCGCATCGCCACCTTCGTCTGCGCGCTCCAGCGACCGTGATCCCGCCGGTGGCGCACGCCGAACTCGTAGCTGGGGTCGATCTCCTGCCGGTCTGATTCATCCTTCCAGGCCGGGTCGATCACCGACAGCAGGAACTCGGTGTCGCGTTCCCGCCCGCTCCACGCCCACGCGACGCCCCAGGCCTCCGCCGCCAGCGCGTCGAAGCGGGCGTCCGGCGCGAGCACGCGACAATCCCCGCCGGACAGGCGCAGCGTCTGGGAGCCGGCGGCCGCCGTGCCCTGCAGCGGCACCTGGAGCGTACCGCGCAGCTCGCAGCCCAGGGCCAGCTGCGCATCATTCGCCGCGCCGCCGCCGTGCCACTGCAGATTCAGGTTCGCAATGCCCGGCGACCAGTCCAGGCTCGCCGCCTGCCGCTGCTGCCCGACGGAATTGCCGGCCGTCGTCCAGTGCTCGCGCGACTCCGCCGAGAACTGCAATGCGACCGGCGCGCCCGCGAGCGGGGGCATGCGCAGGGTGAGCTCCTGGCCGAGCCGCTGGCTGCCGAGGCGCTGCGGCGGCGTGGCGCCGGGGGCCGCGGCCGTCTCCGCGAATACGTCGCCGGGCAGGACGGTGTAGCTGGCGGTGTAGCGCAGCGGAGCATCGCCGGTGCCCACCCCGACCCGGCTCGCGAGCAGCGGATCGCTGCGCGTCTGGAACAGGGGCAGTGCGCCGGCAACGCCGAGTTCGACCGGGCCGACGGAGTGCGCGGCGGCGCCCGCGTCGGCATGCGGCGCCGGCGAGGCGCAGGCCGACAGCAGCCCGCTCGCCGCCAGCACGCAACACAGCCATCGATTTGTCCGCTGAAACACGCCTGCTCCCGTCGAGCCGCCCCGCGCGGCAGGTCACCGCTCGGCTCGTGGCGCCAGTTTCGTCGGAGTCGCGCCACGGCGGCCGTGACTTATGTCACATTAGCAAAAGTCGCGCAGCGGGCGCAGGCGCCCTCGACCTCGACGATGCGGCGACCGATCCGGAAGCCCAGGGATTCGGCGCTGCCGGACAGCTCGCGCTCGATCAGCGTGCTCTCCAGCTCGGCGGACGAGCCGCAGTGCTTGCAGATGAAGAACACACAGATGTGACGACGCTCGGGATGCGCGCAGGGCACGAACGCGCTGCGGCTCTCGAGCTTCGCGACGAGTCCCTGCGTGATCAGGAATTCAAGCGCGCGGTAGACGGTGGGCGGACCGACAGATCGGCCGGTCGCGCGCTGCCACTCCTCGATGATCTCGTAGGCGCCCAGCGGCTCGCCGCGCGACCAGAGCAGCTCGAGAACCCTGCGGCGGATCGACGTGAGGCGCACGCCGCGCTCGGCGCACAGCATCCCCGCCAGCGCGACGCGCTCCTGGGGGTCGTGGTGCCCGGCGCAGGCGGCGTCGTCGCACAGTCTTGGGAGGCTTGCCATGTCGGTCATGACAAGCTGGCCCGGCGAACGCGAGGACTAACGCAATAAAGTTCCATTGTGCGGCCACTATAGCGTGTCGCCCGGGGGCCCGCCACGCGCTCCGGCGCCGAGTACGCGGCCCGCGTTGCGCAGCTGGCGCCACAGCAGATTCCAGTCCTCCTCGCGCTTGCGCGCACGCAGGCAGCGCAGCAGGCGGACGCGATCCGCCTCGGGCCGGTCATGCAGGATGGCCGCCCAGAGCGCATCGTCCACGTTGTAGGTCCGGCCCTCGGCCAGGCACACGGGGATGACGCGCGCCAGCTCGACGCCGAGGTCCGCGGCGACCGCGCCGAGCGCGGCGACGATCTGCCCGGCCTTGATGCCCTGCGGCGGATCCAGCACGTAGGGCGGCTGCCACTCGCGCGGCGGCCGCAGCCGGTCGATATGCGTCATCACCACCAGCAGCGGCGGGATGCGGCGCTTCGGGTCGGAGGACAGCATCGACCGCAGCGCGTCCAGGCGCGCGCGTTCCTCGCCGCGCTCGGCACGGTCCGCCGCGGTCACCCACAAGACCAGGTCGGCCTCCCGCGCGGTCCGTTCCAGCGCCTTGCTGCCGAACAGCGGGCCGTCGAAGCCGGGCGTGTCGAAGACCAGCGCCCGCAAGTCGCCGTCGCGCTCGAGCCGGTAAGGCGTGATCCCCGCGGTGGTGTCGGGCAGCAGGTCCGTCGCCGCCGTCAGCTCACCGAACAATGCATTGACGAGGCTGGACTTGCCGGCATTGGAGCGGCCCAGCAGCAGGATGCGCAGCGGCTCGGTGCGGGTTTCTTCCTGTCGCCCGGCGAGCTCGCCGTCCCCGGCCAGGCGGGGATCCGGGAGCTCGAGCGGCGCCGCTTCCTCGATCCGCACCAGCCCCCCGTACAGGTCGATGGCGTGGTAGCCGAGCTTGCGG
>Ga0209498_1000953_pt1 | contig 17820 bp, 12 predicted proteins | sample WalLakDeSediment_FD_184131 | JGI IMG/M metagenome (GOLD analysis project Ga0209498, IMG submission 184131) | Lake sediment microbial communities from Walker lake, Nevada to study Microbial Dark Matter (Phase II) - Walker Lake 11/02/13 Deep... | ecosystem: Environmental > Aquatic > Freshwater >... | reverse complement strand
CAAACTTTTGGCGGCCCAACCTAAATTTGTTTCCATTATTTGTCCCAGGTTCATTCGGGAAGGAACACCGAGGGGATTTAAAACAACATCCACAGGCGTTCCATCTGGCATAAATGGCATATCCTCCATTGGGACGATCTTTGCAACAACACCTTTGTTTCCATGACGTCCCGCCATCTTATCGCCAACCATCAGCTTTCGTTTTTTCGCGACATACACCTTTGCCAATTGAACAATACCTGGCGGCAACTCATCCCCAACCGTTACTTTGAACTTTCGCAGTTCATATTCTTCCTCTAATGACGCATATTTCTCATAATATCTTTCTAATATTTCTGCGATCAATTTATTGCGTTCGTCATCTTCAACCAGTTGTTGGGTGAGGTCGATTTTATCGAAATCTATTTCTTCAAGTGCTTCTTTTTTTAGCACAGCTTTTGCTCGAATGACAACTTTGCCAGTTTCGATATCCCGGATGCCCGCCGAACTTTGCCCGGCTAAGACCTGGATTAATTTTCGGTCGCGCATTTTGCGAACTCGTTTTCGATCAGACACCAGCCATTGATCGAGTTCTTCCTGTTTTTTCTTATCCTGTCGCTTTGTCTTGGCATCTCGTTTCTTTCGGGAAAACAGCTTGGTATCAATCACAATCCCTTTCAAACCCGTCGTCGCCTTGAGTGAAGCATCTTTTACATCACCGGCTTTTTCGCCGAAGATAGCTTTCAATAATTTTTCTTCGGGAGTGGGATCAGTCTCACCTTTTGGGGTAACTTTACCAACGAGAATATCTCCTTCTCTGACCTCGGCGCCGATACGAATAATTCCATTTTCATCTAAATCTTTTGTGGCGTCCTCGCTGATGTTCGGGATTTCCCGTGTCAGCTCCTCTTCCCCGCGCTTTGTATCCCGCACCTGCAGCTCGAATTGCTCGATGTGAATCGATGTAAAAATATCATCCCGAATGACTCGTTCTGATATCACAATTGCATCTTCAAAGTTATATCCTCGCCATGGCATAAAAGCGACCAGAACATTCTTGCCCAACGCGAGCTCGCCGCCTTGCGTTCCACAGCCATCTGCCAGTACGTCACCAACGTTTACCCGATCTCCAGCTTTTATACAGGGAATCTGGTTAGTACAGGTATCCTGATTGGTGCGCATGAACTTTTCAATTGGATAAACATCAAATTCATCGTGATCAAAATCAAGCAATGCTTCTCGATTGATTTCATCCGTCTCATCTTCGACGCACCGAACCACGATTTCGGTTGCTGATACGCGCTCAACAATTCCTGCCCTTTCGCAGACAACTAATGCCCTGGAGTCTCTTGCTACCTTGGCCTCAATTCCTGTGCCTACCAGGGGCGCTTCGGGTTTTAACAGGGGGACAGACTGCCGTTGCATGTTAGACCCCATCAAGGCTCTGTTCGCGTCATCATGTTCGAGGAACGGAATTAATGATGCTGCCGCAGATACCATTTGAGTTGGCGATACGTCCATGTAGTCTACTACATCCGGTGTCACCAAGGGAAAATCACTCTGTACTCGAACCTGAATTCGTTCATCAATAAAGCTGCCATCTTCACTTAGCGCGGTATTTGCCTGGGCGACCCTGTAATTTTCCTCATCGTCGGCCGATAGATATTCTATCTCATCGGTTACGCGTCCATTTTTCACCTTGCGATACGGCGTCTCAATAAAACCCAGGTGATTGATTCTTGCAAAAGTTGTCAGCGAAGAAATCAATCCAATATTAGGACCTTCTGGCGTTTCAATGGGGCATAATCGACCGTAATGGGTATAATGAACATCTCGAACCTCGAATCCTGCTCGTTCTCGCGTCAATCCTCCTGGTCCCAAAGCTGACAGACGCCGTTTATGGGTCATTTCTGCCAGGGGGTTGGTTTGATCCATAAATTGGGATAATTGGCTGGTGCCAAAAAAAGTATTGATCACGGATAAAATCGTACGTGCGTTGATTAAATCCTGGGGTGTTAAATTTTCATTTTCCCTGAGATTCATTCGTTCTTTGACGGTTCTTGCCATCCGCGACAATCCAACGCTCATCTGAGCAGCCAATTGCTCCCCGACAGTTCTGACTCTTCGGTTCCCCAAATGATCGATGTCGTCAGCCGAACGCTTGCCGTTTCTGAGATCCAACAGGTAGCGGATTATCGAAACAATATCTTCCTTAGTAAGAACGGTCAACTCTTTGTTAATAGCCAGCGACAGCTTCTTATTCAGACGATAACGACCCACATCACCTAAATCATATCGTTTTGGATTGAAGAAAAGCCTGTCCACCAAGCTACGCGCCGTCTCAATATCCGGTGGGTCTCCCGATCGCAATTGTCGATAAATAATTTCTAACGCTTCATTTTCCGACTTTGCCGGATCTTTCCGCAGGGTATTATTGATCACATCGGGACTAGCCGATGTAGTTTTTTTCAAAAATTTGATCGTTTTATTTGTAGTCGCTCGAATCCGTTCCAAACCATCCAGCGTCATCACTGAATCCCGTTCGGCAATAATTTCTCCGGTCTCGAAGTCGATGACATCGAAAATAACGATCTGATCGATATAGTCCTCAATTGCAGGATCATTTACCCCTATTTCTTCGATTAAATCAAACAACTCCAGCAGTTGTTGGTCCGAAGAATAGCCAAGTGATCGCAGTAATGTTGTAACTGGAAATTTCTTGCGTCGATCGATGTAAACATACATTACATCGTTGATATCTGTCAAAAATTCTAACCAGGAACCACGAAGTGGAATAATCCGTGCTGAATAGATCTTGGTCCCATTGGGGTGTTTCATTTCGTCAAAAAACACACCAGGAGATCGATGCAATTGACTGACGATGATACGCTCGGCGCCATTGATGATAAAAGTACCCCGATTTGTCATAACCGGGATATTGCCGAGGTACACGACCTGTTCAATCGTATCGCTGATTTCTTCACTACCGCTATCCGCCTCTTTTATCGAAAGTCGGAGCCTGGCTTTGAGGGGTACGGAATATGTTCCACCTCTTTCCTGACACTCTTTTACCGTATACTTCGGTTTTTCTAAATAGTAAGAGACATATTCAAGAATGAAGTTTTCTCGACTATCCACAATGGGAAATATATTGGTAAAAACTGCCTCGAGGCCTCTATTTTCTCGTTTTTCGGCATCAACATGGGGCTGCAAAAACTCTTCAAAAGACTCTAACTGAATATTCAGCAGGTCCGGTAGTTCGACAGCCGACTTGATTTTTGAAAACGATTTTCTTTGTATCATTGGAGCTGGCATGAAACGCTATACCCCTTTATTGTCTTTTATCAAATACGAATTAATACGATAAGCTTCGAGACTGGTAATTGAACTAAAGATTCAAACAGCCGCTCGAAGAATATCATTAACGCAAGAAGACAGGAAATCGGTTGTTACTTTATATCAATTGTTGCGCCGACTTCTTCAAACTTTTTCTTAATTGATTCTGCTTCATCTTTTGAGATTGCTTCTTTTACTGGCTTCGGCGCAGAGTCAACAAGGTCTTTAGCTTCTTTCAATCCTAACGATGTAATTTCGCGGACAACCTTAATGACCTGAATTTTCTTTTCGCCAACGACAGAAAGAATAACATCAAATTCAGTTTGTTCTTCCACTGGTGCTTCTGCAGCAACTGGTGCACCGCCAATGGCTAATGGAGCCATAACAGCAGCTTGAGCTGAAACGCCAAATTTATCTTCTAATGCTTTGATAAGCTCAACCAATTCTAAAACAGATAATTTTTCAATGGTTTCAACAATCTTGCCTACTCCATTTCCACTATCTTTTGCAGTAGTTTTTTTGGCGGAAGACTTTTTTTGTGGAGTTTCTTCTACAACAGGTTCTTTTTCCACTGCCGCTTTGCTATCCTGTAATTCGGACATTTGATTTCCTCCGTAATAAATTTTAACCTAAACAAATATAACTATCAGTTTTCACGTTGTTTCTTAATTTCACTTAATACAACCACCATTGATGTCACCAGGCTATTCAGCACGCCAACAATATTTCGAAGGGGAGCGCCAATAATGCCCAGTGTTTGTGCTACAATCTGATCCTTCGACGGTAACTTAGCAATTTCCTCGACTCGATCTTTATCATAGATTTGACCATCCAAGATACAAGCTTTTAGCTTGAGTTTATCATTCTTCTTTTGAAAATCGGCGAGAATTTTTGCAGCAGCGATCGGATCAGCAAGACAAAAAGCCATCGCTGTTGGACCAGAGAGATAGTCATTCAAGCTCTCCAGCCCTAACTTTGCTGCAGAACGTTTTGCCAGTGTATTCTTTACGACTTTAAATTCGATCGATTCGCGTCGTAGCAATGTTCTCAAATTGCTAATTTCCTCAACATTCAAACCCATGAAATCAGTCAGGTACACGCCATTTGCAGACGAAAGTTTTTCTTCGAGTGAATTGATTAATTTCTCTTTCTGTGGTGTTGCCATCGAATTTATTCCTCAATCATAATTCTTTTAAATTATTTCAGTTCTTCAAGTAAAGCTGCCCGATTAAGCTTGACGCCTGGTCCCATGGTCGTCGAAAGTGTGACAGAACGAATATATTGTCCCTTTGCCGTCGCTGGTTTCAAGCGCAATACAGTTTCCAGAAAAGCTTTGACATTTTCTTTAACCTTTGACATTTCAAAAGAAATTTTTCCGACTGCTGCGTGGAGATTCCCATTCCGATCGACCCTAAAATCGATCTTGCCAGCCTTCACTTCTTTCACGGCTTGCCCAACTTCAAAAGTAACCGTGCCACTTTTAGGATTCGGCATCATTCCTTTGGGACCTAATATTTTTCCCAGCTTCCCAACGCTACTCATCACATCAGGTGTAGCAATGATGACATCACAATCCAACCAGCCTTGCTGGAGCTTTTCAAGAAAGTCATCTAAACCAACATGATCAGCGCCTGCCTCCTGGGCTTCCTTCTCTTTCGTTCCTTTGGTTAATACCAGAACACGAACTGTTTTTCCGGTTCCATTGGGCAACGACACGGTTCCACGAACCATTTGATCGGCATGTCGGGGATCAACTCCCAATCGCACTGCGACTTCAACTGATTCATCAAATTTCGTTGCTGTCATTTCCTTCATTAAAGAAATCGCTTCTTCTAAAAGGTATTCTTTACTTTTTTCTATTTTAGATTCAGTTTGAATATATCGTTTGCTTCGTTTCATTTTCTCTCCACCAAAACAGTTGAGGACTGTGAATTAATAACGTCGCTCATGTGATAAAGCAATTTTGCCTTTCGATGAGCAAGGATCAATCGTAAATGGGACCGTTGTTTAATTCATGTCCCAGAATTAAATTTAACTAACCTTCTATCGTGATCCCCATGCTTCTTGCAGTGCCTTCAATCATTTTCTCAGCACTTTCCAATGAAAAAGCGTTGAGGTCTTTCATCTTCGTCTCTGCAATTTCGCGAACCTGGTTTCGGGTAACTTTACCTAACTTCTGCCGATTTGGCTCGCCGGAGCCTTTGTCTAAGCCGGCAGCCTTCTTGAGCAAATCCGAGGCTGGCGGAGTTTTCGTCACAAAACTAAAGGAACGATCTGAGTAGACCGTGATAATAACAGGAATAATCAAACCTTTCTGATCCTGAGTTCTTGCATTATAGGCTTTGCAGAATTCCATGATATTCACGCCATGCTGACCCAATGCTGGTCCTACCGGTGGTGATGGATTTGCGCTGCCAGCAGGGATCTGCAACTTAACTGTACCGATAACTTTCTTAGCCATTTAATTTTACTTCTCCAATTCTACCTGTAAAAAATCGAGTTCAACCGGTGTTGATCGACCGAAGATACTTACCATTACTTTTAGTTTGTTTTTTTCTTCATTGACTTCATTAACAACGCCTGTAAAATCAGTAAACGGACCATCGATTACTTTAATCGGATCACCAACACGAAACGGAACTGTCATGAGTTCCCTGTTTTTCGCTTCGTCGACTCGTCCTAAAATCCGTTTGACTTCATCAGGACGCAATGGTTGCGGTTTATTCTTTGAACCGACAAAATGAGTAATACCCGGTGTATTGCTGATTAAATGCAACGTGTCCTTATCCAATGCCATTTCGATCAAGATATAGCCGGGGAAGAATATCTTATTTTTCAACTTCTTTTTCCCATCTTTCATTTCAGTTACATCTTCTGATGGAACAAGAACAGTTGGAATTCTTTCCAGCAATCCTAACCGGCTTACTTCATTATCGATATAAGCTTTTACTTTGCCCTCATGCCCGGATAGGACATGCAACACGTACCATTTTTTATCTTGATCTTCCAATAGCCACTCGTTACATGATTAACTTAAAGCTTAATAAATAATATTGAGCAGTCCCTCAAGGACTTTATCCGTTATAAAAATAAAAACGGAGAGTATTATAGTAATTACAATAACGATAACTGTTGTACCCTTTAGCTCTTTGCGGGTAGGCCAGCTAACTTTCGACATCTCAATTCTAACTTCTTGTACGAATTTTGTAATTTTCTCAATCATCTCGAAATCCTGAGTTATGCTCTTGTTTAATTAAAATCTTAGCAGGCCAGGAGGGATTCGAACCCCCAGCACCCGGTTTTGGAGACCGGTGCTCTAACCGTTAGAGCTACTGGCCTGGCTCTATTATCTTGTTTCTTTATGCGTCGTATGTTTGTCACAGAAACGACAGAATTTTTTAAACTCAACACGCCCCGTATGCTTTTTCTTGTTTTTCGAGGTTGTGTAGTTGCGTCGTTTACAAGTAGTACATTCTAAAATTACTAAGTCTCTCATTTTCTTTTCCTATTCTTACATCGCTAGGATTTTAGGAATCATCTTATTCAATAATTTTTGTCACAACGCCCGCGCCAACGGTACGACCACCTTCGCGAATGGCAAAGCGTAAACCGTCTTCCATCGCGATCGGCGTGATCAATTCAACATCCATATTCACATTATCGCCGGGCATCACCATCTCGACATTCTCCGGAAGCTTGATCGAACCGGTAACATCGGTCGTGCGAAAATAAAACTGCGGACGGTAGTTGTTGAAAAACGGCGTATGACGGCCGCCTTCTTCCTTACCTAATACGTAGACCTCGGCTTTGAACTTCGTATGCGGCGTGATCGAACCCGGCGCCGCAATGACCTGACCCCGCTGCAATTCTTCCTTGTCAACACCCCGCAGCAAAATCCCAACGTTATCGCCGGCTCGTCCTTCGTCCAGTAACTTGCGAAACATCTCAACTCCGGTCACCACGGTCTTGCGCTTGGTGCCCAAGCCGATGATCTCGACTTCTTCGCTCACTTTAACGATACCGCGTTCAATCCGGCCAGTGCCAACCGTGCCACGACCCGTGATCGAAAATACATCCTCAACCGGCATCAGAAACGGCTTGTCAATCGCACGCTCTGGCATCGGGATGTATTCATCCACGGCCTTCATCAAGTCTAAGATCGGCTGCGTCTTCGTCGCATCATCCAGATGCTCTAACGCCTCTAACGCACTGCCCTTCACGACCGGAACTTCATCGCCCGGAAATTCATACTGATTCAATAAATCCCGAATCTCTAATTCCACTAACTCCAGTAACTCCGGATCATCAACCTGATCGGTCTTGTTCATGAAAACAACCAGATACGGAACGTTCACCTGACGCGCCAACAGCACATGCTCACGCGTCTGGGGCATCGGACCATCAGCCGCACTCACGACCAAAATCGCTCCGTCCATCTGCGCCGCACCGGTGATCATGTTCTTGACGTAGTCCGCATGTCCCGGACAATCCACATGCGCATAGTGTCGATTCACGGTCTCATATTCCGCATGGTGCACGTTGATCGTCAAGCCTCGAGCCTTCTCCTCCGGCGCATTGTCGATCTCTTCATACGACTTGGCTTTCGCTAATCCCTGGCTCGATAATATATGGGTAATCGCCGCAACCAACGTGGTCTTGCCATGATCAACATGACCGATCGTCCCGACATTCACATGCGGCTTCGTTCGCTTAAATTTTTCCTTCGCCATTATTCAGAACCTCCGTTCTTAATGCCTTTAAGATTTTCAATGATTTCATTAATTATACACGTAGCTTCCAGCCAGCATTCGATTGGTAATTTGTTCTGGAAGCTGTTCATAATGTGAAAATTGCATTGTATGCGAAGCACGTCCCTGCGTCAACGATCGTAATGTGGTTGTATAACCAAACATTTCGCTTAACGGAACCAGTGCTGCTACAATTTGTAAATTCTTTCGTTTTCCAATGCCACTAATTTTTGCGCGCCGTGTGTTCAGGAAATTTACGACTTCTCCCACAAACTCATCGGGCACGGTTACATCAACATTCATCATGGGTTCCAGCAACACAGGATCTGCTTTTTCCGCAGCATTTCTAAATGATAAACTGCTTGCAATTCTAAACGCGATCTCTGTGGATTCTTCTTCATCAAACACACCATCAACCAGCTTTGCCGTCACATCAATTATCTGGTATCCAAACAAGACCCCTCCCAACATCGCTTCTTTAATTCCATTAATGATTGGCTGGATGAATTGTTTTGGAATTTTATCTGGCGTGGTCTGATTAATAAAATTCAATCCCTTGCCTTTTTCGTTGGGTCCGATTTCCAGCACCACTACGGCGAACTGGTTTTTGCCCGCTATTTGTTTTATAAATCTTCCTTCTGCCTGAGTGATTTTTGTAATCGACTCTTTATAAGCGACCTGCGGTTTACCGACATTCGCTTTGACCCGAAATTCTCGCATCAATCGATCGACTAAAATATCCAGGTGAAGCTCTCCCATTCCGGAGATTATTGTTTGCCCTGTTTCGGAATCGACCTTTACCTGAAATGTTGGGTCTTCATCAGCTAATTTCTCTAAAGATTCTGCCAGGCGATCCTGGTCCGCTTTTGTCTTCGGTTCGATTGCGATTGCGACTACGGGTTCTGGAAATTCCATGCTTTCCAGCACGATCGAATGTTTATCAACGCATATTGTGTGCCCGGTTTTGGTCGCTCTGAAACCAGCAACTGCTACAATTTCCCCACAGCGAACTTCTTTCAACTCTTCTCGCTTGTTTGAGGACATTTGCAAAATTTTTGTCAACCGCTCATGTTTGCCCGTATTGGCATCCAAAACACTTTGTCCCAGACTTGCTGTTCCTGAATAGACTCGAAGATAAGTAAGTCTTCCAACAAATGGGTCAGTTGCTATTTTAAAAGCAAGCGCACAGAAATGTTCATCATCCGAAGCTCTACGGACTTCCTCTCTCTCTGTTTTTGGATTGATTCCCTTTACAGGAGGTATTTCAAGAGGTGAAGGCAAATAATCGACTACTGCATCAAGCAACGGTTGCACCCCTTTGTTTTTAAACGCAGAACCACCCAATACAGGTATCAGGTTCACGCCTAATGTTGCTTTTCGCAATGCAGCTTTTATCTCCCATTCTTCGACTTCTTGAGATTCAAGGTACTTTTCTAAGATAGTGTCATCAACTTCGGATAGTTTTTCAAGCATCTGATTGCGAAAGCGTTCTGCCTGTTCAGCAAATTGACCTGGTATGTCCAGTTCTTCGACTTTGGCGCCTAATGACGCTTCGTTAAATACCAGGTATTTCATTTTGATCAAGTCAATGATGCCAGAAAAAACATCTCCTTCACTAACAGGAATCTGAATCACAATCGGTTGAGCTGCCAGGTGACTTTTCATCATTGCCACGACGTTAAAGAAATCAGCTCCAACTCGATCCAGTTTATTTACAAATGCAATTCTCGGTATTTTGTAGCGATCAGCCTGACGCCAGACTGTCTCAGACTGTGGCTCGACCCCACCTACACCGCAGAAGATGGCAACTACACCATCCAATACTCTCAATGAACGCTCAACCTCAACAGTAAAATCAACATGTCCTGGTGTATCAATGATGTTAATCTGTTTATTTTTCCAGAAACAGCTAATTGCTGCTGACGTGATGGTGATACCTCGCTCTTTTTCCTGGACCATCCAATCCATCGTGGCTGTTCCATCATCAACCTCGCCGATGCGGTGAACCTTACCGGTATAATAAAGCATACGTTCTGTTGTCGTTGTCTTGCCCGCATCAATATGAGCCATGATTCCGATGTTTCTGATTTTTTGGAGGTCTCGACTTCCAGACATAAAAAACTCCACTAAAGATATTTAGAGAGTATTACTATCCTGAAACTTCCCTCTCTAAAGTAGTGGAGAAGATTCATTTCTGATGTTATAAGATTAAATTGCTAATCTTAATACTCGCCAGTTCATCAAACGTATTCTGTTACCATCTAAAATGAGCAAATGCTTTATTTGCCTCTGCCATCTTATGGGTATCTTCACGTTTTTTGATTGAAGGTCCCTCGCTATTGAATGCCGCGATGAATTCGGATGCCAATTTATCAGCCATTGTTTTTTCATTTCTTGATTTGGCAAAACCAATAATCCAACGATTTGCCAATGCCTGTCGGCGATTCGCTCTCACTTCAACGGGCACCTGATAAGTTGCACCACCGACTCGGCGTGACCGGACTTCAAGAACTGGTTTTACATTGTCCAGGGCTTTATAGAAAAGCTCCAATCCATTTTTACCAGTTCGAGTTTCAATCTTCTCCAACGCAGAATATAATATTTTTTCTGCAATACTCTTTTTACCCCGTCGCATGAGGTCGTTAATAAATTTTGTAACAACCACACTATTGAATTTGGGGTCAGGTAATACTTCTCTCGCTACAACTCGCTTTCGTCTTGGCATAGTAACTATCTATTTCAAATTCTTAAATAAGTAAATTAGCTTTTTTTCCGTTTAGTGCCGTATTTCGATCTACTCTGGGTTCGGTCTTGAACGCCTGCAGTATCCAGAACGCCGCGAATAATATGATACCGGACGCCCGGCAAATCTTTCACACGTCCGCCTCGGATCAATACAATCGAGTGCTCCTGCAAATTGTGACCTTCGCCTGGAATATAAGCAGTAACTTCAAAACCATTCGTCAATCGAACTCGTGCGACCTTTCTCAAGGCTGAGTTTGGTTTTTTAGGTGTTGTCGTATAAACCCTCGTACAAACACCGCGTCGCTGAGGCGCCCCTGTCAACGCAGGCGCAGATGTCTTTTTTGCTACCTTCTTTCTTCCAATTCTAACTAATTGATTAATTGTTGGCAATGTTAATCTCCGTTTTTGAAAGTGCCAAATATAAGTAATAAATTATAAAATAGCAATATTTATTTTATTTTTTTTGTCGCTCAAAATAATCTGATACACTAATTTAAGGTTCAACAGTCTCTTCTGTGACAGTTAGTTTCTGTTCATTATAATCGCCAGCCTCGCTCGCGTCGGTAGGACTGTAGACTTTCAGTTTTCGGTACCTGCTTAACCCGGTACCGGCCGGGATCAGATTTCCCATCACAACGTTTTCTTTTAAGCCTCGCAGGTAATCAATCTTCCCTTCGATTGAAGCATCGGTCAGGACACGAGTGGTTTCCTGGAATGACGCTGCTGAGATAAAACTTTCAGTCGTCAAGGAGGCTTTTGTGATGCCCAGTAGCAGCGGTTGAAACGTCGCCGGATGAGCTGGTCTCGATTTTGCTATTGTCTTCTTTGCGCGTGCAATTTTTTGATTGCTCCGCTCAAATTCAACCCGGGTCACCAGGTCGTTTATTTTAAATTGGGTATCACCAGGCTCAGTGACGATCACATAATTTCGAGTTTTATTGTTTTCTTCCTGGAAGGTCAGCCGATCGACCTGGTCTCCAGGCAGATAGAATGTATCGCCTGGGTCTTCAATTCTCACCTTCTGAAGCATCTGGCGAACGATAACTTCGATGTGTTTATCATTAATCCTGACGCCCTGCAATCGATAAACTTCCTGGATTTCATTTACCAGGTATTCCTGAACCTTATTTGCGCCCATGATGTTCAGAATATCATGTGGTGCAACTGAACCTTCGCATAATTTTTCACCGGCGTCAACATAATCATTATCATGTACCAAAATATGTTTTCCGTAAGGAATTTGGTATGTTTTTTCTTCCTGTCCATCTCGCGAAGTTACTGCAATTTTTCGAATGCCTCGTTTGATTTCACCAAATTTGACACGCCCATCAATTTCACTCACGATGGCTGGATCTTTGGGACGACGCGCCTCGAAGAGTTCAGCAACGCGAGGCAACCCCCCTGTGATGTCTCTTGTTTTAGAGATTTCGCGGGGAATTTTCACCAGCGAGTCGCCGGCATTAATCAGATCACCATCTTTCACTTGAACTGATGATCGCGTTGGAAGTATATATGAACTAAGCTCAACTCCACTTTCATCGACAACTTTGATCTGGGGACTGAGGCTTCGATTCCTTGATTCAACGATCACCCGCTGACGTAATCCAGTAGCCTCATCAGCCTCTTCACGAAAAGTAATATTTTCGATGATATCGACAAACTTAACCCTTCCCGAGTGAATCGATAAGATACCTGTTATGTATGGATCCCATCGAAATAACACCTGATTTTTATTAACCAATTCACCCTGGTTTACCATTATTTGAGCGCCATAGGGAACAACATAGACTGAAAGCGTTCGATTATCGTGATCAATAAGTTTGATTTTACCATTTCGGGCAATTGCAACATGATAACCTTCAGCCCGCTCGACATATCTCAAATTATCGTATTTAACATAACCGTCTTGTTTTGCAGTGACCTGGGATTGAGCTGCGATTCTTGCAGCGGTACCACCGATATGGAAGGTTCTTAGCGTTAATTGAGTGCCAGGTTCGCCAATAGATTGAGCTGCCATAACACCTACCGCTTCACCGACCTGAACAATATTACCGGTCGCCAAATTTCTACCGTAACATGCTCCACAGACACCGCGTTTTGATTCACAAGTGAGCACCGATCGAATATTTATATTTTCAATTCCAGCATCGTAAATTTCATCAGCATTATTTTCGTCAATTAATTTTCCAGCTTCAATGAGCACATTGCCCTGCTCATCAAAAACATCTTCGGCAGCAACTCGACCGAGAATACGATCTCTTAGCGGTTCAATTACCTCTTCGCCTTCTTTTAAATCTCCGATCCGCAATCCCAGAATTGTACCGCAGTCACGTTCTGTGATGATTACATCTTGCGCCACATCCACCAAACGTCGCGTCAGGTAGCCTGCATCTGCCGTTTTTAAAGCGGTATCTGCTAATCCTTTTCGGGCGCCATGGGTTGAAATGAAGTACTCCAACACCGTCAGCCCCTCTTTAAAATTCGACATGATCGGGTTTTCAATAATTTCGCCCATCTCGCCTGTCATCTTCTTTTGAGGTTTTGCCATCAATCCTCTCATCGCGGCTAATTGACGAACTTGTTCACGCGATCCGCGAGCGCCTGAATCTGCCATCATATAGATGGGGTTAAACCCGCTCTGCGATTTTTTAAGTTTTTCCCACATGGTTTCTGCGACATCACTGGTGGTATGGGTCCAGATGTCAATTATTTTATTGTACCGCTCTCCATCTGTGATGATTTGATTCTCATATTGCTGGGTTATTTTTTCAACTTCAGCAATCGATTTCTGTAAAATATCAGGTTTTTCTTCGGGGGTCATCACATCGTCCATACCGATGGTAATGCCGCCCTTCATTGCATAGTAGAAGCCCATTTCTTTAATTTTATCTAAAAAGATCGCGGTTTTATAATTGCCCAATCGACCATAGACATTAGCAATAATTTCTTCGGTTCTTTTCTTCGTCAAAAGCTCATTAACAAATTCAGTGCCTTCCGGTAAAATCTGGTTAAAAAGCACTCTTCCAGAGGTTGTCTCGATCATTTTTCCATCAATACGAACTTTGATTTTCGTATGAAGTCCGACGGTATTGTTTTCATAAGCAAGCAACACCTCGACTGGTGAGGAATAAGTTTTTCCTTCACCGGGATCGCCGGGTTTTGTTTTTGTCAGGTAGTAGCAACCCAAAACGATATCCTGACTGGGTATTGACACCGGGCGACCATTGGCTGGCGATAGAATATTATGCGTTGAAAGCATTAAAATTTTGGTTTCAACCTGGGCATAAAATGACAGTGGAATATGAACTGCCATCTGATCGCCATCAAAGTCTGCGTTGAATGCCGAACAAACCAATGGATGAACCTGAATTGCTTTCCCTTCGATCAAGACAGGTTGAAACGCCTGAATTCCCAGTCGATGCAACGTTGGTGCACGGTTCAACAGGATGGGATGATCTTCAATAATTTCTTCGAGGATTTCCCACACCTCATTGCCTCGTTTTTCCACCATTTTCTTGGCGCTTTTCACTGTTTTCACCATTCCTCGCTCGACGAGCTTGCGAATCACAAACGGTTTAAACAATTCCAGCGCCATCTCTTTTGGCAGCCCGCATTCGTGCATCTTCAATTCGGGACCGACAACAATAACCGATCTGCCGGAATAATCAATTCGTTTTCCTAACAGGTTCTGTCGAAATCTTCCTTGCTTTCCGCGAAGCATATCTGATAGCGATTTCAACGCCCGGTTACCATCCGACCGGACAGCCGCGGATTTCCGTCCATTATCAAACAGCGAGTCAACCGCTTCTTGCAACATTCGTTTTTCATTGCGCAGAATAACTTCAGGAGCTTTTATCTCCAACAATTTTTTAAGTCGATTATTCCGAATAATAACCCGTCGATACAGGTCATTCAAATCGGAAGTCGCAAATCTCCCACCTTCGAGCGGAACAAGGGGACGCAGCTCCGGTGGAATGACAGGGATAACTGTCATCACCATCCAATCTGGTCGGTTTTCCTTATGAAATTTGCTCCGTTTAAAGGCTTCAATTACTTTTAAACGCTTTAACGCATCTGTTTTTCGCTGAATCGAAGAATCCACTTGAATCTGATTACGCAAATCTTCGGATAATTTTTCAATATCAATCCGCCGCAACAATTCCAGGACAGCTTCACCACCGATTTTTACGACAAATCGCTCGTCCTCATTTTCGGTATCTTCGGTAACTTCAGGAAATTCGCTGATAATCCGAAAATATTCATCCTCACTTATCAATTCTTTGGTTTTTAAACCACTTTTACCCGGTTGAATGACGACATACGATTCATAATATATAACTTTTTCCAATTCTGTCATGCTCATGCCAAGGATGTAGCCGATCTTGGAAGGTAACGATTTCCAATACCAGATGTGAACGACTGGCACAGCAAGTGTAATGTGTCCCATCCGCTCGCGTCGCACACTTTTCATCGTGACTTCGACGCCGCAGCGGTCACAAATGATACCTTTATAACGGATTCGCTTATATTTTCCACAATGACATTCCCAGTCGCGCACCGGTCCAAAAATCTTCTCACAAAAAAGTCCATCTTTTTCCGGTTTAAATGACCTGTAATTGATCGTTTCGGGCTTTGTAACCTCTCCATGGGAACGCTCCAGAATTTTATCTGGGGATGAAAGGTTAATTGACATTGCTGTAAAATTTGTCTTGCCCGGCACTTCTTGTCTTGTCGATATCATCAAGGGAATACCTCAAGTAATATGTATTTCTGGGAACTTTTTTAGCTAATACTTAACATCTTTAATATTTAATAGCTCAATATCTAATCCCAGCCCCATCAACTCGCGAATTAGTACGTTGAACGATTCCGGTAAACCAGGCTCTGGCAGGGTATCTCCTTTTACGATAGCCTCGTAAACTTTCGATCGACCTCTGACATCATCTGATTTCACCGTTAAAATCTCTTGCAAGGTATGGGCTGCTCCGTAAGCTTCCAGCGCCCAAACTTCCATTTCGCCGAATCGTTGACCACCAAATTGCGCCTTGCCGCCAAGCGGCTGCTGCGTAATCAAAGAATATGGCCCGATGGAGCGGGCATGAATCTTGTCTTCAACAAGGTGCGACAGTTTCATGATATAAATATATCCAACTGTCACTTCCGAATCGAATGGTTGTCCGGTATGACCGTCATAAAGGATCGTCTTGCCGCTAGTTGGCAGACCGGCGTTGTTCATTTCTTCAGCAATTTCTGGAAGATCTGCGCCGTCAAACACCGGCGAAGCATAGCTTGTGTTCAAACTTTTGGCGGCCCAACCTAAATTTGTTTCCATTATTTGTCCCAGGTTCATTCGGGAAGGAACACCGAGGGGATTTAAAACAACATCCACAGGCGTTCCATCTGGCATAAATGGCATATCCTCCATTGGGACGATCTTTGCAACAACACCTTTGTTTCCATGACGTCCCGCCATCTTATCGCCAACCATCAGCTTTCGTTTTTTCGCGACATACACCTTTGCCAATTGAACAATACCTGGCGGCAACTCATCCCCAACCGTTACTTTGAACTTTCGCAGTTCATATTCTTCCTCTAATGACGCATATTTCTCATAATATCTTTCTAATATTTCTGCGATCAATTTATTGCGTTCGTCATCTTCAACCAGTTGTTGGGTGAGGTCGATTTTATCGAAATCTATTTCTTCAAGTGCTTCTTTTTTTAGCACAGCTTTTGCTCGAATGACAACTTTGCCAGTTTCGATATCCCGGATGCCCGCCGAACTTTGCCCGGCTAAGACCTGGATTAATTTTCGGTCGCGCATTTTGCGAACTCGTTTTCGATCAGACACCAGCCATTGATCGAGTTCTTCCTGTTTTTTCTTATCCTGTCGCTTTGTCTTGGCATCTCGTTTCTTTCGGGAAAACAGCTTGGTATCAATCACAATCCCTTTCAAACCCGTCGTCGCCTTGAGTGAAGCATCTTTTACATCACCGGCTTTTTCGCCGAAGATAGCTTTCAATAATTTTTCTTCGGGAGTGGGATCAGTCTCACCTTTTGGGGTAACTTTACCAACGAGAATATCTCCTTCTCTGACCTCGGCGCCGATACGAATAATTCCATTTTCATCTAAATCTTTTGTGGCGTCCTCGCTGATGTTCGGGATTTCCCGTGTCAGCTCCTCTTCCCCGCGCTTTGTATCCCGCACCTGCAGCTCGAATTGCTCGATGTGAATCGATGTAAAAATATCATCCCGAATGACTCGTTCTGATATCACAATTGCATCTTCAAAGTTATATCCTCGCCATGGCATAAAAGCGACCAGAACATTCTTGCCCAACGCGAGCTCGCCGCCTTGCGTTCCACAGCCATCTGCCAGTACGTCACCAACGTTTACCCGATCTCCAGCTTTAATACAGGGAATCTGGTTAGTACAGGTATCCTGGTTGGTGCGCATGAATTTTTCAATTGGATAAACATCAAATTCATCGTGATCAAAATCAAGCAGTGACTCTCGATTCAGTTCATCCGTTTCATCTTCGATGCATCGAACCACGATTTCGGTCGCCGATACCTGTTCAACAACTCCAGTTCGTTCGCAAACAACTAATGCCCTGGAATCTCTCGCGACTTTGCTTTCAATTCCCGTCCCAACTAATGGCGCTTCGGGCTTTAATAAGGGGACAGACTGCCGTTGCATGTTAGACCCCATCAAGGCTCTGTTCGCGTCATCATGTTCGAGGAACGGAATTAATGATGCTGCCGCAGATACCATCTGAGTTGGCGATACGTCCATGTAGTCTACCACATCCGGCGTCACCAAGGGAAAGTCACTCTGCACTCGAACCTGAATTCGTTCATCAACAAAGCTGCCATCTTCACTTAGCGCGGTATTTGCCTGGGCTACCCTGTAATTTTCCTCATCGTCGGCCGATAGATATTCTATCTCATCGGTTACGCGTCCATTTTTCACCTTGCGATACGGCGTCTCAATAAAACCCAGGTGATTGAT
>Ga0209498_1000952_pt1 | contig 17823 bp, 17 predicted proteins | sample WalLakDeSediment_FD_184131 | JGI IMG/M metagenome (GOLD analysis project Ga0209498, IMG submission 184131) | Lake sediment microbial communities from Walker lake, Nevada to study Microbial Dark Matter (Phase II) - Walker Lake 11/02/13 Deep... | ecosystem: Environmental > Aquatic > Freshwater >... | reverse complement strand
GCACGGCCACCGTGATTCGCTCGCCCGCGGCCGGATCGGCCCGCACGAGGCCCGCAAAGCTCGCCCGCTCGCCATGCCGCACGCGGTAAGACACTGGCTTGGTCTGATCCCAGCCCTCCACGCGGAAGTGGGCATCCCAGCCGGGATAGAGCACCTCAGACGTGGCCACTTCTTCCCAGGCGTCGTTCCGCTTCACTTCCAGCCGTGCCACGCGGGGCTCGCCGGGTTTCAGCGGAAAGAGCTGCGCCGTCAGCTTGAGCACGGCCGGGCCGCCCGCCGGCTTCACGTCCACCGTGTAGAGGGCAAACGCTACGACCTCGTCGCGGGAAACCTCGAGGGCGAACGGCGGCCGCGGCGGCTGCTTCCCCTTCGGTCCGGGCTTGTTCCAGGGCTCCGTCCACCACTCCCCGGTTACCCAGCGGTCGAGCTGCGGGTGGGCCTTGCCGAAGGGCGTTGCGGAGAAATCATCGCCGGCCGCCATGGCACACGGCAGCAGGCATGCCGCCACGACCCACAAAGGCACGCCGATTCTATTTTCACTCCGGTCGGTCATGCGACCCTGTCCGTTGTCATGGGAATCGGACGCTACGGCCTCCGGAGTCCCAGGCCTCGAAGGCAAGGTGCTCGGGCGACACGTCCTCCTTGCCGTCGACGTGGAGCTGGATGTGGGTCTCGTCCTCGAACTGGGTGATCTCCCGCCGCTTCTTGTTGTTGAGCCATGTCGCCACGTCGTCATGCACCGTGATGGTGAGCCGGGTCACATCCTCCCGCATCCCGCAGAGCTGGAGCGTCCGCATCACCTCGATCGCCATGCTCTCGGCCGTCTTGACCGTGCCGGTGCCGGTGCACGTGGGACAGTCGCGGAAGATGCTCTTTCGGAGCGACGGCCTGATCCGTTGGCGGGTCATCTCCACCAGTCCGAAGGGACTCGTCCGCAGGATCTTCGTCCGGGCCCGGTCCCGCTTCATCGCCTCGTGGAGCGCCTTCTCGACGCCCCGGCGGTATTTCTCCTTCCGCATGTCGATGAAGTCGTTCACGATCACGCCGCCGAGGTCCCGCAGCCGCAGCTGCCGGGCGATCTCCCGGGCCGCGATCAGATTCATCTGGTAGGCGTTCTCCTCAGCGCTCTTCTCGGTGCGGAAGGAGCCGGAGTTGACGTCGATCGCCACGAGGGCCTCCGTCTGGTCGATCACGATCGACCCGCCCCCCTTGAGCGGCACCTTTCGCTGGTGGATCCGCCCGATCTCGTCCTCGAGGCCGTAGCGGTGGAAGAGCGGCTCCTTGCCCTCGTAGAGCTGCAACCGCTCGACGTATTTTGGCATCACCATCTCGAGAAACTCGCGGGCCCGCTCGTAGGCGGCCGGCTCGTCGATCAGGATCCGCCCCACATCCTCCGTGAACATGTCACGGATCGTGCGGATGATCATGTCGCTTTCCTGGTAGATGTCGATCGGCGCCGAATACTTCCGCATCCGGCGAACGATGCTCTTCCAGAGCCGCAGGAGGTAGGCCATGTCGCGGGCCATCTCCCCCTTCGTCCGCTCCGTGCCGGCCGTCCGCACGACGAAGCCCACCCCCTTGGGCGGCCTGAGGTCGAGCATGATGTCGCGGAGCACGCGGCGGTCACGCTCGTCGTCGATTTTCTTCGAGATGCCCACGCGGCCCAGGGGGGGCATGAGCACGAGGTAGCGGCCGGGGATCGAGATGTAGGTGGAAAGGGTCGGCCCCTTTGTGCCGAAGCCCTCCTTGATCACCTGCACGAGCACCTCATCGCCCCGCTTGAGAATGTCCTGGATCGGGGGCTTCACCCGCGGCCGGTCGCCGATCCGCGGCTTGCGGCGAGTGGCCGTGCGGCCCCCTTCCCCCTCGACAGCGGCCGGCACCGGCTCGGCGTCAAACGCCTTGTCGGGGTCGAGACCGCCCTGCCGGTAGTACTGCGGCTCGACGTCACTGATGTGGAGGAAGCCATTGCGGCCCACCCCAAAGTCGACGAAGGCCGCCTGGATGGAGGGCTCGATGTTGACGATCCGCCCCTTGTAGATGTTGCCGACGTAGTTGTCCTGGCTCGTCCGCTCGACATACAGCTCCTCGAGCACCCCGTCTTCCATGATCGCGATCCGGCACTCCTCCGGCTGCGACACGTTGATCAGCATTTCCTGCTTCATGACTTTCCCTTCTTCTTCTGTTTGTTTCCGCCCGCGGGGGCGGCGTGGCCCGTTAGGCCACCGTCTCGGCGAGCAAGCGGCGGAGCTGGTCGCGGAGAAAGGTCTTCACCTCCCGCGCACCGTCCATCGCCAACGCCTTCTCGGCGATCAGGCGGCAATCGGCGACCGAAACGCTTCGGCACGCCTGCTTGATCTCCGGGATGGCGCTGGCCGGCACGCTGAGCTGCCGCAGACCCATCCCCAGGAGAAGCTGCGTGTACATCACGCTGCCGCTCATCTGACCACACACATTGGCCGGAACGCCGGCCTCGGCCGCCACGTCCAGCGAGCGGCGCAACAGCCGCAGCACCGCCGGATCGCAGGCGTTGTACAGATCCGCAACCTCCTTGTTGCCCCGATCGACCGCCAGCGTGTACTGGATCAGGTCGTTGGTGCCAATCGAGACGAAATCAACCTCCTTGATGAACACGTCGAGCATCAACGCGGCAGCCGGCGTCTCCACCATCATGCCCACGGGCATCTTGGGGTTGAACGCGATGCCGTGCTCGGCGAGATCTTCCATCACGTCGGCGAGCACCATGCGTGCCTGCCGCAATTCGACGATCGTGGACACGAGCGGGAACATCACCCGCACGTCTCCCAGGGCGCTGGCCCTGAGGATGGCCCGCAACTGGGTGCGGAACATCGGCAGCTGCCGCAGCGAGAGCCGGATGCTCCGCAGGCCGAGGCAGGGGTTTCGCTCCTCCCCGGGCGTGGTCTCCGTGAGCATCTTGTCGGCGCCGAGATCGAGCGTGCGGATCACGACGGGCATGCCCTTCATCGCCGTCACAACAGACCGGTAGGCCTCGTAGTGATCTACCTCGGTCGGCTCCTGGCGGCTCGTGAGATAGAGGAACTCCGTGCGGTAGAGCCCGATTCCATCGCAGCCGCGGTCGATACACTGATCAACCTCGCTGGGAAACTCGATGTTGCCCATGATCTGCACGCGGACGCCATCGGAGGTCTCGGCCGGCAGGTCGCGGAGTCGGCTGAGCCGCACCGCCACGTGGCGGGCTGCCTCCTCCTCGAGCCGATATTGGGCGATCGTCTCCTCGTCGGGCTGGAGGATCACCACCCCCTGGTTGCCGTCGAGGATCACCGGCTCGCCGCCGGAGACATCGGCCAGAAACGGCCCGATGCCCACCACGGCCGGGATCTCGAGCCCCTCGGCCACAATCGCCGTGTGGCTACCGGGGCCGCCAAGTTCGGTGGCAAATCCCTTCACAAACTGGCGGTCGAGGTTGGCCGTCTCACTGGGCGTGAGGTTGTGGGCGAGCACCACCACCGGCTGCGAGATCGACGCGAGGGTTTCCCGCCGCTGTCCGAGCAGGTTTCGCAGCAGGCTCTTCTCGATGTCGTAGATGTCGTGGGCCCGCTGCGCGATGTGGTTGTCGAGGCTCTGGAAAACCTTCGCATAGCGGCGGAGCGTGCGGCTGACGGCGTATTCCGGCCACCAGTTCCGGTCCCGAACGGCCGCCGTGAGCTCCTCCTGAAGCCGGGGGTCGTGGAGCATTGCCAGGTGGGCTTCGAAAATGGCCGCATACTGCTGGCCAAGTTCCTCGTGGATCCGGTCGCGGTTTCGCTCCATCTCCCGCGCGGTGTCGCCGATCGCGTGGGCGAGCCGGGCGAGTTCGGTGTCGACGGCACTTCGCTCCACGAACCGCCGCGGGATCCGGAATCCCTCGGCGTCAAGAACAAGCGCCTCACCGATGGTGACACCGGGCGAGACGGGGATTCCCTGGAGTTTCAGCATGGCGGACAGCGCGGCCGCCGGCAGCAATCAGGTGTTCTGGCTGCCCGCGTGTTCGTTGAAGTTGCGGTCGAAAAGGCTGCCAATCGCCTCGAGGGCCTCCCGGGCATCCGGCCCGGTCGCCTCCACCACCAGTCGGGTACCCGATTCAGCCGCCAGCGTGAGCACTTCCAGAATGCTCTTGCCGTCGGCCCGTTGGGATTCCGCCACGAGCTCGATTCGTGACTGCCAGCGGCGAGCCTCCCGCGCGAGCAGGTCGGCCGGCCGGGCATGCAGACCCTGGCTGTTGGCCACGACCACCTCGCGGGAGAAGGTCTTCTCCCGGGGGGTCGCCGAGGCGGCGTCGTGAAGTGATTCTCGGCTGTTGGCTGCCATGTCAGGAAACCACCCCGTGGCTGTCGGCTTCCTCCAGCAGGTGCTGGATGTCCAAGGGTTCCTTGGCGGCCTTGAGGAGTTTGCAGAATGCGTCGTCTCGCAACTGCCGCGAGATGCTCTCGAGCGCCCGCAGGTGGTCTCCGGGGCGATCCGGAGGTGAGACGAGCAGAAAGAAAAGCTGCACTGGGTCGCCATCGAGGCTCTCGAAATCGACCCCCCCGCGGCTCACCGCCACTGTCCCCACGAGCCGGGTCACTCCCGGATGCTTCGTGTGCGGCACAGCCACGCCTCGCCCGATCCCGGTGCTGCCCAGGTCCTCCCGCTTGAGGATCGCCTTAATGATGCTTTCCTCGTCGGCCGCCAAAATCTTGCCGGCATCAACGAGCGCCCGCGCCATCTCGCGGATCACGCCCTCCTTGGTGTCGGCATCGACGTGCGAGCGGATGGCGGTGGTGGCGACAAAATCGGAAAACTTCATGACGGCGGCGGGCCTCGGGAAAGGAAGGACGGAAGGAGCGGGCCTGCTATTCGGCCCGGCGACTCGACTGGACGTGCTTGTGGTCGCGAACCTTTTCCTTGTGCTTACGGAGTTGCTGCTCGAGTTTCTGGACGGCCCCATCGACGCTCCGCCAGAGCTGGGCGGCGGCCTCATGGCTTACCATGTCGTGAATATGCTCGGCGGAGGCCACGATCTCGACCGCCGGCAATGACCGGTTGGCCATGTCGACGGTGACGTTGAGGGCGGTCAGACGGTCGAAATACCGCTTGAGTCGCGAGACCTTGGCGGTAATTTTCGACTGGGCGGCGGGGCTCAGGTGGCCATGCCGCGTCGAGACTTTGATCTGCACCAGGGCATCCCCTGCGGGTGACGAAAATTCGGCCGGCACACCTTGCACGGCGAGTGAGGGAAGCATATCACCCGCCGTATCGCGGCGGCAATTGACACCCCGCAATCCTCGCGTGCCACGCCGGAACAGCCGCTGCCATCAGGGTTCGGGCCCGTCTTCGGCCCGACCGTCGCCAAGCCCGCCCCCGGCCTGCCGCGCCCGCCACCAGGCCACGCCCTTGTCGTTGAGCCGCTGGGTTCGCTCGGGCCGGTAGTCGCTGCTCGCTTGGGTGGGATCGGGCAGCAGCGTGAGCAGGTTCTTGATGGCGTAGCGGCGAACCACAAGCTCCGGATCCTCGAGGGCCGCGACCAGGGCGGCCTCCCCTCCCCCGGCCAACTCGCCGGCCGAAAGACCTCGGGCGAGCAGGAACAGCTCTCCACCCCGCCCGCCCGGGCCACGGGCCACGAATGCCTGCCGCAGCGCTGCGGCGGCATTGACGCCCCGGGCGAGCGCCCGAGGCACCGTGGCCGCCTCCAGTTCGTTCCACTGCCCCTCCCGCAGCCGGCGGGACGGGGTGTCGTCGCAGAGGAGTTCGACGAGCGGCTCGTAGTCTCCCGCGAGCGCGAGCGTGGCGGCGGCGACCATCCGGTCTTCGGCGCGGCGGGAGGCCATCATGCCCCGCAACGAGTCTGCGGCCGATTGCCCCGGCACGAGCCCGGCCGAGATCGCGGCGGCAGCGCGGCGGCCTACCGGGTCTGTCACGGCCGTCAGCTGCATCCACGATGGTTCGGCGGCGGGGGGCAGTTGCCGGGCGGCGGCCGCGGCGGAAGACTCCCACTCGAGCCCCCCGCGGGGCGGCAGCGGCTGCTCAAGTGCCAGACCCGCCAGGGCCACACCCGGTAGACCGCCATCGGCCTCCGTCTGCCGCCACCGGCTTCCCCCGGACGTGATCAGGCGAACGCTGCGGCCCGGCGGCACAGCGGCCGGATCGTCGCCGCCATTGCGGATGAGCTTCACTTCCACGCCAACCGGCTGGCGGGGGCCGAGGGTACACCTTCCCGATAAACCCGCGGCCGTGATGCCGACCGTCGCCTCCGCTGCCTCACTCCAGACAACTGCCTGTCCGAAGATCACCTCCACCCGTCGTGTGCCGTCGCTATCGAACACGACGGCGGCGCGGGTGTTGGGCAAGAGCCGGATCATCACGCCGCCTCGCTCGAGGACCGGGTAGAGATGCGGCGGAACGATGAATTCCTCCACGTCCGCGAGTGGCGTGCCGGCCAGCAGTGGCTCCCACGCGACCATGCCCTCCCTGTCCACCCGGTGAAGCACCGGCCCACCCCCCACGACGCCGCCGGCGGCACGCGGCGCCACCACGAGCGGTTCCGGTCGAACAGGTTCGGCAGCCGTCTCTTCTTCCATCACAGGCAATGGCACGACCGTTGCCGCCGCGAGCGGTTCGCCCGGCTGATCGGAAGCGACTCCGCCGTTCGCAGCCGGCATCGGAGCATCCACACGAACGGCTGCGGGCCCCTCGGCGGCCTCGGCTTCATCGCTTGGCGGTGTGACGTTGGCCGGGGCATCCACCTTCGCGAACGCGGCGGGTTCGGGAGCAGGTGGCTCGAGGGCCGCCGGAGCAGGCGCAGCTGGCGGCGGGAGCGGTGTCTCACGGGGAGAAGCGTCGCCAGCGGCGCGGTCTGCCGCCGCCACCTGGCGATCCCCGCGAGGCGGTTGCCAGAGCATGCGGACAAGCAGTCCACCGAGCACAACGAGCAGGAGCAGGGCTGCGATCGCCGAGATCCAGGCTCCGAGCGACGCTCGTGGACTCGACCTGCCGCCGGCCGCGATTGGTGTCGCTGGCGCCGGCGCCGCCGCCTCCCGCATCACCCGCACGAGCGCCGCCTCCTCACGCTGCCGCGACTCCTCCGGCGGATGGCTCATCTGCCGAGACACCTTCTCGAGCAGCCGCGCCTGCTCGCTGCGCGGGAGCAGTGGAACAGCGCCGGGGTCGCGGGCCACTTCCGCCAGCAGCGTGTGGCACTCGGCGACCTCGGCGAGGTGGATGTCGGAATCGAGACAAACCCGTTCAAAGGCTTCGAGTCGCTCGACTGGCAGCATGTTGTCGAGAAACTCCGCCGCGGTGTTGGCATCCTCGGCGAGACCGCGGCCGTCGGGTCGCGGAGCGGGCAGCCCGGGCCGGGCCGTCACCTCCTCAATTCGCTCGACAAGTCGCGGGGCGACGGGGCTTACCGCAATCTTGGCCGCGAGTTCGTCCCGGTCGATGTCGGGCAGGAGGCCGTCGATCCAGGCGAGCAGTGTCCGCAGGGTCAACCGCATGAACAGGGTCTCCGATGCCGTGGCCGTGGCTGCTCCCGAGCGATTCCGCCGAAGCCTTCTCCATTATGAGTGGCGGGAGCAGCCTGGATTTCGTGGCCGGCCGAGGGAATTTTCGGGGGCGATTCCGGCAGCGACCCAAAATCCTCGCAGGCACGTAGACATGATGCAGGCGTCGTCCGGCGCGGAGTGGGCGACTGCGCGAACCTGGGTAAAATCTTCCAACTGGCGACCTTGCCGTCCCTGACGGATTGCCGCTTCCCGGTGGAGAGGCACCATGCCTACCGACACCACGACCCCGCTCGACACGACCGGCGTTCCTCGGCAGATCCTGCTGCGGCGGGCGGCCGGCTACCTCGAACTCGGCGAACTCCTCGTGGATGCCGAGGGGCCGGTGCCCCCGTCGGCCCACCGACTCCTCGAGCGAGCGCTCGAGGCGTTGCAGCCCCTCCCGGCTGAGGTTCGCCAGGGTTCGCTCGCCAGCCTTATCGAAGGCGAGACGCTCCGCGCCATGGGAAAGTGGGAGGAGGCCCTCGAACCGCTCGGCCGCGCGGCGGGCGGCGAGGTCGGCCCCTTGGAGGCCTGGCTCGGCCTCGGCTGGTGCTACAAGCGGCTCGGTCGCCTGCCGGCCGCAATCGCCGCGCTCGAGGCGGGCCTCGACGCCTCGCCACGGCAGCCGATCCTGCTCTACAACCTCGCCTGCTATTATTCGCTCGACGGCAACGTCGCGGCCGCGATCGACCACCTGGCCCGGGCGATCGCGATCGACTCGCGATTCCGTGACCTGACCGGAGCGGAGAGGGATTTCGATCCGATCCGGTCCGATCCGCGGTTCGTGGCGGCAACGCACGTCATGGTCTGAGGCGGCGTGAGCGACTGGTCGGGCGACCAGCCTCCGCTTTCTCAAGGGAAGGATCGGCAGCGGATGACGAGCGGGCCGCTTCAGGAGATTGTCGCGGTCTTGGCGTCACCGGCGGCCGGCAACCCCTCCCAGTATTTGTTTGAGCGGGCGGTTGAGGCGGCTGGCCTCGACTGGCGGATCGTGACGTGCGACGTAGCGCCCGAGCGGATCGGTGAAGCGCTCGCCGGGGTGGCGGCGATGGGGTTTCGGGGTTGCCTGCTCGCCGGACCGCTGCGGCGGGCCGCCCTGCACGTGGTGGCCGCGGCCAGCCCAACGGCCCGCTTCGCCGGGGGCGTGGGCCTCGTCGAGCGCACGGCCAACGGCCTCGCCGGCCATCTCACCGACGGCCGTGGCGTCGTAGAGTCGCTGCGGGCTCACCTCGATCCGACCGGTCGCCACGCGCTCGTGGTAGGTGCCGGCACGACCGGGCGGGCGGTGGCCCTGGAGTTGGCGCTGGCGGGAGCGGCGGGCATCACGGTGGCCGATCCGCACGAGGGGCTGGCCGAACAACTCGTCGCCGATCTGGCCGGCCTCGAGACTGCCCCGGCCACGTTGCTCGCCTGGAGCGATTCACTCGCAGTGCCGCCTCGGGTGGGGATCGTTGTGCGGGCGACGGCCACCGCCGTAACCTTCGCCGATTTGCGGCCGGAGATCGTGCTAGCAGACGTCTCGCCGGCAGTGGACATGCCGCCGGAAGCGACGGCGGCCGGTTGTTGCCTCGTGGACGGCCTCGAGATCCGAGCCGTGCAGGCGGCGATCGACTTCCAGTCACTCACCGGCGTCGAGGCCGACGTGGAGATGCTGCGGGAGGCGCTCGACGAGTATTTGTCTTAAGAAGAGCACCCGCCATGCTGGCGGGCCTGATTGAACCTGCCGGTCGTGCCATCACATGGACAGGCCGGGAACAATAGCGATCCCGTTCAGCACAGCCTGTGCCCCATACAAGCCCCCAAGCGCAAGCTGGGGGACTGGGACGTAACGCATGGCCGAGTTCCGCCATTCACACGCGGTGCCAACTCTGGGCTGCATGGCAGGCGGGGTAGCGTTTGGGCTCGCAGTCCCCGGGCTCGCGCCCGGGGCTTTTATGCGGGTCGAGGGGCTTGCCGTCAGTTCCCGACGTATTCCTTGAGAAAACCCTTGAACTGCACGAGATGCTCTTCCTCGTCGGCGAGGAGCCGCACGCACAGGTCCTGCGTTACGTAATCCTCACCCTCGACAGCCCTGATGATCTTCTTGTACTGCGCACATGCTGCCTCTTCGACAGCGATCACGCTCTTGATCACGCCACACACGTCGGTCGTGTCGGTGACCGGCTGGATTTGCGCACCAAGTGTGACCCCCTTCGAACCGGGAATATGGCCGCCGAGCTGCTTGATGCGGTTGGCGAGTTGCTGGGCGTGGCCGATTTCGCCCCCCACATCGGCGCTCAGCGACTTCTTGATCTCTTCGGCCCGCACGCCGTCGAGATTCGTGCTGTTGGCCAGATAATTCATCACGGTCTCGAGTTCCATGCTGTAGCTCTGCAGCAGGAGGTCGATGATTTCCTTTTGGCTGATGGCCATGAGTGGCTCCTAACGAAGGTGGGCGAAGAGGTTGCAACAGAGAGCTGCGACACAACCCCCATTCTACGGGCCACGTGACGCTGCGGCCAGTGGATCGCCTTTAAGGACGAGCGGCCGCGGGCTCGAGCCGCTCGATCCGCCGCAGGAGCGCTCCTGCCCCCTGCCGCACGTCGGCGATCGCGTCGTCGCGGAGGGCGGCAAGGGCGGCCGTAACCTGTTCTGGTGGGGGCTGTCCCGAATCGTCCACCAGGATGCCCACGCCCTTGAGCGCGTTGACAACCACCATGGCCCGTTTGTACCGCTCGGACTGGGCCTCCGAGTCACCGGGCTGGGCGGCCACGTCTGGCAGGCCGAGCATCTCCGAAAGCGTTTCCCAGGCGGCCGTTCCCCCGAGCCGGGCGAGGCCGAGCGCGGCGTTGTAGCGAATATCGTCGTCGCCATCTTCGCAGAGTTCCTCGAGCCGGCCTCGGGCTCCGTCCCCGCCGACCACGCCGAGTGAGTAGGCGGCACTCGACCGCAGCCCCTGATCCTGCGAGCGGGTGGCGGCCATGACCGCCGTGGAGACCGCCGCGGGGTCGGAAAACGAGCGGCCGGCCGCCGAAAGATTGAAGGCGAGCACGGCGATCGCTTCGACGGCCGCCCGCGAGATTTCCGCCTGGTCCTCCGCCGCAACGCGGGCCACGAGCGGAGCGGCCGCCTCGGGAACGGCAAACTCCCCCAGCGCCCGGCAGAGATACACACACAACGTCCGCGATTGCTCGCCACCATGACCGCCCCCGGACGGACGGCCGCTCTTGACCTCGTCGGCAAGGATCGCCGCCAGTTCGTCGGCCAAGGCCGTGTCGGCCTTGAGCATCGCTCCGCCGGGCCCGCGGAGATCGTTGGCCAAATTCAGGGCAGCCTGCCAGCGACCCTCGGTGTTGCGTCGAAGCGTCCGCACATACGACTGCGGATCATTGCCCAACTGGGCCAGCCAGTGGAACGCGATCCAAACGGAGACGATGATGCCGACAATGAGTGCCGGCACGAGGAAGAGTTGCACGAGAAACGAGGCGCTGGGAGGCTCAACCGGCGGCAGGGCGTTGTCGGGTGAGAACTCACGGCGGGAAGGATCGGCCATCACGAGCACCAGTTCCAGGCGTGTCGGAGGCAGCCGCCACGTGAGTCAATTTTAGGAGACAGCCCCCGTGCGTCAAACCGCCGCTGCCGAGACCACGGCCGAGACCACGCCCGAGACCACGGCCGCCCCCGCCGTTTCCGGGTCGGACCCGGCCCTGCGGAGCAGATGGCTCGAGGTGAACCTGCCCCGCGTCGAGGAGCAACTCGCGCTCGACGAGGCGCTCCTCGAGGAGGCGCACGAAGGGCGGCTGGCTGTGCCGGTGGCTCGCACGTGGATGGCTTCCGAGCCTACCGTGGTGGTGGGTTCGTCGAGCCGGATCGACGACGAGGTCGATCGCGACGCCTGCCGTCGGCTCGGTGCACGGATCGTGCGCCGGCCGAGCGGAGGGCTGACGGTGGTGCTCGGCCCCGGCTGCGTCATGTGGTCGGTGGTGACGCCACTCACGGGACAGACCCCGGCCATCGAGCGGATTCATGCGTCGATGCTCGACCCGCTCGCCGCGGCGCTTGTGGAGGCTGGCCGGCCGGTCGTCCGGCGGGGATCGAGCGACCTCGCCATGACCACGGTCGACGGCGACCGCAAGGTGTCGGGCAACGCGGTGCGGGTCCGCCGCGGCGGGGTGCTTTATCACGGCACGCTGCTGGACCACTTCGACCTCGATCTCGTCGGACGTGTTCTGCGGCATCCGCCCCGCGAGCCGGCCTACCGCGGAGGCCGCGGCCACGACTCGTTTCTGGCGAATCTTGGCCTGGGGAGAACGTTGCTCGAGGCAGCGGTGCGAGATGCCTTCGCCGCTTCCGACACGCTCGATTCCTGGCCGGGCGAGCGGGTGGCCGCGCTCGTGCAGGAGCGCTACGCCCGCCCCGAATGGACTGAGCGACTCGGGTGAGCGACTCGGGTCAGGGACGTGGCTGAGCCAGCCCGCGAGCGGAAACGGTGCGGCCTACGGCGAGTTGGCAATCTGGGCGAACTCCGCCGTCGCTAGGGATTGGAGAGGGGGCCAAACGCGGTGTCATCAGCGGATGGATTTCCGGTCGATCCCTACCACCGAGTAGCGGCGGGTACGGAAAACAGGCGTAGGGCTGGATCTCGCAAAGTCAGCCTTTCGTCACCGGGTATTCCCCGGTAGGTTTCCGACCCGATCGACATGAGGTCGATTCACTAGCCCGCAACAGGAGGTTGCAATCCATGCGCCTGCATATGAATGCCGCGGACGTCCGCGAGCTTGTCTCGAGCCACTTTCTCAAGCTGGGTGCCGAAGTCGACGATGTCGCCGACGTTCAGGAGAACATCCGCATCGATCGTGGCCGGTGTGTGGCGCGGTGCTATCGGGCGACCGAGATGTTCGCCATGTGGTTGATCGACGTGGGCGTACTGCAGTTTTACGACGCCGAAGGCGAAATGCTGCACACGGTGAACCTGTTCACCGAGCTCTTGCCGCAGCGGGCCGCGGCCTGACGCTCCGTCAGGTCAGACATTCTCAGAAAACAAGAACGCGAGGGCGGTCCGGGGGGATCGTCTGCGCTCGGTCGCGTCAGCGGCCGTGCCAGGGAGTTGCCGATCATGCTGTCGAGAAGCGGGCCATCGCCGCGGTTGTCGATCGTTATTCCAGCCGCTGAGGCAGCGGCCCTGGAGGACACGCTCGTAAGCGTGCTCGAGAACCGTCCCGCCGACTGCGAAATCATCGCAGCGCTCGGCATGCCATACGACGATCCGTGGAACATCGGCGAGGAAGTGCAGTTCGTCCAGGCTCCCACTGGCACCGGAATGGTGGGCCGCGTGAATCTCGGCGTGGCCATGAGCCGCGGCGAGGTGGTGCACGTGCTCGCGGCCGGCTGGAAGGCGACCGAGGGCTGGGCCGATGCAGCGCTACCGCACTTCGACGACCCGAACGTGGCAGCGGTCGCTCCAGTGGGCGTGGCGGCGGACGACCGGGGCCGCGTGGTGGCAGCGGGCGTCCGACGGACAGCCGGCGGCCGCGGTGTGCTGACAGTTCCTTCACGGTCCGCCGAGCGGGTCGATTCGTTTCGGGCCGAGGCGGTGGCGGCGCCGGCAGCGCCCGCGCTCGAGGCCGGCTTCTGGCGGACCGACGTTCTGTCCCGCGGCGGGTTCGCGACGGCCTGTGGTGACGAGCTGGCGGCGGCCGATATGGCGGCGTTACTCAGCTGTGCCGGGGAGTGTGTCGTGCTTCAGCCGGAGAGTCGCGTGGTCTGGGGACAACCGGCGAAGCGGCCCTCATCGTTCGTCGCGGGGATGAACGCCGAGCGATTGTTCTGGCGGTCGTTGCCCGCGCATGCACCGCTACCCGCGCTCATAGCACATGCCTTCGAGATCGTGCGGCATGCGGTGGCAACCGCGCCGGTGGGCATGCTGCCGATGCTTGCAGGCCGGCTGATGGCGCTTGTGCAATTTGGCTCCTGTCTGCCGCGGGCCCGCGAACTCAAGGCCCTGCTCATGCAGTCGGCACCGCCGGCCGCTGCCGGCGGCGAGGGCCCGGGAACGCTACGGATCGACGCTGGCCACGCCCTGCCCTCGCGGCCGCACAGCGGGGGGTCTCAGGCCGTCCGGCCCGAGCCTTCGGCCGAACCACCGCTCCGGCGATCAGCCTGACGCGGGCCGGCTGCGGCTCCTACCCCCGCGGTCATTCGGCTGGTAGGATTCTGGCGTGGCGGCCGGCGAGTGGCGGAGATTCGTCGGTCGTCCGCATGCCCTCGTAGCTCAATTGGATAGAGCGTCAGCCTCCGAAGCTGAAGGTTGCTGGTTCGAGCCCAGCCGGGGGTATAGCGAAGGGTCTGATTGTGAACCCTCAACGCGGACGGCTGGTCGTTCCAGATGCTGCCGATCGTGGACCAATGCACTCGGTAGTGCTGCGGGACAAGCTCTCATACCCGGAATGATTGAACCTGGTTCCATCCACGGCGGCAGGGCAATCGGATAGGCTGGCAACGGACACGGTCATGCAACCGCTCCGCTTGATTCCGCTGGATTCCTCATGGGCAGAAGCGTTGTTCTCGCCGGTGCTGCCCGCTGCCCGCGGTGCAGCCTGCCGCCGCGGTGGTGCACGTGCAACATGCTGCCGCCCGTCGAGACAGCGATCAGCGTGCAGGTGCTCATCCACCGCCTCGAACAGTGTCGGCCTTCGAGCACCGGCAAGCTCATCGGCCGGGCCGTGGCCAACGCCGCCTGCCACGTCTACCAGCGCGGGAACCGCTTCTTTTCGGCGACCGGCTATCCGGCCGATACCCTCGAGTCCAGCCGGGAACTCTGGGTGCTCCACCCGTCTGGCGACCCGCTGCCCGAGCCGGCCGAGCCGGGGGGGTCGGTGCCGCAGCCACGCCCGGCGGTGCTCCTCCTCGACGGCTCATGGCGGCAGGCCGGCGAGATGCTGGCAAGCGTGAAAGACCGCGGGCGATGCGTTTGCCTCTCTGCTGCGGCCACGAGCGAGCCCAGCCGCTACTGGCTGCGAGACCAGGCCAAGCCTGAGCAGCTCTGTACCGCCGAGGCGCTGATCGACATCCTCAGAGCGATGGGTGAGCCCGGGGCGGAGCGGTGCCTCCGGCTCCATTTTGAGCTCCACGTGTACGCGACGCTTCGCGCCCGTGGCCACCGCGAGATGGCCGAGCGTTATCTCGGACACTCGCCGCTGCTTGCCGAAGCGCCCGAAGCCCTCACTCGCCTGCACGCCCGCCGCGTCAACAACCTGTGAGGTCGCAGAAAAATAGGCGTGTTTTATCGAGGATTCCCCCTCCCTTCATCCGCATACAAGCCCTGGGCGCGAGCCCGGGGACTGCGGGAATGAAGGCCACCCCGCCTCAAACCCGCTGGGAATTGTGAGTGCCGCGGCACGGGGCACACCGCCCCGGGGGGCGGTACACTCCCCGGCATGAAAAAACCCGCGCCACGCCGCCGTTCCACCGGTAAGACAAGTGATTCATGGCCAGCGCTCATGGCTGAGGCCTGCCGTTTTCGCGACGCCCGCGAGTGGTCGCAGTTTCACACACCGAAGAACCTCGCAGCCGCCATCGCCATCGAGGCAGCCGAATTGCAGGAGCGGTTTTTGTGGAAGACAGACAAGCAGATCGACCGCGAGGTGCAGGCCGGGCCCAAGCGTGATGCCGTCGTTGAAGAAATCGCGGATATCCTCCTGTTCGCCCTCCTGCTCGCGGACCGTCTGGACATCGACGTTGGCACGGCGATCACCACCAAACTGGCCGCAAACGAGCTGAAATATCCCGTCGCTCTCGCCCGTGGCAACGCCCGGAAATACACGGAGTTCCGCGGGCCGTGATCGTCTGTGCCGAGACGAAGCGATCGTTTCTCGAAGCGGTACACCTCGCCCGGCTCGAGCGACGGCACCGATCACGTGTCGCTGTCGGACGCTTCAGAGTTCGGGCCCGGACTCGGCATCAGCAGGCGATTCCCCGCCAGCCAGCGTCGCAGCGAACTACGACCGCTTGCGGCCACCGCGGCCATACTTCGCCGGCCTCTTCCCGGGGCCACCTTGGGGCCGGTTGGGAGACCGCGGCGGACCACGTCGGGAACCTGCAAACTCCTTCCGCGGTTGCTGGGCCGCAACATCATCCTCTTCGGCACGGCGGTCTGCCGGGGCCGCGAAGTGGTGCAGGATGGCCACCGCCACCTCGGTCGGTGCGTAGCCCTGCTCAAAGAGCCGCTCCACAACCGGTGACTGCTTGGGTCGGTCCACGCTCTCGAGTGTTGCCCGCAGCTTTTCGTAGAGGGCATCCGACCGCCTGCCCTCTACCAACTCCGCCGTGGGAATCTGCTCGCGCCTGATCTTCGTCTTCGTAAAGCGTTCGATCGACTGCAGCTTGCCCATGCCCGCTCCGGTCACAAGCGTCACCGCCCGCCCTGTCCGGCCCGCCCGCCCCGTCCGGCCGATGCGATGCACATAGTCTTCAGCGTCGTAGGGAAGGTCGTAGTTGACCACGAGCTCCAGGCCGTTGACATCGATGCCGCGAGCCGCCACATCGGTCGCCACCAGAAACGAGAATCCGGCCCGCTTGAACGTGTTCATCACTCGCGTTCGCTGCGCCTGCGCCATCCCACCGTGGATCCGCTCTGCCGAGCAGCCGCGGGCCATGAGCGCATCGGCCAATTCCTCGACCATCTGCTGCGTGTTGCAGAAGATCACGCCACTCTTCACGTCGTAGAAGTCGATCAGCCGTGAGAGGGCGTTGAACTTGGCGTGGTGCCGCACCTCGTAGTAGACCTGGTCGACCAGCGGGGGTCCGGCCACGACCCGCTGCGCAATTCTCACGATCTTCGGCTCACGGGAATGCCCGCGAACAAGCGACTGGATCGCCGGCGAGATCGTGGCCGAGAAAAACACCGTTTGCCGTCCGGACGGGGTCGCCGCGAGGATTTTTTCGATGTCCTCACTGAATCCCATGTCGAGCATCCGGTCCGCCTCGTCGAGCACGAGCAGCTTGACCGCCGACAGATCGAGCGTCTGCCGGGCCATGTGGTCGGTCAGGCGACCGGGAGTGCCCACCACGATGTGGGCACCCTGCTCGAGTTGGGCAAACTGCCGTTCATACGACGCCCCGCCGTAGATGGGAACTGACCGCACGCCCTTCTTGAACCCCGCGAGCTTGTGAACCTCGTCTGCCACCTGCGTTGCGAGCTCGCGGGTGGGCACGAGAATCAGAACCTGCACGGCAGCCAGACGCGGTTCGACCCGCTCGATCCCGGGGATACAAAACGCGGCCGTCTTGCCGGAACCGGTCTCCGACTGCCCAACCACGTCGTGCCCCTCCATGATCAGAGGAATCGTGGCCGACTGGATCGGCGAGGTCTCCTCGAAGCCGAGCCTGGCCACGGCCTTCAGCAGCTCGGCCGAAAGGCCAAGCGTGGCAAAAGGGACGTGGCCAGGACGCGGCTGAGAATCCGGCGTGGGGGGAACGGTCACAGTTTAGTAGCGACGACCGCCACCACCACCGCCACCGCCGTATCCACCACCGCCGCCGCCACCACCGCCGCCGTAGCCGCCCCGGCCACCACCGCCGCCGCCACCGCCCTCGCGAGGCTTGGCTTCGTTGACGGTCAGCGACCGCCCATCAAACTCCTTCTCGTGCATGCCGCTGATCGCCCGCTGTGCGGCGTCGTCGGCCTGCATTTCGACAAACCCAAAGCCCTTGCTCCGACCAGTGTCGCGATCCTGAATCACCTGCGCGCTGACAACGGTGCCGAACTCCAGAAACATCTGCTCGAGCATCTCGCTGGTAACGCTGTAGGCAAGGTTGCCCACGTACAGTTTCTTCCCCATGACAAAAATCACTCCTGCCGATGACCCAAATTCGCTTTCGGGGTCACGTCGAAAGGGCCAGAAGATGGCAGCCCGCCAGAGGGTCAAGGCGAGTGAAGAACACGCAGCGAAACCCCGGGGGCTGCCACATAGCGTCTAGCGTCGTCAAAACCTACGCCAGAAGTGTACGTTCCCCCGGCCGCCAACGCAACCGCTCCAGACGCGGTTAGGCGATGCCCTCGGCCCGCATCGCCTCCCAGTCGGCGGGGGTGGGCCGGGCGATTGTGCCGCAAATAAAGTCCCCAATCGGGAAAGCGACGTTGAAATTCTTGTTCGGATACCGGTGGTGCAGGAAGTGGTGCCGGGCCACGCACTTGTAGGCGGCCCAGTTCGCGAAAAACCGCCCCTCGGGCTTGTGCATCTCCATATGGATCAGGTTCCAGATCGTGTGGTGCAGGCAGACGACCAGCGGAAACATCACCGCC
>Ga0209498_1000951_pt1 | contig 17838 bp, 13 predicted proteins | sample WalLakDeSediment_FD_184131 | JGI IMG/M metagenome (GOLD analysis project Ga0209498, IMG submission 184131) | Lake sediment microbial communities from Walker lake, Nevada to study Microbial Dark Matter (Phase II) - Walker Lake 11/02/13 Deep... | ecosystem: Environmental > Aquatic > Freshwater >... | reverse complement strand
GGACGATGCTAGCGCCCGCCTCCACGCTGCGCCGCGCCTCCTCGGCAATCTCGGCCGGCGTGTAGGGGATGTAGGGCGACTGGTCGCGCGTGGTCAGCACGCCCGTCAGCGCCGCGGTGATAATCGCTTTGGCTGTCATCGCTTCTCCCTGGGCGGCGCGGTCTACGGGTTAGCGCCCGGGCGTAGATCGGGCGTCGCCGTCCAATCCTGTACCTGCACAAAGCCGTCCGGGCCGCCGCGCGCCACGCGAATCTGGGCCTGATGGGGCGAGCGGTTGTCGCCTGAAAAGTCGAAGCGCATCAGCCCGTCCAGCGGCGCGTAGGCGCCCAGGGCCAGAATTTGCTCGTAAACGGCCTGGCCGCTGAGGTTGTCAAAGCCCACGGCGTCAATGGCATTCTCGATTGCCTTGACAGCCAGGTCTACACCCGTCAGCGTCACCAGGTAGCCCGAACTGCGCTCCTGCGGCTGGCGGTTGTTGGCGTCGGCTGTCTCAATGGCGTAGCGGATGCCGGGATGATCGACGTCGTTCCACCACATGTAGGGGAAAGGCGCCAGCAGCCCGTCCGCCAGGCTGGGGTCGGCCAGGAAGGCGTAGGTGGCCACGTCCATGCCCCAGTTGTTGGTACCCACCAGGAACTGGTCGCGCAGCCCCAGCGCGCCCAGCGCGTTGAGAATGGTACCCGGTCCAAAGGTGAGCGTGTTGGTGTAGATCACGTTGGCCCCGGCGGCCTGGGCGTTCAGCACGGCAATCGTGCCGTCGGCCGTGGGCGAGAGGTCAATCAACTCTTCGGCGACGATGTTGACGCCCAGGCCGGCGGCGTAGGCGCGGCTTTCGGACGTCAGCGCGCCCTGGCCATAGGCGCCGGGCCAGCTAATGTAGGCCAGGTTGATGGCGTCACCCGCGCCGGCCGGCTTGACGGCGTCCCAGTTGGCGCGGACGTAGTCCAGGAAGAGTCCGAACTGGTCAGGATAGATCGGCCCGTAGCCGAAGACGTAGCCGGAATCGGCGCCATAAAAGGCCTCGGCGCTAAGCCCGGCGGACATGGCCGGGACGCGGTCTTCGCGCAGGCGGCTGGCCAGCGCTTCAGCTTCGGCCGAACCGTAGAGGAAGAGGATGGGAATGTTGTCATCGGCGCTGGTGAAGCGTTCGTAGATGGCCACGGCCTCGTCGACGCTGCCGCCCGTGTCGGAAAAGGCAATCGCGATTTGGGCGCCGCGAATGCCGCCGCGCGCGTTCACGGCCGCAACGGCATCCTCAAAGCCGTGAATCAGCGGGGTGGTGGTGGAGGCGTAGGGACCGGACAGGTCGCCGAAGTGGTAGAAGGTGATAGTCTCGCCCTCCAGGTTGGCGGTCCGTTTGGGGGCGTCGGCGGGGGATACGGCCGTTTCCTGCACCGGCGTCGCGCAAGCCGCAAGCGCAAGCAATAGGGCAATGGTGAAAATCGATCTAATTCGCATGGGTAAGCTCCCTAAAACGTAGTAATCGGTTAATACAACCAAATTATGTCACGTTTCAAGGCAAACGCCACCCCTTTTCAGCATGCGATAAGAGCGCAACGCGAAGCGCAAAGAAGATACGGAGACGCAGATCTGCGCGGAGATAACCAAAAATCTCTGCGTCTCCTCCGCAAAACGCTGCGTTTCTCTCTGCGTTCCTCTTCTAATCCCAGGTGCGGATGTCGTGAACGGGGGGAGCGTCGGGGGGCAGGCTGTCGACAAAGGTAACGGCGTCAACGCGCACGCGGCAAAGGCCCTGAACGGCCTGCTGGATTTGGGCAGCCACGGCCGTTTCTTCCGCCCCTGATTTAAGCGCCACGCGCAGCGCAAAATGGTCGCGCAGTTCCGGACGCGTGATCACGGCCTGCATGGCCTGTACGCCAGGTACCTGGCCCGCCGCAAAGCGCAGTTGGTTGGGGTGTAGGAACATGCCGCGCACCTTCACCGCTTCGCCGCGCCGGCCCACAAGGATGATGGCGCGCTCCTCCTGGCGGCTTTGGCCCGGGTTGGGGTCAATATTCATGGCCATGTCGCCCGTGCCGAAGCGCAGCAGCGGATAGACGCGGCTGAAGTTGGTCACCACCACCTCGCCCGTTTCGCCCGGCCCCACGCCTACGCCGCTGTCGGGGTTGACAACCTGGACGATGGGCGCGGGCAGAAGCTGCATGGCCATACCGCCGTCGCTGCTGGTGGCCAGAATACCGAATTCGGCCGTGCCGTAGGCGTTGGTCACCGCGATGCCGTACGTATCCACCAGCGTCTGGCGCAGGCTGGGCGGCAGCGGTTCGGCCGTGGTGAGCGCCTTGCGCAGCTTGAAGACCTGCTTGAAATCTAGACCGGCCGCTTCTGCTTTCTGGATCAGGCTCATCAAAAAGCTGGGCGTGCCCACGTAGCCGGTCGCGCCCAGGTCGCGCAGCATCTGCAATTGCAGGTCGCTGTTGCCCACGCCGCCGGGAATCACCGTGGCGCCCACGCGCACAAAGGCTTCTTCAAACAAATAGCCGGCGGGCGTCAGATGGTAAGAGAGGCTGTTGAGAATGATATCGCCGGGCCCAAAGCCGCCGCGGCGCAGCGCCGCCGTCGCCACGTCCCACAGCGGGTCGTCGTCGTCTGGGCCGGGTTCGTAGAGCGGGCCGGGCGAGAAGAAGATACGGCTGATTTCTGTCAGCGGCGCGCCCAGGTTACCGCCAAAGGGTGGGTTACTTTGCTGCAGGGCAACCATCTCATCTTTGGTCAGCACCGGCAGCTTATCCAAATCGGCCACGCTTTGCACGTCGTCGGGCGTGAGGCCCAGGGCGTCAAAGCGCGCGCGCACGGCCGGCGCATTGGCGTACGCCGCCTGCACGGCCGTGCGTAAAAGTTGATCAACGTTTTTCATGGGTCTCCCTCCGAAATTGGACACAGATTTCACAGATGCCACAGATTTATTTTTTATCTGTGTTTATCTGTGAAAATCCGTGTTCACTCCATTTCTAGCCGAGCCAGCGCTTGCGGCGCTTGTAGTGCTTCACGTCCCGGTAGCTTTTGCGCTCGCCGATCTGCGTCAGCCCCAGGTAGAACTCTTTAATGTCGGCATTTTCGCGCAGTTGGTCAGCAGGACCGTCGAGGACGATACGGCCGTTTTCCATCACGTATGCATAATCCGCCACCTGCAGCGCGACGTGCGCGTTTTGCTCCACCACCAAAATCGAGACGCCTGCCTCTTGATTAATGCGCCTGATAATCTCAAAAATGTTTTGCACCAGCAGCGGCGCCAGCCCCAGCGACGGTTCATCCAGCAGCATCAGGCGCGGCCTGGCCATCAGCGCGCGGCCAATCGCCACCATCTGCTGTTCGCCGCCCGACAGGTAGCCGGCCGTGCGGTGGCGCAAATTTTTCAGCGGGGGAAAGTAGGTGTAAACCTGCTCTAGCTGTTGTTTAGTCTCGGCCTGGCGCGGATTAACCAGCGCGCCCACGCGCAGATTTTCTTCTGTTGTCAGGTGTTGGAACAGGCGGCGTCCTTCCAGCACCTGCACGATGCCCAAGCGCGTCACCTCTTCGGCCGCCATGCGGTCCAGGCGCCGGCCTTCATACTCAATATTGCCGCGCGTCACCTCACCGGCCTCACGCAGCAAAAGGCCGGAAATCGCCTTGAGCGTCGTCGTCTTGCCCGCGCCGTTCGCGCCCAGCAGCGAAACAATCTGCCCCTGCTCCACGCCCAGGGAGATACCGCGCAGCACCAGAATTACGTCGCTGTAGACGACTTCGACGTTGTTTATTTTGAGCATAAGCTTGAGAAAGGGGGCGGCGAGGTTTGTTACCCACAAGCCTCGCCGCCCTACCAGGAGACGTTAGTTTCCGAATGTCGGCCGCAGATCGGGCGTTTCCGTCCAATCTTGCAGCACGTTGAACTGCGCCGGGCCGCCCTGGATCTGGCGAATCTGGGCCACGTGGGGCGAGCGGCTGCCGTCGGAGTAATCGAGGCGCAGCACGCCGTCCAGCGGCTCAAAGGGGCCTTTGGTCGTCAGTACGTTGTAGATGGCTTCGCCGTTGAGGGCGTCAAAGCCGACCTCGTCGATGGCCATCTCGATCACGCTCACGGCCAGGTCCACGCCGGCGTTGATGATCAGGTAGCCGGCGTTTTGCTCGCCAGGGGTACGGGAGTTAGCCGTAAAGATCTCGACAATCTTCTGGATGCCGGGATGATCGGCGTCGTTCCACCACAAGGAGGGGAAGGGCGCAATAAAGCCGGCGGCCAGGGCGGGGTCCTGCACAAAGGCGAAGGTGGCCACGTCCATGCCCCAGTTGGCGCCGGCCACAACGAACTGGTCCTGCAGGCCCAGCGCGCCGATGCCGTTCATGAGCGCGGCCGGGCCAAAGGCAAGCGTATTGGTCCACAGCACGTTGGCGCCGGCGGCCTGCGCCGTCAGCAGCGCCGTGGTGGTATCGGCCGTCGGCGAGAGATCATAGGTCTCTTCGGTCACAATCTCGACGCCCAACGCGGCGGCATAGGCGCGGGTTTCGGGCGTGAGGGCGCCCTGTCCGAAGGCGCCGGGCCAACTAATGTGGGCCAGCTTGATCTCATCGCCGGCGCCGGCGGGCTTCACGTCAGCCCAGTTGGCAGTCAGCCAGTCGAGGAAGAGACCGAACTGGTCAGGATAGATGGGGCCCAGGCCGAAGGTGTAGCCGGAGTCAGGGCCGTAGAAACCCACGGCGCTCAAACCGGCCGAGAGGTTGACGATCTTGTCTTCAGCAAAGCGGCTGGCCAATGCTTCCACCTCCGGCGAACCGTAGGTAAACATGAGCATCGTGTTGGCGTCTTCCCCGGTGAAGCGCTCATAGGCCGACACGGATTCGTCCACGCTGCCGCCGGTGTCGATGAACTTCACCTCAATGGTCGCGCCGCGAATACCACCGTTGGCGTTGACAGAGTTGACGGCGTCCTGCATGCCGTTAATCAGCGGGCTGGTGATGGCGGCATAGGGGCCAGACAGGTCGCCAAAATGGTAAATGGTGATGGTTTCGCCTTCCAGATTGTCGGTGCGCAGCGCTGGGGCGGCGGCTTCGGCTGCGGCCGTGGCCGCCGCCGCGGCTGCGGCCTCAGCCTGCGCGGCCGCTTCTTGCGCGGCTTCGGCGGCGGATGCGGCGGTTTCGGCCACAACCGTGGCGGCCTGGTCAACAACCGGCGCCGCTTGCGTGGCCAGTTCTGAAGCCGCCTGCTCAATATCTTGGGACGATGGCGCCTGCGCGGGCGTGCCGCACGCAACCAGCAGCAGCGCGCCGATCAAAATCAGCAATAGGGTAAAAGTTAATTTTTTCATCTCATCCTCTCCTTGCGTCATCTCCATGCGCAAAATAAATTAAAAATTGTAACTACATGACGTGATCAGATTCGTTTTTCCAGCGAACACCTCCTTCCTGCACGCGGGTATGGGAGCAGCGATCGACGCCGCGCTGCGCTAGCGGGCAAACGGCCGTAAACGCCAGGCGGCCTTGATCAACTTCCAGCGATAAGCCAGGCCGCGCGGCTCAAAGATGAGGAACAGGGTCAACGCCAGGCCGAAGATCAACGGCCGTAACGCCGCCCCCACGCCGCCCGCGTTGCCCGGGAACAGCGCGATTACAAACGGCGTCAGCACCGTCGCCAGTTCCTGCAGCAAAACAATCAGCGTCGTGCCAAAAATCGGGCCCAGGCTGGTACCCAACCCACCAACGACCAGCATGCCCAGCAGCAGGATTGAATCATTCAAGCCGATGGTGGCCGAATTGATATGGCGGATATTGTGCGCCAGCAGCGCGCCGGAGAGGCCGGCATAGACGGCCGCGATGAAAAAAGCGCGCAGCTTGTAGCTAAACAGCCTAATTCCCAACAGTTCCGCCGCCAGGTCGTTGTCGCGAATCGAAACCAGCGCGCGCCCCATGCGGCTGCGCTGGATGTTATGCGCCACGATGGTCGTGAAGATCAGCACCACCAGCGTGATGTAGATGAACTGGGAAGGGGTGGCAAAGCGGTAGAGGCAGACCCCCTGGGCCGCGTCGAAGGTCGTCCCCAGGAAGCAGGTCTCGGCCAGCACCGGTAACTTGATCACGGGTATCGGCACGTTCAGCCCCTGCGCGCCGTTGAGCACGCTGGGGAAGGCATTGCGCGTAAACCAGGGAATAATAAATTGGGCGCTCAGCGTGGCCATGACCAGGTAAAAGCCTTTCACGCGCAGCGAGGGCAGCCCGAAGAGCAGCCCCACCAGCCCGGCGCCCAGCGCCGCCAGCGGCAGCGCCAGGAAAAAGTTCCAGCCCGCCTGGCCCACCAGGATGGCCGAAATATAGCCGCCAACCGTCATGAAAGCCGCCTGGCCCAGCGAAATCTGGCCGGTGTAGCCGGTGAGGATGTTCAGCCCCTGCACGGCAATCATAAAGATGCAGATGCGGTTGACCAGTGAGACAAGCGAGGCAGAGGCCACCTGGGGCAGCAGGAACAACAGCGCCAGGAAGGCTAGCAGCACAACGTACTGCCAGCGCTGGCGCACGACGGTCATGTCATGTTCGTAAGTGCGGTCAAAATCACCCGCGGGTCGTAAAACAGCCATAGTTCGATTTTGGATTGACGATTGCGGATTGACGATTGACGATTGACGATTCAAAAATCGTCAATCGTCAATCCCAAATCGTAAATCGTTAGATTCTCTCGATACGCTTTTGCCCGAAGAGGCCGTCCGGGCGGAAGAGCAGCACGACCAACAAAATAATGTAGGGCACAATTTCGGCCGAATTGCGAATAGCCTGCGCTGCCTGCGGGCCTAGAAAAAAGTCGTTGTTGGGCACGGCCACCAGCCCCTGCGCCAGCCCAATCAACAGGCCGCCCACGACCGCGCCCGGAATCGACTCCAGACCGCCCAGCAGCACGGCCGGAAACGCGGCCAGCACAACGATCGAGAGGCTCAGGTCCAGACCGCTGGCGGTGGCGATTAAAATACCGCTGATGGTGGCAATGGCGCCGGCCAGCGCCCAGGAGATGCCGAAGACGCGGTTAATGCGAATGCCCACGCTCTGCGCCGTCTCGTGATTTTCGGCCGTGGCGCGCATGGCCAGGCCGGTGTTGGTGTATTGAAAGAAAAGCCATAGCACGATCACGCACAGCATGGCGACCACAAAGGACCAGACCAGGTTCTGCTTCAAGATGACGATGACGGGGTTGTCGTTGTAGATGAAAGGCAGCGTCAGCCGGTAGGGGTTGGTTACTTCAAAGATGACGGGAAAGTTACGCTGCGTGGTTCCGAAGGTGAGAATGGTCAACCCTTGCAGCAACTGGCTGAGCGCCAGCGTCATCAGAATGATCGAAAGCAGCGGCTGGCCGGTCATGGGGCGCAGCGCCAGCCGTTCGATGACTAGCCCCAGCAACGCGGCCGTGGCCAGGGCGCAGAGAATGGCCAGCCACAGCGGCAGCCCCAGCCCATCGGGCGAGGCGAACCACCAGGTGGCCATCGCGCCAATCAACAGCATCTGCCCCTGCGCAAAGTTGAAGATTTCGGATGATTTAAAGATGAGGACAATACCCAGCGCAATCAGGGCGATGGGGCCGCCGTTCAAAAAACCGGTCAGTGCAAATTGAGGGAGGAGTTGCCAGTTCATAGCTGTAAATTCTCTATGCCTCTAGGGCAGCAATCTTGATCGACGCCGCAATGACGCCTTCGCTGCCGTCCTGATAGACAACGGTCGCCTTGACGCTGACCGCTTCCGCGCCGGCGTACATGGCCTCGATAATGTCGCCGTACTTGTCATAGAGGACGCCGCGGCGCAGCTTGCGCGAGCGGGTCATCTCGGCCTCGTCGGCGTCGAACTCTTTGTGCATGAGCACGAAGCGGCGCACGCGGCCGGCGGGCGGCAGGTTGGCGTTGATCTGGGTAACGGCCGTTTCCACCAGCTTATACACCTCCGGCTTCTGCGCCAGGTCCACAAAGGTCGTGTAGTTGAGGCGGTTGCGCTCAGCCCAGTTGCCGGTGTTGTCGAAATCAATCACCACCAGCGCCGTCACAAAGTCACGGGTGGGGCCGCCCACGGCCATCACGTCGCGGATGTAGGGGTTGAACTTCAGCCGGCCCTCGATGAACTGGGGCGAAAAGCGCTCGCCGTTAGCCAGCGTGATCATATCCTTGACGCGGTCCAGGTAGATCAGGTGGCCGTCCTCGTCGACGTAGCCCGCGTCGCCGGTGCAGAACCAGACACGGCCGTCTTCGCTCTGCCACAGCGCTTCGGCCGTGGCCTCCGGATTTTTGTAGTAGCCCTGGAAAATCGTGGGGCCCGTCAGGCGGATCTCACCGTTCTCGGCAATCATCACGTCTCCACCCGGCGCCGGCTTGCCTACGCTGGCGAACTTGATGTCGTTATCGTAATGCAGCGTCAGCCCACCCGTCACCTCGGTCGATCCATACACCTGCTTCAAATTAATCCCCAGCGCGTGGAAAAAACGGATCACGTCCGGACTCAGCGCCGCGCCGGCCGTGTAGGCCGTGCGAATCCGCGACAGGCCCAACTGGTTGCGCAGCGGGCCAAACATCGTCAGGTCGCCCAATTGATAAGCCAGCTTCAGCCCTAACCCCACCGTTTCATTGTGCAGCGTCTTGTCCGCCACCCGGTAACCGATGGGCAAAAACCATTGGTACAGCTTGCGGTTGATCCAGGTCGATTCGTTAATGCGCACCTGGATCATCCCCACCAGGTTTTCCCACAGGCGCGAGTTGTACAGAATGCCCTCCGGCGCAATTTCACGCACGTTTTCGCGCACCGTCTCCGGCTCTTCCGGGAAATTCATGATAATGCCGGTGTACACGTGGGGCGCGATCCCCAGCGCGTGCTCGCCAATCCAGCCTAGCGGCAGCAAACTCACGTGGTTGTCTGTATCAGTGCGCGGGTCCACCTGCTGAAACATCGCCGCGCTGGTGACCAGATTGCGGTGGCTAAGCATGGCCCCTTTGGGCAGCCCCGTCGTCCCGGAGGTGTAGCACAGCACGGCCTGGTCGTCGCCTTGCCCCAACCACACTTCGGTGTCGAAACGATCCGGCTCTTGCGCGACCAGCTCGCGCCCCAGCGCCTGCACTGCTTCAAACGACATCAACCACGGGTCGTCGTAGTTCCACAATCCCTTGTCGTCCCAGTAAATGACCCTTTTGATTTTGGGGACCTGGCCGCGAATTTCCAGCAGCTTATCACACTGCTCCTGATCTTTGGCCAGGGCAAAGGTTGAATCGCTGTGGCCGGCAATGTAGGCCAATTCACCGGCAATCGCGTCGGTATAAACGCCCACCTGCGCCGCCCCCACCGCCAGCAAGCCCAGATAGCCCCACAAATATTGCCGGTCGTTGTCGCCGATGGTGCATATCTTGTCCCCGCGCTGCACGCCCAGGCTCAGTAACCCCAGCGCAAACAGCCTGACATTCTCGTACGACTCCTGCCAGGTAAACTCGCGCCAGATCCCCAGCTCTTTCTGGCGCAGCGCGATTTTGCCGGCGCCATACTTGGCAACCTGTTTCAAAAAATATTGGGGTAAGGTCTGTGGCTCATTCATAGCGATTGGCGATTGACGATTGACGATTGGCGATTGACAATTGGCGATTGGCGATTGGCGCAATCGTCAATCATCAATCCACAATCGTAAATTCCTAGGCCTGTCCCAGGTAAGCGTGGATCACTTTCTCGTCGTTCTTTACCTCATCCGGCGTGCCGTCGGCAATCTTGACGCCGAAGTCCAGCACCACCACGCGGTCGGAAATATCCATCACCAGCCCCATATCGTGCTCAATGAGCACGATGGTGACGCCGCGCCGCTCGTAAATGTCCAGAATAAAGCGGGCCATGTCCTCTTTTTCTTCTACGTTCATGCCCGCCATCGGCTCGTCAAGCAGCAGCAGCTCCGGTTCCATGGCCAGGGCGCGCCCCAGCTCAACGCGTTTGCGCAGCCCGTACGGCAGCGAGCCAACGATGGCTTTGCGAATGTGCGCGATTTCCAGAAAGTCAATAATTTCTTCAACGGCGTGGCGGTGCGCGACTTCTTCGCGCTGGGCCGCGCCCCAGTAGAGCATGCTCTGCAGGCTGTTTTGGCGCATGTGGATATGGCGCGCCGCCATCAAGTTGTCAAGCGTGCTCAGCCCGGTGTAGAGCGCAATATTTTGAAAGGTGCGGGCAATGCCCAGCGTGGCGACTTTATCGGTGGGGGTTTGGGTGAGATCGGTTACACCCTTGTAGAGGATACGACCCTTCTGTGGGCGATAGAACCCGCTGATGCAGTTGAGCATCGAGGTCTTGCCGGCGCCGTTGGGGCCGATGATGGCGCGGATCTCGCCCTGCCGCACGTTAAAGCTAACGTCGGAGAGGGCTGCGTTACCGCCAAAACTTAGCGAAATATTTTCGATTTGCAGCAGGTTGTTTTTTAAACCCATGTCACCCCATAAGAGTCTGGAGGGGTAAAGACCAATCGGCTAGACTTTTGATCCACATGATTGGTACTATAATAATACAAAAGTAACACAACCCGCCCAGTCAGGCAAGAAATTGCTAAAAATAGAAAAGAGCACGGTTCGCGCGCCGAATCGTGCTCTGACAAGGGGTAGTCGTGCTGGATTAAGGAATGATCCCCAAGGCGCGCCCGCCCTCAACGATTACGTCGGCGCAGTAGTCGACGTCTGCTTCGGTATGCGCCGCAGAGATACAGCAGCGCAGGCGCGCCAGCCCTTCCGGCACCACGGGCGCCACCACCGCCTGCACAAAGATGCCCTGATCGCGGCAGTAGCGGGCCAGCCGGGCGGCCGATTCGGTTGGGCCGCACACCACGGGCACAATGGCGGTTTCGGTTTGCAGCAGGTCAAACCCCGCGTAGCGCAGCTTGTCGGCAAAGCGGTGGAAGTTGGTCTGGATCTTCTGCACGCGCCACGGTTCGGCCTCGATTACGTCAAAAGCGGTCATGGCGGCTGCGGCCGAAGCGGGCGGAATCGCGGCCGAGAAGATAAAAGCGCGCGCCTCGTGCTTGAGAAAGGTGATGAGCTGCGCATTACCGGCCACGTAGCCGCCCGCGCTGGGAATGGTCTTGCTGAGCGTGCCCATCTTGATGTCGACACTGTCCGGCGGCAGATCGAAATGCTCCTCAATGCCGTGGCCGGTGGCGCCGATGACGCCCACGGAGTGCGCCTCGTCAATCATCAGGTAGGCGTCGTAGCGGCGGCAGAGACGCGCCATTTCCGGCAGGTTGATGATGTCGCCATCCATGCTGAAGACCGCGTCGGCCACGACCAGTTTACGGCCGTGCGGCCCAGCCTCGTGCAAACGACGTTCCAAATGGTCCATGTCGTTGTGACGGAAGCGCACGAACTTGGCCATGGCCAGCAGACAGCCATCGACGATGCTGGCGTGGTTAAGCTTGTCGCAGATCACCGTGTCCCCTTTGCGCAAGAGGGAAGAAATGGTGGCCAGATTGGTTACGTAGCCGCTGGACATGGTAATGGCGGCGTCGGTCTGCTTGAACTCGGCAATACGCACTTCCAGCTCATCGTGAAGCTGCAAGGTGCCGGCCAGCAGGCGCACGCCATAGGTGCCGGTGCCGTAATGGTCGATGGCGGCCTTGGCGGCGGCGTCAATCTGGGGGTGACCAATCAGCCCCAGGTAGGAATAGCCGCCCAACATAATCATCTCGCCATGATCACGCACCATGACACGGCCGTTTGGCAGTAATTCCTCGGTTGCCTCTAAATAAAAGTACAGCCCTTGTTCCTTGTAATGCTCAATATCCCAAAGCATCTCGGGCGTTAGCGCCATTTTTGCGGCGCGCGCTTCTTGAATCATGCCTGCTTCTCTCCTTCCATAGAACGGGTTTGGTAAAATACAGCACAAATGCATGCTGCACAGGTTATCTGCTGAAGACGCGGGTCCTTTGTGGGTTATTTTATGGAAGCCTTGCCGGGAAAAGCTCGGCTTCTTGAATTTAACTTCTGCGATTTTAGCTATATTATTCCAGTTTCCCAAATGCAATAGCTGTGAAGCGCTATCAGAAGCTATCGATTTGGGCAATACGCGCCCTGTGGGTTGTCAAACGCGGTGCTGATCAGGTAGAGTAACCCCATGATTAACCAGCGGCCTACACCGGGGCGGTGCGCGTGGCCGGCCTGATACTCCGCAGGGCGCGCCGGCGCCGGCGCCGCCGGACGGGCGTAACGGGCACGGCCGTTACCCTGATAACCCTTAGCGCGCTGCTGCTCCTGCTCACGGGGCTGGTCGCCGGCGCCGCGGCTATGGGCCTGCCGCTCCTGACCGCCTGGCCCGACGCGCGCCAACCGGCGGCGCCCATAACAGACGCCGCCCCCATCGAGATTTACGCCTGGAGCGCGCCCGACGCCGCCGGCCGGCGCACGCCCGTTCTGCTGGAAACGCTGACGCCTACCCAAGCCTGGACGCCGCCCGACGCCATCCCCGCGCCCGTGCGCGCCGCCACGCGCGCCGCGCTGGAACTTTACGGCCCGGCGTCCGCAGAAGCCGGGCTGCTCCCGCGCCTGGCGGCCCGCCGCGCGACCTCGCCTGCCCACCTGGCGCTCGCCCGCCAGTTTGCCGCCGCCGCCGGCCTGCCGGACCGGTTCGCGCCCCTGCTGGCGCTGCAGGCCGTCCACCGCACCAGCGAGACGGAGTTGCTCACCTGGTACCTCAACAGCGCCGATCACGGCCAGCTTGCCGTGGGCATTGGCGCGGCAGCGCAGACCTACTTCGCCAAGCCCGTCGGCGAATTGACGCCGGCCGAGGCGGCGCTGCTGGCCGCGCTGCCCTTTGACCCGACGGCCGATCCATTCACGCAGCCCGACCTGGCGCGGCAGCGCCAAACCGCGCTGCTGGCGCGCCTGGCGGCGCAGGAGGGGCTGCCCCCAACGGCCGTATCCTCCCCACCCCTGCCGCTTGCCCCATCCCCTTTCACGGCGTTCGTGCGCCAGGAGCTGACGGCCCGCCTGGACGCCGCCCAACTGCGGCGCGGTGGGCTGCGCGTCACGACCACGCTGCACCTGGACGCCCAGCAGCAGGCGGACTGCGTCGCTCAGGCGCACGCCGCGCGGCTGGCCGGCGCGCCGCTCCCGGACGCCGGCTGCGAGGCGCTGGCCTATTTGCCGCCGCTGCCGCCCGGCGTCCGCGCCGCGTCCGCGCCGGAAACGGCCGTCGTGCTGCTCGATCCCCACACGGGCGCGCTGCGGGCGCTGGCCGGCGCCGCATCCGCCGCGCCCCATCCGCCCGGCACGGCCGTTTTGCCCTTTGTCTACCTGACGGCGCTCAGCCGCGGCTACAGCGCCGCAACGCTGACGCTGGATGTGGAGACGACCTTCACCACGGCGGAAGGGCAACTCTACACGCCGCGCAATTGGGATGGGCAGTTTCGCGGCCCCCTGCGGCTGCGCAGCGCCCTGGCCAGCGGCGCCCTGACGCCCGGCGTGCAGGCGCTGAGCTGGGTGGGCGTGCGCAGCCTGCTGGACACGACGCGCAGCCTGGGCCTGCGGCTGCCGGAAGAGGCCAATTTGACGCTGCTGGAACGCGGCGGCGGCGTAACGCTGCCCGATCTGGCGCGCGCTTACGGCGTGCTGGCGAACGGCGGCGCGGCGGTAGCGCCGTTTACGCTTGCGCAGGTTGTGACCGCGAATGGGGAAACGCTGTACACGGCCGAACCCGCCGCGCCGCGTGAACTTGTCAGCCCCCAACTGGCCTACCTGCTCAACGCCATGCTGGCCGACAACGGCGCGCGCTGCGCCGCGCTGGGCTGCCCCAACGGGCTGGAACTGCCGGCCAACCGCCCGGCCGCGGCCTTCGCGGGGCAAACGGCCGACGGCCGGCACGCCTGGACGGTGGGCTACACGCCGCAGTTGGCCGCGGGCGTCTGGGTGGGCAGCGCGGAGGAAGGCGCGCTGGACGGCGCGCGCGGTGCGGCGCCAATCTGGCGCGCGCTGCTGGCCTGGGCGCTGCGCGACGCGCCCGTGGAGGGTTGGGAGCGGCCGCCGGGGCTGGTTGAAACGGCCGTGTGCAACCTCTCCGGCCTGCTGCCCACGCCCACCTGTCCCACGGTCAGCGAATGGTTCATTCCCGGTACCGCACCGACCACGCCGGACACCCTCTACCAGGAATTTGCAATCAACCGCCTGACCGGGCGGCTGGCAACCATTTACACGCCGCCTGAACTAATCGAGCGCAAAATCTATAAAGTATATCCCCCCACGGCGGCGGCGTGGGCGCGCGCCGGCGGAATGGAGCAGCCCCCCACAGAGTACGATACGCTCTTGACGTTGCCCCTCGCCAGCAAAACTCCCGGCGCGGGCAGCGTCACGGCCGCCATCACCCACCCGGCGCCCTTTGACGCGCTGCAGGGGGAGATCACGGTGCGCGGCGCGGCGCAGGGCAGCGGCTTTGCCTATTACCGCCTGGCCTATTTTGCCGGCCTCTGGCCCGCGGAGCTGCGCGTCATCGTCGCTAGCGAGCGCGCGCCGCGCGCGGACGACGCGCTGGGCGTCTGGGACGTAAGCGAGCTGCCGGCGGGGCTGTACACGCTGCTGCTGACGGTGGTGGACGAAAACGGCCGTTTTGCCGAAGTCAGCGTGCCCGTGACCGTGCTGCCGCCGCGGCCCTAGCCGCTCGCGTTCCTGCGTTCACGCTTCCTTCACGTCTAATTTACGGCCCCCATACGGACGGCTTCCCGACGCTGGCGTATGCTACAAACACATTCCCCCCTGCGCAGACAGCGCAGAAAACGTGGATGGAAGCGGCGAAAAAGGTACCTCTGGGCACATGTGTGAACAAATCCGGCAGAATCTAAGCGAAGGCTGGCTGCTGCTCGATACGGATGGCGTCATTAGCGCGTCAGATCCCGTATTGGAGGCTATGTTGGGCTACCCCGGCGCCGCGCTGTGCGGACAGCCTTACCGGATGCTGGCAACGGCCGTACAGCCCTTGCCGCTGCCTGACGGCCAGCGCCGCCATTACCAGACGCACCTGCGCCATCGGGACGGCCATGCCGTGCCGGTTTCCATAACCGTCACGCCGCTGGCCGCCAATTCAAGTGACAAGACATTGGTTTCGATTATGAGCACAATCGAGCTGCAACGCCTGAACGAGGCTTTATCCCACACCCAGCGGCTGGCCGGCATCGGCACGCTGACCGCCAGCGTGGCGCATGAGCTGACCAACCCGCTAAGCATCATCACCATGACGTGCAGCAACCTGCTGTATGAGGCGCGGGACAACAGCCTGAGCCAGGAACAATTGCTGCGCTACGTGGAGTTGATCGAGCAGAGCGCTTTCCGCGGCGCGCGCATCATTGAGGTGCTGCGCAACTACGTCTACAACGCCGAGCCGCAGATCGCCGTGACCGACGTGAACATGATTGTGCGCGATTCGCTGACGCTGCTGGAGCAGCAGTTTTTGAAACAGGCCAACGTCAAGATTGCGGTGGAGGTACCGTCACAGCTAAAGACGGTGGTATGCGACCATAACCGCATTACGCAGGTGCTGGTGAATTTGTTGACAAACGCGCGGGACGCGATGCAGCCGGGTGGGGGAACGATTGAAGTCAAGTTTTGGCCGCTGCCGGCGGGATCGCCGGCTATCGGCCGTGCCGCAGGCGGCAATGGCCAGGCCAGCGCCGACCAGTTTGCTTTTTCAGTCAACGATCATGGTCACGGCATTGCGCCGGAGACGATGACGCGGCTGTTCACGCCCTTTTTCACCACCAAGCCCAGCGGCCAGGGGACCGGGCTGGGCCTTTACATTGCGCAGGGGATTGTGCGCCAGCACAACGGCCGTATCTGGGCCGAAAACAACCCCAACGGCGGCGCTACCTTCACCGTCGTCCTCCCTCAAAGACAGTAGAAAGTGATGAGTGATGAGTAACGAGTTTGCTCATCACTCATCACGCGTTACTCGCCGCTAACTTCAGGAAGTAGGCGTGGAAGCGCGGGTCGTGGGTTAGTTCGGGGTGGAAGGAGGTGACCAGCCAGTGGCCTTGCTGCGCGGCGACGGCCGTGCCGTCGGCCAGGCGCGCCAGAACGGCCGTATCCCCCTTGACTTCCGCCAGGCGCGGGGCGCGAATGAAGACGGCCGGGAAGGGCTGCGCGTAGCCGTTGTTCAGCGCCGGCACGTCGAGATCGACCTCGAAGCTGTCCACCTGGCGGCCGAAGGCGTTGCGATCGACGGCAATGTCCATCAGTCCCAGCAGGGGCTGGTCGGTGTGGGCGGAACGGCCGTTGCGAATCTCGCGCGCCAGGAAAATCATCCCCGCGCACGTGCCCCACACCGCCTTCCGCGCCGCAAAGTCGCGCAGCGGCTCCATCAGGCCAAAGGTCGCGGCCAGCTTGCCGATCGTCGTGCTCTCGCCGCCGGGGATGATCAGCCCATCCAGCCCCGCCAACTCCTGCGGCAGCCGCACTTCGACCGCTTCCGCACCCAGCCCCCGCAAAATCTTGATATGCTCGCTAAACGCGCCCTGCAGCGCTAAAACCCCCATACGCATAAGCCACACACACCCCTACCAGCCGCGCACGGCCAGCTGCTCGCCGGCCTCCAGGCTGCTGACGTTAATGCCCACCATCGGCTCGCCCAGATTTTCGCTGACCTGGGCCAGAATTTCCGGGTTGTTGAAGTGCGTCGTGGCCTCCACGATCGCCTTCGCGCGCCGCGCCGGGTCGCCGCTCTTGAAGATGCCGCTGCCCACGAAGACGCCGTCCACGCCGATTTGCATCATCAGCGCCGCGTCGGCCGGGGTGGCGATGCCGCCGGCGGCAAAGTTGACCACCGGTAAACGGCCGAGTTCCTTCGTCTCCTGCACCAGCGCGAACGGCGCGCCGATGGTCTTCGCGTAAGCCATCAGTTCCTCGTCCGGCATAAGCTGCAGGCGCCGGATTTCGCCCAGCACCGTGCGCGCGTGGCGCACCGCCTCGACCACGTCGCCCGTGCCGGCCTCGCCCTTCGTGCGAATCATGGCCGCGCCTTCGCCGATGCGCCGCAGCGCCTCGCCCAGGTTGCGGCAGCCGCACACAAAGGGGATTTTGAAGGCGTGCTTCCAGATGTGGTGCTCCTCGTCGGCCGGCGTCAGCACCTCGCTTTCGTCGACGTAGTCGACGCCGATGGCTTCCAGAATTTGGGCCTCCACAAAGTGACCAATGCGCGCCTTGGCCATCACGGGAATGCTGACCGCCTGCATGATTTCACGGATCAGGCCGGGATCGGACATGCGCGCCACGCCGCCCTGCACGCGGATGTCGGCCGGCACGCGCTCCAGGGCCATCACGGCCACGGCGCCGGCCTCTTCGGCAATTACGGCCTGCTCCGGCGTCACCACGTCCATGATCACGCCGCCCTTGAGCATCTGCGCCAGCCCGGCCTTCACGCGGAAGCTGCCGACCTCGCCCTGCCCATTTTTACCGTTCACGTTACCGTTTGTACTCATCACACAGATACCTCCATCGTCGCAAGTAAGCGCCAGGCGCCGGCCAAAAGGGGACGGCTATCCGTAACCACCTGGCCGGCGCCCGGCGCTTTTAGTTAGATTGTAGTGCGAATTGGGCGCAAAACAAGCAGATTGGTCTTATTATTTTTGCCAAAACAATAACAAGCACCGGGCCAATCAGGTTAGTCGATCAGGTTCGTACCATCAGGCTGTTGTTACGCTGTCAACCGGCGTCGAGCCTTACCAGCAATTTCAATTATGGAAACAGTGTCGTAGGGGCGGGAGCGGCGGCCACGATCTTGTCTATTTACCACGATCTCGCTTCCGCCGCTCTCGCCCTGGTGGGCGACCACGATCTCATCTATTTACCACGATCTCGCTTCCGCCGCTCTCGCCCTGGTGGGCGGCCACGATCT
>Ga0209498_1000950_pt1 | contig 17849 bp, 15 predicted proteins | sample WalLakDeSediment_FD_184131 | JGI IMG/M metagenome (GOLD analysis project Ga0209498, IMG submission 184131) | Lake sediment microbial communities from Walker lake, Nevada to study Microbial Dark Matter (Phase II) - Walker Lake 11/02/13 Deep... | ecosystem: Environmental > Aquatic > Freshwater >... | reverse complement strand
GGGCGACGCCCCGGCCGACTGGGTGCGCGCGCCGGGGCTGGCGCTGTTCGCTGGCGAGGCGGCGCTGGTGGACGAGGCGATCGCCGTGTGGCGGGCGGTGCGCGCCGCCTAGAACGGCACGCCCGCGACCAGCACGACGTTGGCGTAGGGCGTGAACTCACCCGTGCGCACGATCGCGGTGGCGCCGGCGGTCATCCGCAGGAGTTCGGCGTGCGGGACCTCCCGCAGGGGGAGGTCGCCGGGCCAGGCGGCGGTGAACGTCGCCCGCAGCGCGGGCGACACGGCCGCCATCTCCGTGTCGATCACGCCTTCCTGGACGTGCAGTTCGGAGAGCACCGTCTCGAGCGCCTGCAGGAACCCCGGCACGCCGGGGCGCAGCGCCAGGTCGATCACGGGCACGCCCTTGGGGGCGGGCAGGCCGGCGTCGCCGATGACCAGCAGGTCGTGGTGCCCCATCGCGGCGACGACGCGGGCGAGTGGATCCCGCGCTTCTTCATGGGTCCTCCTCGCCTCCGCGGGGCGGACAGGACGCACCCGCCCGCCCCGCTGAGGCCGCGGACGCGTTCCTACTCGACGACCAGCTCGAGGCCCACCGCGACGTTGACCGTCTCGGCGGGGGCGCCGCTCTTCAGGATCTCGGCGGCGGCCTCGACGGCCTGGGCACCGAGCATGGCGGGCAGCTGCGCCACGGTGGCCGCCATGCGGCCGGCCTTCACGGCGGCGACGGCGTCGTCGGTGGCGTCGAAGCCGACCACCACGATGTCCCGGCCCGAGGCCTCGATGGCCTGCAGGGCGCCGAGCGCCATCTCGTCGTTGTGGGCGAAGACGGCCGCGATCTGGGGCTGCGCGGTGAGGATGTTCTCCATCACCGACAGGCCCTCGGCGCGGTTGAAGTTGGCGGTCTGGCGGGCGACGATCGTGACGCCCGGGCAGTTCTCGCGCATGTAGGTGTTGAAGCCGAGGCCGCGCTCGCGGGCGGCCGAGGTGCCGGCGATGCCCTCGAGCTCGACCACCGGGCCGCTGCCGCCGATCTGCTCGCAGATGAACTGGCCGGCGCTGGCGCCGCCCGCGACGTTGTCGGAGGCGATGAAGTAGGCGATGAAGCCGCCGTCGACGCCACGGTCGACCGCGATCACCGGGATGCCGGCGGCGTTCGCGGCCATGACGGCCGGCACCACGGCGGCGGAGTCGGTGGGGTTGACGATGAGGACCTTCACGCCGCGCTGGATCAGGTCCTCGATGTCGTTGATCTGGGTGCTGACGCTGTCCTGGGCGTCGGTGACCAGCAGCTCGAGGCCGAGCCGGGCGGCCGCCTGCTGGGCGCCGTCGCGCAGCGTGACGAAGAACGGGTTGTTCAGCGTGGAGACCGAGAGGCCGATCGTCTGGGCGAGCGCCGACGAGGCGAGCAGCAGCGCCGAGGCGACGGCGAGGATGCGGAAGGTGGTGCGCATGGGTCCTCCTTGGGGTCGAGCGGGGTTCAGGTCCGACGGGTGGCGACGAGCCGTTCGATCAAGAGCGCGCCCAGGATCACACCCCCCTTCACGATCTGCTGGTAGAAGGACGGGACGTTCAGCAGGTTCATCCCGTTGTTGATCACGCCGATGATCAGCGCGCCGACCAGGGTCCCGAACACGCCGCCGCGCCCGCCGAACAGCGAGGTGCCGCCGACGACGACGGCCGCGATGGCGTCCAGCTCGAACATCACGCCGGCCGATGGCTGGGCCGAGTTGAGCCGGCCGGTGAGCACCATGGCGGCGAGCGCCGCCGCCAGGCCCGAGTAGGCGAAGGTGAAGGCCTGCACCCGGCGGACGGGGATGCCGGAGAGGCGGGCGGCCTCCTCGTTGCCGCCGATGGCGTAGATCGCGCGGCCCAGCGCCGTGAAGCGCAGGATGACGTGGGTGACGAGCAGGAACGCGAGCATGATCCAGATCGGCACCGGCAGGCCGAGGAAGGTGCCGTAGCCCAGCGTCATGAACAGCGACGGAAGGCCGGTGATCGGCCGACCGTCGGTGTAGGCCAGTGCGGCGCCGCGGAAGATCGTCAGGCCTGCCAGCGTGACGATGAACGGCGCGATGCCCGCGTAGGCGACGAACAGGCCGTTGAAGGTCCCCAGCGCGGTGCCGAGCGCCATGGCCGCGAGCACCGCCAGTCCCGCCGGCAGGCCGCCCACGGCCAGTCCCGCGCCGACCACGCCCGTCAGCGCCAACAGCGAGCCCACCGACAGGTCGATGCCGCGGCCGATGATCACCACCGTCATGCCGCAGGCGATGATCGCGTTGATCGAGATCTGCCGCAGGACGTTGACGACGTTCGAGGGGGTGAGGAAGCGGTCGGACAGCAGCGACAGCGCGACGATGAGGGCCAGGAGCGCCATCACCAGGCCGAAGCGGGCGAAGACCTCACGCCAGTTGACGCGCGCCGGTGACATGGGCGACGACCTCCTCGTAGGCGAAGGGGGGATGGAGTTCGGCGATGACGCGGCCGCCGCGGAACACCAGGATGCGGTCCGAGAGGCCGGTCAGCTCCTCGGTGTCGCTGGACGACAGCAGCAGGCCCAGCCCACGCGCGGAGAGACCGTCGATGACGTCGTAGAGCTCGGCCCTGGCACCCACGTCGACGCCGCGGGTGGGCTCGTCGAGCAGCAGCACCTTCGGCTCGGTGGCGAGCGCCTTGGCCACGACCACCTTCTGCTGGTTGCCGCCGGACAGCTCGCGCACCGGCTTGTGGGGCTCGGGCGGCCGCAGCGACAGGAGCCGGATCCATTGCCGCGTCTGCTCGCGCTCCCGGCCCGCCTGCATGAACCCGAAACGCTGGAGCTGCGGCAGCGTCGCCAACGAGACGTTCTCCTGCACCGTCAGCTCCAGGACCAGGCCCTGGGTCTTGCGGTCGCTGGGGACGAGCACGATCCCCTGGCGGATGGCGTCGCGCGGCGAGCGGACGGGCCGGCCGGCCCAGCTGGCGGTGCCCTCCAGCCCGAACAGCGTCGGCAGGATGCGCTCGCGTCCCGAGCCGATCACCCCGGCCAGGCCGACGACCTCGCCGGCTTCCAGGGCGATCGTCACGGGGGCGAGGCCCGGGCCGGCGGCCGCGAAGCGGCCGAGCGCCGTGCCCGTGGTCCTGGGGGCGCGCTGGTAGCGCCGCACAGACTTGCCCACCATCAGCTGCACGATCTCGTCGGCGGTGGTGTCGGCCACCTGGCGCGTGCCGACGTGGCGGCCGTCGCGCAGCACGGTGACGCGGTCGGCGACCCTGAACACCTCCTCGAGGCGGTGGCTGATGTAGACCATCGCGACGCCGCTGGCCTTGACCTTGGCGATGATGTCGAACAGGCGCCCGCTCTCGCTGGCCGATAGCGCCGCCGTAGGTTCGTCGAGCACCAGGATGCGTCCCTCGCGCGCGAGGGCGCGGGCGATCTCGACGAGCTGCTTCTCGCCGATGCCCAGCCGGCCCACCTCGCCGGCGGGGTCGAGGTCGAGTTCGACCTGCGCCAGCAGGTCGCGCGCCCGCTGGTACAGCGCGCCGTAGCCGACGAGCGGCGGCAGCTTGCCCAGGAACAGGTTCTCGGCGACCGACAGGGTCGGCACCAGCGCGAGCTCCTGGTACACCATCACGACGCCGTGCGCCTGCGCCTCGGTGACGCTCGCGAAGCGCACCGGTCGGTCGGCCAGGGTCATGCCGCCGGCGTCGGGCGGCTGGACGCCCGCCAGGATCTTCATCAGGGTCGACTTACCGGCGCCGTTCTCGCCGACCAGGGCGTGCACCTCGCCCGCCTCCAGGTCGAAGTCGACGCCCTCCAGGGCGGCGACCTGCCCGAAGCGTTTGTCCACCCCGCTCATCCGCAGCAGCGTCATCCGGTCCGCGCCTCCAGGAAGCCGGCGATGGCGGCCGCGGTCGGCAGCGACGGCTGGGCGCCCGGCCGCGTGGCGGCGAGGGCGCCCGCCGCGTTGGCGAAGCGGACGGCGTCGGAGAGGGCCTCGCCGTTCGCCAGCCGGACGGCCAACGCCCCCGCGAAGGCGTCGCCCGCGGCGGTGGTGTCGACGGCGTCGACGGCGAAGCCGGGGACCAGACCGGCGGCGCTCGCCCCGCCGGGCCGCGCCTCGGCCCACGCCGCGCCGGCGGCGCCGAGGGTGAGCACGACGGCCGGGACAAGCGTCGTCAGGGCCGCTGCGGCGTCCTCGGGCGCGCCGGCGACCTCGTCCACCGGCCGGCCCGCTAGGCCGGCGGCCTCGGTCTCGTTGACCACCAGGAGGTCGACATCGGCCAGCTGCGCCGCCGCGAGCGGCTGCGCCGGTGAGGGGTTGAGGACCACCCGCGCGCCCGCGCGACGGCCGAGGCGCGCCGCCTGCAGGACGGTCGGGAGCGGCACCTCGAGCTGCAGCAGCACGATCCGCGCGCCGGCGAAGCGGCCGGCGTCGAGGTCCTCGGGCGCGAGCCGCGCGTTGGCACCGGGCGCCACGATGATCGTGTTCTGCGCGCGCGGGTCGACGCTGATGAAGGCGACCCCGGTCGGGACGTCGGGCAGCGCGACGACGCCGTCGGTGCCCACCCCGTCGCCGCGGAGGCCGCGCGTGAGCGCCTCGCCGAAGCCGTCGGCGCCGACGCGGCCGATCATCGCCACCTCGCCGCCGGCGCGCGCCGCGGCGACGGCCTGGTTGGCGCCCTTGCCGCCGGGGTGGCGGGCGTAGTCGCCCCCCAACAGCGTCTCGCCGGCCACGGGGAAGCGCGCCACCGGGACGACCAGGTCCATGTTGAGGCTGCCGACGACGACGATCATGCATCCCCTCCCGAGACCGGGGTCGCCGTGGCCGTCGCGCCGTCGAGCGCGGCCGCCGAGGCCCGAGCGAGGACGGCGACGGTGCGGCGCACCACCAGCGCCACCGGATGCGTCTCGAAGCGCCGCGGCGTGGCCGGCTCGGCGATGCGTGCGTGCAGCATCTCGACGGCCGCCGCGCCGAGCGCGGCCAGCGGCTGGCGCACGGTGGTGAGGGCCGGCTCCACGAATTCGGCCCACGGCACGTCGTCGAAGCCGATCACCGACACGTCGTCGGGCACGCGGGCGCCGGCGTCGCGCAGGGCGCGCAGGACCCCGACCGCGACGGCGTCGTTGGCGCAGGCGATCAGCGTGCAGCCGGGATCGCGCAGCCGCGCGACGACGTCGGCGGGCAGGTCGCTGGTGAAGGGCACCTCGTGCTCCCACGCGACCTCGAGGCCGCCGGCGGCCGCCTCGAGGAAGCCGCTTCGGCGCAGCGCCGCGCTGGCCAGCGCGCGGGGTCCCGTCAGCAGGCCGACGCGGCGGTGGCCGCGTTCCAGGGCGTGGCGCGCGACCAGGGCGCCGCCTTGGAAGTGGTCGGCGACGACGGCGTCGCAGCAGGCCAGTGGCCGGTCGACGGTCACGACGGGGAAGGGCCAGTCGAGGCGCGGTTGGTCGTGGACGGGCACCCAGATGACGCCGGCGACCCGGTACGAGGCCATGAGCGAGAGCGAGGCGTCCTCGAGCGCGCCGTCGTTGCCGGCGTCCATGACGAGGAGGGCGTAGCCGTGGGCGCGGGCGGTCGTCTCGATGGCCTGGGCCAGCGCCGGGAAGTAGGGGTTGGTGAGGTCGGGCACCAGCAGGCCGACCGCGCGGCTGTGGCCGGTGCGCAGCGACTGGGCGTGCGGGTTGGGGACGTAGCCGAGCGCGTCCGCTGCCGCGCGGACGCGCGCCGTCACCTCGGGCCGGGCGGCCTTGGTGCCCCGCAGCACGTTCGACACGGTCGCGGTCGACACGCCGGCGCGTTCTGCCACGTCCTTGAGCCTCGCCATGGGCCCGCTCCCTGCCGCACTGGGCGGCCACCAGAGGTTAAACGATTAACCTACGTTGATGCAGATGATAGCCGGTGGGCGCGCGGGTGTCAACGGCGGCCGTTGTCAGTTTCCCGTGAGCCCGTCTCCGTATCCTCAATGCGTGGATCCATGAGGTCTCCTCCCAAGGCCTCCCACCCTCTTCCGAACCGGACCCCGCGCCTCCCACGCGGGGTCCAACCCTTGTGGGGCGGCGGTCGCGGTCGCGGTCGGGCCGGCCGCCGGGCACGGCGCCGGTGCGGGTGCCGACCGCGGGCCCGACGCGCGGCAGCGCCTCGCGGCGGCGGCGGGCCGGTATGGTGCCCGTCGGGGCGACGACGACTTCGCGAACGAGGCGGTTCGCGTGACCTGAGAGGTGCTATGCCTGGCCATTCCATGGACCTGCTGCTGCTCCACCCGCCGAGCGTCTACGACTTCCGCGAGAAGACGATCCTGTACGGCCCCGTGAGCGACATGGTGCCGTCGTCGGTGATGTTCGAGCTGTACCCGATCGGCTTCCTGACGATCGCCGGGTACCTGGAGCAGCAGGGGATGCGGGTCCGCATCGCCAACCTGGCGCTGCGGATGCTGACCGACAAGCGCTTCGACGTGCGGCGCTTCCTGGCGAAGCAGCGGCCCAGGTTGATCGGCATCGACCTGCACTGGATGCCGCACTGCCACGGCGCGATCGAGTTCGCGCGCCTCGCCAAGGAGGTCCATCCGGACGTCCCGGTCGTCTTCGGCGGGCTCTCGTCGACCTACTTCCACCGGCAGCTGCTGGCGTACCCCGAGGTCGACTTCGTGCTGCGCGGCGACAGCACCGAGCCGCCGCTGCACCAGCTGCTGCTGGCGCTGCGCGCCGGCGCGCCGTCGAGCGGCGCGGCGCTCGGCGACGTCCCCAACCTCACCTGGCGCGACGCCGAGGGGCAGGTGCGCGTCAACCCACTCTCCTACGTGCCGCAGACGCTCGACTACGTCGACGTGCGCCCCGAGCTGCTGATCGAGATGGCGATCCGCTACCGCGACCTAGGGAGCGTGCTGCCGTACGCCGGCTGGCTGCGCAACCCGACGACGATGGTGCTGCCGCTCAAGGGCTGCGCCTACGAGTGCATCACCTGCGGCAGCTCGGCCACCACCTGCAGCCACCTGACGCGGCGCACGAAGCCGGTGTACCGCAGCCCGGCGAACCTGGCCGACAACCTTGCCGCCATCGGCCGGCTGTCGCGCGGCACCATCGTCATCCCCGGCGACCTGCTGCAGGGCGGCCTGCGCTACGCCACCGCGGTGATCGACGAGATCGCCGCCCGAGGTGTCACGAACGACGTCATGTTCGAGTTCTTCGACGTGCCGCCGATCGACTTCCTGCGCCACATCGACGCCAGGCTGCACAAGTGGAGCTTCGAGGTGAGCCCCGAGAGCCACGACCGCACCGTGCGCCACGCCATGGAGGGCCAGGCCGGGTACGAGAACGAGGCGATGGAGGAGCTGCTGCGCGGGGCGCTGAAGCTGCGCTGCACCCGCATCGACGTGTTCTACATGATCGGCCTGCAGTACCAGACCTACGAGTCGGTCATGGAGACGGTCGACTACTGCGAGACGCTCTTCCGCTTCGGCGACAAGCGGCTGCAGTGCTTCATCTCGCCGATGGGACCGTTCCTCGACCCGGGCAGCCAGATCTTCGAGGACCCGGAGGCGTACGGCTACCGCAAGCTGGCGCACACGCTCGAGGAGCACCGCCAACTGCTGGTGCAGCCGAGCTGGGAGCACATCCTCAACTACGAGACGGAGTGGATGAGCCGGGCACGCCTGGTCGACGCCACCTACGACGCCGCCGAGCGCCTGAACGCGCTCAAGCGGCGCTACGGCTACATCTCGCCGCAGCAGGCCGGGGCCGTGGCCGACGGCATCGCCGGCGCGCGGCGGCTGCGCGCGCGCCTCAACGAGGCGATGCGCAACGGGCAGGACGACGCCGCCATCGCGCGCCTGCGCGGCGACATCGCGCGCTTCAACCACTCCACCGTCAGCGACAAGCAGGAGCTGTTCTGGCAGCGGCACCTGTTCAGCTTCCGGCTGCCGGGGATCCTGCGGGCGCTGGCGGGCTTCCTGCGGGCGTGAGCGGCGGCGGCGCCGCAGGCGAGATGGGCTCGACGACGGCGACGCCGGGCGCCGGGCTCCACCCGTGGCCGGTGCGCTGAACGCTGGATCGGTTGACAGCCGTCGGTGCCAGCGGGGAGAATGTGCGGGACGCAAAGAGGTTCACTAGACCAGGCCGAGACGTCGTCGCGTCGACGACGAGGCAGTGGGCCAGAGCGGCCCAACGAGAGGAACGGTGGAGCCACATGCTGCGCAGACTCCTCATCTTGCTCGCCCTGTCCGTAGCGGTCACGTCGACCTTCGGCTTGGCCCAGGACGCGCCCGCCCGCAGCGACATCCGCATCGTGGTGGTGGTGCACGGCGCCGCCGCCGACCCCTTCTGGTCGGTCGTGAAGAACGGCGTCGACCAGGCCATGGCCGACCTCGGCGTCACCGTCGAGTACCGCGCGCCCGACACCTTCGACATGGTGCTCATGGCGCAACTCATCGCCGCCGCCGTGGCGTCGGCGCCCGACGCGCTGGTGGTCTCCATCCCCGACGCGGTCGCGCTCAGCAGCGCGATCCAGGGGGCCGTGGCCGCCGGCATCCCGGTGTTCTCGATCAACTCCGGCTCCGACGTCTTCCAGGAGCTCGGCGTGCTGCGGCACGTCGGCCAGACCGAGTACGAGGCCGGCCTCGGCGGCGGCCGCCGGGCCGCCGCGCTGGGCGCCTCGCGCGGCCTGTGCGTGAACCACGAGGTCGGTAACGTGGCGCTCGACCTGCGCTGCGAGGGCTTCGCCGCCGGCCTGGGCGGCCCCGTCGAGGTGCTGGCCGTCAGCACCGACCCGATCGAGGTGCGCGCGGCGGTCATCGCCGCCCTGCGCGACACGGCGATCGACGCCGTGCTGGCCACCGGCCCGGTGGGCGGCATCCCCACGCTGGACGCGCTGCGCGCGGTGGGGCGCGCCGGCCAAGTGGTGTACGGCACCTTCGACCTGGCGCCCGACCTGCTTCAGGGGGCCATCGAGGGCGACGTCACCTTCCTGATCGACCAGCAGCAGTGGCTGCAGGGCTACCTGGGCGTGGTCACGGCCGTGAACTACGTGCAGTACGGCCTGCTGCCCGGCAACGAGATCATCCTGACCGGCCCCGGCTTCGTGACGCCGGACACCGCCGCCCAGGTGATCGCGCTCTCCGCCAGGGGCATCCGCTGACGACCTGACGCGCGCGGGGGTGGGCGGGCGGCGGCGGACCCCGGTCCGCGGCCGCGGCCCGCCCCCGCGTCCGCTGGTCGCGCCTCGCCGCGATGCCCCCGGCGCCACAGGGCCCCCCACCCGCCGACGAGCGCCTGCAGCGCGTCGGGTCCGTGCGCCGCTTCCTGTCGCGGCCCGAGACCGGCGCTGTCGCCGGCGCGCTGATCATCTTCACCTTCTTCTCCATCGTGGCGGGGGACAAGGGCTTCCTCGACCCCCGCGGCGTGCGCACCTGGCTCGAGGTCTCCGCCCAGCTGGGCATCATCGGGCTCGGCGCCACCCTGCTGATGATCGGCGGCCAGTTCGACCTCTCGGTCGGGTCGATGATCGCGGCCGCCGGCATGCTCTTCCTGCTGCCGGTGGTGCACTTCGGCTGGCCCATCTGGCTGGCGCTGCTGGTGGTGTTCGCCTTCGCCGGCCTGGTCGGTCTGATCAACGGCACCATCGTCAACCGCACGGGCCTGCCCTCGTTCATCGTCACGCTGGCCTTCCTCTACGTTCTGCGCGGGCTCACCCTGGGGGTGACGCGGGCCGTCACCGGCACCACCCAGGTGTCGGTGCGGTCGTTCATCGGCACGGTCGAGGGGGTCGTCACCGGCGCGGACGCCAAGGCCGTGCTGCAGGAGACGCTCGTCGGCCGCCTGTTCAGCTTCCAGTGGCTCGGCCTGCCGGCCTCGGTGTGGTGGTGGGCCGCGCTGACCGTCCTGGCCGCCTACCTGCTGCTGCGCACCTCGTTCGGCAATTGGATCTTCGCGGTCGGCGGCAACCCCGAGGCGGCCCGCAACAGCGGCGTGCCGGTCGAGTTCGTGCGCATCGTCCTGTTCATGGGCACCGCGAGTTGCGCCACCATCCTGGCGCTGCTGCAGGTGTTCGACCTCGGCTCCGCCGACGTCACCCGCGGGCTGCTCAAGGAGTTCGAGGCCATCATCGTGGCGGTGATCGGCGGCACCCTCCTCACCGGCGGTTACGGCACCGTCGTCGGCGCCGTGTTCGGCGCGCTGATCTTCGGCATGACCTCGCAGGGCATCTTCATCGCGCGCTGGAACACCGACTGGTTCCGGGTGTTCCTCGGCGTGCTGCTGCTGGTGGCCGTGGTGTTCAACAACTACATCCGCAAGCGCGCGACGGAGGCCAGCTGATGGCGGCCGACCGCACGCCGGTGGTGGAGCTGCGCGACATCGTCAAGACCTTCGGCCGGGTGGTCGCGCTCAACGGCGTGTCGATGTCGGTGCGCGCGGGCGAGGTCATGTGCCTGCTGGGCGACAACGGCGCCGGCAAGTCCACCCTCATCAAGATCCTCTCCGGGGTGTTCCCGCCGACCTCCGGCGAGGTGCGGCTCAACGGCGATCCCGTCACCTTCAGCAGTCCGCGCGACGCCCAGCGGCGCGGGATCGCCACCGTGCACCAGCACCTCGCGATCCAACCGCTCATGAGCGTCGCCCGCAACTTCTTCCTCGGCCGCGAGCCCACGCTGGGGTGGGGCCCGCTGAGGCGCTTCGACGTCGAGACCGCGCGGCGCATCGCGGTGCAGGAGATGGCGCGCATGGGCATCGACGTGCGCGACCCCGACCAGGCGGTCGGCACCATGTCGGGCGGCGAGCGGCAGTGCGTCGCCATCAGCCGCGCCGTGTACTTCGGCGCCGAGGTGCTCATCCTCGACGAGCCCACCGCCGCGCTGGGCGTGCGCCAGGCCGGCACCGTGCTGCGCTACATGGCGCAGGCGCGCGCCCGCGGCCTGGCCGTGATCCTGATCACCCACAACGTCCACCACGCGTACCCGGTGGGCGATTCCTTCACCATCCTGCGGCGCGGGAGGTCCTACGGCACCTTCGCCAAGGCCGAGGTCACCCGCGAGGAGGTGCTCGCCATGATGTCGGGCAGCGAGGAGCTCGACGCGCTGCAGTCGGAGCTCGAGGAGTTCGCCCGCAGCGACCGCGAGCAGGCGTCCGCCCGAGCGGGCGGGGCCCGCGCGGACGGGGCCCGCGCGGACGGGGCGGACAGGCCGACGGCGGGGGGCGGCTGAGGTGGCGGCGCGCACCGTGTCGATCGGTCTGATCGGCAGCGGCTTCATGGGCAAGGGCCACGCGATGGCCTTCAAGCTGGCGCCCAGCGTCTTCCACGACCTCGAGGCCACGCCGCGCCTGCGGCTGCTGGCCGACGTCGACGCCGCCACCGCGGCCCGCGCCGCCCGCGAGCTCGGCTTCGAGGAGGCGACCGGCGACTGGCGCGAGCTGGTCCATCACCCCGAGGTCGACGTCGTCGACATCACCACCCCCAACCACCTGCACGCCGAGATGGCGCTGGCCGCGCTGGCGGCCGGCAAGCACGTCTACTGCGAGAAGCCGCTGGCGCTCGACGCGCGCGAGGCGCAGGCCATGGCCGACGCGGCGGCGGCCGCCGGCGCCATCACGCTGGTCGGCTTCAACTACCTCAAGAACCCGGCCACGCTGGCGGCCCGGCGCCTGATCGACGAGGGCGTGCTGGGCGACCTCTGGCACTTCCGCGGGGTGTTCGACCAGGATGTGCTGGCCGACCCCGGGCAGCCGTTCGGCTGGCGCTTCGAGCGCGCGCTCGCGGGCGCCGGGGCGCTCGGCGACTTGGGCGCCCACGTGCTGGCGATGGCGCGCTTCCTGGTGGGCGAGGTGGAGACGGTGTGCGCGCAGGCGACGACGGTCATCCCCGAGCGGCCGCAGGTCGCGGCCGGCAGCGGGTACCGGGCGGCGTCGCGGACGGACGCCCCGCTCCGTCGGGTGGAGAACGAGGACGCGCTGCAGGCGCTGCTGCGCTTCGCCGGCGGCGCCACCGGGGTGCTCGAGACCAGCCGCGTCGCCACCGGCCGCAAGGTGCACCTCGCCTACGAGATCACCGGCAGCCGCGGCAGCCTGCGCTTCGACCACGAGCGCATGAACGAGCTGCACCTGTACCAGGCCGACGACCCCGCCGACCGTCGCGGCTACCGCAACGTCATCATGGGGCCCGAACACCCGTACTACGGGCGCTTCTGGCCGGTGGCCGGCTGCGGGCTCGGTCTCGGCGACCTGAAGGTCATCGAGGTCTACGAGCTCTTGCAGGCGGTGGCCCGCGGCCGCCCCGCCAGCCCCGACTTCGCCGACGGCGCGGCGGTGCAGCGGCTCATCGACGCGATGCTGGCGTCGGCGCGCGAGGGGCGCTGGGTGGAGGTGGGCGCGGGGTAGGCGCCTGGCCGGCAGCGGTGGCCGGGTCGATCAGGGCGCTCACCCGGTCGCCGTCGACCAGCACGTTGCCGCCCCCGCGCACGGCGATCGCGCGATGGGGCACCATGGGTGCGTGGAGACCCGACATCGTCGGCACACGCCCGGACGGCGGCGGCGCCCATGCACGGCCGCGCGGCCGATCGAGCGGCGCGGCGCCCGGCGGGGGAGCCCGTGAGCGCGGGCTTCGACGTCCGCCTCGCCACGGCGGCCGACGAGCCCGACATCCGCGCCCTGGTCGGCTCGGTGGCCATGCCCGGCGCGGTCGCGCTGCGCTTCGCGCGCGAGCCCGACTACTACCTGGGCACCACGATCATGGGCGACCCCTGCGACGTGATCGTGGGTCGCCGGCGCGCCGACGGCGCCCTCGCGGGGATCGCCTGCCGGGCGCAGCGGCCGGCCTTCGTCAACGGCGAGGAGACGCAACTCGGCTACGTCGGCCAGATCCGCATCGCCGCGCCCTTCCGCGGGCGCGGCCTCGTCGCCCGCGGGGCGCGCCTGCTGCGCGAACGGACGCCCGCCGGCATGCTCTCTTTCGGCGTCGTCGCGCGCGACAACCCGCGCGCGGCCGCGACGCTGGTGGGCCGGCGCCTCCCGGCGGGCCTGCGCGTGGCGCGGGTCGCCGGCCTCACCACCTGCGCCATCCTGCTCCGGCCTCGGCGCACCGTCCGGCCCGCCGGGCTGGACGTGCACCCGGCGACCGCCGAATCGCTCCCCGAGGTCGTGGCGTTCCTGCGGGCCGAGGGTCGGCGGCGGCAGTTCTTCCCGGCCTACACGGTGGCCGACTTCGCCGACGGCCTCGCGCTCCGTGGCCTCGCGCCGGAGGACGTCCTGCTGGCCCGGCGCGGCCGCCGCATCGTCGGCACCCTGGCCGTGTGGGACCAGTCGGCCTTCAAGCAGGACGTGGTCGAGGCGTACGGGCCCGGACTGCGGCGCCTGCGCCCGCTCTACGACCTCGTCGCCCGCCTGTTGGGCGCCCGCCCGCTGACCCCACCGGGGCAGGCGATCGCGCTGGCGTTCGCGGCCTGCGTCTGCGTCGCCGCCGACGACGCGAACGTGGCCCGGGCGCTGGTGAGCGCCGGCGCGGCGGCCGCCCACGCGCGCGGCAAGGCGTTCCTCATGCTGGGCCTGGCCGACCACGACCCGCTGCTGCCCGTGGCGCGCAAGTTCCTGCACGTGCCCTACCGCAGCGATCTCTACGCGCTGTCGTGGTCCGACGACCCGGCGCAGCGCCTCGACGGCCGCGTCCCCTACGTCGAGATCGCCACGCTGTGACGGGGTCGGGAAGAGGGATGCCGTGAGCGAACGCCGGTTGACGCCTTGGGAGGCCACCTCGCTGATGGTCGGGGCCGGCGTCGGCGCCGGCATCATGGCGGTGCCGGCGCTGGCGGAGCGGGTGGGCCTCGTCGGCCTCGCGTTGATCCTGCCGCTGGCGTGGGCGGCGAGCGCGCTCGTCCACCTCATGCTCGCCGAGGTGCTGTTCCGCACCGGCCGGCCGCTGCAGGTGGTCGAGCTCATGCGCCTCTACGTCCTGCGCGGCCGGGTGGGCCGCTGGCTGCTGTGGGTCGTCTTCGCGCTGCTGGCGGTGGCGTTCGTCGCCAACCTCGCCGCCTACGTCGCCGGCGCCGGCGAGATCGTGGCCGGCCTGACCGGCTTGCCCGGCCGCGTCGCCGAGCTGCTCGTCTACCTGGTGTCGGCCGGCGTGGTGTTCTTCGGCCTGAAGGCCGTAGGCGTGGCGGAGCGCTACGGCGCGCTGCTGCTGGTGGCCTTGCTGGTGGCGATCGGCGTGGGCGCGCTCGCGGCGCCCTTCCGCTGGCCGCCCGCCGGCGGGGCCGGCGCGCGCGACGCGTTGGCGCTCTACGCCATGGTCATGTACGCGTACTGGACCTTCTACAGCGTGCCGCAGGTGGTGAAGGGCCTCATGCCCGACGCCCGCGCGGCGGTGCGCGCGATCGTCGTCGGGCTGGGCATCAACGGCCTGCTGACGGCCGTGGTCGCGCTCGTCGCGCTCGGCGTTTCCACCGAGGTCACGGAGGTCGCCATCGTCGGCATCGCCGCCGCCATCGGGCCGTGGGCGGGCACGGTCGGGTCGCTGCTCATCGCGGTCGCGCTGGTGACCAGCTACTGGTCGGTCTCGCTGGCGTTGGCCGACATCCTGCGGGAGCGGACGGGCGTCGCACCCCGCGCCGCCTGGCTGATCGCCACGCTGCCGTCGCTGCTGGTCCTGTGGCTGGGCGCCTGGCACTTCCTCGCCTGGTTGCGGCTGGCCGCCGGCGCAACCGGCCTGGTGCTGGCGCTCGTGACGGTGCCGATGGTGGTGCAGGCGCGCCGCCACGGCCCGGTGGCGGACCCGCCCTGGACGCTCGGGCGCTGGGGCACGCCGGCGCTCCTGGGGCTCGTCCTGCTCGCGTTGGTGCTCATGGCGGCGGGGTCGGTCGTGGCGACCGGGTGAGCGCCCGCCGCGGGCGACTAGCTCCAGGCCAGCCGCTGGCGCCGCTGCCAGTAGGCCCCGCTGTCCTCGGCCAGGCCAGCGAGCGCCGCCTCGGCCTCGCCGCCCCACACCACCGCCAGCGCGCGCAGGTTGCTGCGCAGCTGCGCCGCCGTCGCCGCGCCGCTGAGGACGACGTCGGCCCAGGGTCGTGCCAGGGCGGCGGCGAGGGCCAGCGCGTCGGGGGTCGTTCCGAGCCGGCGGGCCTCGGCCCGCAGCGCGGCACGCCGGTCCGCGAAGTCGGTGTCGGTGTCTGGCTCGGTCAGGCGGCCGTTGGCCAGGGCCTCCTTGACGATCACGCCCACGCCCGCGGCACGCGCCTCCGCCAGGGCCGGCCCCGCCGCGCGTTCGAGCGGCTCGCGGTCGTCGAGCGCGGGGCTCGCTAGCGTGAGCGAGTGGATCTGGTAGAGGTCGAGGTGCGCGCCCAGCAGCGCGCGGCTCTCTGGCCACTGGCGATCGAACGCGGCGAACCCGTGGTCCATGACCTCGTGGGCTTCTGCGTCGACGCGCCAGTCGGCGGTGTAGGTGTAGCCCCACTTCGACCCGAGGGTGACCTCGCTCGGCGCGACGCCGCGGGCCGCGAGCCACGTCGCCAGGAAGGCCTCCGCGCGGCCGTAGGAGCGGGCCGCGTCGAGGTAGCGGACGCCGAGGCGCCAGGCCTCGTCGAGCGCCTCGTGGGCGCGTGCCTCGATCGCCGCGACGCCGCGGTCGTCGCCGAGGTCCTGGTCGCGGCCGAGGTTGATGTAACCGGGGCGCCCGAGCGCGGCGAGGCCGAGGCCGATGGGGGAGACGGCGAGGCCGGTGGTGCCGAGGGTGCGAGGCCGGTTCACGGCCTGCGTATGCGTCACCGATCCAGCCTAATGGGCGCTGGGGTCTCGCCGCGCCGCATCGATGCGCGTGAGCGTGCTGCGTGTAGGTTCGGCTGCATCATCTTCGGGGCTGGGTCGTGTACCGCTTGGGGCGGCCCAGCGCCGGCCAGGCTGTGCCACACTGGCGGTGACAGGTTGTGACGGGGTTCACGTGAGGGGGCGCCGATGGACGAACCGCTCGTCGTGCGCAGAGCTGAGCGATCGGAACTGCACGCGGCGGCGGCGTTGTTGGCCCGGGCGTTCGCCGACGATCCGATCACCGCGTTCGTGCAGCAGGCACACCCGCGTAGCCGGGACTGGATGGTGCCGACCTACACGGTGTACGTACGCGCCGGCTTCCTGTTCGGAGAGGTCCACGTCGCCGAGGACCTGCACGGCGTGGCCGTTTGGTTGGCGCCCGGCCAGGCGCCGCTGTCGGCATGGCGGTTGGTGCGCGCCGGCGCCGTGCGCTGGGCGCTGACGTGCGGCTGGTCGATTGCGCGCGGTTCGCTGGCCTTTTCCACGGCCACCGAGCAGCTGCACCGGCAGTGCGCATCGGGCGCGCACTGGTACCTCGCCTTCATGGGTGTGGAACCGGGCCGCCAGCGAGCGGGCATCGGCCACGGACTCCTGCAGCCGATGCTCCGACGTGCCGATGCCGAGCGCCTGCCCTGTTACCTCGAGTCGCCGCGACGCTCGATGTCGCTCTACCAGCGAAACGGCTTCAGGGTCGTCGCCGAACGGGCCATCCAACCCGACGGGCCGCGGCTCTGGGGCATGGTGCGTGATCCTGCCGGGAGCGGCGGCGCCTGAACCCGGCTGGCGTAGATCCTATGGCGTCCGATCGAACCAGGTGGGCGCGATCGATCCGGCTTCGCGTCGCCGGCGTTGCCGTGCGCTGACGAGCGTCGCCGCGACCACCACCATCGCCGCGGTCGGCAGCAGCGACGCCCAGGCCGCCGCGCGCAGCACCCAGGGGCCGCGCCAGCCGGCCGGGAAGAGGAAGGTGAGCGGGGCTAGGCTGGCGAGCATGACGGCCACCGCGGCCGCCGCGAGCCAGAAAGCGGCCGTGGCGCGGGGTCGCCAGGTGCGCAGCGCCAGCCACACCAGCGTCAGGGTCACGAAGCCGAGCAGGTAGCCGTGCAGCAACGGCACCGGCAGCAGCATGCGCTGGCTCCAGGCGGCCGCGGCGTCGAACGCGAGCGCGCCGTCGAGCAGCGCCTTGGCCGCCAGCAGGGCCGCCAGGAGCGTGAGCGCCGCTTCGCGGGCCCGTGCCGCCGCGAGCGTGAGCCGCAGCGCGAGCGCGAGCAGGCCGGCGGCGGCCGCGAGCCGCAGGGCCGTCACCACGACCGCGGGCCAGCCGAGCAGGGCCCCGAAGGCGCTCAGGAGCATCCCGGCGAGGAGGACCAGCAGTGCGGCGCGCGGCGACCGGCCGTCCACGGTTGCGCGGCGCTCTTCCAACGGCGTGGGCAGCGCGGCAAGCAGCAGCCCGAGCAGCGCGAGGGCGAACCAGCCGTGGGAGAAGAGGTCGAGGTAGAAGTGGACCAGGGCGTCCATCAGGGTGCCGGACGCGACCGGCGACAGCGCCGCCAGCGCCAGCCCCCAGGCGCCGGTGCTGGAGACCAGCAGGGTGAGCACGGCGGCGTCGAGGGCGAAGAGCGCGAGGTCGCGGCGCAGGTGCCAGCTGGCCGCCAGGTAGGTGGCCGCCCAGCCGTACCAGGCGAGCACCGCCAGGCCGGCCGCGATCATCGACAGCGGCAGGCGCGCGTCGCCGACCTGCGTCAGCTGGTAGCCGCTCAGCAGGAACGGCGGGTAGGCCAGGGCACCCGTCAGCAGCGTGGCGGCGATGGCGACGCCGAAGGCGCGCGGCAGCGGCCGCCCGCGGCGGCGCAGGAGCTCGACGCCGATCAGGGCGAAGAGCGCCGGCGTGACCCAGCCGAAGTACATCAGGTGGGTGTGCGCGTGGCGCACGTTCAGGTACTGCAGGCCGTACGGCATCCCGTGCTGTACCCCGAAGCGCAGCAGGCTGCCGGTGAGGGCAGCCAGCACGAAGGCGCCGATGGCGAGCACGAACGCCCGACGGGGCCAGGGCGCGGGCGGCGCGCGGCCGGCCCGCGGGCGGCGACTGCCGATGCCG
>Ga0209498_1000949_pt1 | contig 17851 bp, 21 predicted proteins | sample WalLakDeSediment_FD_184131 | JGI IMG/M metagenome (GOLD analysis project Ga0209498, IMG submission 184131) | Lake sediment microbial communities from Walker lake, Nevada to study Microbial Dark Matter (Phase II) - Walker Lake 11/02/13 Deep... | ecosystem: Environmental > Aquatic > Freshwater >... | reverse complement strand
AGCGTCGGTGTTCACTCCCACGATCAGGGCGTCACCAAGGCGGCGGGCCTGATCGAGATAGTCCACATGGCCTCGGTGCAGGAGGTCGAAGCATCCGTTGGTGAACACCAGCCGGAACGCCCGTGGGCGGCCGAACCGGGAGACGATCTCCCCCCGGGAAAGGACCTTTCCCCTGGGAGAACGAGGCTGCTGAGGGGGACTTCTATTCACCGAGCCATCCTGGAGGTGCGATTCACGACAATGCAGGGCGCGGGGGGATCCGGGTCGAGGATCTCTCCCATGAGCCCTCAAAAATACGACACCAGTAGAGAGAGTGCGAGGAGGATCACCACCCAGAGAACCATGGATCCCGTGGGCCAGGTTCCGGCGAGACGACTCCGGGGGCCGAAGTGGTCGTGAAGCAAGTAGAGGGACCTCTTCACGATGCTTCCCACAGCAGCACCGATGCGGCAGCAGAAGGGAGAGACGGCCCGGAAGAGAAAGGTAGCGGTCCGAGGCAGCCCTCTGCGCCAGATCCAGTCGACATCCAGGTAGGTGGAGGGGAGCATGCCGGGAAACCAGCCCCTTCGCAGGATGACGACGAAGGCAAGGCCCGAGAAGAGAAGGAGTTGGAGCTGGCCAATGACGTGGCTTGCGGTGTAGGGACTGTACTCCATGGGGAACGGGAGGATGAGGTAGAGCATCTGGGGACGGACACCGATGACGATGCACAGGAGGGCAGTCAGGCCCATGGCGATCAGCATGGGCCTCGGCGCCTCGGAAACCCGGATGCCCGAATTCCGGCCGAAGAAGGCGAGATACGGGATCTTGATGCCGGCATAATGCAGCACCCCGGCGGAAGCGAAGAGCAGGACGGTCCACGCGGCGTGGTGGCCGGCCTGGGCCGTGGCACTCGTGATGAGAGCCTTGCTCACGAATCCGCTGAAAAGGGGTACGGCCGAGATGGAAGCTGCACCCACGATGCAGAAGAGGGCGGTGAGGGGCATGGACCGGTACAGCCCACCCAGCTCCGAGGCCTTGGCCGTGCCCGTCTGGTGCAGGACTGCGCCCATGGCCATGAAGAGGAGAGCCTTGTAGAGCACGTGGCCGAACGCGTGGGCTGCCGTGCCGTTGAGGGCGAGCTCGGTACCGATCCCCACCCCCACCACCATGAATCCGAGTTGGATGATGAGGCTGTAGGACAGCACGCGCCGAAGATCGTTCTCGATGACAGCGTAGAAGATCGGGAAGACCGTCATGAAAGCCCCGATCCAGATCAGAGCTTCCGTTCCGGCGAATCCTCTCGCCAGTGCGTAGACCGCCAGCTTTGTGGTAAAGGCGCTCAGGAAGACGGCCCCCGAGACGGTAGCCTCGGGATAGGCGTCCGGTAGCCAGGCGTGGAGGAGGGGAAAGGCGCACTTGATGCCGAAGGCGAGGAAGATGAGGGCCGTGCCGGGACTGGTGAGCCCCAGGTGCCCGAACTCCATGGAGCCCGTGGCCTGGTAGTGGAGAACCAGGCCCAGGAGCAGGAGCATGCCGGAAAGCACTTGAACCACGAGATACCGAAGGCCGGCCCGAAACGCCCCTTCGTCACGCCCTGCCCACACCAGGAAGACGGACGAGACGGCCGTGAGCTCCCAGTAGAGGAACAGGGTCAGGAGGTCCCCGGCGAAGACGGCGCCGATGGCGCTGCCGGCGTAGACGAGGGCCGCCACCTGCTGACCGACATCCCTGACGCGAAGGGAGAAGATCATGCCCAGGAAAGCGGCCAGGTGGAAGACATAGCCGAAGACGAGGGAGAGGCCATCGACTCTCATGACCTCCAGGGTCAGCCCCAGGATCTCCAGGTTCCAGGAGGCATCGGCCGGTAGGGAGAGGATCTGCAGGAGTCCCAGCACGGGAAGGACGAGCATGAAGGTGCCGCGGAGGCGGACAGGCACCAGGGGCAGGAGCAGGCCGCCCGCCACCAGAAGCAGCCCCGGCAGGGCGATCCCCGGGAAACTACCGCTCATAATAGTCCCCGCCCCTTCTCAGGAGTCGCTGCAGCCCCCTTGCTGCCAGGACCAGGATCACACCCGATAGGAACCCGAATCCCCCTTGGAAGCCGATCCAGCCCTCCCAAGGAACGTACCCTCGCTTCTCGTAGAGGAAGTCGGCGGCAATCACCATCAGACACGCTCCCAGGAGCGTTAAGAGCACCCAATCGACCCCGCGGGAACCATAGAGCCCCACTTCGCCCTTGTTCCTCATAGGAGTAGACCTAGCAGATGGAAGATGGGTCCGGGAAAGAAGAAGAGGGCGACACCGCCGACAGCGGTGAAACACAGTGGCACCAGGCAAAGGGGAGGCGCCTCTTTGATGCCGTCGCTCCATCCGTCCTGGGCTGGAAGGAAGAACCCTCGTGCTACGATGGGCATGAGATAGGCCACATTCAGGAGCGTGGAGAGAGCCAGGACTCCCAGCAGAACCATGTGCCCACCCTCCACAGCTCCCACCAGGAGGTACCACTTGGACCAGGTTCCCCCAGTGGGCGGCAGTCCTGCTACCGACAGAGACCCGACGAAGAACGCCAGGAACGTCAGAGGCATCCGGCGTCCCAGCCCGTCCATAGTGGAGATCTCGGTCTTCTTGGTGGCCACGTAGATGGCTCCCGCACAGAAGAAGAGCGTGATCTTTCCGAAGGCGTGCATAGCGATGTGTGAGCCGCCGGCCAGGATCCCGGCTTGGTTCGCCAGGACGGCCGCCAGGACGATGTACGACAGCTGGCTCACGGTGGAGTAGGCCAGCCTGGCCTTCAGGTTGTCCCGGGTGAGTGCAATGAGGGAGGCGGCCAGAATCGTGAAAGCGGCCACGTAGAGCAGCCAGGTGGTCATGACCGGAGGCTGGAGAGCCTCGAAGCCGAAGACGTACACCACGACCTTCAGGATCGTGAATACCCCCGCCTTCACCACGGCCACCGCATGGAGGAGGGCAGACACGGGAGTAGGAGCCACCATGGCGGCCGGGAGCCACCGATGGAAGGGCATCAGGGCTGCCTTGCCGGTGCCGAAAGCATAGAGGGCCAGGAGGGCCATGATCACTCCCGGCGGAGCCGCGCCGTGGAGAATCCCTCCGGACCGAAAGTCGAGAGTCCCCGTCAGGTGCCACGTCCAGACGATGGCCACCATTAGGAAACCGATGGACGTCGCCAGAAGAATGCCCAGGTAGGTGCGCCCCCCCTCCTTGGCCTTCGCCGTTCCGTGGTGGGTCACCAGGGGGTAGGTGGCAAGCGTGAGGGCCTCGTAGAAGACGAAGAGCGTGAGGAGGTTTCCCGAGAACGCGATACCCACCGCCGAGGCCAAGGAGAGGGAGAAGAAGGCGAAGAACCGTGTCTGGTTCCTCTCCTTGTTGGCGCGCATGTAACCGATGGCGTAGACGGAAGTCACGATCCAGAGGCAGGAAGCCACCAGGGCGAAGAGCATCCCCAGGGGCTCCACCTCGAAGAAGAGGGCCAGTCCGGGCAGCACCTCCAGGAGGACGATGCGTGGTCGCCCGCCACCGGCGACCACGGGGTAGAGGGCGCACACCGAGGCGAAAAGCGAAACGGCAGTGACGAGGGTCACCGCCTCCCGGACATCCGGATGCCGACGGGCAGCAAGGATCAGGATGGTTCCAAGGAGTGGGATCGAGGGGGCCAGGAGGGTGAGGCTTTCCGGGCTCATGATCATCCGCCGCCCATGAGCAGGCGGGCGGCTCCGCTGGCGATACCGGAGGTCAGCGTCGCGTCGATCCCAAAATAGAGGTTGGCCAGTACCAGGGCCCAGGTGGGGATCAAGAGGGAGATGGGCGCCTCCCTCACCGGCTCATCACCGCTGGCCTCCTCGAAGTAGGCCACCTCCACGACCCTCCATATGTAGATCACGGCCAGGAGGGACCCAAGGAGCACGACGCCAGCCACGATCCACCGGCCTTGCTCAACCGCTCCAAGCACGAGGTACCACTTGCTGATGAAGCCCACGGTCAAGGGGACGCCGATGAGGGACAGGCCCCCGATGACGAAAGCAGCCATGGTCCAGGGCATGCTCCTTCCGAGGCCCCGCATGTCATCCAGCCGAACGGATCCTACCTGGTACATGATGCAGCCCATGGCCAGGAAGAGGCTTCCCTTCATGAGGGCGTGATTGAAGAGATGCAGAATTCCGGCCGTGAGACCGGTCAGGGAAACAAGGGAGAGCCCCAGGACTACGTAGCCGATCTGGGCAACGCTGGAATAGGCCAACATCCGTTTGACGTTCTTCTGGTGGATGGCCCTCATGGATCCCGCCAGGATGCCCAGGAGGCAGAGGGGGATGAGAATCCTGTCCAGGGCCATGACCTCGAAGGTGAACCCCATACCGAACACGGTGAAGAGGAACCTGGCCAGGACGTAGACCGCCACCTGGGTGGCTGTGGCTGCCAGAAAGGCGGTGACGGCGGAGGGGGCGAAGGTGTAGGCGTCGGGCAGCCAGAGATGGAGCGGGAAGAGGGCCAGCTTCAACCCGATGCCTACCGTGAGGAAGGCTAGGGCCACCGAAATGGTCCGGTTTCGTTCCGGAGGGATGAGCTCCGCCAGGTCCGCCATGTTCAGGGAACCCGTCATCATGTAGAGCATGCCGATGCCGATGACGATGAACGTGGCACCCACACTGCCCATGATGAGGTACCTGAAGGCGGCGTGGAGGGCCCTTCGGTCGGGCCCCATGGCGATGAGGGTATAGGCCGATATGGAGGAGATCTCCAGGAACACGAAGAGGTTGAAGACGTCTCCAGTGCTCGTCATCCCCAGGAGACCCGCCAGGCAGAGGAGGAGTGCACTGTAGTGAAAGTGCACCAGGCCCCGTTCCAGTTCCCGCTCGATGCTTCGCAAGGCGAAGGGAGTGATGATGGCGGCGATCCCCCCAAGGAGGACCAGGACGAAGGCGCTCAGAGAGTCGATGCTGTACTCGATTCCCCACGGGGGAGGCCAACCCCCAAGAACGTAGCGGATGCTACCATCCCGAAGGACCTGTACCAGGAGGGAGACGGAGATGCCCAGGACAGCCCAGCTCGTGACGAGCGTCACTAGCCAGGCTATCCGGCCGGACCGGAGGACGGCTGTTATGGCAGCGGCCGCCAGGGGGACCACCACCAGGAGGATCGGCAGGTGCTCGGACATCAGGCCTCGGAGGCTGTGTCGAGGTCGGCGATCTCGTCCCCTTCGATGGTCCCGTAAGCCTCCTTGATCCTCACCACCAGGGCCAGGGCCACGGCCATGGTGGACACGCCCACCACGATGGCCGTCAGGATGAGGACGTGCGGCAGGGGATTGGCATAAACGATTCCCTCTACTCCGGGTGCCAGTGTGGGGGGCTCGGCCCCCACGATGCTCCCCATGCTGATGTAGAAGATGAATACGGCGGTCTGGAAGATGGTGAGACCCAGGATCTCCTGCACCAGGTTGCGTCGTGAGATCAGGATGTAGAACCCCACCATCATGAGGAAGACGAAGACCCAGTAGTTGTACAGCCCCAGGATTCTCACACGTCCTCCCTACCCCGTGCAGCGAAGAAGTAGAAGATCGAGAGGATCACCCCGAAGACCGTGATAAGTACCCCGATCTCGATGAGCAGAATACCCAAGTGCTGCCCCTCGAGGGCATCATGGCCAAGCACGGAGTAATCCAGGAAGTGGGCGCCCCGGAGCATGCTCCAGAGCCCCACAGCGATGAAGATGAGCACTCCCCCGGAGGCGCAGAGGCGACTGACATAGGATGGGAACACCTGCTGCGTTCGCCCGAGACCGAAAACCATGGCGTAGAGGATGAACCCGGCTGCGAAGATGACCCCGGCCTGGAAGCCGCCGCCGGGGCCGAAGTCCGCATGGAACTGGACGTAGAGCCCGAAGAGGAGAATGGCCGGAACCAGGATCTTGGTGGTCACCCGGAGGATTACCTGATCGCTCACGGCTCGTCTCCGTCTCCGTCACGGAGTTGGTCCGCTTCCTCTCCCTCCGCACCGTCCACCGACACGGCGGTATCCGAGGAAGAACCCGCACCCAGGCCGGGATCCAGGTCCTCGAGTCCCTCCTCACCCCACGCCTCCTCCCCGAGGGTGTCTCTGCGCCGCAGTCCGGAAAGGAGCACCATGACCCCAATGGCGGCTGTGAAGACCACAGTGGCTTCCCCCAGGGTGTCGTATCCCCGGTAACTGGCCAGAACGGAGGTGACCACATTGGGGATTCCGATCTCCTCCTCGGAATCCATCAGGTAGTGGTCGGCCACGTGGCGATGCACAGGATTGTCGGGGTCCCCGAAGGGAGGCATGTCCAGGGTGCCGTAGACCAGGATTCCTCCCGTTACGAGAACCACGATCAGGGGGAAGGTCGGGCGACGGCTAGGAGTCCGGGCCGTGACGCTCACGATGCGCACCTGCGGAGTTCGGATCTTGGAGCCCACCAAGGAGAGGGTGGCCAACAGGAGAATGGTGGAGAAGCCGGCCCCCACTGCAGCCTCCGTGAACGCCACGTCCACAGCGTCCATGACAGTGAACAATGCCGCAGACAGGAAAGAGAAGATGGCCAGCAGGGTAACTGCGGAGAAGAGGTTGGTCTGCCGGACGATGGCTAGAGACGTCACGGCCAGAAGAGCCAGGAGCGCGAAGTCGATGATCAGATCCACTTCGCTATCCCTCTCTGCGCATCACGCGCCTGGTACGTCCCGGGATGCGAGCTGTCTCGGGGATCTCCAGTTCCTCGTCCCAATGGGGCTCCTCTCCGCTCTTCAGGGCGGCCCGGGCCAAGGCGTACGTCGAGATGGGACTGGAGAACCACACGAACGCCAGGACCAGCGCAAGCTTGACCGTAACCAGGCTCAGCCCCGTCTGGAACATGAGTCCGGCCAAGAGCATCCCGGCACCCATGGTATCCATGACACCACCGGCATGCAGCCGAGTGAAAATGTCAGGCATTCGGATCAGACCCAGGGCCCCGACGAGGATGAAGAAGCAGCCCCCCAGGACGAGTGCCCAGCTCATGAGATCCGCCAGGATGGCCATCATCCGGAGTTCCCTTCCATGGAATCCACCCGGCGGGCAAGATCGCCGTACTCGAAGTACTTCAGTACGGCGAGAGTTGCCAGGAAGTTGATAAGAGCATAAAGGAGAGCCAGGTCGAGGAAGTTCGGACCCCTCGTCAAGATTCCCAGAACCGAGAGAATCAGGACGGTCATGGTCCCGAAGCTGTTGGCGGCCATGACTCGGTCGAACACCGTCGGCCCCAGGATTGCCCTCGTGAGAGCCAAGGCCATGGCTCCCAGGATGGCCAGAGCACTGACCATAAACATCAGGAGCGGTTCTCCAGGGCGCACACCCGCCGATCCATCTCGTCGTCCTCCCGCCCGTCCACGTCCTTCCAGGTCAAGGCGTGGATGCGCAAGGTCCGGCCATCCGTGCCCGTGGTCATAGTGCCTGGGGTCAGCGTGATGGAGTTGGCATAGATCACCCGGAAGGGATCCGACTTCTGGTGGGACCGGAAGAGAACCATGATGGGACTGATGGGCAGAGCCGGATCAAGGATGATGCGAGCCACCTTGAGGTTGGCCTTGAACATCTCCCTCACGAGCCAGGCCAGGTATCCGAGCATCCGCCAGGAGAGGCGAACCGGGAAGGTGTAGCGGTCCACCCTGTCCATCCGAGCCGCGATGAATGAGACCAGGGTCGCGGAGAGGACCCCGAAGCCCAGGATCAAGGGTTCCCAGTGCCCCGAAAGGAGAAGCCAAAGGGCAAGGAGAATCAACCCCAGAAAGATATAGCGACGCGGACGCATACGCTCCGGGACTCTCGGTTTCTCGGTCCAACCATGCGGGCCGGCCGAGAACTTACCAGTTTTCCTGGGCGCCGTCCACGATCCGTTGAATGAGCAACTCGATGGCCAGTGCTCTGCCCACGTCCTCGGATTCGGTCTCCTCGAGGTACTGACCCATGACCGAGATCCCTGGGCTCTCCCAGAGGATGGTGTTGTCCACGAGGTTGACGATCTGGACCTCCACCATCAGGGTCACTTGCCGCTGAAGGACCTGGGGTGTCTCGCCCGCAGCTCCTGGACGGTAGCTTGGGGTGGAAAGGTCATACCTTCGGATCTTCCCCCTAATCACGGCGTCCGCCACCTCCTCACCTGCGGGTTGGAGCCCCTGGGACCGGGGGAATTCCCGAAGCAGCATCTGAAAGACCTCGTCCGTGAGCTCGGGCCGATTGGTCTCGTTCTCGAACGGCACGATGGCCACGGTCTTCACGTGGCTGGGGAAACCGGCTCCCGCCTGAAAGCCGTAGAGGCACCCGGACAGGAGGAGACAAGCGGCCAACGCGGCTACGAGACCCCTCCCGGCGGAAGCTGTCGGAGCCAAGTCCGGGGTGCAGGGCCGGCGTGTCCTATCTGCCGGGATTCCAGATGTCGGGCGGAAAGAATGCAACGGTTTCACTCGATTGAAGGTGGATGCTCAATTCCACGAACTCTGCTCGGTTCCTGTACACAGTCTCCGTCACCTTTCCCGATGACCGGTCCAGGGACAGCGTCACTTCTTCAACCAGGCGACCGTTCCTGTGGAGCTCGGCTCGGACAAGCCGGACGCCTGATATCCGGAAACGCAACTGCTCTCCTCCCGGCGTCTCGTACCGGAGGGTCAAATCCCGGTCCCTCTCGATCCGGCTTCCGGTCAGCTGCCATCCAGGGTCCGGACGAAACACGCCGAGGGCTGCCCAAAGAAGCCCGGGAGGAGGAGCCATCTCCCGGGGAGCCCAGTCGGGAATCCTGAGCTCACCTTCCACCAGCGCAGCCTGGAAGAGCGTCTCTCCCCGATTCGAGAAAAGGTCCAGGCGAACCCGGTAGGGAGGCTCGATTCTCGCCACCCCTCGGCCCTGGAATCTGAGGTCCGCTTCCCTGAGCCGGAACTGGAATCCCATTTGGACCGGTTCTCCCGGAAGGGTGGCGGCCAAGGCTTGCTGGGCAGCCGCCCGGGGCTCAGTCAGGTCATCGGAGGTCCAAGCCGACCTCGGCGAGGATCGGCACCCCGCAAGGACCACCACCAGGGCAGCCATCAGCGGCCAGACCAAACTCTGGCCCAGACGCCCGGGAGAATGCTGGGGGCGCTCCCGAGTGTCAAGGTAATGGAGTGTCATAGGGACAGAAGTGTCGGCCATTCGAGTTCCGGGTCAACGATTCCGGATTCAATACACCTATCCCCTCAAGCTGATCCTCGGACGGGTCGCTCCCAGTCCCTCGATTCGCCGGGTCAAAGCCCCGCGATCTTGTGACCCGGGGCTCGTCCGCCCTACCTTGCCCCACCATGCAGGATCTACCGGTCTTCATTGCCAGCGACGTGCATCTCGGAGCGGTTCCCACCGACACCGAGGGGGTCTTCCTGTCCTGGCTGGAACACTGCGGCCTCCATGCCTCCAGGGTCGTCATCAACGGCGACCTCTTCGATTTCTGGTTTGAGTACGGCAGTGTCATTCCCCGGGGATACACCCGGATCCTGGGGGCACTCTGCGCCCTGGTGGACGCAGGCAAGCCCGTGCTCCTGGTGGGGGGAAATCACGATTGGTGGGGAGGAAGCTACCTCCGAGAGGAGATCGGCGTGGAGTTCCATCAGCAGCCGGTCGTCGTCGATCTGAACGGTCGGAACACCCTGCTGGCCCACGGAGATGGGCTTGGCCCGGGCGATCTTGGGTACCGGCTGCTCCGCTCCATTCTCCGTTCCGGTCCGACTCGTTTCGCCTTCCGATGGCTTCATCCCGACCTGGGAGCCCGTATTGCCCGGAGCGTCTCCAAGACCGAGGGGCGACCCCAGCGTTCGCGAGTGCGGGAGGGCTCCCGGTCCAGAATTCTGGAAGCGTGGGCATCCGAGAGGCTTCGCGCGTCCCCCGAGCTGGACATGGTAGTCCTGGGCCATACACACGTGCCGTTGCTGAGGGAGGTCGAGCCGGGCAGGTACTACCTCAACGCGGGGGACTGGGTGGAGCACCGGAGCTACGCGACCCTGGCCACCGGCGAACCTCCGTGTCTCCTGGAATGGCCCGGGGAGGGACCGGTCAGAAACCGACCGGAACGGTGAACCCGATCTGGAGACCACCTGCGGGGGTGGGCCCGATATCCACGGCTGCCGGGAAGTCCGCGAGGTGGGCCGATACGAAGGCGTCGGCCCCTCCCAGGAACACGAGGAAGATCCCCAATGCCATCCAATCCTGGCGCTGCTCTGCCCGGGAAATCTCCAATGCCCGCAGGTCCTCCACCCTAAGATCCTCACCCACGGCTTGCTCCAGAGCTATCGGGTCCGTGACTCCGGAGGCTTCGAGTCTTCGTCTCACGACGGTTTCCATCAGGTCCAGGCGGTCCCTGGCCCTGGCCAGCCGGGATTGCGTCTTGAGCAACATGAAGACGGTGGTGGACTGGGCAGAGAAGTAGAACCCTCCGCGCACGTAGGATCCCACCTCGGCATGACCCCATCCCGGCAACACCATAGAGCGCAGGAATGCTCCCCGGGGTGTGATTCCCCCCGCATCCGGCCCCGGGATGGGGTCCTGCAGCCTCCCCTCCCGTGGGGTCGGCGGCAGCGTGTCCGGGACCTGCCCCCACGCGCCGCCCCAGGGAACGAAAGTCGAGATCAGTGCGACGAGGCCGAAGAGGACGCACAAGGAGGGGCATCGGACTCTCACGATGCCCTCCTGGGGAGGAGGACGGGAAGCACCGAGGGACAGACTTCCACGGTCATCCTGGAGACCGGATCAGGCATTCTCTCTCCATCCACCTCGAAGAAGAGGGGCCCCCCATCGGTGCGTTCCATGACGGCACTGGCAAACCTCCTGAGGCGGATCTCGGGAATGTCCCCGTGGGTTCCCCGGATCACCTTGGGCACATAACAGGCCACCTTCCAGAACCCCAGGGGACCTACTACGAAGAGGTCCAGCAATCCGTCCTCCGGGGAGGCGGCAGGGCTAAGCTGGAATCCCCCACCAATGGACGGTCCTACCGTCACTGCAGCAAGAAGGGTCCTGCCCTCAATGCGCTCGTGTCCCTCCTCGCGAGATACCGGGCTCAGGGAGATCCGAACCGATTCGGGGCGAAAGGTCATCAGAGTCCAGACCAGGGCCGCCAGGTATTGAGGAAGCCCCCGCAGCCGATGGAACTTCTCACGGACTCGCAGAACTTCCACATCGACTCCCACTCCCAGGAGATTCACGAAATACCGTTCACCTGCATGAGACCTGACTCTCCCAACGTCGAAGAGGTGGAGCCGTCCGTCGTCCAGGGCGCTCACGGCATGCTCCACCCGGCTAGAGGCCCCGACCATCCGGTAGAAGTCGTTTCCGGTGCCCACCGGGACCACAGCCAGAGGCGGAGGTCGCCAGGGGTTGTCGAGGAGACCGTTGGCCACCTCATGAACCGTCCCGTCCCCCCCCACCACCAGGATTCGCTTCGCGCCCAGCCGAGCTGCCTCCCTGGAAAGGACGGTGGCATGCCCAGGCCCCTCGGTGCGGAAGAGCGCGAAGCTGATGCTCCTGCGCGCAAGCTCGTTCTCGACCTTGGGCCATATCCGACCTCCGGCTCCGCCGCTGGCCGCAGGGTTTAAAATGACCGCGGTGGATAGGGAATCGGGCAGCAAGGGCCCAGCGCTCCTGATCTCCGGGGATGGAGATGCGACGATGGTTTCGAAAGGACTCCGGTGGAGGCCTGGCTGCGCCGCCGGGGTCCGGAAAGATGGCGGGGGCGTGTGGGAATCGAACCCACCCACCCGGGTTCTAGCCGGGCAAGCTGGTTTTGAAGACCAGTCGAGACACCAGTCCCGATCCACCCCCGAAGTGATTGCACTGTAATACGTTACCGCCTATGATCAGATCCGTTGCCTACTCGCCTGAAAGAGCCTTGTGCCCGATTTGTGTCCACGGATGTCATTCGAGGAATCGGAGGCTGCCCTTCGGCGGACGACAGAATCTATCGCCGACTGGTCCTGGGACGCGACCCCTGCGGCTTCCACGAGCCCGAACCTGGGTTGTCAGGGCTGCCGGTGGCGGCGTGGCACTAAAGGCCCGCGAAAGAGGTGTCATGGCGCGGCGTCATCCCCTAACTTCGTAGCGACTCCTTCATCTGGACGCTCGGACTCATTCCCAAGGGACAGGAAGACTTGAAAGACATGGAGCTAGATCCGCCGAGTGTCTCCTCCAACCCCGGCGCTCCCTTCGACCCGAAATGGGTCAACAGCCTTGCGGTATCGGTAGGAGAGATCTCGAAAGCGGCACATGGACTTTCCACCTGGCAGGGGCCCCGGGAGACCGAGAGATTCTCATCGCTCCTGAGAGTCCTGGCTGCCATGGATCTCACCACGTTGTCGGGGGACGATACCTCTGCTCGGGTGAAGAGCCTCTGTCGTCAGGCCCGTTGTCCCCTGCCCCGGGGACTCCGCAGTCGCATCGGCATCTCCGGACGGCCCCCACGGGTGGCCGCCGTATGCGTGTTCCCGGCCTTCATCCCCGTTGCGCTGGCCGCCCTGAACGGAACCGAGGTGAAGGTGGCCACGGTGGCCGCCGGGTTCCCTCATGGGCTCTCGGATCTGGCTCAACGGATTGGAGAAGTGGATGCGGCCAGGACGGCCGGCGCCCACGAGGTGGACGTGGTGATCCGGAGGGAGTGGGCCCTGGCCGGAAAGTGGGAGCGCCTCTACCATGAGATCAAGGCCTTACGGGAGGCTGCGGGGCCCACGCTCTTTAAGGTCATCCTGTCCACCGGGGAGCTGAAATCGCTGAGACAGGTATCCCGGGCAACCCTCACGGCCCTCCTGGCGGGAGCCGATTTCGTGAAGACGTCCACCGGCAGGGAGAGGGTGAACGCCACCCTGGAGGCCGGGGTCGTCATGGCCAGGACCATCAGGCTCTACCAGCAGGAATCCGGACAGACGGCGGGATTGAAGCCGGCCGGGGGGATCCAGACCGAGATGGACGGCCTCAGATGGCTTAGACTTGCTGAAACGGAGCTTGGGCCGGAGGCTTCGGACCCTGACCGATTCCGCATTGGAGCCAGCAGCCTCCTGGGCAACGTCCTGGAAGCCCTCGAGTCGGCCGCATTGAACCAGACCCCTTGAGGGGAGCCGAACCCCGCCTCTATTGCCGAAGAACGCTCCGCCGGACATCGGGCGCGATGATGAGCTCCACCCTGATCCCGGGATTCATGGGAAGCGGTGAGGGCCTGAATCGTCCGCCCACCAGAAGCTCCACCTCCAGATCCAGGGGCGTTCCCCTGGGCCATGCGAACTCGAGGAAGACCAGATCCCTAGAACGGACTTCGGCCAGGGCTGTCCTCCGGCCCCTGGGGCGGATGAAGATCCTGGCATCGGAGTAGTTCCGGTTTTCGACTCTCAGCACGACCCTCTCTGCGGACTCCGCCCTCTGGAACGGGTTGTCGGCAGTTTGGACTCCTCCGCACCCCTGCATCGAGAGAAGGAGGAGCATGGCCCCAGACATCAAGCCTATGGACAAGCACGAATTCCACGAACCAAAGATCCTCATGGTCTGAACTCCCCCCCCCGGTCCAAGCGGGCCATTAAGGGGCATCCGGCAAGGGCGCGGCAAGTGACAACGAGCACCGGCTCCTCGCCGACGGGGGCCGCGGCCCGTGGGCTGTGCCTACGAGCTTCTTGCGACGGCCTCGATCTCTACGCTCACGTCCTTGGGCAGTGTCCTTACGGCCACGGCTGCCCGGGCGGGCCGATGGTCACCGAAGTGCCGGGCATACACTTCGTTCATCCCCGGGAAGTCCGACATGTCCTTGAGGAACACGGTGGTCTTCACAACGTGGGACAGCGAAGACCCCGCAGCCTCCAGCACGGCCGCCAGGTTGCTCAACACCTGCTCCGTCTGCACGCCGATGTCTCCATCTACCACCTCGCCGGACACCGGATCCATTGGGATCTGGCCGGAGCAGAAGACCCAGCCGTCCACCGCGACGGCCTGGGAGTAGGGCCCGATGGCGCCCGGAGCCCCATCCGTGTGCACCGAGGTTATGTCGCTCATGTTCGTTCCTCTTGAATGTGGGCTCGATGTCGCGTCAGGATCTCCTCCGGGGTCACCGTGGCCACCCCGGCCTTCCCGACTTCCACCGCAGCCGCATGATTGGCCAGGATCGCTCCCTCCACGACCGTGCCTCCGGCCGCCAGGACCACAGCCATGACGGCGGTTACCGTGTCTCCGGCTCCGGATACATCGTAGACCTCCCGGGCCATTGTGGGGACCCGCAGGTATCCCACCTCTCCGCTCTGCACGGCCATGCCGTGCTCCCCCAGTGTAATGAGAAGGCTTCCGCACCCAAGGCGTTGCCGGACCTGCTGCATCCAGGAGGGATCCTCGGCCTGGAGCCGCTCCCCCAGAGCGTCTTCGAGCTCTCGGGCATTGGGCTTGAACACCGTGGCCCCCCCGAACTCGAAAAAATGCCGTCGTTTCGGGTCGACCACCGTAGGAACCGAGTTCCGGGCTGCGGCGTCCAGACAAGAACGAATGAGAGGCGGCACCAGGACGCCCTTGTTGTAGTCCTGAAGGACGAAGGCGTGGGTCGAGGGGCAGAGGCCCTGGATTGCGTTCAGAAGGGCATCCGACTGCGCGGGACCGATGTCGGACGAGGCTTCCCGGTCGATGCGTGTCACGTGCTGCCGCCGGGCCATGATCCGGGTCTTCACCGTCGTGGGTCGGTCCTTCGCCGAAAGCACCCCCGCGGTGCCCGCGCCCACCTCGGAAAGCTTCTCCCGAACTTGTCTCCCTTCTTCATCCTCCCCGACGCACCCCACGACCTCGCATCCGGCTCCCAGGGCTATCACATTCGCGGCAACGTTCCCGGCCCCTCCCAGGGACCAGGATTCCTGCTCAACGAGAACCACCGGAACCGGTGCTTCGGGAGAGACGCGATCCACCGATCCGATGAGGTACCGATCGAGCATGAGGTCTCCCACAACCAGGATCCGGACCGTCCCGGCTCGAAGCAGGAGCTCCTCGGCTCTGGAAGATGAAATGCGGTTCAACGGGACTCCAGCCTGAGGGACATAGGTTCATCGCAAGCAAGGCAGCCAGAGGGCGGAACGTAGGGGAGGGAGCAGCAGGTGTAAAGCGGGTCCGTGAGCGTGGCTCAGTCCCGAAGAATCCTGAGGATCACTTTTCCCTCCCGCAGCTGCACGAAAAGGCCTTCGGTTCGCTCGCTCTCTCCCCTCAACACCTGCACGTCCTGGGGGGCGGAAAGGGAGTGGGTGAGATGGCCCTCCACAGTCCCCGATCGCCCCAGTATGATATGGATCCGGTCCCCCTTGGGGTCGTAGTCTACACCCCATAAGGATAGATCCCGTCCACACTCCTGGGCGCCGAGCTCCGGGTCCATGACCTCCATTGTGGTTCGCCGTCCCGCGTTGGCCCGGGTGAAGTCCTGGAGCTCCCGCACCCAGGGGTGGGTTGTTTCGTCCGCCGTCGATTCCAGGAAGACATCCTCCGGGCGCTCACCGGGTGGCACGATGAGAACGGGTATTCTGGCCCCACGGATCAGACGAGTCGAGACGCTTCCCATCAAGAGCCTGCCAACGAAGGAAAGCCCATGGCTCCCGGCTGCGAGGAGCTCCAACCCCTTCCCTTCCGCGAAAGCCATCAGCTCACGTGCAGGCTCTCCCTCCAGAAGATGCACGTGGACCTGACTGCCACCTATTGGGGATAATCCTGCAGCGAACTCCGCCAGGCGGCTCCTGAGCTCCTCCTCGAAATCGTCCCTCCACCCCTCGGAGGGCGTGGGGAGGAACTCCATCCCGGACATCACGTGCACCAGGTGAGCCTCAAAGGGGCTGCCCATCAGATCCAGCCAGGCCTTCACCGCCCGCTGGCTGAAGAGACTGAAGTCGATTCCGAATGCAGCGGAGCGGGGTAGCTCCCCTTTCGCCTCCGGTACGGCCAGAACCGGGATCCGAGAGAGCCGGATCACCTGCAGCGCGGTTTCCGTGCCGAAGACCCGATCCACCGGGCGGTGGCGCCCCAGCCCCATCACGATGGTATCGGCACGCAGTTCCTCAGCCCGGCTAACGATTCGGGGCCCCGGGGCCCCGGAGAGAATCGTGACGGGCCATTCCACCGCAGCCGAGCCCAGGCGACCGAGTTGATTGAGGATCTCCTCCCGGAGGCTGTCCTGCCGTGACTGGTAGAGCTCCACGTCCGGAAGGGCAACCATGAAGCCCGCATCGAATACGGGGAGAGGCTCCACTACACCCACGACTTCCACGCGGCACCTTCGGGCATCAGCCAGACTGCCGGCAAGCCGAAGAGCCCCCATGGCTGCCGGCGTACCGTCCGTAGCCACCAGAATCGTACGGCCCATGGTGTTCCTCCCTGGTCTCTTGTCGGCAAGCCAGCCCCTGCCTCGCGAGACAATATGCCCGTCACGGTGGGTGGATGGCCAGTCCCTCGAGGGTCTCTCCTTTTGGGGAAGGCAGCGTTTGGTTCTTGCGGATAGATCCTCCGTCCAGGTATCGGACAGAGTCTGGCCCCTTCCCCAATTCGAGGTGGGTGGCTGTGTGGCTTGCCGGCATCGATCCTCCGCCGGACGACTCTGAGGCGAAGCTGAGACGTTCTCGATCGTTAACGTATCGTGGCATGCCGACGTCTCATCAGTCATCCCGGGACGTGGCACGCCGCGAGAGCATTGGTGGGCTGCCGGCCTTATGTTCCCTATCTCTGGTGGAGGTGCGCGTGACCCGGGAGGCTGAGCCGGAAGAACCATGGAACTTTGGACGGGCGAAAACAGTTCTGAGGTTTGAAGATCCTGGGACCCATTTCCGGGCGGTGCGGGTACGGTTGGAAGAGGGGAGCTTGGGGTGGCCTTTCTGGAGTTCAACCTGATCGGACCTCCGTGACCTCCGTGACCATCGAATTTCAGCGTGAGAAGAGGTGTAGAATGAAGAGGGTGGCGTTCGTTAGCGAGTCCCAGGTCCCTGCCGGCCGCCTGGCGCGGGTCCTCGCCGCATCGGTGGCCCTCGGTCTGTTCTTCGCCGCGGTGCCGCCCCTGGAGGGCCAGTACTTCGGACGAAACAAGGTCCAGTACGACCAGTTCGATTTCCAGGTCCTTAAGACCCCGCACTTTGACATCCACTTCTACCCGGAGAAGGGCATCGCCATCGAAGACGTGGCGAGAATGGCCGAGCGGTGGTATGAGCGATTCGCTCGGCTCTTCCAGCACGAGTTCGAAGCCTCCAAACCCCTGGTCTTCTACGCGGATCATCCGGATTTCCAGCAGACGAATACTCTCCAGATGTTTCTGGGCGAGTCCACTGGAGGGGTGACCGAGTCCTTGAAGAACCGGGTGATCATGCCCATGACCGGCTCTTACCAGGACACGGACCACGTCTTGGGCCATGAGCTGGTCCATGCCTTCCAGTACAACATCGCCCAGTCCCGCCAAGGACCTGGGATCTCCGGGCTCTCAAGGCTTCCCCTCTGGGCGGTGGAAGGGATGGCGGAGTACCTCTCGGTGGGCCGGGACGATCCCCTCACGGCCATGTGGATCCGGGATGCCGCCCGCCGGGACGACATCCCCACCATCAAGCAGATGACCAGGGACTACCGCTATTTCCCCTATCGTTTCGGCCAGGCGTTCTGGGCGTATGTCGCCGGAGTGCACGGAGACGATGCGGTGGTGGACCTTTTTCGAAGGTCCCTTCGGATGGGCTTTGAGCCCGCTCTGGAACTGGTGCTCGGGATGAAGCCTGACACCCTTTCCGCGCGGTGGGCTGAAGCAATCAAGGCCGATTACCTCCCGTTGATGGAAGACCGGACCGCCCCCAGTGAGGTTGGCAGGCTCCTGCTGGCTCCCGCTA
>Ga0209498_1000947_pt1 | contig 17863 bp, 14 predicted proteins | sample WalLakDeSediment_FD_184131 | JGI IMG/M metagenome (GOLD analysis project Ga0209498, IMG submission 184131) | Lake sediment microbial communities from Walker lake, Nevada to study Microbial Dark Matter (Phase II) - Walker Lake 11/02/13 Deep... | ecosystem: Environmental > Aquatic > Freshwater >... | reverse complement strand
CATCGCGGTGCGCGCCTCCAGCGTGAACCCGCTCGAGATCAAGATCCGTAGCGGGCTGGTCCGCTCCGGCCCGGAGTTTCCCGCGATCCTGAACGGTGACGTCGCCGGCATCATCGACCAGGTGGGCGAAGGGGTGACCGGGTTCGAGGTCGGCGATGCGGTGGTCGGCTGTGCGGGCGGCATCCGCGGCTACCCCGGGGCGCTGGCCGACTACATGGTCGCCGACGCCTGCCTTGTCACGCACGCCCCGCAGCGCCTGCCGCTGGAGACCTGCGCCGCGCTTCCGCTGGTGTTCATGACCGCGTGGAGCGCGCTGGTCGACCGGGCCCAGATCCGGCCCGGCGAACACGTGCTGATCCACGCCGGCGCCGGAGGCGTGGGCCACGTTGCGATACAGCTGGCCAAGGCGCGCGGCGCGCGCGTCGCGACCACCGTTTCGAGCGAGGAAAAGGGCGCGATCGCCCGCGATCTGGGCGCCGACGACGTGATTCTCTACAAGCAGGAATCGGTGCCCGGCTACGTGCAGCGGCTCACCGCGGGTGCCGGGTTTCCGCTGGTCTTCGACACGGTCGGCGGCAGCAACCTCGACGCAAGCTTCGAAGCCGCGGCGGTTTCCGGGCGCGTGTGCTCGATCAACACCCGCTCTACGCATGACCTGTCGCCGCTACACGCGAAGAACCTGACCCTGCACGTGATCTTCCGCTCGGTGCCGCTGCTGTACCGCATGGAGATGGAACACCAGTCCTGGATCCTGCGCAACATGGCCGAGATGGTCGACGAGGGCGCGCTGCGACCGCTGGTCGCGGCCCGGCAGTTCACCTTCGCGCAGATTGCGGACGCGCACCACTATCTCGAGTCCGGCCAGGCGGTCGGCAAGATCCTGCTGACACGGAACGGGGCGCAGGCCTAGTGGGCCATGTCCTTCGACAAGCGTCCTTGGACAGGCTTCCTTGGACAGGCTTCCTTGGACAGGCTTCCTTGGACAGGCTTCCTTGGACAGGCTTCCTTGGACAGGCTTCCTTCGACAGGCGTCCTTCGACAGGCTCAGGACGAACGGCAAAGGGCTGATCCCGTTCGTGGTGAGCCGGTCGAACCACAAACAGAATCGACGTGTTCCTCATTTCCCTGGTACAGCTATCGAGGCCGACGCGCTGGTCCCTGGTGTCTATCATCAGGAGGGGTGCCGCGTGTCGTGATCGACGCGGCTACCGAGACCCACACACCACGGCACGGAGAGAGACATGGCTGCCATCGCGTTCGACCGCTTCGAGGACAGTCTCGAACTGCTGAACCCGCTGAAGGGCTTCGCCCCGGAACGCCAGCGGATCGAGGTCTACCGGGACCCGCTGCTCGGGCATACCAGCGTCTACAACCCGGCGATCGAGGAGGGGCTGAAGGTCTTCCTGAACGAGGTGGACCGGGAGTTGATCGCGCGGCTCGCCGAGGAGAGCGCGAAGACCTGCGTGTTCTGCCCGGAGCGCGTCGCCGGCGTCGCCCGCTTCCCGGACGACCTGATCCCAGGCAGAGTCGTCAAGATCGGCGAGGCGGTGGCGTTTCCGAACCTTATCGCGATGGGCGGACACCACTCGGTTGCGATCGTCTCGCGCGCGCATTTTCTGGAGCTGCACCAGCTGTCGCCGGAACTCATCGGGAACGCCTGGCTGGCCCTGCGGGAGGTGGAGGCTGCGGTGCGGCAGCGGGACCCGACAGCCGCCTGGACGACCGTGCACGGCAACTACCTGTTTCCCGCCGGTGCCAGTCTGATGCACCCGCACTTCCAGATGCTGATTGGCTCCGCACCCTACACGCAGCATGCGCGCCTCGCGGAGGCCTGCCGCGGGTATCTCGAGCGGGAAGGCACCCGCTACCACGACGACCTGCTGCAGCAGGAGCGCGCGACGGGCGACCGCTACATCGCCGCCACCGGCCGCTGGCACTGGCTCGCCGCGTTCTCGCCGCTGGGCAGCAACGAGATTCTCGCAGTGCACGAGAACGAGGGTGACCTGCTGCGCGTGGACGAGGGCGAACTGCGTGACCTCGCGCAGGGGCTTGCATCCATCCTCCGCCTGTACCAGGACCTTGGGCACATGAGCTTCAACTACACGCTCTACACGCGCCGGGAGCCGGAGACACCGGACGGATTCCAGTGCCTGCTGCGCATCTTCACGCGGCAGAACCCGGCGGCGACCTACCGTTCCGACGACTTCTACCTGCAGAAGGGTCTGCAGACCGAACTGATGCTGCACCGGCCCGAGGCGCTCGCGGCCCGGGCGCGCGGATACTTCCCCCGGGGCTGAGTCCTCACCCCCTGCCCCGCTCGCGTGAGCGGGCAGCAAACCCCCGCGCAACGGGTGGCAAAACCCACCCCGGGGGTTGGTTGTGGGATAGTCCGGAGCATGCACTGGAACTTCGATCACAGCTACGCACGCCTGCCTGGGCAGTTCTTCGCACGGGTGGACCCGGTACCGGTCGCGGCGCCCCAGATGGTGCTGCTGAACCGCGCCCTCGTTGAAGACCTCGGGCTGGATCCCGACGGGCTGCGTCAGCCCGAGGCTGCGTGGATGCTCTCAGGCAACCAGCGGGAGCCCTCCAGCCGGCCGATCGCGCAGGCTTACGCGGGACACCAGTTCGGACACTTCGCGATGCTCGGCGACGGCCGCGCGCATCTTCTCGGCGAGCACCTGACCCCGGGCGGCACACGGGTCGACATCCAACTCAAGGGTTCAGGCCCCACCCCGTTCTCGCGCCGGGGCGACGGGCGCGCCGCCCTCGGACCGATGCTGCGCGAGTACCTGATCAGCGAGGCTATGCACGGGCTGGGCATTGCCACCACGCGCAGCCTCGCCGTGGTCGCGACCGGGGAACGTGTGTTCCGCGAGCAGGCTCTGCCCGGCGCGGTGTTGACCCGGATCGCCTCGAGCCACATCCGGGTCGGAACCTTCGAGTACGCATCGGCGCTGGACTCCGGGCTTGATCTCGTGGTGCACGCGCCCATGGGCGTGGACGACCCGCTGGTGGACACGGGGGCGCAGGACGCAGGCGTTCTGACCCGCGCGCTGGCCGATTACACCATCCGGAGGCACTACCCGGAACTCGCGGAAGGACCCGACCGCTACGCGGACTTCTTCAACGCGGTGATGGAACGTCAGGCATCCCTGATCGCGCACTGGATGCGGGTGGGCTTCGTGCACGGCGTGATGAACACCGACAACATGACCCTGTCCGGCGAGACCATCGATTACGGCCCCTGTGCCTTCATGGACCAGTACGATCCAGCGACGGTGTTCAGTTCGATCGACCGCCAGGGGCGTTACGCCTTTGCCAACCAGGCGAAAATCGCGCACTGGAACCTGGCGCGACTGGTCGAGGCGTTGCTGCCCCTGCTGCACCATCAGCCCGAGGCGGCGCTGGCCCGGGCGCAGGAGGCGATCGAACGCTTCCCGGCGCTGTTTACGGAGCGCTGGCAGCGCGCGATGCGGGCGAAGCTGGGACTGGGCAACGAGGAGCCCGACGACGCGGAGCTGATCACGTCGCTGCTGAAGTGGATGCAGCTCCGTGGCGCCGATTACACCAACACCTTCCGTGACCTCTCGAGCCGTAGCGCAATCGCGGACCCGACGGCGATGGGCGCGCAGTTCCGGGACGCGGACTTCACCGCCTGGCACGCGCGCTGGCGGGAGCGGCTGGGCCGCCAGCCCGGCGGGATCGACGACGCCGTCCCCCTCATGCGCGCCACCAATCCGGCAGTGATCCCGCGCAACCACCGCGTCGAGGAGGCGTTGGAAGCGGCGGTTCAGCAGGGTGACCTGGACCCGGCGATGCGCTTGCTGGAGGTAGTCGGGAATCCCTACGCCGCCGACCTCGACGATTCCGAGTACCGGCAGTCGCCGGACCCGGAGCAGCGCGTGTACCAGACGTTCTGCGGGACCTGAACGGGCTCAGACGCAAGCGGAAACCCTCAGGCGCCTGGCCCGCGGTGCGTCGCACAGGCAGGAGGTCGCGCTTCGTAGGAGCGACCTCTGGTCGCGATCAGGCTCGGCACAGCCAAGGGCATCGCGGCTGGAAGCCGCTCCCACGACGGCCTTCCCTGGCCTCGCGGGTGGTTTGAGCGAGCTTCCGCTCAGGACACGTGCGGCGGGCCGGGCGGGGGGCCGTCGTCTTCCTCCTTCTGGCGGGCCGCCTCTTCGCGCTGCTCTTTCAGGTACTGAACCTTTTCCTTCACCAGCACGCCGGCCAGCAGCACCAGTGCGATCAGGTTCGGAGCGGCCATCAAGCCGTTCAGCGTGTCGGCGATGTCCCAGATCGTGGTCAGGCCGCCGATCGCCCCGAGGAACAGGAAACCGATGAAGAGGATGCGGTAGGGTTTGACGACCTTCGGACCGAAGGCGTACTCCCAACTCTTCTCACCGTAGAAGTTCCAGGTGAGCATGGTGCTGTAGGAAAACAGCACGAGTGCAATCACCACGATCCAGCCGCCGAGACCCGGCAGACCGGCGGTGAACGCGCTGGTGGTCAGTTCGGCGCCGGTCTGGCCGGTCTGGACCACGCCGGTGACCAGGATCACCAGCGCGGTCAGCGTGCAGACGACCAGCGTGTCGATGAACACTTCCCACATTCCCCACAGGCCCTGTGCGTAGGGCTTGCTGCGCGCCTGCGCGTGGACGATGGACGCAGAGCCGAGACCCGCCTCGTTGGAGAAAATCCCCCGCGCGAAGCCGTAGCGGATGGCCATCGCGACGGTGGCGCCGGCGAAACCGCCGATCGCGGAACTGGGGGTGAAGGCACCGGCGAAGATCATCCCGAAGGCCGCCGGAATCTCGGAGTAGAAACTGATCAGCACGCCGACCGCCCCGATCACGTAGATCAGCGCCATCGTCGGCACGATCTTCTCGGCGGTCACCGCGATGCGCTTGATACCGCCCAGCGTCACGACACCGACCAGAATCATCACGATGATTCCGGTGAACCACGGCGGTACGCCCATGCTGGTTTCCAGCGCATGGGCCATCGTGTTCGCCTGCACCATGTTGCCGATGCCGAAGGCAGCAAGACCGGCGAGGAAGGCGTAGAGCAGCGCGAGCCACTTCCAGCGCTGGCCAAGCCCCTTCTCGATGTAGAAGAAGACGCCGCCGGAAACCTTGCCCTCGGCGTCCACCTGCCGGTACTTCACGCCGAGCGTGGCCTCCGCGAGCTTGGTCGCCATCCCGACCAGCGCGACCACCCACATCCAGAACACGGCGCCGGGCCCCCCAAGGGCGATGGCCGTCGCCACCCCGGCGATGTTCCCGACCCCGATGGTCGCCGCCATCGCGGACATCACCGCCTGGAACGAGGTAATCGCACCTTCTTCGTGGACCTTTTTCGGCTTCAGCAGGTTGCCAAAGGTGCGGCGCCAGGCGAAGCGCAGATGCGTGAACTGGAAGAACCCCAGCCGGATGGTGAGGTAGAGACCCGTGCCCACGAGCAGGATCATGAAAGGCGGCCCCCAGACGATGCTGTTGAGCCAATCGTTGAACACCAGGAGTCCGTGGATCATCGTGTGCCCCCCTTAGTTGATCCCGTTCGCGGCTGGTTGGATCACCGGGCCCCTGCTTCCCCCGGCAGTTCCCTGAACGATTTACGCCCTGCGGCCGAAATGCGCAAGTGTCGGCGGACCTGGGCTACCCGCCGAGCACGACGCGCACGACGCGCACGACCCCCAGCTTAGACGCAGCCGGTCGGCTTGGGCAGCCCACCGTACTTGGTGATCGGCTTCATCGGCCCGGTCATCCAGGTCGTGAACATGCCCTTCTGGTCGGCGTTCAGGTATTTCGCGAACTTGCGGATCGGCGGCACCACCGCGTGGTCCTCGAAGTACTCGCGCGCCTTCAGGATGTGCTCCCATTTCTCGTCGTCGAGTACCACGCCGTCGGATTCCGCCATCGCCTGGCCGATTTCGGGGGTCCAGCAATCACGGTCCACGAGATAACCGTCGCCGTCACGTTCCGGAAGATTCATGTCGTTCTCCTGTTGTGCAAGTCGGTGAATGAGCAAAAGCCTAGCACAAGGCTCGGGAATTGTTCCCTCGAACACCGGTCAGCCGAACGCCACCGACGGTTCTCCGCGTGAGGCGGGCGCCGGTGCGACAGGAGCACATCTCCGGTGACGACCGACTCAAGCCCCTGCGAATCGCGACCGGAAATCCGTTGAACGCCGCGGGATCATTCGCGGCGGCCGCCGCCAGCAAAGGGGTTGAACTGCTGTTTGAAGGCCTGCTGCATGCCATCGACCATGGCCTGTTGCATGCCCTTCACCATCGCTTCCTGCATACCCTTCATCATGGCCTGCTGAAAATGTGCGGCGAACTCGGCCTGCTTCTCCGAGGGGATGAAGAGCTCCTTGAACTCTTCCGGGGTGCATTCGATGTCGATGCGGACGTTCATCTGCGCGCTCCTCCTGCGGTGTCGCCCCGGGGTCGGAATGCCGGGGCCGTCAGCGCAGTATGCCGCCGGAGCGATGCCTGGGAAAATGGTGCTCCCGTGAATCCCCTCCCGGATCTTGATTAGCACCGAAGCTGCGCAGGTGGTCGGATTACCGCAGTTTCAAGGGACGCCCTGTGGGAGGCCAGCCTATGGGCGAAGGTTTTCCGCCGTCAGGTCGCCGAGAGGGCTCGCCTCCCACAACGGACGGCCATGCAGGGGGGCGTTGCGCTCGAGCGGATTCCCTGCTTCGGAGCTTTCGTGATAATCAGGTCCCGGAATGCGTCTTCAAGAACCGGCTTTGGAGTGAAAATCGCGCAGATGTCACACGATCGATCGTGGCCCATGCTGCAGCCTCGGCTGGACGGTCCGCGGTCTCTTGCGCTCCGTTTGCGCTATGGAGTGCGGGAGCTTGCTCCCGCTTTGAGTCGCGGAAGCTCGCTTCCGCGGCAGGGGGCAAGCCCCCTGCGGGAAAGCGGCGGCGAGCCGCCGCACTCCATGCGGCGCTTGCGCTTTCAGCCTTCGGGGTGACGCGTGCCGTGATCGTTCGCCCGTACCGCGGTCAGCCGGCCGCGGTGTCGTGCGGGCGCCAGAGCGCGACCGGGGCGCCGGTGGCGTCCTGCCCGTAGGGCAGCCACGCGAGGGCGGTCAGGCGCACGGTCATCGCGTTCATCGCCGGACGGACGAGGATCTCCTCCAGCGCCTCCTGCGAGTCGGCGGTCTCGTGCAGGCGGTTCAGCTCCTCCTGGAGATCACCCTCGAGGGCCTCGATCTGCTCGCGCACGGCCTCGACCGTCTCCTGCGCGTGGGCCACACCCTGACGTGTCTGAGCCGCTCGGCCGGCACTGCGGGCTGCGCCGGTTGCGCGCGTTGCGCTCCCTCCGAGCAATGCACCCAGCAGCCCGCCCTTGGCACCACCCCGCTGGCTGCCACCGAGCGCTCCCAGCACGGCTCCCGCGGCGGTGAGACCAGCGTTCAGCTTCGCCTGCCGGGACTGCGCGGTCCGTGTCTCCACGGTCTGTTCGGCCCGGCGCAGGCGCTCCTGCAGGGTCCGGAAGCGGGATTCGTACCGCTTGCGCAACTGATCGGCCTGCCGATCCCGGGCCTCGTGCCCGAGATCCGCGAGGCGCATGCGGAAATCACGTTCGGATTCATCAGGCCGGGACACCACCTTGTGCGCGGGGGAGCTGTACAGCGTGACCGGCTGCGTCCCCTGCACCCAGCGCACCAGCTCCCGGCCCCAGTTCGCGTAGCTGCGCGGGTTGGTCGCCTCCTCCGGCAACGGCGTGAACCGGGCGTTGGCCAGCGGCTCCACATCCAGCAGATCCAGCGGCAGCTCCACCAGGGTCGCACGGTCGGTACTGAAGGCCAGCGGACCCTCGCCGAGCTCGACCACCGGCTGCAGGTGCCGGGTCTCCTCGACCCCGTGCCGTGCCGATGAATAGCGCGCGTCGATCGCCGCGAGCAGCGCGGGGCGGTACTGCAGGCCCTCGACGGCAGCAAAGGGCGGAACGAAGAACTGGCGGATCGCGGTCGGAAGAATCGGACGGCTCTCGAGCAGGCCCGGCGTGCCCGTCGCCTCGGGTTGCCCGGCCAAGGCGGGCGCCGCCGCGGCCACCGAGGCCTTTCGCGGCGCCATCAGCGTCCGGATCTGCGTCAGCGTCAGCGGGCCGGCCAGGTAGGACATCACCCAGCGGGTGGTCATCAGCGTCGGCGCGCCGCGGTGGACGTTGTGCATCAGAAAAACCCGGCTGCCGAGGCCGGAGATCATCCGGTCGAGCTGCTGCCGGGGGATCGGGTTTGAGCCGGCCATCGCACCATCCATCGCCTCCAGCACCCGCATCTTGTCGCGCTCGGTCTGCAGGCGTCCGATGAACCAGGTTCCGGTGTTGCCCAGGCCCTTGTAATCCAGGTCCACCGGGTTCTGGGTGGCGAGCACCATGCCGACGCCGAAGGCGCGCGCCTGTTTCAGCAGCGTCAGCATCGGCGTCTTCGAGGGCGGATTCGCATTCGGCGGGAAGAAGCCGAAGATCTCGTCCATGTACACGATCGCGCGCAGGCTCGTGGTTCCCGACTGGCCGCGCATCCATCCGAGCACCGCCGAAAGCAGCATCGTGACGAAGAACATGCGCTCCGCATCACCGAGATGGGCGATCGAGAACACCGTCAGCCGAGGCTTGCCCTCGGGCGTGTAAAGCATCGCCCCGATGTCGAGCGGCTCACCCGTCATCCAGCTCTGGAAGCCTGGCGACGCGAGCAGGGCATTGAGCTGCATCGCCAGCGCGAACCGGTCCTTGGCCGGGTAAACGCTTTCGAGTTCCATGACCCCGAGGCGCGTAAACGGCGGCTGCTGAATCGCCTGGATCAATGCCCCGAGATCCAGGTTGCGACCCTTGCGCCAGGCGTCGTCAAGGATCGAGGAGAGCAGGATGTGTTCGCGGCTGCGCACCGGGTCCGTGTCCAGGCCGAGCAGGCCAAGCAGGCCGGTGACAGCCGTCTGCACCCGTTCGCGGAAGCCGTCGGCATCGGCGATCAGTTCCGGTGCCGGCGCGTCGAACGAGCGCAGCACCGAAACCGGCAGCCCGGCCTCGCTGCCCGGCGTGTAGATCGCGAAATCCGCCTGATTGCGCAGCCTTCGGATACGCTCGCCATCCTGGTCCCAGTCCTTCAGGCCGTTGCGCCACAGTTCCGCCTGGCCAGCGGCATAGGCGTCGGGATCCTGCCCGCGCTGACGCGCGGCGTCCTCGTTGATCCAGGGACGGAAGTCCGCGGCCTCGAGCCCCGGAAAGGTCAGCAGCAGGTTGGTGAGGTCACCCTTCGGGTCCACGGCCAGCACCGGGATGCGGTCCATCGCGGCCTCCTCGAGCAGAGCCACGCCCAGACCCGTCTTGCCGCTCCCCGTCATCCCGATGATCACGCCGTGGGTCGTCAGATCCCGGGAGTCGTACAGCACCTGATCTTCGGTGCGCTCCCCGGTCTGCGTGTCCACCTCCTTGCCAAGATAGAACGCGCCCAGCTTCTCGTATTCGTGCCCCACCTTCTCCTCCTGCGTCGTGTTGAGAACGCCCCGGTCGTTGGCCTGTCCGGTCATCTTGCCGCGCGCATCCCGTCCAGGCCCGCAACGGTACGATAGTAGCGCGCTCCGCATCGTGCGAACCGCGAAACGGCGGTCGCATGGCCCACGAGGGAAGCGCTGAGCAGTGTCCTTCGACGAGCTCCCTTCGACAGGCTTCCTTCGACAAGCTCAGGACGAACGGCAAGTGGATGATTCGGTTCGCGGTGGGGTTCTCGAACCCCGAATGGAATCGCCTTGCTCGGCGTTCCCCCCGGGCCGCTGCAGGCAGGTTTTTCATCCCGTCAGACCGCCGACGTGCCGGACGCAGCCGGTTGCAGGAGCGAATCTGTGCCGTTTCCGTGGCCCCTCTGCGGTCGCTCATGGAATTACCGGCGCTATACTCTGAGATTCTGAGTGGTTCGTCTCGACAACGGTACGGTCCCCGCGCCCTCCGGAGCGCAGCACTTGGGCCTGCACCGCACGGTTCCCAATACAAGCGAGGTTCATGCCATGGATTTGTCGGTCCTCTTACGCCTCGAGGTGATCATCTTCATCATCATCCTCGCCCTGATCGCCTTCAAGATCGGCAAAATCGCACTTGCCGAGCGTGTCGAACAGGCGCTCGGAGCCGAGCGTAAGGATCAGGCTCGCACCCTGAAGACCATGGACTCCGCCCACGCGGATACGCTGGAGAAGCTGCGCGAGGGGCATGCGGAAGAACTCAACCGGGTCAGGGCCGACGCGGAGCGTACGCTGGTGGCCGCCCGCGAGGCACAGGCGGCGGAACTCAAGCGACTGAACGAGGAGTACAGCGCTTCCATCGAACGGCTGAACCAGGCCAACATCGCCAACGTGCGGGAGACCCGGGCCGAGTACGAGAACCAGTTCGGCGCATTGCACGAGCAGTACGAAGGCGAGATCCGGTCCGCCCGGGAAGAAATGGACCGCACGGTGCAGATGCTCAGGGCCGAACATGCGGAGGCAAACGAAGCACTTCGCGCCGAATACGACGAGCGGCTGAGGGCGGAGAAAGGCGAACACGAACAGGTCGTCGCGGCGGCCCGGCATGATCACGAAGCCGCGCTGAAGGCATTGAAGGCCGAACATGAAGAGGCCACCGCGGCGATCAAGCGTGAACACGACGGGCTGATCAAGAGCATCAAGAAGGATCACGAGGAGGCCACCGCAGCACTCAAGGCCGAGCAGGCGAACGTGATGAAGACGCTGAAAGCCGAGCACGACGAGGCCACGGCGGCGCTGAAGCGCGAGCACGAGGCGCACGTACAGACGCTGAAGACCGAGCAAGCCGATTCGGTACGCAATCTCAAGCAGGATCACGAGGGCGCACTGCACACCCTGCGCACCGAGCACGGCCAGTACGTCGACAGCCTCAGGCGCGAGCAAAGGATGCTGATCGACGAGAAGGATGCCGAGATCCGGCGCGTGCGCAGCGAGGTCGCGCAGCTCGAGTCCACCGGTGCGCGCCGGGAGGCGGAGATCCAGAAACTGCACGACACCATCCGCGAGCTCAACGAGGGCGTCCGCGAGGCCAAACTCAACAATGCCTTCGCGCTGTCTCGCTCGGGTGAGCGCTTCATCCGCGTGATCCGCACCGTGCAGGAGCTGGCGATCGAGCTGGAAGAGACCTCGCGCACGGTCACCGGCGGCGAGTACTCCTTCATCAACGCGATCAAGGACCAGCGCGACCGCGATACCGTGCTGCGTCTCGCGGGCGGCAGCGACGCGGTCCCCCACGAGGGCGAAGGCGCGGCCGCCGCTTCGGGCGAACCCGCCGCACCAGCCGAGAAGAAGGCCGAAGCGACGGGCGCTGGCGAAGCCCCTGCAGCGCCGCCCGCCGGTACGCAGCCGGAACCGGCGGACAAGGCAAGCGCGAAGGCGGAAACACCGAAGGCTGCACCCGCCGCAACCGAAGGGAAGACCGATGGATCCGGCAAGGCGGCCGACACCGCCGCCAAGCCCGGGGCCGAACCGAAGGCCGCGGCAGACAAAGCGCCGACGGCAACTGGCGCCTCTCCCGAGACGCCCCCCACCAGCGTCGCCAAAAAGACCGATGGTGCCGGCGAGCCGGAATCCTCCTCTGAGGGAGCCCCGACAACCGCTGCGGCCGAAAACAAGACGGTTCAACCCAGTGCCGAGACCGCAGGCAAGGACACAGCTCCAGCCCCAGACAAAAAGGCCGAGGCGGCAGGCAAGGGCGCGCGCTCAGGCTCCGACGACAAGGCGAAGCCAGCCACGCCCGTGAAACCCGCCGCGGCCGCCAAGCCCAGCCCTGCCAAAGCCGCGCAGACCAGCGCATCCAGCAAGAAGGCCAAAGCACAGAAAAAGCGGGCTACGCCGGCGAAGGCCAAACCGGCGTCCACGGCCGGTCGAAAGCCGGCGACCACCTGATTGCCGACAATGCGCCACCCCACAACGACGCAGTTCATCCGCATGACGGTCCTTCTCATCGCCCTGTCAGCGCCGGCGCAGGCGAGTGCTTTTTTCTGGTCGGGTCCGGGCTGCTTCATGACCAATATGCTGGGCATGGGGAACTTCACCGGCGGCCTGCATTTTTCCATGGGTGGGGGCGGCTACGGAGCCGGCCGTGGTCTTGCCTACGGCTACCCCTATGGGTATCCGCTGCCGGGCGTGCCTCCTCACCCGTTCGCACATTCGGCGCCACTGATGTCGCCGGCGGCTGAACCGCTGACCCGCTCCACCCGGAGCGCGCACGACATCCTCGAGGGCAACATCTGGAGCGAACGGTCCACCGTTCTGCAGTTGCCGGAGGCGGCAGAACGCAACGTGGCCCCTGCGAACCGGTGGCGGCACGGACGCTGACGGCGGTCGACCGATGGCGCGCGGGCGCAGCGTTTCGCGGCCGGAGGCCGCTCCCACGAATGCCGGACCTCTGCGGGAGCAGCCTCGGACCACGATGGCGCAAACCCTGGCTCAGAGACTTCGGCTTGACCCCCCTGGATACCGGGGATATCATTTCGCGCTCGCTGTACTGGGCTTTCGCGGTTGGGCATCACGGGGTATAGCGCAGTCTGGTAGCGCGCCTGCTTTGGGAGCAGGATGTCGGGGGTTCGAATCCCTCTACCCCGACCACTGCTCCAGGCCATACGCGCTCGTAGCTCAACCGGATAGAGCATCGGCCTTCTAAGCCGACGGTTGCAGGTTCGAGTCCTGCCGGGCGCGCCACCGCCCTGGCAGTTACCGCGGCGGGCAGAGTACAGTGATACGGTGGTGACCGTAGCTCAGTTGGTAGAGTCCCGGATTGTGGCTCCGGTTGTCGTGGGTTCGAGTCCCATCGGTCACCCCACCCTTTCTCCGCGCGGGCCGTTAGCTCAATTGGTAGAGCAGTAGACTCTTAATCTATTGGTTGTAGGTTCGATTCCTACACGGCCCACCATCCTTGTCATACCTTGCGGCCGCATGGCCTGCACTTCTCTGGTCGTCTCGATCCGGTGCAGCACCAGGCAGACCGACAAGCCGGACGGTCGCTGCACGCCGTCGCCCTTCGAATTTCCAGTCTCTCTGCCCGCTCGGCCAACGAACTTCCTCCATCACACTACGCTCGACCTTGGCTATGATCCAGGCAAAGAGACGGGGAGGATTCCACGATGTCAGAAGGCCCTACCGAGAAGGCCCGTGATACGCACCCGTCGGACCCGGGAAGCCCCACGTCCGGGGACGATCCGGTCTACGTCGTCGAACGGTATCTCGCCGCCGTTGCGACACGCGATTTCCCGACCGCGTGTGGCTTCCTTGCGGAGGAAGGATTCCAGTATCAAAGCCCGATCGCGAGCTTTTCGGACCGCGACACGTTTGCCGACAACATGCACGCAACCGGGGCTATCCTGCACAACATCCGGACGGTACACCGGTTCGCCGAGGGCAATACGGTGTGCCATATCCTCGACGTCACCGTGAACATGACGGGCTACCAGAGTCAGCGTGTGGTGCAGATTGCAAACGTCATCGAAGGCCGCATCAGCCGCCTCGAAGTCGTGTTCGACGCCTCGTCGCTGCGCCAGATGATCATCGAGAACGATAACGAAGAGGCGTGATCGTCACGACCCTCACCTGGATCCTTGCTGCCGTGCTCGTGGTGGCCGGCATCGCCGGCCTCATTCTGCCTGCGCTGCCCGGCCCGCTGTTGCTGTTTGCCGGACTGTGGGTTGCGGCCTGGGCGGAGGGGTTCGTTTTCGTCGGCGCCAAGACGCTGATCGCTCTTGCCGTGATGGCGGCACTCGCCTCCCTTGCCGACTTCGTCGCAGGCGCCTTCGGCGCGCGTCGCTATGGCGCCTCGCCCCGATCCATCGCCGGGGCTGCCCTGGGGGCCCTGATCGGGCTCTTTTTCGGGTTGCCGGGTTTGCTGCTCGGTCCGTTCATCGGTGCGCTGCTCGGCGAACTGTCCACGCGCGCGGACCTCGCCGCCGCCGGGCGCGCAGGCTGGGGAGCCACGATCGGCCTCGCGCTCGGCACCGCCGCCAAGGTCGCCCTCGGTTTCGCCATGCTGGCACTGTTCCTCGCGGTGCGCTTTCTCTGACCATCAGCAGGCTATCGGGGTCGGACCAAGATAAGTGACTGATTCAGAACATTTAAGATGCGATTTTGTGACCCAGCAGAGCCTTGGAGGCCCAGTTTCGGCACCAAAATGGTCGTGATAAGGCTCAGGGTTGAGTTTTCTGTTCTCCGATCGGGGAAGTACCCCCGAAAGGTCCAGTGCAGACGCCTGGCAAGATCTCGCACTGTCGACCCCGAAGGTTACGACCGGGGCAATACGCGCAAGGCGCTTGAAGCCGCATTTTTTGCATCAAAAATGGCCCGGCAAGGCTGAATTCGGGGTATTTTTCGACCCCTTATTCTATTTTTATCAATCGCTTGCCTTGGTCCGACCCCGTTCGAGTTCCAGCCGTGAGACTTCGATTTCTGCCTCGAAGGCCTCGCCGTAGGCCACCACGCCAACGGATTTGAGCCCGCTGACGTCCAGCCGGCGCAAGGTGGCACGGCGCTCGAAGGCGGTGAATGGGATGAACTGCTCGTGCCACTCCGGGCCGACCTCGATGGGCGCGCGGTAGTGCTGCCACGGCTGCCAGGTCTGACGGGTGCGCAGGTGCAGGTAATACGGTCCCGACGTGCCGCGGACCCTGATCCTCAGGCCCTCCCAGGCGCTGGCATCGAAGCTGCCGCCGGCCGGGTCAAGCGGTAATCGCGCCTGGATGAACCCACCGCGATTTTCGAGGCGGACCTGGCCGCGCATGAAAAGCACCGGGCCAGTATCGCTGTCGTGGTAACCGACCTGCATATCGGAGCGTCCGCCCATCACGCGGTCGGTGAGCCCCTCCCAGCGCGTGCCGAGGCTCGAGAGACCGTCATCGCGCTGGAAGTCGTCGAGCAAAAGAGTGTCGGTCATCGCCGGCTCCTCGGACGCCAGCCCCGAGAGTGGCAGAAACGCCATCAATGCAACAAGCGCCGCCTTCTCTAGAAAAGACCGTCGGTGACTTCCGCATCCTGTTGGTTTGCGCCTGGTCAGCATGGGTCTGCGCATCTCCTGTCCAGGGCAGCCGTAACAGAGGGGAACGCCCCGCCCCTGACAGGGGGCGGGGCTTGGCCTACCCGTGATTTCAGTAAGTGCCGTTGTCGGACGTGCTTGCCCTGGTGGGGGCCATCATCGCGTACGGGGATCCACGCCAGTTGCGTGCATGGTAGCGGTTATGGGCCCAGTAAGGCCGGCTGTAGCCCCGACCCCATCCACGGCCGTAGCCGCCTGCGCCCATCGAGAAGCCGAAACCTCCCGACACCCTACCGTGACCGCGTCCAAACCCGCGCCCGTGCCATGGATGGTACAGGCCGCTGCCGTAGTGGGGTCCCCAGCCATAGCCCGGACCGTGCAGGTGCGCCGAGCTCGCGTACATGGGTGCGGCAAAGATGGCAATCAGGGCGGTTGAAGCGAGGAACTTCAGGGTCTTTTTCATTGCTATTCTCCGGTTGATCCATTCACGTCTGGTTATTAGCCGGACGGCGCTCTCTGCGTGGTCTGTCCAATCCATTAGGATCGGCTAATGCTTCATGGACCGCGGTTCCCGCAACGAGTTTCAATCCCACGAATTCTTCAAGCCGCTTTATCGGGCAGAGACTGGGGCCCGGTGGCCCAACACGAGATCCTCCGACGCGGCGCCGAAGCGAATGGCTTGTAAAACTCGAACCCTGGTTACATTCTCTGCCTTGAATACCGTGTTCTTTGAAGGGGGATGAGAAAATGAACTACAAGATTGAGGAAATCGAGGGCATCGGCAAAGCGCGGGCAGAAAAGCTGGCCAAAGCAGGCATCAAGACGACGGGCGATCTGCTGGACCAGGCGGCTTCAGCCAGGGGGAGAAAAGTGGTTGCCGAGAAATGCGAAGTCAGCTCCGTGCGCCTGCTCAAGTGGGTCAACATGGCGGACCTGATGCGCATCTCCGGCGTCGGCGAGGAATACTCGGAACTGCTGGAGGCTGCGAACTGCAACACGGTCAAGCAACTGCGCCGGCGCAACCCCGCGAATCTCACCAAGCGCATGCTGGAAATCAACGCGGAGAAAAAACTGGTCCGCTCGCCGCCGTCGGAGGCGCAGGTTAAGAAATGGGTTGAGCAGGCCGCCAACCTGGAACCGATGCTGACCTACTGACAGCGGCTTGCCGGCACGGAGGCCTACCTGACCCACCCCATCCAAAGGAAATGTTCGCATGTTCGGTTTCTGGAGAAAGAAAAGGTCACCCACTCTCCCGATTTATCGTGAGGCCGTGCACCGGGGAGGATCGGAGCCTCATGCCGACACCGTGCCCACGCCCGTACCGCATGCCCCGACGCCACCAACGAGCGCAGTAGACCCGGGAGATATCGGGCAAGGGTTGCGGGAAGCGGACCTGGCCGCTCTGTACGGCCTTGCGACGGTCAACGTGCTGGAGTCCGGCGCAGTCCTGTTGGGTCCGGAGGACCGCGGCGGCACCGCTCACATGCTGGTCAAGGGTGAGATCGCGCTACAGGATGGAACGGGCAAGACGCTGATGCAGACCGTGGCGGGTACATGGATCGGCCAGTTCGATACCGTGGAATCCGGACTACCCGGCTGCTCCGCAGTGGCGACGGGGCCGGTCTCGGTGCTCTCGCTGGACCGCACAACCTATGACGGGCTCGATCGTGACCTCAAGCTTCGCGTGCTTACGCAAGTTGAGGACCACCAACACGCCGTGGTGCGCGCCCTCGCCGCCCGCAACGAAGAACTCATCGCCCGGAACCGGGTGCTCGAGGATGCGCTTTATCGCACCCGCCAGACGACGGATGCCGATCTCTCGAAGACGGAGACGGTCCGACAGATCATCCAGAAGGTACCACGCCTGCCGGTGTCGACAGCGACGCTCCTGGGCAAGCTCTTCGATGAACGCAGTACAAACGCGGAGGTCGTCGAACTGGTCAAGTCGGACCCTTCCCTGACCGCTTCGCTCCTGAAGGCGATCAACTCCCCGCTGTACGGCCTCAGCCACAAAATCACCCATATCAACCACGCGGTCACGCTGCTCGGCTTTGACGGGGTCCACCAACTGGTGCTTTCCGAAAGCATGCGCAAGAGCCTGCCGGAGACGCCCACCTTTCAGAAGACCCATCAGCGCGCCGTCGAAACCTCGCAACTCGCGTTTGCGGCAGCCCAGGCAACGGGTATCCGTCACCCGGCCGAGGTCTCGACCGTTGCCCTGCTGCACGAAATCGGCAGCGTTGTGCTCGAACTCCTGAAGACGGCAAACCCGCACCTGGAAATGGCCCTGGCCACGGTGGATTCCGCCGGCATGGGGGCAGAACTCCTGCGTGCCTGGAACCTGCCCGAGGCATTGTGCCGTAGCATCGAGTTGCAGCATTTCCCGGAGTTCGCGCGGCCTGAACACGTCCCGGATGAGGTGCGCAAGAATGTTGCCTTGCTGCATCTGGCGAACCGTTTCCACGACCGGGTTCACGGCGAGGAGGACCGCATGCCGTGGCCGTTTGCCTCTGAATACCTGGCCGTGTTGGGCGTCACTGGCATGGATGAGTCGGAGTTCTTCCACCAGAAAGTCCGGCCTGCGCTGTTGGGCCGCCTGAAGACCCTGCCCAGTTCGCTTGCGGAAGCCCTGTCTGCCTGAAGGCCACGTCGCGACGGAACTCACCCGCCCCATGCACCATCCCCGGACGCTCAATGCGACGATCACAACAGCGTCGTTGCCTGGCTTCCCCAGGAAACCGCCTGAGGGCAGGCCTCGATCATCGCCGCGGATTTCCGACCCGCAACGCCTGGCCGGCCCGAAGCAGCCGTAAACGAGGTGGCGTGCCC
>Ga0209498_1000946_pt1 | contig 17864 bp, 17 predicted proteins | sample WalLakDeSediment_FD_184131 | JGI IMG/M metagenome (GOLD analysis project Ga0209498, IMG submission 184131) | Lake sediment microbial communities from Walker lake, Nevada to study Microbial Dark Matter (Phase II) - Walker Lake 11/02/13 Deep... | ecosystem: Environmental > Aquatic > Freshwater >... | reverse complement strand
AAGGCGTCGTAGAAGGAATCGCGTTCTGGCGGCCAACTGAGTCCAGTTGGGAGCTCAATCCCGGGGATCATGGCCTCGGTATGGCTCAATGTCTTCTTGTCCAGCCCGGAAAGACGGAGATGAACTCCCGCCACCAACACCAAGAGAAAGAGTGCGAGTCCCATCATGGCCGGCGCGAGAGCGCGGGGCCCCTGCCGGCTACCAAGTGATCGCAACCCCAGCAGGCATCGGATAGGCCGCGACCCGCCCGAGCCCCCAACACTGGTGTGGGAGGTGGATTCGCTTCGGCCGCGAATTTCTGAAAAGTATACCCAGGCCATCCCGGCGATGACCAGGAGAGCTCCCAGGGCCAGCATTGCTCCCGCCGCCATCTGGCGGTGAGTCAGATCCGTCAGGGCGTGGTGCATCGGCTCAGTCCATCCTCTCAGGCGAGGGGCTCGGTCGGGTCAACAACCACACGTGCTGGAGTCTTATACCGTGCATCAACTCACCGCTGGATGCAACGATCGGCTTGCGATGCCAGGCTTCGGACGGCAGAATTGCCGCACAGTGTCAACGCGTACTTTCAGACAGAGGCGGACACATGAATGTCGTCTCGATTTCCGCTACCCGCACCTTCTGGGCGCTGGCCTTCGTCATCGCGGGACTGGTGTGCGCGAATCTGATCGCGGTTCTCTACTTCAGGGACTACCTCCAGAACGATTGGCTCTGGGGCCTCGTACCGCTGTTCAATATGGACGCTGAGAGCAACATTCCGACATTCTTCTCGACTGGGTTGTTACTGACCTGTGCCCTCCTGCTCGGGACGATAGCCGCCTTGCGGAGCCAGGAGCGCCACCCATCGGCCATCAAATGGGCAGGACTGGCTCTGGTGTTCCTTTACGTGTCGATGGATGAAGCCGCTGGAATCCACGGCCTGCTCACCGAGCCGACCCAGAGAAGGCTCGGCGTGAGTGGAGCGCTCTCCTTCGCATGGGTGATTCCTGCCATGGCAGCCGTGGTAGTTCTCGCGACGCTATACGTCAGGTTCATCCTCGCTCTCCCGAGGCGTATCAGGCTGCTCTTCATTGTCTCTGCGATGGTCTACGTCGGTGGGGCGGTCGGGCTGGAAATGGTAGCCGCAGCCTGGGTCGAGTTGCATACCAAGGACAACACCACCTATGTCCTGATCTCCACGCTCGAAGAGACCCTCGAGATGCTCGGCGCTACGATTTTCATTTATGCTTTGCTCATCTATTTACAGACGGAGTTCGGGTCCTTTCGGGTGCGGTTCAGGTGAACGGGGGTACCCTCTTGTACGCAGTCTGGAGACCTCCAGGCCTGAGCGTCCGCCGCTCCGGCTCGCGATCCAGGGTTCATCCTCGCCCAGTTAGCTGGCGCCGAGACAGGAGTGATCAATCCTGAAGGCGCGGCTGAAGTCGCCATCAAGGACTATCTCGAAGCATTCGGCGTGTTCAAGCACCCAGTCCGCCTCAGGCGGGAACCCGTCGACGGTGTGGGGAAGATAGCTTCGTTCGAACGGATGTAGCCTGAAGAGGACCAGCAGCGATGGTTCAACTTGACTGAGATTGTCAAGCCAGTGAGAGGGATCATCGTCTCCACGGTAGAGTCCAGGCTTGTGATGCTCATATCTCCTGCGACCCTCGAGCAACCAGTGCTCGTAGAAGCCATCTCCGATCTTCCCACGAGTGTCCACATAGAGCACTCTGTGTCGGAATCTTCGCCCCATGAGAATGTAGGGCACGTTCGCGCCGGAATATGCGATGGTCGTCTGGGGAGCATCGGCAATCAGTTCCACCACCTCGCCCCAGTCAGCGAACGACGCTCGGTTCAGCCGTTCGAGTCGGGAGTCCTCATTCGCGTCGGTCGCTTTCCAGGTCAGGAGAGCCAGGGCGAGAATAGCGGTTGCGCCAGCCAACCGGGTGCTTTTCGGGCGAGCCCTTCTTGCGTGGAGCCCCCAAGCCAATATGCCAAGTCCCAGACACAGAGCGGCCAACACGAGACTTGGCAACCACGCGACGTCCGAGGCGATGAGGACATCCACGTGCTCACGCCAACGGCGCCAAGGTTCAGCGTTCCACGTCAGTGCTGCCAGAATGGCCATGGAGGTTGCCCAGGCGAAGCCTCCATGCCGGCGAGAAATCCACTCCAAGGGAGGACCAAGCCCCGGGAGCAGGACAATAACCGCTGGCAGGAGAAACCTGGTCTGGCTGTTGTGAGGGATGCCGAAGACGAACCAGAGCGACCACACGGCCGCCACAAGCAGGAGGAGGGCGGCCACCCGCCTCGATGTCGCATTTCCGGTAGTCCGGAGGCGAATGGCGAGGCCCGTTCCTCCTGCAATGCACATCGCGGCGGTGGGGAGTCCGAAGGATTCCACAGTCTTCCGCAGAAGGAATCCAGGAGAGTCGATATGGAACTCCCCGGCGCGAACCGCATCCAGGCCATAGGCGCCGGGAAACTGTAGTGGCCCCAGCCCCAGCTCAAACGGGAACACGGGATTCCCGTAATGAAGAAGGTTCTTCAGGTACCAGAACCCTCCCCCAACGAGAGAAAGCAGCAGGAATACGGCCAGGTGGCGGGGGTTCCGCCGAGCGAACACCAAGACGGTGGCCACGGCCAGGAGGAGGAGTGCGAGGCTGAGCCCCAGTGTCTTGGTGCCCGCAGCGAGACCTGTGGCCACTCCCGCTAGCATGATGGAGGCGGTCTTTGCCGTCCTCAGGTAGTGCACCAAGAGGGCAAGGGCCGCAACGAAAAAGGAAATCATCCACGCATCGACGTCGGCCGACAGCACCTGCCCACGTAGAGGGCCGAGAAAGAACACGGGAACCGCGCACAGGCTCGCCGCGGGTGAAGTGCCAGCCCCAAGCTGTCGAGCCAGGAAGTATACTCCGACTGCGATTGCGCCGAGCGCAGGAAGCTGGAGAACGTTGGTGGCTGCGTCACTCTGCAACAAGAGCATGGTGGCAGTGTAGAGGAGCGCTCCATTTTGGGGGGCGAAGGCGGCTGCGTTGTCGCCGAACACGGTCGGCACGTGGACCAGCGTCGATACCTGTAGCCAGCGAGCCGGGAGAAAGAGATGGTACGTCATCGCGTCCCAGTTGGCCGGTGCGCTGGCGAATACCAGACCGAAGTCCACTGCAACCGCAGAAGCGGCCAGGACCACCGTAATGACAAGATGCCCGTCCGGCCGCTGAAGCGAGTCTGCCGGTGACCCGTGTGCGCAGCGGTGGCTGGTCACTTGGTGTGTCCCCGCTACGATGAAGAGGGTCGCAAGGAGAAACGCCTCCCGGGAGAGCAGCCGGATAGGTGCCATGCCCAAGCCACCCAGACCAGCAGTGACGAGCACGGCCAATGCCACGCCGATGATGTAGGCGGCCAGCAGGAGAACAGAGGTTTCCGCCCTCTGGCGCTCCTCCTCCATCAGGCATCGTCCCAATCGCCAGCCAGCCCAGGAATAGCTCGTAAGGCAGGCCACGAGGAGTACAGCCGCGATCAAGCTCAGATCTCCGATTCACGTGTGATCACAGGATGCCTTCCTCCACTTGTCTACGCGGCCTCATTTTGCGGTCGCAGGGAGGATCCCGCCCAGCTACCTGCCCCAAGGTTCCTGGCTGGGTCCAGGGATTTCAGGTCCCGGCATCTCGGGGCACTCTGCGAGGGTCCTTCTGGGAGCATTCCCCCTGTTACGTTGCACGCCCACTGACAGCGTAGTTGCGTTCTTGTTGCAGGCCTGATGGCGTGATTCAGGGGTTGTAGGAACCGCAAGAGACACAGATGCTCGAAGCCCGCGGCGTTATGAGGACGCCGCGGGCTTCACTACATCGTGGCCCCGTCTCTCTGAGGGGGGGGCACCGGGGATCCACGTCCTTGAGAAAATGTGGCAAGGGCGGAGGCGGAAGGCAAGCGTGTCTTTCAGGTGGCGCCCTACGAGGCCAATGAGGGAGGCAGGCTCCGGGCGGTGCTACCGTCGCGGTGTGCCTTTGCCGAGGGCACGGGGGCGTGCCGCATGTACGTCCATCATCGTCGTCATCGCCAGACGGGACCGGGCTTTCCTTTGGAGGTGGTGAGGTGCCGGGATCATTCGTACGGGTGCTACACCCTCAATCCTCCGGGCCATTTCCCCTGCGGCCGCAAGGCCCTGGCGCCGTATAGCCCGGCAGGCGTTCTGCAGTTGGACGCATCGACGGGTCAGCCGGTGTGGGAGGCCACGCTGTTTCGCGCCGCTCAGGATGCGGCGCCGGGGGAGCGGTGGCCGGCGGACAGCCCGTGGGACGACTCGAGGCGGCGGCGGACCCAGGGCCGATGGCTGCACTTCGCCGGCCGACTCTTGGGGGTGCATCCCGAGCAGAATGAGGGCACCCGGGAACGGATCGCAGCCCGCCTGGGGGTGCCTGTGGTGCGGCTCCTGGATCAGGCGCGGTGTTGGGGAGTGGACTGGAGGACGCGGGGGTTCGCCATCCTGGCCGTGCTGCTGATGATGGGGCCTGGCTCGCCCCTGGACCGGCTGCTGGCGGCCGGTGCTGTGGCGGACTTGTGGCCGGAGCCTCGCCGTGGGGTGGCCACCCCCGGGAGGTGGATCGTCGTCCGTTCCGGCGGCCCGGAACGCATGGCTCCCGGTGGTCCTCGCAGCCGGGGACCTCCATCCACGACCTTGCCTGCTTCGGTGGTCCGGACTCCGATGTAACGTCGGGGGCATGAACACGATGCCCCCACCCCCGGTTCCGCCCTCCTCCGAGGCGCTCCTGCGCTACTCGGTCCTGGCCCAGATGGAAGCCCTGATCCTGGGCGGGTGGGGGGCGGAGGCCGCCGTGCGTGAAGTCGCCGGCCGGGAGCACGCCCATCCCGACGGCCGGGTGGTGCGGGTGAGCCAGCGCACGATCCAGCGGTGGCGCACGGCCTACCGGGAGGGCGGCATCGGTGGCCTGGAACCCGCCAGCCGTAAGCGTACCGACACCTCCGTGGTCCTGGACGAGGAGTTCGTGGCCTTCCTCAAGGCCGAGAACAAACGCGATCCCCGGGCCTCCGCCGCCATCTCTCGATCGGCCTCCAGCAACAACCGCAAAACCCTGGCGCTCAGCAACGGACAGTGCGACATTGTCTTCCTCCTTTTCATGGTTTAGCCGCCGAGAATGGAGAACCCCCTCATCAAGTTTGAGCAAGATCAAGCTCGGTGAGGGGGTTGCTATTGCTTCCCCGTCTAACCGTGATCATTTCTCCCCGCAAGAGCAGCGTTCTGTGTGCTCAGGCTCACTTGGACCGACTCCGCCTGCTACCTCGTCCGCCGCTCCGACCAGCGCCTGCGCCTCACCGTCGAGCACCGCGCCGCTCCCGCACCCGACCCCCTGCTGCTCTCCCTCTCCCTCGCCCACACCGACGGCCAGCCCCTCCGCCTCCAGAGTGAGGTTCTCCCGATTCGGTGGACACCCCATGATTTAGGTAGAGGAGGTGTTCACATGGCCCAAGAGAAGAAGACGTACCCAGCGGAGTTCAAGCGTCGGATGGTGGAGTTGGTCCGGGCGGGTCGAAGCCCGGAGGAGCTGTCGAGGGAGTCGATTACCCTTCCCAAGCCTACGGTATCGTGAGAGCGGGGCACCGCTGCGAAGCAGTGGTCCGGCCGTCTATCCGGTGAAGACCATGTCTCGGGTGCTGGAGGCATCCCGGAGTGGGTTCTACGCCTGGCAGAAGCGGACCCCCTCGGCCCGGTCCCGGGCGAACGCGGCACTGCTGGAGAGGATCCGGGAGGTCCACGGCGAGAGTGACGGGACGTACGGGGCTCCTCGAGTTCACGCGGAGCTGGCGGAGCAAGGCCCCCGTGCCAGCCTGAACCGAGTGGCCCGGGTGATACGGGAGGCGGAGATCCAGGGCGTAAGCCCCCGGAAGGGGAAGCGAACGACGGTCCGGGCCAAGGGGGCCCGCCCAGCGCCGGACCTGGTGGATCGGGACTTCACAGCCACGGGCCCCAACCAGGTCTGGGTAGCGGACATCACCTACGTGCCCACCTGGGCCGGATTCCTGTATCTGGCCATGGTGCTGGACGTCTGGAGCCGCCGGATCGTGGGGTGGGCCATGGCCACCCATCTGCGAACGGAACTGGTCCTGGAGGCCCTGGATATGGCCCTGGACCGGGGCAGGCCCCGGGGGGTGATTCATCACAGCGACCAGGGGTGCCAGTACACGTCGCTGGCTTTCGGACGCCGGTGTGAGCTGATGGGGGTGCGGCCCTCCACGGGATCGGTCGTCGATGCGCTGGACAATGCCATGGCCGAAACCTTCTTCGGGACACTTGAGTGTGAGTTGCTGGGCCGGCGTACGCTCCGCACTCCCGCAGAAGCGCGCATGGAGCTGTTCCGCTACATCGAGGGGTGGTACAATCCTCGTCGGCGTCACTCTTCCCTCGGCTACCTGTCGCCGGCGAAGTTCGAGGCCAAGTACTGGCCGGGGGCGGGGGGAGAGCTCGGGGGTCAGGCTTGCCTCCCGGCCAGTTCCCCAGGACTCCTGGCCGGGCTGGCTTCTACTCCGCTGCAAGCAGCGGAGCTTCTTGACACCCGGGGGGAAAAGAGAGAGAGAACAAACCTGACGGAACCGCAGTACTCAGCTGTCCACTGAAACGGGGTAACACCAGAGCGCCTCGGGCCTGGCAGACTTTGAGGGATATGTGCTGTACCTGGTACGGAGAGGCGAGGGATGATCCGTCCATGATCGGCAACGTCGTGATGAGAGAACGTAAGCTCTTACGAGACCTGGCGTTCAGGGCCACGTTCCCTCCCGTCCGGCGGTGGCTGAGGAGCCGGTGGGAACGTGAAACGGACATCCCGCCGGTGGGACTCGTCCGGTTCGGCAACCTGCGTCGTCTGGATCCCATCAGCAGGGACTGGGGAGACGATCGCGTATCGCAGATCGATATCCTCGAGTATCGAGAGGGCGAGCATCCGAGAGGGACCTTCGTGGGTGACCTGACCGATGCACCGCACCTCCCGTCCGACGCGTTCGATTGTGTGATCCTTACCCAGACGCTCCAGCTCATCTACGACCTGAGCGCCGCCATCGGCACGGTGCACCGGATCCTGAAATCCGGCGGCGTGGTCCTCGTCACCCTGCCGGGCATCACGCCGGTGAACCGGCAGGACTCCGAGTCGTGGGGCAACCACTGGTGCTGGAGCTTCACCTCGCTGTCCGCGCGCAGGCTGTTCGAGGAGCACTTCAGCCCGGCCGCCATCGAGGTGGAGACCTTCGGCAACGTTCTCGCCGCCGCATCATTCCTCTTCGGTCTCGGCCGCGATGAGCTGACCCATCGCGAGCTGGACCACAGGGACCCCGACTACGAGATGCTGATCACGCTCCGGGCGCGGAAGGGCGGGGCTCCGGCGTGATGCGGACCTTCATGCGCAGACTCGCTTTCCGGGCAGACCACGTGGCCCGGGGCCGCGGGGTCGGGCTGATCCTCGTCTACCACCGGGTGGCGGACGAGCCGTCCGACCCGTACGGCCTCTGCGTGACGCCCGCCCACTTCGAGGAGCACGTCCAGGTGCTTCAGCGGCTCGGAGCCCCCATGTCCGTGGGCGGTATGGGCCGGGCGGTCCGCGACGGGTCTCTCCCGTATCGCGCCATGGGGATCACGTTCGACGACGCGTACGTGGATGTGTTGGAGGCGGCCGTCCCCATCCTACGCCACCACGAGGTCCCGGCGACCGTCTTCGTCACGCTGGGCCCGGGGGGACGGGACCGGGAGTTCTGGTGGGACGAGCTGGAGCGGGTGCTGCTCGAGCCCGGCATGCTTCCGGAGACGCTCGAGTTGGAGCTCGACGGTAGCCGTCGAAGCTGGAGCCTCGGCGGCGACGCCAACTATGACCCAGATGCTGCAAACCCAGCGTGCGAGTGGCGGCTCTTCGACGGTCACGAACCGACCGCGCGACACGCGGTTTTCAGGGAGCTCTACTTCCTCCTCCGCCCCCTATCCCCGGACGCACGAGCTCACGCCATGGATGAGCTGGTCGGCTGGGCCGGACAGAAAGGGACACCCGTCCGCCGTTCCCGGCAGGTATTGTCCGCCGATGACGTGGCGGACATGACCGCGGACGGCCTGATCGAGGCCGGCGCACATACAGTGACGCACGTGGACATGCCGTCCCAGTCTGCCCACACCCAGAACGCGGAGGCCAGACGGTCGAAAGAGGAGCTGGAGCGCTGGGCCGGTCGAGCGGTCGAGGGCTTCGCCTATCCCTACGGCCGATATGATGCCGGATCGGTGGCAGCCGTCCGCGCTGCCGGCTTCGCGTTCGCCTGCTCGGGCGATCATCGCGTGGTGCGACCGGGCGATGATCCGCTCACCCTGCCACGGGTGGACGTGCCACCCGGTGACGGCGATGTCCTCGCCGCCCTCATCCGCCAGTTTCTGGGCTGACCTCTGAATGTTGAGTCTGGAACCCAGGCCGCCCATCAGGCCGCTGGCTCGCCGAGTCGCCCTCGCCCTGTGCTTCGGGATTCCGGTCCTCATCCTGGCCGCGTCTTTCTTCTGGCTCGCCCTGGACCACGGCACCGCCCGCCTCTGGGGAGTCCTGGTCCACGAGAGCGGCAGGTACACGCTGGGCGAGACCATTCTCTATTTCAGCCACTTCCTGCGCGAGGTGCCCACCGCCATCGCGTACGTCCTGTTCCTGCTCGGCAGCTCGGGGGCCGTCGGACAGGGGACGTCTCGGCAGGGGGGGCTCGCTGGTACACTAGCCGAACCGGTCGTGGGCCGGGCAGCGCTCGTCGCCGCGGGGGCGCTCGTGGTCGGCGCTCCGGTCCTGGGCCTGCACCGACGTTGGGCCGCTGCGGCCTTGGCCTACTTCCTGGTTCTGAGCCAGGTCTTCGGGCTTTCCGCGGACGTGTTCGGCGAAGTTCGGTATGCGGGGCGCCAGGCCCGGGAGATCCTGACCCACGGGCCGGTCACCCTCCTCCTCGGCCTGGGCATTCTCATGGCCGCGAGCGGCACACTGGCAGTCGCGCGGTCCCGAACCATGGTGCCCCCCGTGTGGCTGGCTCTTGCATGGGGTGCCCTCGCCGTAGTCATACCCATCTATCTGGCTGCAGTGAGCCTGGGCGGAGACGTCATGGAACCCGGCCAGGCCGAGTTCGGACTGGCGGCAATGGTCGCCGCGCACTATTTCGAGCATGTCCTCGACCATTTCCGGGTATCCCTCTTGCTTCTCGGCGGACTTGCACGTGTCAACCTCCGATCCAGTCCAGCCGCACGGAACAGTGGCACCTCTCGAGACAACCGAAGCCAAGCGCGCCCCTGATGCGGCCCGCACTTTCGAATCCTCCGCGGCGATCGAGGAGGAGTCGCACCTCCCTGCGTTGGAGCACGCCGTCTCCGTGGTGGTGCCGGCATTCAACGAAGGGACCCACGTCGCGCGCCAGATCCGGGATATTGCTGGCGTCATTGAGGCGACCGGCCGGGTATACGAGATCATCGTCGTGGATGATGGGTCGAGAGATGGCACGGGCGAGGCGGCGCTGGCGGAGGGCACGCGTGTGTTGCGCAATCGCTACAATCGGGGATACGGCGCCCCTCTCAAGCGAGGTATCAAGGCAGCCGAGCACCCCTGGATTCTCATCATCGATGGGGACGGGGCGTATCCGGCGGCTGCGGTCCCCGAGCTTCTCGAGCGTGCGGATACCGTCGAGATGGTAGTGGGCGCCCGGACCACGGACCGACGGGAGATCCCCCTCGTCCGTCGCCCCGCGAAGTGGTTCCTGACCTGGCTGGCGAGCTATCTGGCGGAGGAGAAGTTGCCGGACCTGAACTCCGGCCTGCGGCTGATCCGACGGGACCTGGTGGAGATGTACCGGCACCTGCTTCTGTCCGGGTTCTCGTTCACCACGACGATCACACTGGCGGCGGCGTGCGATGACCACGAGGTGGCCTACGTGCCCATCGACTACCTGGCGCGGAAGGGCAAGTCCAAGATCCGGCCCGGGCCCGCGTTCGATTTCCTCCTGCTCGTGCTGCGCATCATCGTATTCTTCAATCCGCTGCGTGTCTTCATCCCGATCGGCCTGATGATGGCGCTGGTCGGTCTCGCGGGGTTGGCGTACGATCTGACGCTGCAGAACATTTCCGAGAGTGCGCTCCTCGGATTGCTGGGTGCGATGATCGTCTGGTCTCTGGGCTTGCTCGCGGATCAGAACGCTCGGGTCGCCCGACGGCCATGACAGGGGCGCAGCCGGAGCCGCGGGTTGGAGCGGGCCATTGGCGGGGCTCCTCGTGATCCTCGGGGTGGGAGTCGGCTTCCTGCTAGCCCCGCTCGTGCTGCGAAGGCCGCTGGCCCTGTGGCCGCGTCGGTTCCGGCGGCGGATAGGACGCAGCCTGCTCGCCCTCCGGCACCTGAGCCGTCAGCCGCGGACGGCCGCGCTTGCGCTAACGCTCGCGCTGGCGATGCAGAGCGCGTTCATTCTGATCAGCGCATGGCCGGGCCACGCGGTCGGCGCCCACGCCCCGCTCTGGGCGTGGTTCACGGTGTGGCCGCTGGCCAAGGTCGCCGGGATGCTGCCGGTGACGATGGGCGGACTGGGGGTTCGGGACGCGGCACTTGCCACCCTCCTGGTGCCCTTCGGGGGCCCCGCGGCCTTCGGGCTGGTGGCCTCTCTGCCATGGAACGCCGTGCTCATCGGTGGGGCCTGCGTGGGAGGCCACCTGTGGTGGCTGATTCGTCCGGGGCGCGCCGTCGCCCACCCCCGCCCGCACCACCGCGTCGACGCTGTCCGCCCGATCACCTACTCCAAACTGAGAGTCTATGCGCGAGCTTCCCCACGTTCTGATCCTCGGTGCGGGGCCCGCCGGCCTCGGCGCCGCGCTGCGGCTGCGCCGTCTGAACCGCGCCCGCGTCACCGTTCTGGAGCGCGGAGAGCATGTCGGCGGCAACGCCGCCAGCTTCGAGATCAACGGCAATTACGTCGACTTCGGAAGCCATCGCCTCCACCCGGCGTGCGAGCCCGAGATCCTGGACGACATCCGTACGCTTCTGGGTCCGGACCTGGCGGACAGATCGCGCCACGGGCGGATCCGGCTGCGCGGCCACTGCGGTTCGTGCGGATGCTCCGATTCGCCCGGCGCCAGCCGCACCGGGCGGTCGGGCAGCTGGTCTACATGGCGGGGATGATCATTGGCGCCTTCCACTGGGTGGTGTCCGGGTCGCTTCGGGAGAGGGGCGTTCCCGGCGTGAGGAACCCGTGAAGCCCGGTCGGGTCCGCACCCGGCGAACGGACATCCCCGTCCCCGCTGGCGTCCGCGTCGCCGCGGCAGGATGGCGCCGCGACGCCGCTCCGGCCATTCGGGACCTGTGGCGTCGACATGGCACCGCCGTGCTGCTGGCTGCGATTGCCAGCATGATGGCTGTCGCCCTCTGGCGGCTCGGAAACGAGCTTCCGCGCCTCCTGTGGGAGACGGGAGGCCTGGGAGCGTTCGACCTCCAACTCCGCCACCAAGAGGTGCAGCGCTGGTTCTCCGGATTGACGGTGTATGGTCCCGTGCAGCGGGGCGACTACCCGCCGGCCAGCTACGCCATCCTGTGGCCGCTCCTCGGCTGGTTGGACATCCCGGCGGCACGGGCACTGTGGGCTGCAACCACCGTGGCATCCATGGCGTGGCTCGCGCGGATCGCCGCGCGCGAAAGCACTTCGTCCTACCGGCTGCACGTTCTGCTCATGATGCTCCTGCCATTCTCCACCTACGCGGCGAGTGCAGCGATCCGGGTGGGGCAGGTCGGCAACCACGTGATCCCCATGCTGGTGGCCGGGCTGTTGCTCCTGCACCGCGGGCGTGGCCGGTGGTGGGAGGACGCCTTCGCCGCCGGCCTGCTGATCCCGGCGCTCGTAAAGCCGATTCTCACTGTCCCGTTCTTCTGGCTCGCCTGCTTCGTACCGGGGAGGCTCCGACCCATTATCCTGGTATCGGTTGGCTACATGCTGGTCACCCTGTTCGCCGCTTCTTTCCAGGCAGGCGATCCGGCCTCCATTCTTCTCGGCTGGCTGGGCGAACGGCCCCAGGCCCTGCAAGGGCATGCAAACATCCACAAGTGGCTGGCCCTCGCCGGCCTGCGGGACTGGATGATCCCGGCTACGGCCGCCATCCTGCTTGCTCTGGGGGTGTGGGTACACCGCTTTCGCGAGGCGGACGTCTGGATCCTTCTGGGGGTATCCGCACTGGTTGCGCGGTTCTTTGTCCACCATCGTCTGTATGACGACATGCTGGTCCTCCTGCCCATGATCACGCTGTTCCGCATTGCGCACATGGGACCGCGCGAGGGCGGGGGCGATGTGGCTGCAGGACTGCTGTTCGCGGCGATGTGGCTGACGTTGCACGCACCTGCCAGTTTACTGCAGTATCCTGCGCCTGTCTCGACCTTCATGGAGGCAGGCCAGACCGGCGTCTGGCTGGTCGCGCTGGTGTTCCTGCTATATCGGGCACGACGCGCCCCAGTCGCTCGACAATGCGACCCGAACCCGGAGGCCGAATGCTTGGCCGTCTCGCGAACAGACTGAAAGAAGCGGGCGCCGAACTGACCGCCCGTCGCGCGGCGTCCCGGGCGTGGCGCCACGCGCGACTGCTGCCCCGCGATGCAGGTGCTGACGGGGTCGTCGATTTTTCACCGGAAGCCTCCGGGATCCAGCCCTGGCAGTATCCAGATGACTTCTGCTCACTCGCCCGGGTAGTGGAGGCCCGGCGTCCCCGGACCGTGCTAGAGATTGGAACCGCAGACGGCGGGACGCTGTTCGCCCACGCCCGACTCGCAGACGAGAATGCACTCATCGTGAGCATCGACCTCCCGCGTGGTCTGTTTGGAGACGGCTACCCAGAATGGCGGATTCGGCTCTACGAGTCGTTCGCCGGACCAGGGCAGCGGTTGGAGTTGCTCCAAGTGGATTCGCACGCCGCTTCGACCGCGGTTCGGCTGGAGCAAATTCTTGACGGGCGCCGGATCGACTACGCGTTCATCGACGGCGACCACACGTACGGCGGTGTGCTCCAGGACTTCGAGCTGTGCCGTCGATTCGCGGCCGATGACGCGGTGATCGCCTTCCACGATGTTGTCCGCCATCCACCCGAATCGGGATGCGCGGTGCACGATCTGTGGATAAAACTCCGGCAAGAACACCCGCATGAGGAATTCGTGAAGGACTGGAACCAGGGCTGCAACGGCATCGGGGTCCTGATGCTCGATTCGGCAGCGGGGCCGGATCCCTCATGAGGCGGCTGCGCCGATTCTTCGGGTCGAGTCTGGAAGGATTTCGAGCGCGTCGTTCTGCCCGACGCAAGGTTTTGAGAACGCGCCGTGCCGTTGCCCGATTGCCGGCCGACCTCGATGCGAGCGCGGTGATCGAATTCATCTTTTCGAATGATGCCGAAGCCATCACCCCTTGGCAGATCCCTGCCGAATTCGGCGCGCTCGCAGCCCTGGTCGAGCGTCGACGGCCCACGACCGTGCTGGAGATCGGTACAGCTGATGGAGGGACGCTCTTCGCGCACGCGCGGCTGGCCTCACCTGACGCCCTGGTGATCAGCATCGATTTGCCGGAGGGACCGTTCGGCGGCGGCTATCCGGCCTCGCGCGTGCCGCTCTATCGGAGCTTCGCACAGCACAACCAGAGACTGGAGTTGCTCCGGGTCGACTCCCACGAGCCCGCCACGGTCGCCCTCCTCGAGACCGTGCTGGCCGGGCGTCGGATAGAGTACGCCTTCATAGATGGGGACCACACATACGAAGGCGTTCGGCAGGACTTCGATCTGTGCCGGCGATTCGCAGCACCCGGCGCGGTTATAGCGTTCCACGACATCGTCGACCAACCGAACTCGGCCTACGTTTCCGCAACCCGGTCTCAGGAGGTTGCCGACTGGGCGGTACACCGATTTTGGAAGGAGCTGAAACGGGAGTACGATCACGACGAGTTCATCCATGATCCGATGCAGGAGGGGTATGGCATAGGCGTAGTCTATCTGGAAAGACGCAGCCGCGACCGTGCACCGTGACCCTCGCCTACATCATATCGGCCTACAAGCTGCCGGAGTTGCTGGTCCGGCTTGTTGCGCGGCTCCATCGTCCGGACACTTTCTTCTTCATCCATGTGGATGCCCGCAGTCCGGACGCGGTCTACCACGCCATGACACGCCCCCTCGCGGGTTACCCGACCGTGCGATTCCTGCCCCGCCATGCCTGCTACTGGGGGGACTTCGGCCATGTGCAAGCGTTGCTTGAAGGGCTGGAGGCGGCGTTGGAGGTAGGGCCGTTCGACTACGCTGTCCTGCTGACCGGCCACGACTACCCCCTGGCCACCAACGACCGGATCGCCGCGACACTCCAGGGCGGCGAGGGGCGGGCCTTCATGCGGTATTTTCCGCTCCCTTCCACGCACTGGTCCGACGGCGGACTGGATCGTATCGAGCATAAGCAGTTCCGCATCGGGCGCCGCATGTTCCGATTCCCCGGCCAGCCGTTCGGTTCCGGTGTGGTGGGTGGCGCCTGGGCGGCGGCGACGCGGCGGCTGCGGTTGACCCGAACGTTCCCCGCAACCCTGAGGCGTTGCGGGGGGTCCTCGTACTGGTGCATGCCGCCTGATTTCGCGGCTTACGTCCTGCGCTTTCTGGCCGAGAACCCCGGTGTCGAAATGTCTCCTGCGTTGGAATAGCGATTCTGGCGAGAATCTCACTAACTTCAATAACAGTAGGCCTTTCCGGTTCTCTTTGGCAGTGCCTCGTGTGGACGCACGCTTGGTCAAGGACTAGTTAGCTCAAGGCTCCGGGTTCCGGCCCTGGAACGATCGGGCGATCTCATCGGCGGTACGCCGTGCCTGCCCGAATCGGCGCACACCCTTCAGGGCCCCGCGCAATTCCGCGAAGAGGAGGGCGCGGGGAAACCCGGGCGGTCGTATCCATGACGCGACGATACGCCGAAGCTGGCGCCCCACACCCCGGAGGGCCATGCGGATCAACCGTCCGCGCTCGTCCGGATAGGCGCGGGCGCTCCGGGCCAGCACGGCCATGGTGCCCGTACCCCAACTCTCGATCTGGGCCCGCAGGCGATCCGGGTCTCGGCGGTGGCGGTGACGCACGATGGCAGAAGGTTGGTAGACCAGGGTGAATCCCTCTTTCAGAACCCGGAAAAACATCTCCACGTCGCCGCCCCCCGTCGTGACTGTGCCGACATCCAGCGCCGGGTCGAAGGGGCCGATACGGTCCAAGACATCTCTCCGGAACGCCATGTTCGCACCCGTTCCGCACTCCAGGGCCTGGCCGCGATAGGACGGACGCGTTTCGCCGGCCCAACTGTACCGCCGCCGGTCGAAGCCGCACCCGAATCCGCCGTAACGCTCGAAGTGGATCTGGGCCGGTGTCTCCAGCTCGGCGGGCACCACGAGCCCGGTCACAACCGCGATGTCCGGGTCCTCGGCGAATGCCGTGGCAAGGGTCTGGACCCAGTCCGGATCGACGACGACATCGTCATCGGTATAGGCCAAAATGTCACCCGTCGCTTCAGTGATGGCGCGGTTTCGGGCCCAGTTCAGGCCAGGCCGCGGCTCGCATACGTACCGGATGGCCCTGTATTCCGATTGGACCAGCCTCCGGGTCTCGTCCGTTGCGGGAGCGTTGTCAACAACCAACAGATCGAGATGCGGATGCTCGAGACGCAACAGGGCACCAAGACAGCGCGCCAGCTCCTCGGCGTTGTCGCGGGTACAGACCGCCACTGTTACGGCCGGCAGCCCGCCACCCTGCCAGAGCAGCTCGGGCGGCGGCGACCCCTCCCTCAGGCGGTGTCCGTGTTCCGCCCGGATCACCTCCGTCAGATTCCGTCCTGAACATGTGCCATTCACGACAGGCAGGCTAACGTAGCCGATCGGGCGATGCTGGTGCCGAACCAAGACCTGGACACCATCGTATCCCTCCAGGCCGCCGATGTCGGTCAGCGGAGGAGTCCATTCCACGTCCAAGACCTTGATCCGGTTCATCTGAGAGGGGCGTCAGGGTAGGATCCGTTAGGGTTTGTCATGCCAGCCAGCGCGCGGGGCATTTCTCTCCCTCATCGCTGCGTGTCCGAGTGGGGCTCGCGGCCGAGGAGTGACCGGTAGCTATAGTATACTCCCGCCGGGGGCATGGCTCAACGCTGCGTGGCAGCCGGCGGCGGCTCCCGGCTGCCATGCGCTCGATTCGCCTCCCAGGCGGTAAAGAGCCCCGGTGGCTGCGAGGTCTCTTCCAGACCTCGACCAATCTCGTCAGATCGCAACCGTCTTCGGGTGTCGGTTCCGGAAAATCTGACGGCACCTCTTCCGGAAATTATGGCGGCAGGGGTCACCAAGTTGACGATCTAAATTCCGCCGATTTGGTTGGGGGTTCTTCCCCCGAACCGGAGGCGGCGCGAGGTGATCCCGATGATCAAGCGACATGAGATTCAGGTCCTGCTCGCGGCAGGGCACAGCCACCGGAGGGTGGCCATTGAGACTGCAGTAGCGGAACGCACTGTAGACCGTATCGCCAAAGAACCCTCCGTGGCGGGGTTGGACGACATGGGCATGTCCGCGGCTCGGCGCATTGGCCGGCCGAGCACGGTGGCCGAGCGCGAGGAGGAGGTGAACGGGTGGCTCAAGGAGAAGCCGGACCTGCCCACGGTCGAGGTCCTGCACCGGCTCCGCATGGCAGGCTACGAGGGTGGCAAGACTGCGGTGTACGAGTTGGTGCGTGCCCTGCGGGGCCCGGCACCCTCCCGCGTGATGGTTCGCTTCGAAGGACTGCCCGGCGAGTTCGCCCAGTTCGACTTCGGTTCCGTGGACGTGGCCTACCTCTCGGGCGAGAGTGAGAAGATCCGCTTCGCCGCCTACCGGCTGAAGTACTCCCGGTGGGTCTACGTCGAGATCGTGCCGAACGAGCAGGTCGAGGCCCTGAGCCGGGCCCTGATCCGGGGCTTCGAGGGCTCGGGCGGTGTCCCCCTCTCGGTGGTGTTCGACAACCCGAAGACGGTGGTCATCCATCCCAAGCAGAGGCCGATCGTCTGGAACCCCACGACGGCTCAGCTGGCCGTCGACTTCGCGTTCGCGATCGAGCTCTGCGCACCCCGCCGGGGAGAGCAAAAGGGGTCCGTCGAAAACCTCGTTGGTTGGGTTAAGGGGAGCTTCTTCAAGGTCCGGCGCTTCCAGGACCGGCAGGACCTGGAGGCCCAGCTTCAGGAGTGGCTCACCGAGGCCAACGACGAGCGACCCTGCCGGGCCACGGGAGAGATCCCTGCCGTTCGCCTGGCCCAGGAACTGCCGCGCCTCCATCCCCTGGTGGTGGCTCCGGAAGACTACGGGTTGAGGTTTGACGTGTTCGTAGGCCCCACGGGCATGGTGGACTTCAAGGGCATCCGCTACGCCATGCCTGCCGAGACCATCGGGTTCAACGGCACCCTCTACCTCTATCCGGACCGGGTGCGCATTATCGCGGGACGGTTTGAGGAGACCCATGCTCGCTTCCCAGACCGCAACCTCAGCTACCCGCATGGGCTCCGGACCCAACACCTGGCCAAGGTATCCGGAGAGCGCGGGCGCCTGTACTTCCAGCGCCAGCGGCTCCTGGAGCTCGGGCCGCCAGCCGAGCACTTCCTGACGGAGCTCATCCACCAGCGACCCCGGGTGTGGAAGGGTGATGTCGAGAAGCTGTTTACGCTCCTCGGTCAACGCGGAGATGAACCTCTGCTGAAAGCTCTCCAGGTCGCACTGATGCAAGGCCTGATCGGGTTGCCGTTCGACAGTAGCCATATACACGGATGGCGCAACATGTTGACCGGTATGGAGATAGGTGAGGTGCCGAAAATGGCCGTGTACGAGGGCCGGATTCGACTCCGGATCGG
>Ga0209498_1000945_pt1 | contig 17865 bp, 13 predicted proteins | sample WalLakDeSediment_FD_184131 | JGI IMG/M metagenome (GOLD analysis project Ga0209498, IMG submission 184131) | Lake sediment microbial communities from Walker lake, Nevada to study Microbial Dark Matter (Phase II) - Walker Lake 11/02/13 Deep... | ecosystem: Environmental > Aquatic > Freshwater >... | reverse complement strand
CTGCCAGCTGGGCCCCCACCTGGTGTGCCGCGACGGCCCGGTGTTCCCCTTCGACCAGGTCGAGAGATTGCTCGACCACGGGGAGGTGTGACGTGGCTTCCCAAGCGACGACGGCCCCCCGCGCCGCCGACCCCTTCGTCCGCGCCGGACCGAAGCCGAAGCTGGCGGTGTGGAAGTTCGCCTCCTGCGACGGCTGCCAGCTGACCCTGCTCGACTGCGAGGAGGAGCTGCTGGCGGTGACCGGCCAGATCGACGTCGCCTACTTCCTGGAGGCGTCCAGCGCCACCGTGGAGGGTCCCTACGACGTGTCGCTGGTGGAGGGCTCCATCACCACCGCCCACGACGTCCACCGCATCCGCGAGATCCGAGACCAGTCGGGCAAGCTCGTCGTCATCGGCGCCTGCGCCACCGCCGGCGGCATCCAGGCGCTGCGCAACTTCGCCGGCCCCGACGGCGGCCCCGACGTGTCGGCCTTCGCCAACGCCGTGTACGCCCACCCAGAGTTCCTCGAGGCGCTGCCCACCTCCACGCCCATCTCCGAGCACGTGTTCGTCGACTTCGAGCTGCGCGGCTGCCCGATCGACAAGCACCAGCTGCTCGAGGTGGTGAGCGCCACCCTGGCCGGCCGCAAGCCGCAGGTGCCCAACTATTCCGTCTGCCTGGAGTGCAAGCGCCGCGGCGCGGTATGCGTCATGGTCGCGGGCGGCCAGGCCTGCCTCGGGCCCGCCACCCAGGCGGGCTGCGGGGCGCTGTGCCCGAGCTTCTCGCGCGGCTGCTACGGCTGCTTCGGTCCCATGGAGGACCCCAACATGCCCGCGCTGGGCGAGCGCTTCGCCGAGCTCGGCGTCGACGCCGACGGCTGGCTGCGCGCCCTGCGCACCTACAACGCGTACGCCGGCCCGTTCAGGAAGGAGGCCGCGAGTGTCGAACGCCGTCGGTCCTGACCCCGGCGCCGCCGCGCCGTCGGCCGCCACCCGCCGCATCGACGTCGAGGCGCTGGCCCGCGTCGAGGGCGAGGGCGCCCTGCACGTGCGCATCGTGGGTGACACCCTCGAGCACGTGGCGCTGCGCATCTACGAGCCGCCGCGGCTGTTCGAGGGCTTCCTGCGCGGCCGCCACTACACCGAGCCGCCCGACATCACCGCCCGCATCTGCGGCATCTGCCCCGTCGCCTACCAGATGAGCGCCTGCCACGCGCTGGAGGCCGCCTGCGGCGTCACCGTCGACGGCGCGCTGCGCGAACTGCGGCGGCTGCTGTACTGCGGCGAGTGGATCGAGAGCCACGCGCTGCACGTGTACATGCTGCACGCACCCGACTTCCTCGGCTACCCGAGTGGCATCCACCTGGCGCAGGACCACCGCGAGACCGTCGAGCTGGGGCTGCGCCTGAAGAAGGTCGGCAACGACGTCATGGTGGTGCTGGGCGGACGCGAGATCCACCCCATCAACGTGCGGTTGGGCGGCTTCTACCGTCTGCCGCGGCTCTCGGAGCTGCGCGCGCTGCGCGAGCCCCTGCTGCGCGCCCGCGAGGACGCGCTGGCCACCGTGAAGTGGGTGGCGGGCTTCGACTTCCCCGACGTCGAGGCCGACCGCGTGTTCGTGTCGCTGTCGCACCCGAGCGAGTACCCCCTCAACGAGGGCCGGCTGGTGAGCAGCCGCGGCCTCGACGTGCCCGTCAGCGCCTTCGAGGACCACATCCGCGAGGAGCACGTCGCGCACTCGACCGCGCTGCACGCCACCGTCGACGGCGAGCCGTACATGGTGGGCCCGATGGCGCGCTACGCGCTCAACTTCGACAAGCTGTCGCCGCTGGCCCAGGAGGCCGCCCGCGAGGCCGGCCTCGGCCCGGTCGTCCGCAACCCGTTCCAGAGCATCGTCGTGCGCGCCGTCGAGACGGTGTACGCCTGCGACGAGGCGCTGCGCATCCTCGACGCCTACGAGCCGCCCGACCACGCGTTCGTGGAGGTGCCGCCGCGCGCCGGCCGCGGGCACGCCTGCACCGAGGCGCCGCGCGGCACGCTCTACCACCGCTACACGATCAACGCCGCGGGCATGGTGCTCGACGCCCGCATCGTGCCGCCGACGGCGCAGAGCCAGGCGGTCATCGAGGAGGACGTGCGCGACGTGGTGCGCGGGCACCTCGACGTCCCGACCGATCAGCTGCAGCACCTGTGCGAGCAGGCGGTGCGCAACCACGACCCCTGCATCTCGTGCGCGACGCACTTCCTCAAGCTCGAGGTGGAGCGCCGCTGACGTGACGACCCTGGTGGTGGGGGTGGGGAACGACGACCGGGGGGACGACGGGCTCGGGCCGCTGGCGGCCAGGCTGTTGGCGCGTGCGCTCGAACGCGAGCGCCCGCCCGTGCCCGCCGTCCCGCCCGTGCCCGCCCCGGCGGCGGCCGTCCCGCCCCCCGGCGTCGCGGTGGTCGCCTGGACGGGTGACCCCATGGGCCTCTTGGACGTGTGGTCGGGCTACGAGCGGCTGGTGCTGATCGACGCGGTGGTGTCGGGGGCCGCCCCCGGCACCTGCCGCCGCTACGGTCCCGACGCGCCCTTCGCGCGGGCCCCCGGCGCCTCGACCCACGGCCTCGGCCTGGCGTCGGCGCTGGCGCTCGCGCGCGCGCTCGGCCGCGTGCCCGAGGCCATCGAGGTGTGGGGCATCGAGGCGGCCCAGTTCGAGGCCGGCGCGCCGGTCACGCCCGAGGTGGCGCGGGCGGTGCTGGCGCTGGTCGAGCAGCTGGAGACCGAGCTGGCCGGCTGAGGGCCGGCGGCCGATGGCCGCCGAGGACGATCCGGGGCGCGCGAGCCGCGACCCGGGGAAATCCAAGGACGTTATTCACTCGTGACCCCACGGGCGTCACGGCGATACTCGTGCCGGTGGACGGCGCTGCCGGAGCGCTTTCGACCCCTTCGAACATCAGGGCTTCCCGTGCCGACGCGCTCGCCACGGGCGGCGGAAGGACGGCGAGATGAGGATCCCAACCCCTGCGCGGTCGGTCGCCCGACCCACCCCTCCGCGAGGCGCACCATGAGCGTGCTGCCGACGCCCGGCGCCGGCGCGCCCCGCCCGCCCCGCTCGCCCGAGCGTCCCGCCGACGACCCGCGGGTGGCGCTGCTGACGACGCAGCTCAAGAAGGTGCGCTACCGGGCAGACGCCTTGATCGACGTGCTGCACGCCGTGCAGGACATCTACGGCTACCTCTCGCCCGACGTGCTGACGACCGTGGCCGACGCGCTCGAGCTGCCGCCCTCGCGCGTGCAGGGGGTGGCGACCTTCTACCACCTGTTCAGCTTCGAGCCGCGTGGCGACCACATCTGCACCGTCTGCACCGGCACGGCCTGCTTCGTGAAGGGCGCCGACGCGCTGCTGGAGGGCGTGACCGATACGTTCGGCGTGCCCAAGGGCGGGACCAAGGAAGACCGTTCGCTGTCGCTGCTGGAGGCGCGCTGCATCGGCAGTTGCGGCCTGGCGCCGGCGGCGCTCGTCGACGGGGTGATCGTGGCCAAGGCGACGCCCGAGCGGCTCGTCGAGGCGCTGCGGACGGCGCTGGCGACCGCGCCGGCGGCGGCCGACGCCGCCGAGGCCACGGATGCGGATGGGGGTGCCGCATGAGCAACCACGAAGTCGACCTGTTCGACATCGCGCACAAGGAGCGCGAGGAGCAGTCGGCCTTCCGCCGGACGGTCCTCTGTTGCGGCAGCACCGCCTGCCTCTCCGGCGGCGCGCAGGCTGCGATGGACGCGATCCAGGGCGTCGTGACCGAGAAGGGCATGGCGCAGGACGTGCGGGTGGTGGCCACCGGCTGCATGGGGCTGTGCTCGCGAGGCCCCCTCGTGAAAGTGCGCACGAGGGGCGAGGAGGACGTCCTCTACGCCGACGTCGATGCCGGCACGGGGCGCCGCATCGCCGAGGAGCACCTCGGTGCCGGCAAGCCGGTCGAGGAGGCCCAACTGTCGCTCCAGCACCCGTTCTTCGCCCGCCAGGTGCGGGTGGTGCTCGAGAACATGGGCGAGATCGACCCCAACCGCATCGAGGACTACATCGCCCACGGCGGCTACCGGGCGCTGCGGGACGCGGTCACCACCATGACGCCGGCCGGCGTCGTCGGGGTGGTCCAGCGCTCCGGCCTGCGCGGACGCGGCGGCGGCGGCTACCCCGCCGGCTCCAAGTGGGCGCTGCTGGCCAAGGCGACGTCGGACCAGAAGTCGATCATCGCCAACGGCGACGAGGGCGACCCCGGCGCCTACATGGACCGCACGGTCATGGAGGACGACCCGCACCGCGTGCTCGAGGGCATGGCCATCGCGGCCTTCGCCACCGGCGCCGTCAAGGGCTACATCTACGTGCGGGCCGAGTACCCGGTGGCGGTGCGGCGCCTGGAGCAGGCGATCCGCCAGGCCAAGCGCCACAAGCTGCTGGGCAAGAACATCTTCGGCGGCGAGTTCTCCTTCGACGTCGAGATCCGCATCGGCGCCGGCGCGTTCGTCTGCGGCGAGGAGACGGCGCTGATGGCGTCGATCATGGGCCAGCGCGGCACCCCCGTGCTGCGGCCGCCCTATCCGACGGAGCGCGGCCTGTGGGGCCACCCCTCGATGATCAACAACGTCGAGACGCTGGCCAACGTGCCCACCATCCTGCGGCGCGGCGCCGACTGGTTCGCCGACATCGGCACCGAGACCAGCCGCGGCACCAAGGTCTTCGCGCTGGCCGGCAAGCTGCAGAACACCGGCCTCATCGAGGTCCCGATGGGCATCACGCTGCGGGAGATCATCGAGGAGATCGGCGGCGGCGTGCCCGGCGGCAAGACCTTCAAGGCCGCCCAGACCGGGGGCCCCAGCGGCGGCTGCATCCCCGTCAAGCACATCGACACCCCCATGGACTACGACAGCCTGATGGCGCTCGGCTCGATCATGGGCTCGGGCGGCCTCATCGTCATGGACGACGACGTGGCCATGCCCGAGGTGGCGCGCTTCTTCATGCGCTTCTGCATGGACGAGAGCTGCGGCAAGTGCCTGCCCTGCCGCGCCGGCACCAACGAGATGCACGAGCTGCTCGAGGCCCTGATCGGCGGGCGCGGCACCGCCGCCACGCTGGTGCGCCTCGAGACGCTGTGCGACGTCGTGCGCACCAACAGCCTGTGCGGCCTGGGCCAGACGGCGCCGAACCCGGTGCTGTCGACCCTCCACTACTTCCGTTCGGAGTACGAGGCCCTGCTGGTGCCCGAGGGGGCCCACCTCGCCGGGCTGCCGGGCGCCCACGGCGCGCCCGGCGCGCCCGGCGCGCCCGGCGCCGCCGGCGCCTCCGGCCAGGCGGCCGGGGAGAGGAGCGCCTGATGGCCGGCGTCAACCTGAGGATCGACGGCATCGAGGTCGAGGCCCCCGCGGGCGAGAACCTGATGCAGGCCGCCGCCCGCGCCGGCATCCGCGTCCCCGGCCTGTGCCAGCTCGACGGCGTCTCCGTCGTCGGCGCCTGCCGCCTGTGCATGGTGGAGGTCGCCGGCACGCCCCGCCCGCGCCCCGCCTGCGCCACGCCCGTCGTCGAGTCGATGGACGTCAGCACCGACACCCCGCGGCTGCGCGAGCACCGCCGGGTGCTGCTGCAGATGCTGCTCAAAGAGGGCCAGCACGTCTGCTCCGTGTGCGTCGCCAGCGGTCACTGCGAGCTGCAGGCGCTGGCCGCCGAGCTGGGCGTGGACCACGTCCACTTCAACCCGGCGCCGACCCGGCTGGTGATGGACCTCAGCCACCCGCGCTTCGGCTACGACCCGAGCCGCTGCATCCTGTGCACCCGCTGCGTGCGCGCCTGCGCCGAGGTCGAGGGCGCCTTCACCTGGGGCGTCGCCTCCCGCGGCCGCGACACCCACCTGGTCGCCGACCTGGGGGATCCCTGGGGCGAGGCGACCAGCTGCACCTCGTGCGGCAAGTGCGTCTCCGCCTGCCCGGTGGGCGCCCTGTTCGAGAAGGGCACGTCCGTCGGCGAGCGCGAGGTGCCGCGGGCGCTCGTCGCCACCCTCACGGCCCGTCGCCAGCGTGAGTCGGCCCGGGAGGTTCTGAAGTGAGCAAGCCGCGCGTCGCGACCGTCTGGCTGGCCGGCTGCGCCGGCTGCCACATGTCCTTCCTCGACCTCGACGAGTGGCTCGTCGACCTCGCCCAGGCCGTCGAGCTGGTGTACAGCCCCATCGCCGACGTCAAGGAGTTCCCGCGCGACGTCGACGTCACCCTGGTCGAGGGCGCGGTGGCCAACGCCGACAACCTCGAGCTGCTGCTGCAGGTCCGCGAGCGCAGCAAGATCGTCGTCTCCTTCGGCGACTGCGCCGTGCACGGCAACGTCACCGCCATGCGCAACCCGCTCGGCGACCCCGGCGCGCTGGTGGCCGAGGCCTACCGCGACGCCGTCACGCAGCTGCACGGCACCCTGCCCGACCCCGAGGGCGGCATCGTCCCGGCCCTGCTGCCGCGCGTCCTGGCGGCGCACGAGGTGGTCACGATCGACGCCTTCCTGCCCGGTTGCCCGCCGTCCGCCGACCGCATCCGCACCGCCGTCGAGGCCCTCCTCGCCGGTCAGAGCCCCGAGCTCGCGCCCGCGCAGCGGCGCTTCGGGTGAGGGGGGAACCCGCCATGTCCCGAACCGTCCTCATCGACCCCGTGACCCGCATCGAGGGCCACGCCAAGATCACCCTTCGGCTCGACGACGCCGGCAACGTCCAGGACACGCGCTTCCACGTCGTCGAGTTCCGTGGCTTCGAGGCCTTCTGCCGCGGCCGCTCGGTGTTCGAGATGCCGGCCCTCACCGCCCGCACCTGCGGCATCTGCCCCGTCTCGCACGTGCTCACCGGCGCCAAGGCCGGCGACGCGATCCTCGGCGTCGAGCCGCCCCCGGCCGCCCGCCGCCTGCGGCGGATGATGAACCTCGGCCAGATCCTGCAGTCGCACGCGCTGTCGTTCTTCCACCTCAGCTCGCCCGACCTGCTGCTCGGCTTCGACGCCGACCCCGTCAAGCGCAACGTGTTCGGCCTGATCGAGGCCGAGCCCGAGATCGCGCGCCGCGGCATCCGCATGCGCCGCTTCGGGCAGGAGGTCATCGAGGCCCTCGGCGGCCGCAAGATCCACCCGGCCTGGGCCGTCGCCGGCGGCGTGCGCGGCGGCATCGACCCCGAGGCGCGCGAGCGCCTGCGGGCCGAGTGGGAGACCATCCTCTTCGACGCCAAGTGGGCCTGGGCGCGCTACGGCGAGGTCGTCGACGCGCACCCCGCGGAGGTCGCGTCCTTCGGCGTCTTCCCGAGCCTCTTCATGGGGCTCGTGTCCGAGGACGGCGACTGGGAGCACCACGACGGCCTGCTGCGCTTCATCGACGCCGGCGGCGGGCGCTTCGGCGAGGACTTCCCGGTCGAGCGCTACGACGCGTTCATCGGCGAGGTCTCCGATCGCGACACCTACCTGAAGTCCCCCTACCACCTCGGCGCCCAGGGCGACGTGCCGGTCGGGCCCGAGGCCCCCGGGACCTACCGGGTGGGGCCGCTCGCGCGCGTCAACCTCGCCGAGCGCATGGGCACGCCGCTGGCCGACGCCGCCCTGGCCGAGTTCCGCGGCGAGTTCGGCCGCGTGCCGCAGGGCTCCTTCCACTACCACGGCGCCCGCCTGATCGAGATCCTGGCGGCCGCCGAGCAGATCGGCGAGCTGCTCGCCGATCCCGACCTCGACCGTGGCCCGCTGCGCGCCGAGGCCGGCATCAACCGGCTGCGCGGCGTGGGCGTCAGCGAGGCGCCCCGCGGCACCCTGATCCACGACTACCGCGTCGACGAGAACGGCTTGATGACCGGCCTGCGGATGATCATCGCGACCGGCCACAACAACCTCGCCATGAACCGCACCGTCGGCCAGATCGCCAAGGCCTTCGTGAAGGGCGCGGACGTGGCCGAGGGCGTGCTCAACCGCATCGAGGCCGGCATCCGCGCCTACGACCCCTGCCTCAGCTGCTCGACCCACGCGGTGGGCCAGATGCCGCTGGTGCTGCGGATCGAGGGCGCCGACGGCGAGCTGCTGCGGGAGCTGTCGAGGTGAGTCCCACGGCCGTGGTCGCCGACCCCGGCCGCGCCGGCGTCGGCGCGCCGTCGATCGACGGCGCGCCATCGATCGACGGCGCGCCATCGATCGACGGCGCGCCATCCATCGATGGCGCGCCATCTATCGATGGCGTGGCGCCCGCCGTTCACCCTGGAGCGCGGGTCCTGCTGATCGGCATCGGCAACGAGCTGCGGCACGACGACGCGGCCGGTCCGCGGGTGGTGCGGGCGGTGCAGGGCCTGGTCCGCTGGGACACGCTGGTGGTCCACGGCCTCACCCCCGAGATCGCCGACGACCTCGCGGCCGTCGCGCTGGTGATCTTCGTCGACGCCAACGCCGACCCGCTCCTGCCGCGACCGCGGTGGACGCCGCAGGCACCGCCGGCCGTGGGGCCGGCCGCCGCGACGCTGCTGGGCCACGCGCTGACCGTGCCCGTCCTGCTGGCCCTGACCTCCTGGCTGCACGGACGCGTGCCCGCGGCCGTGACGCTGGAACTTCCGGGACACGCGTTCTGCATCGGCGAGTGCCTCACGCCGCGGGCCGCCCAGGGCGTGGCCACGGCCATCGAGGCGCTCCTGCGGCTGCACGCCTCGTGGGCGGCCGCGACGCCCTGATGCCGCCGCACTAGCCACCGGGCCGCGAACGCGCGCGACGCGGCCGGGCGGGCGCGGCGCCGCGCCGGGGCGGCCGACCGGCGATCGGGTGGCCCAGACTCGGCGGCGGCCGTCGTCGCGTAGCATGGGCCCTCGTGCTGCGCCGCTTCGCCGCCTACTACCGCCCCTACCGGCGCCTCTTCTGGCTCGACTTCTCCAGCGCGGTCGTGTCGGGGCTGCTCGAGCTGGCCTTCCCGCTGGCGGTCACGCTGTTCGTCGACCGGCTGCTGCCCAGCGGCCAACTGGGCGCGATCGTGTGGGCCTCGCTCGGGTTGCTGGCGGTGTACCTGGCCAACACCGGCCTGATCGCCACCGTCACCTACTGGGGACACATGCTCGGCATCAACATCGAGACCGACATGCGCCGCAAGGCGTTCGACCACCTGCAGAAGCTCTCGTTCGGCTACTTCGACGACCAGAAGACCGGCCACCTCGTCGGCCGCCTCACCAAGGACCTCGAGGAGATCGGCGAGGTCGCCCACCACGGCCCCGAGGACGCCTTCATCGCGGTCATGACGCTCGTCGGCGCGCTGGTCCTGATGTTCTCCATCAGCACGCCGCTGGCGCTGATCACCATGCTCGTGCTCCCCGGCACCGTCTGGCTGACGCTGCGCTATGGCGGTCGGCTCACGCTCACCTGGCGGCAGCTCTTCCAGCGGGTCGGCGACTTCAACGCCCGCATCGAGGAGAACGTCGGCGGCATCCGCGTGGTGCAGGCGTTCGCGAACGAGGAGCACGAGCGCCGCCTCTTCGCGCGCGACAACGTCGCGTACCGCGCCACCAAGCTCCGCGCCTACGGGCTCATGGCGGCGAGCGTCTCGCTGTCGTACCTCGGTATGCGCCTCACGCACGTGGTGGTGCTGGTGGCGGGCTCCTACTTCGTCATGAGCGGCGCGCTCACGGCCGGCGGCTTCGTCGGCTTCCTGCTGCTGGTCAACGTGTTCTACCGGCCGATCGAGAAGATCAACGCCGTCATCGAGACCTACCCCAAGGGGGTCGCCGGCTTCCGCCGCTACCTCGAGTTCCTCGACACCCGGCCCGACATCGCCGACACGCCCGGCTCGATCGAGGCGCCGGCGTTGCGCGGCGAGATCCGCTACGAGGGCGTCCGCTTCGCCTACGCCGACGGCCGCGAGGTGCTGCGCGGGATCGACCTCACCATCCGCGTCGGCGAGACCGTCGCGTTCGTCGGCCCGTCCGGCGCCGGCAAGACCAGCCTCTGCTCGCTGCTGCCGCGCTTCTACGACGTCGGCGGCGGCCGCATCACCATCGACGGCGTCGACATCCGGGACCTGACGCTCGCCTCGCTGCGGCGGCAGATCGGTGTCGTTCAGCAAGACGTGTTCCTCTTCGGGGGCACCCTGCGCGACAACGTGGCCTACGGCAAGCTCGAGGCCGACGAGGACGAGGTGCGGGAGGCCGTGCGGCGCGCGCGGCTCGACGACATGGTCGAGGCGCTGCCCGACGGCCTCGGCACCGTGATCGGCGAGCGCGGCGTGAAGCTCTCCGGCGGACAGCAGCAGCGGCTCGCCATCGCCCGCATGTTCCTGAAGAACCCACCGATCCTGATCCTGGACGAGGCCACCTCGGCCCTCGACACCGAGACCGAGCGCGCCATCCAGCGCTCGCTGGCCGAGTTGGCGGTGGGCCGCACCACGCTGGTCATCGCGCACCGGCTGGCGACGGTCCACGACGCCGACCGCATCGTGGTCGTCGACGATGGGCGGATCGTGGAGCAGGGGAGGCACGAGGCGCTGCTGGGGCGCGACAGCGTGTACCGGCGGCTGCACGAGGCGCAGTTCGGGCCGGGCGCGCCCGCTGGGGCCGTGCCGTAGCGGGCCCGGGTGCTAGCTTGGGCGCATGGACCTGATCTGCCTCGCCGCGGGCGCGGGAAGGCGCCTGGGGCGGCTCGGCGGCTACCTGCAGAAGTGCATGTACCCGGTCGGCCTGCGGCCGTTCCTGGAGCACGCGCTGGCGCAGGTGCTCGCCAGCGACGCCGTCGACCCGCGGCGCGATCGGCTGGCGCTCGTGGTCGGCCACCTCGCCGAACAGGTGCGTGGCCACTTCGGCGCCGCCTACGACGGGCTGCCGATCCTCTACGTCGAGCAGGCCGAGCGGTTGGGCACCGGGCACGCGCTCGCGCTGGCCGCCGCCGCCCTGCGGCCGACCGCGCCGGTCGTGGCCTGGCAGGCCGACCTGTTCCCGACCGCCGCCATGGTCGCCGCCGTCGCCCGCCACCCGGCGCCCAACGCCGTGACCCTGGGCCCCGGCCACGAGGGCGAGTCCGACCGGCTGCGGGCCACGGTCGTGGGCGATCGCGTCAAGCGCGTGTGGGACGGAGAGGGCGAGCTGTTCGACGTCGGCCTGTGGAAGCTCGCGCCCGCGGTGCTTGGGCGCATGACCGAGGTGCGCGCCGAGAAGGGGGAGGTCCGCATGCTGCCCAACCTGCAGCGCAGCCTCGACGACGGGGCCGAGGTCGGCTACGTCGTCGCCGACGCCTGGATCCACCTCGGCGGCACCCTGCCGACGCCGGAGGCGAACGTGCGCGACGTGGTGCGGCGGGTGTGGGCCGCCAGCGACGCGCTGGACGCCCGGCGTTCGGCCGGGGCCGATCCACCTGCAGGTGGCGACGCGCCGGCGTCGCCGACGGCTGCAACGTGGCCCGAAGGGCAACGCACATGTTGATCGCCCGCACCCCCCTGCGCATCCCACTGGGCGGCGGCCTCACCGACCTCAAGCCCTACGCCGTGCGCTTCGGCGGCGTCACCGTGAGCTCCACCATCGGGCTCGCGGCCCACGTCACGCTGCTGCCCAGCATCGACGGCCGCTTCGAGGTCGTCGCCGAGGGGCGCGTCGAGACCGCCGAGCGCCTCGGCGACCTCCGTCACGACCTGGTGCGCGAGGCGCTGCGCTCGGTCGACCCCGACCACCCGCCGGTGCGGTTGGCGGTGTGGGTCGACGTGGCCGGTCAGAGCGGGCTGGGGACCTCCGGGGCGGTCACCGTGACGCTGCTGCATGCCCTGCGCGCCCTCCGCGGCGAGACCCCGTCCGGCGCCTCGCTGGGCGGCGAGGCGGCCCGCATCGAGGTCGAGGTGCTGCAGGGCGCGTCGGGTTACCACGATCCCCACGTCTGCGCGCGCGGCGGCCTGCTCCGGCTCGACTACGACGGCCCGCGCGTGACCGCCCGCGAGGTCGCCATGACGCCCGCGGCGCGTGCGGCGTTCGAGGGCTCGCTGCTGCTCTTCTCCAGCGGCCGCCAGGCGCGCACCAAGCCCTCGCTCGACCTGCTCGGCAGCCACCTGGAGGAGGCGCTGCCGGTGCTGCACGACCTGAAGGCGCTGGCGAACGAGCTCGAGGGCGCGCTCGAGGCCGGCGACCTGGCGCGGGCGGCCTGGTGCATCGGCGAGAAGCAGCGCCTCAAGGAGCGCCTGCCGGGGCACTTCGTGGACGACTTCGTGCGCGACGTCACCGCGCGGGTGCGCGCCACCGGCGCCGCCCCGCAGCTCCCCGGTGGCAAGATCAGCGGCTACGTGCTGGTCTGCTGCCCCGACGGCCAGCACGACGCCGTGCGCGCCGCGCTGGCCGACCTGCGCGAGGTGCCGCTGCGGCTGACCGGGACGGGGTCGACGGTCGTGGCCACCTGACGGGCGCCACCGGTGCCCGGACCGAACGGACGGCGCCGTGCCATGCCCGTCCGTCACGCCCCGAAGCGGGTCCTTTGCCCGTTGCGCGCCACGGTACACTCTGGACTCGGAACGACTAGGCGGACCCCCCGGCGCCCGTGTGCCCGCGCGATCGCGGCACGCCTCGGCGACCGAACACCGGGCCGACCGCCCCCCCAGGAGGCACGATGGACATCACCGCTTGGCTCCCCCTCTTGATCGGTCTGGTCGGGTTGGGCGCCGCCTTCGCCCTCTACCGCGTGGTGGTGGCGTACCCCGCGGGTGAGGCGAAGGTGACCGACATTGCGGAGCAGATCTACATCGGCGCGATGACGTTCATGCGGCGCGAGTTCTCGATCCTCGCGATCGTCGGCGCCGGCATCTTCCTGCTCCTCGGCTTCGGCCTCTCCTGGAGCTCGGCGTTCGCCTTCCTCGTCGGCGCGGTCGCCTCCGGCCTGGCCGGCTACTTCGGCATGCGCTCCGCCACCAAGGCCAACGTCCGCACCGCCACCGCCGCCCACACCAAGGGCGCGGCGGAGGCCCTCACCGTGTCGTTCTTCGGCGGCTCGGTCATGGGCCTGCTGGTGGCGTCGCTGGGCCTGCTGGGCCTCGGGTTCCTGTTCCTGATCTTCGGCGCCAACCCCGAGACGGCCGCCATCATCCAGAGCTTCGGCGTGGGGGCGTCGTCGGTGGCGCTGTTCTTCCGCGTCGGCGGCGGCATCTTCACCAAGAGCGCCGACGTGGGCGCCGACCTGGTCGGCAAGGTCGAGGCCGGCATCCCGGAGGACGACCCGCGCAACCCCGGCGTGATCGCCGACAACGTCGGCGACAACGTCGGCGACGTGGCCGGGATGGGCTCCGACATCTTCGAGTCGAACGTCGGCTCCATCATCGCCACCATCGCCATCGGCACGACCTTGGGCGCGGCTGCCTCGGCGCTCGGCTCGGCCGCCGGCCTCATGTTCCTGCCGCTGGCGCTTGCCTCCTTCGGCCTGCTGTGCTCGATCGCCGGCATCCTCTTCGTGCGGGTGGTGTCCGCGATGGCACCGGCGCTGGCGCTGCGCCTGGGTACCTGGGTCGCCGCCGGCCTCTTCATCCTGGTCTCGTACTTCGTCGTCGACTGGATCGACGTCGCCAACTCCGTGTGGTGGGCGGTCGTCGCCGGCTCGATCGGCGGCATCCTCATCGGCCTGGTCACCGAGTACTACACCGGCGGCCCGCCCGTGAAGCACCTGGCCGAGTCGGCCAAGACCGGCACCGCGACGGTCATCATCGCCGGCTACTCGCTCGGCCTGCAGTCGGTGTTCGTCCCGGTCGTGGGCATCGCCCTGATCATCCTGATCTCGAGTTCGCTGGCGGGCCTGTACGGCGTCGGTATCGCCGCGGTCGGCATGCTCGCCACCGTCGGGTTCACCATGGCCATCGACGGCTTCGGCCCGATCGCGGACAACTCGGGCGGCATCGCCGAGATGGGCGGGATGGGCAAGGAGACCCGCAAGATCACCGACGCGCTCGACGAGCTGGGCAACACCACGGCCGCCATCGGCAAGGGCTTCGCCATCGGCGCGGCCGCGCTGGCCGCCCTCACGATCATCGCCGCCTACATCCAGACGATGATGATCCAGATCCCGGAGTTCACGCTGTCGCTCGGCGATCCCAAGGTCATCATGGGCATGCTGATCGGCGGCACGATCCCCTTCCTGGTGGCGGCCATCACCATGACCGCCGTCGGCGACGCGGCCTTCACGATGATCGAGGAGATCCGCCGGCAGTTCCGCGAGATCCCCGGCCTGCTCGAGGGCACCGGCAAGCCCGACACCGCCAAGTGCGTCGACATCGCCACCACGGCCGCCCTCAAGAAGATGATCCTCCCCGGCGCGATCGCGCTGGGCTCGCCGGTGCTGGTCGGCTTCGTGTTCGGCCCGGTGGTGCTGGGCGGCGTGCTCGCGGGCGCGCTGCTCGCCACCGTGTTGCTGGCGCTCAAGATGGCCAACGCCGGCGGCGCCTGGGACAACGCCAAGAAGTACGTCGAGAAGGGCAACCTCGGCGGCAAGGGCTCCGAGGTGCACGCCGCCACGGTCGTGGGCGACACGGTGGGCGACCCGCTGAAGGACACCTCCGGCCCGTCGCTCAACATCCTGATCAAGCTCATGGCCATCGTCAGCCTGACGATCGCCCCGCTGCTCGGCGCCTCGCTGTTCTGAGCGAGACGCCTCCGAGTGCCTGGACTCGCACGCGCGGCCCACCGTCTTCGGTGGGCCGCGCGCGATGGCCTTGGGGGGTTCGCGCGGGTGCCGCGCGGAGGTCCGGGGTCGAACGTCAGCGCCTCGGATGCCCGACCGGTCGCCGGGGGGCGACATGACAACGCCCGCTCGCCTGTTCCTGCTCGGTGGGGTCGGCCTCGTGTGGGCGTTCGTTCCCCTGGTGAGCCTCTAGTGGCGGCGGACGCTGTCCGAAAGGCGGTGATCTTCTGTTTGAACGATCACGGACCTCCTTTCGCCACCATCCTAGCGCCGCGCCGAACCCCGAGTTGGTAAGCGCTTCACCGACTTCCGGGCCCGGCATGCGTTACACTTCTTGTTGGGTGTCGACCGGGTACCCGTCCCGTACATCGCATGAACCCCCGTCCTCGCGTCGGGGGCGCGTTTCTTTGGCCTCCGCGCGGCGCTCGGCGTCGGCGCGCCCAGGCCGGCGCGTCGGCCCGGCGACGCCGGTCGCGCGTCGCCCGGCTACCCGGCGACGACCGGGGCGTCCGCGGTCGCCGCCGTCGCGTAGCGCCGCCGCTCGAAGCGGTAGAACGCGGCGGGCACGACGAACAGCGTCAGGAAGGTCGACGACACCACGCCGCCGAGGATGACCAGCCCGAGCGGCCGGCGGAACTCGTTGCCCTCGCCCAGCCCCAGCAGCAGCGGCAGCGAGATGACCACGATCGTGAGCGCGGTCATCAGGATGGGGCGCAGGCGCAGGCGACCGGCGCGCACCAGCGCCTGGCGCAGCGTCTCGCCCTCCTGCAGCCGGCCCACCACCACGTCGAGCAGCAGGATCGCGTTCTTGGTGACCAGCCCGATGAGGATGACGACGCCCAGCACGCTGATGACGTCGAGCGGGGTGCCGGTCAGGAAGAACAGCCAGAAGGCGCCGACCAGCGCCAACGGCACGGTCAGCAGCAGGTAGAGGGGGTACCGCAGGCTGTTGAACTGGCTGGCGATGACCAGGTAGTTGAGCAGCAGCGCCAGCGCGAACGCGACCGGCCCGTAGAACACCAGGTCGCCGAGCAGGTCGGGCCCGATGCCGGTGGTGACCCGCACGGCCCGGTCGGTGACGCCGGCCGCGGCGAAGGCCTCCTCGACCTGCGTGCGCACCTGGAACTGCCCGGGCGAACCGTCGGCGATGTCGGCCGAGATCGTCGCCACGTACGCCTGGTTGGCGCGGTCGATCGACACCGGCGCCGGGCGCAGCTCGAAGCGGCCCAGCAGGCCCAGCGGCAGGTAGCTCCGCAGCGCCGGCGCGAAGATCGGCAGCGACAGCAGCGTCTGCTCGTCGGCCACCGCCGCCGGGTTGACCCGCACCACGATGGGCGTCTCCTCTCCGGCCTCGCGCAGCTCGCCGGCGCGCACCCCGACGTTGTAGGCGCGCAGGGTCGTCGCCACCTCGCTGGTGGTCAGGCCGGTGCCCGCCAGGGCGGCGGCGGAGACCACGAACACGCGCTCGGCGACGCTGCCCTCGAGGCTGGAGCGGACGTCGCGCAGCCACGGGCTCTCGGCCATGACGTCGCGCGCCAGCCGGTCGCGCGCCTCGAGCAGGGCGCGGTCGTCGGCCACCAGCGTCAGCGCCAGGCCGGTCTCGACCGGCACGGCGCCGCCGTCGTCGGCGTTCACCGTCACCCGCGCCTCCGGGTAGGTGGCGAGGGCGGCCTCGACGCGCGGTCGCAGCTCGTCGGCGACGGCGAACGAGGACGCCCCGATGCCGCGCAGGAGTTCGAGGCGCACGGTCGCGCGCAGGGCGTTGGCGTTGCCGAAGGCGCCGCCGGTGCCGACGGTGGTGACGACGTCCCGCACCGCTGGGTGGTCGCGCACGGCGCGCTCGGCCAGGGCGGTCGCCTCGTCGGTGCGCGACAGCGGGGTGCCGGGCGGCAACTCGATGCGCACCGCCACCTGGCCGGCGTCGACGGGCGAGACGAAGTTGAAGCTGATCAGGGGGAAGATCACGGCCAGGCTCGCGACCAACAGGGCGGCCACCGCCAGCGTGCCGGTCGCCCGGTCGAGCACCCAGCCCAGCGCTTCGGCGTAGCCCTCGCGCAACTGCCGCACGCCGCCGTCGGTGATCTCGTGCAGGGTGCGCAAGGGCGGGCCGATCAGGTGGTAGGCGGCCCGCGACCCGTACCGCAGCAGCCCGAGCAGCGGCGCGAGGCCCAGGGCCAGCGCCGCGAGCGTGCCGGCGGCGGCCAGCGACGCCCCCCACCAGCCCTCGGCGCCGGCGCCCAGCCACCCCAGGCGCCCGGCCAGCAGCACCCCGGCGGCGCCCGCCAGCACGAGCGCGGCGTAGCGCTTGCGGCGCGGCAGCCGCCGGGTCCAGGCCACGTCGGCGCGCACCGCGGCGAGGGCGCCCGGGATCTCGCGCCACGCCGGGGGCAGCGGGTTGGGCAGGTAGGCCAGGCGGACGGTGAGGAAGAACATCGCCTCGAGGTAGCTGACGCCGATGGTGGCCGCCAGCGACAGCCCGAACTGGCTGAAGAACTGGCCGATCACGCCCGGCAGGAAGGCGATCGGCACGAACACCGCCAGCAGCGACAGGGTGGCGGTGAGGACGGCCACCGCCACCTCGCCGGCGCCCTGCAGCACGGACGCCTTCAGGCCGAGGCCGAGGGCGCGGTAGCGGTCGATGTTCTCGGCGATGACGATCGAGTCGTCGACCACCAGCCCCACCGCCACCGTGATCGCCAGCAGCGTCACGACGTTGAAGGTGAAGCCGAGGACCCCGAACAGGATCACCGCGCCGGTGAGGGTGATGGGGATGGCCAGCACCACGGAGAAGGTGGAGCCCAGGCGGCCGACGAAGAGCAGCACGACGAACGCGACCGCCAGGACCGCCAGGGCGGTCTCGCGCAGCGTGTCGCGGACCGAACTCTCGATGAACACGGTGCGGTCGGCGATCGACCGCACGCCGTAGCCCTCCGGCAGGTCGATCTCGGCCAACCGCGCCCGCACGCCGGCGGCGGTGGCGACGGCGTTGGCGCCGGAGGCCTTGCGCACCTCGATCAGCACGGCGCTCTCGCCGTTCAGACGGACGAAGCGCTCGGGCTCGGCGAGGGTGTCGCGCACCGTCGCGACGTCGCCCACCAGCACGCCGCGGGCGGGGTCGACGAACAGCTCGGCCACGGCGGTGGCGCTGTCGGGCTCGGTGCGCACCGAGAGCAGGATGCGCTCGCCGCCGACCGTGATGCTGCCGGCGGGTACGGTCGCCGAGGCGGCCCGGATGGCGCCGGC
>Ga0209498_1000943_pt1 | contig 17887 bp, 15 predicted proteins | sample WalLakDeSediment_FD_184131 | JGI IMG/M metagenome (GOLD analysis project Ga0209498, IMG submission 184131) | Lake sediment microbial communities from Walker lake, Nevada to study Microbial Dark Matter (Phase II) - Walker Lake 11/02/13 Deep... | ecosystem: Environmental > Aquatic > Freshwater >... | reverse complement strand
TCCAGATATTTACGCAGGGAAATCTTCAGTCGGATGATATAACTATGATAGTAATTAAGGTTAGATAAATTTATGAGAACTTTAAAATCATTATTGTTAAAATATCGTACAAAATTAATCACAATATTATCTGTAATTCTTATCGGCGTTGCACTTCTCAGTATTTATTATTCTGTTGAAGTAAGAGTAACCGGCAATGATGAATGTCTGTGGAAACCAAAAAAAGTAACTATGGACAGCTCTGTAATCTTTTTTGATAAGGTTAAAGTTGACGGAGTTACCTGGAATGCGGGAATTAGAGATGGCGATCAGCTTATAGAAATTGATGGAAAAAATATTCAGTCTACATATCAGGCGCAGGAAATTATTAATCAATTTTCTTCAGGAACTTTTGTCGAATATAAATACAAACGTAATGATGAGATTTTTACTACAAAAGTCTATATTAAAAAGCTAATACAATTCTGGGCATTAGCAAGTTCTCTAAGTTCGCTCTTTTGGATTATTATCGGACTAATTGTTTTTAGTGCAAAACCAGAAGGCAAAGTTCAGAAGTTATTCTATCTTATTGCAGTGTTATCTGTATTGGCAACTTTAAATAATTTTATTCCGATGGCTTATGGAAACATAAATGAATTCACAAAGCATTTCTTACTTTATTCAATACTTTCGGTACTTTGGATTTCTGCTCTTTGTTTTACTCCGTTTGTGTTTATTTATTTCTTCTGGAATTTTCCCAAGCCATTCAAATTCCTTGAGAAGACCTGGCTTATAAAGATTTTTTTTGCTCTACCAGTCTTTCTTACAGTTCTGGCAGTATCGGCTTTTGTCACACTTGGTTTCGAATACCTTAACATTACTCTTTATACTATACTTGAATCTCTTGGAGTTCTTGTTATAGCAGGAAATATAACAGCATTTATTTTTCTGATAATTCAATACCGGAAGCTTGAAGTCAAAGAAGAAAAAAAACCGATAATGCTTTTTATAATTGCATTTACTTTCTGGTTTATTGTTGTTGTTTATGTGGGGCAGATTGCACCAGCAATCTCTGACACAATTTTTAATTCCCCCGAATATTTTACACCGATAATTTTAGTGGCACTTGTTCCGCTCATTTTTGCTTATTCAATTTTCAAATACCAGTTAATGGATGTTAGCGTTGTAGTTAAGAACACAATAATTTACGGAACTGCCACAGTTACAGTTGCAGCTATTTACTTCTTTGTTATTTATGTTGCCGGACAAAGTATAAGCTCATTCTTTGGTGTTGAGAACCAGGGAATTATTGCGGGAATTTTCTTCATAGTTTTTGCTCTTGTCTTTCAATCAACCAAAAACAAATTCCAGGATTTTCTTACAAAAAGATTTTATCCAGAACAGTTTGCTTCACAAAAAGTGTTGATTGATTTGAGTAACGAACTTTCAACCGTGGTTGGGCTGGATAATATTCTGCAGCTTATGAAAAAAACTTTTATTAATGCTCTTAAGATTAATACATTCGGAATTATGCTGCGAGATAAAGATGGTCATTTATCGCTCGTCGATGGCGTCGGAATGAATAATGAAAAATGTTTAATAACCGAATCGAGAATAGTTCAATTCTTAAAAGATAAATATCTTATAACTAAATACCCCTCAATTGAGCAGGCTGACTTTAAAGCTGTGTTCCCCATTGAAAAAGCTGAAAGATTAATTTCCGACGGTGTCTATACAATTATTCCTATGCTGGTTAAAACAAAAATTGTTGGGCTGCTTCTGTTTGGACTCAAGCACTCGGGTTCTCACTTTGCCGGCAAAGATCTTGAGCTATTATGGGCTGCTGCTAACCAGGCTGCAATATCAATAGAGAATGCACGTCTTTATAAATCGGAAGTAGAAAAGCAAAAGATTGAAAGAGACCTCGACCTTGCAAGAAAAATTCAGCAGGGACTTCTTCCTCAGTGCATACCTGATATGAACGGTTTGGATATTTGCGGCGAGATGATCCCCGCAATGCAGGTCGGTGGTGATTATTATGATTTGATTCAGCTATCAGGCTCAAAATTATTTGTGGTTGTTGGCGATGTATCCGGCAAAGGACTTTCTGCTTCACTTTATATGACAAAGCTCCAGACAATGATTAAGCTTAGCTGCTCTGCAGATAAGACGCCTAAAGAAATTCTGATTGATATTAACCGAAGAATTTATGAGGAGATGGATAGAAGCTCGTTCGTAACAATTACACTAGCGCTGTTCGATATGGAGAATTGGATTTTAAAGTTTTGCCGTGCCGGACATATGCCTGTGCTTCTGGCTGCTAACGGAACTGTTCAATCATACAGAACTCAGGGGCTCGGTGTTGGTATCGAGAGAGGAATTGTTTTCGAAAAATCTCTCGTAGAAGAGGAAGTGAAACTCTCTCCCGGACAAATTTATGCTTTCTTTACTGATGGAGTAACAGAAGCAATGAACGAAAAGAATGAACTGTTCGGTGATGAAAATTTAAACGCAATTCTAAAGAACAAATCAAAAGCCCGCTCATCAGATATCGTGAACGAAATCTGGTCTTCGGTTAAAACCTTCCGCGGCGAAGCTGAAGTAAATGACGATATGACAATGGTTGTGGTGAAGGTGAAGTAAGCATTAGATTAGCCTTAATAGTAAAAGATTAGTAACCCATCTATTCTCTGTCCAATATTCACTTTTACAATAAACTCGAAACTGATAAATCAAATTCTGAATATTCCTGAAACTAAGAACAATTTTTTTGCTAATTTTGATTGGACAAAATAAACATTTATTTAAGGATCAATATGAAAAATAAAATTAACCTAATCCTGATTTTAACTTTGCTATTGGCTTTCCCTTTCTTCGCACAGGACGATCAGCATTCATCCGAGATAGACAGTTCAGTGCCTGAGCTTTTCAAATATCACGAGGTGATTTATCCGATCTGGCATACAGCATATCCGGAAAAAAATTATGAAATGCTGAAAGAAATGGTACCGGAAGTTAATTCCGGTGCAGAAAAAATTTATTCTGCACAGCTACCAGGAATATTACGTGATAAGCAGGAAGAATGGGATAAAGGAGTTGCAAAGCTTCGTTCATCGGTTGAGAAATACAATAAGGCGATGCAGGGAACAGATGAACCGGAAATGTTGTTAGCTGCTGAAGATCTTCACTCAGATTTTGAGATGCTTGTTCGGATAATAAGACCTGTTACAAAAGAAGTTGATGAATTCCACAAAGTGCTTTATATGATCTACCATCATTACTGGCCAAATAAAAATATGGAAGAGTTCGGCAAAGCAGTGGATGATCTGGCGATACGTGCTGATGAACTGGCTAATTGTGTGCTGCCGAAATGGGCATCAGACAAATCAGATTCATTTAAAGAGCAGTCGCAAAAATTATATGATGCGACAAGGAATTTGAAAGAATTGAAAGACTCTGATGCGGATGAAGCACAACTTAAAAAAGCAATCGAGGATGTACACGATAATTATGTTGCACTTGAAGGTCTGTTTGATTAGATCTTTGAGCAGAATTAAGTCTTTTAAACCCCTGTGTTAAGGGGTCTGTTGCATAACCTATTAATAGCTCCGGCATTTATGCCGGAGAACATATATTCCCCAAAACTCTGGGCTTTAGCCCAAACAACATCAAATAATAATTGGACTAAAGTCCATTTTTTTAGTTAACTTTTTTCCACGCTCTAAAGAGCGTGGCTATTATTAAATAAAAATACTTGTGCAACAGACCCTAAATGCAGGGGTTTTCTTTTATCTGAACTTTTTGAATCCGTTTACCGTTATAAACATCTGACTTCCAAACAAAAAAATTATTTATTCAATAAACTTTAATAAGAAATTAGTGGAAAATTTAGACGCAAAAACTTTCGAGAAAAAAATAGCTGAAGATAAAAATGCTGTGCTGTTGGATGTCAGAACTCCGATGGAGCATCAAATGGTTCGCATTCCGAGCTCAATTTTAATTGACATAAGTAATCCGATGTTTATGCAGGAAGTAGATAAGCTGGATAAAAATAAGAGTTACTATGTTTATTGCAGAAGCGGAAGCCGGAGTTATCACGCTGGAAATTATATGTTAAGAGCAGGCTTTGAAAAAGTCTACAACCTTCAGTCAGGAATAATCAGCTGGAATGGTAAAAAGGAGTTTGCCGTTTAATTATCAGGAAGTTTAATTTCAGTTATCTGTAAGTGTACTTTAAGCATTACTAATAAGAGAAGATTTGAAAGAGAATAATACCTTTTATTTAGAAAGGAGAGTTTGATTATTTGAAGGTTATCAGCTTTCTTTAGCAGCAGCAACAACTATTTTTCTTCCACTGACCTCAGAACCATTAAGAGCTTTAACAGCATTGCCCGCATCATTGTCATTTTCCATTTCAACAAAGCCAAAGCCTTTTGATTTCCCGGTCTCTTTATCAGTAACAACTTTAGCAGAAACAACATTGCCGTGCTTCTTAAAAGTATCCTGTAATTGATTATTGCTAAATGTCCATGGAAGATTTCCAACATATAATTTTGTACTCAAGGGCTTCCTTTTATTATTGAATGATATTTTGATTTATACGCCCGAATAAAATAGTATTAATTATTACAAGGACAAATTGAATCTTTTATTGTTGATTATTTTGAAATTATTTCAGAAATGGATAATACAGTTTTTCAGAGAGGAAGCCGGAAGAAGACTCCCGGCTTTTTAAATTTAGAATTCAACTTTCTTGTGGTACTTCGTTGCATACTCATACACAAGAGTACTTGCTACGAAAATAGATGAGTAAGTTCCAATGATTATTCCGAAGAATAAAGTAAATGCGAATGCTCTGAGAACTTCACCGCCGAATATCATCAGCACAAGCACGGTTAAAAGAGTAGTACCTCCGGTGAGAATTGTTCTACTCATCGTTTGACTGATACTGGTATTTATGATTTCAAAAAGAGGTCGTGTTTTGTGTATTTTCAAATTCTCTCTTATCCTGTCAAATACAACTACGGTGTCGTTAATTGAATAACCGATAAGTGTTAAAAATGCTGCGACGATCGTCAGATCGATATCAAGATTTAATCCGGGTATTAAACCATATAGTATAGCAAACAAGCCCAATGTAATAAGCACATCGTGGAACAGAGCAGCAACCGCACCAAATGCAAAAATAAATTTGAACCGGAATCCTAAATAGATCAGTATTGCAATAAGTGCGAAGAATATAGCAAGAACTGCATCACGTTTCAATTCAGCTCCTATTTTCGGACCGACTCTGTCTTCTTTCAACACGGTGAAAGGATTGTCGGGAATTTTTGTTCTTAAATTTTCTTTAATCCAATCTGCAATACCCACACTGACGAGCATCTCAACATTATCAGGTTCTTCGGAGACGCGCCCGGACTGGAACCCGGCAGCGAACAAACCATCAATTATGTTATTTGCATCTTCAGAATTGTCAAAAGCATAGGTGACTGAACTGGCAGACGAATCAACGATTTTTCTTGAAACACCCGGTATAAGTTTTTCAATTTCCTGTTCAATAGCTTCAATTACTTGTGGATATACTTCAGCCGGAATTAACTGAAGTTCAGTACGAATCATTACTCCTGTTTCGCCGCCGAATGTTTTAACTTCCAGATTCCCAAGTCCGATATTATCAACATCCGCTCTGATATCAGAAATATTAATTGGTTTTTCAAATTGCAGTACTATTTCGGCTCCGCCTTTGAAATCGATGCCAAATTGAAATCCTCTGGTTACTGCAGCAATTATACCAATAAGAAATAGTGCCCCGGATATAGCGTAAGCAGTTTTTCTTAATCCGAGGAAATTAAAATTTAATTTTTCAAAAAATCTCATAATAAAAGAGAACTCCTTAAAACTTTGTTGTTAACCTACTGTTACTGGAATGTTTTTAGAAACCATCATATCCATAATTAATCTTGCTATTACAAGAGCACCGAATAAACTGGCGGCGATACCTATCATAAGCGTTAGTGCAAAACCTTGTATTGGTCCGGTGCCGAACTGATATAGAATTATGCCGGTAATAAAAGTTGTAATGTTTGAGTCTATAATAGCAGAATATGCACGTGAGTAGCCGCTTTCGATAGATGCTCTGATTGTTTTACCTGTATTCATTTCTTCGCGTATTCTTTCGAAGATAAGTACGTTTGCGTCAACAGCCATACCTATTGTTAAAATTATACCTGCGATACCCGGCAATGTAAGTGTTGCGTTAAAACCTGCAAGCACTCCAAGAATAAATAAAATTGTAAATGTAAGAGCTGCTGCAGCGATTGTCCCGACTCTTTGATAATAGAATATCATAAAAATACCAACAAGAGCATATCCCAGTATTACTGAAAGGAATCCTTTGTTAACTGAATCTTCTCCAAGTGACGGACCGACTGATCTTTCTTCGATTATATCAACGGGAGCGGGGAGCGCACCGGCTTTTAGTACTATTTCCAGTAGTTTAGCTTCGTTCAGATCGCCCATACCTTCAATCTGAGACCTGCCTCCAGGGATTTTTCCTTTGACAACCGGAGCTGAAAAGATAGCTCCGTCAAGCATAATTGCAATCCTTCGATTAACATTTGCGCCGGTAATTCTTGCCCATTCAGTTGCGCCTTCAGAATTCATTGTCATCGTAACAATTGGTGCAGAAGTATTCGGATCAATGTTTGCCATTGCATCTGTAATAACGCCGCCGGTAAGTTCGGGTTCTTTATTAACAAGATACATTACGTAGAAATCGTTACCTGATCCATCTTTTTGTGGTCTGGCATGAAATCTGAATTCAACGTTGTTTGGAATAGCTTTTTGAACATCCGGTCTGCTCAGCATTAATTCGAGTCTGTTCCTGTCTTCAGCTTTAACATAAGCATCAGCACTTCTTCCCTGCGGATCCAAAAGGGCAATAGAGAAAAATGGATGCTGCTGTCTGAATTCTTCCTCTGAAAGATCACCTTCGGGAGTTGTTGTATCTGATGCGGCAAGCGAAGTGTCTGGTGGTGTAATTTCAGTCTTATCGTCTGATTTTACTGTTGCCGTATCAAGATCCAAAGTCTTTCCGGCAAGAACCTCATCTATTCTTTGCATAATAGGGAATGTAAAATCAGCATCGCGAACAATTCTGAATTCAAGAAGAGCGGTTCCCTGCAATAATTTTTTTGCTTCTTCTTCACGTGCAACACCGGGAAGTTCAACAATAACTCTTCTGCTGCCCTGCCGCTGTATTGAAGGCTCACTAACTCCATATTGGTCAACTCTGTTGCGGATAATTTCTACTGCACGGTTCACCGCATCCTCTGCATTATCATTCAGGCTTGACAAAATCTGGCTGTCATCATCTCTTATTGTTCCGAAGTAACGGCTTAATCTGATTCCCCGCTCATTTAACTTTTTTGCCAACAGGTCAACAACTGATTCATCAGTTCTTTCAGATTCTGCCTGTGCTTCTGTCAATACAGTTCTAAATGTTTCATCCGGATTCTTCGCAAGTTTTTCGAGAAGTTTTCCAGTATTTACTTCAAGGACTACACGCATACCGCCCTGTAAGTCCAGACCCAGCTTAACACGTTTTTCTCTGCTTTTTACGATATCCGGATTAGCAGCAAGAATACTGTCTTCAGCAACTCTAAGCATTCTGTCTAATTGTGTTTTTGTAAGTTCGGGATCAGCCTGCAAAAGCTCGCTTCTTTTTAACTCGAGAGTTTCTTTCATATCATTACTGTTCTGGTAATCCTGGTAAGTAGGATATAAAAGGTAAATTGATAGAGCTATTGCAGCTATGATAATAATAAGTCTAAATCTAAATTCTTTCATACCTGATTAATTAAGTGATTTGAAATTATAAAAATGAACTGCCAAAATTAGGGGTTGGCTGTTAGAAAGTCAATAAAAATTAAGGTACAATCTGATTTGCACTAAAGCTTTGAAACGGCAGTTTTTAATAGCAAAGCAAATTTTTCTGAAGTTAGTTTAGCTGTTTCAGTAACTTCGTTGTGTGAGAGTTTTTGAGATAATATACCCGAAGCCATATTTGTAATACAGGAAATAATGGCTACTTCCATATTAATTGATGATGCAAATACAGCCTCGTGAACAGTTGACATACCGGCTGCATCTCCTCCAAATTTCCGGATCATTTTAATTTCAGCGGGTGTTTCATAGCTTGGACCTTTTGTAAACCAATAAGACCCTGTTTGTAAATTAATACCATTCTCCATTGCCGCTTTTTTAATTGTCTCGTTCATTACGTATGATGGACAATTTATAAATCTGTTTTTTGATTCAATTGAAGAAAGTCCGATTAACTCAGTAAGTTCTTTTTTTATGTTGATTGAATTGAATGATTCAACCAGCATAAGATCGCCGGGAATAAAATTCTTATTTACTCCGCCGGCAGCATTTGTGAAAATTATTTTATTACACCCGGCTTTCTTTGCCAGCAGAACAGGAAGAACACAATCGCTTAATCCATATCCTTCATAAAAATGATTACGTCCCTGGAATATTATTAATTGCTTGTCATCGATTTTTGAAAAATGGATTAATCCTTTATGACCTTCTACGGAAGCAGAAGGAAAATTAGGAACCTCAGAAGTGGAAAATGATTTTATCTTTTTTGTTGAGTCTGCAAAGTTTCCTAAACCGCTTCCTAATATAATTGCCACATCAGGAATAAAAGGCGAAACATTTTTAATGTAGCTGATTGCTTCTTTGTATTTGAAATTCAGATCGATCATTTTAACTAAATAATAATCCGGCAAGAGTGGCAGTCATCAAAGTTGCCAGAACCCCTCCAAGCACAGCTCTGATTCCGAGCGCTGCAATATCAGATTTTCTGTTTGGTGCCAGCGGTCCAATTCCTCCAATCTGAATTGCTATTGAACTGAAGTTAGCAAATCCGCATAAAGCATAAGTAAGCATAAGTATTGTTTTTTCATTGAGGATTTTGCCCATTTCAACAAACGTACCCATTTCAGTATAAGCAACAAATTCATTAAGAACTACTTTGATCCCAAGCAGGCTTCCGAAGTTTAAAGCATCTTCCCATGGAACTCCAATTCCGAAAGCAACAAATTGCAATACTAATCCTATCAATAATTGAAAGCTTAACGGTTGACCGAATTCAGCCATAAGAAAATAATTTACATTAATTAAATCGCCCAATCCATTTAACAGGTAATTAATCAGAGCAATCAAAGCGATAAAAGCAATCAGCATAGCACCAACATTTATAGCGAGCTTCCAGCCATCGGCAGCACCGTTCGCTGCAGCTTCGATTACGTTGGAAGCATTTTTCTCAACTTCAATTTTTACAGTTCCCTTTGTAACAGGATCGCCGGTTTCGGGGAATAAAATTTTCGAAATCACTACACCTGCAGGTGCAGCCATCACACTTGCACCAAGAAGATGAGTTGCAAACAACTGCTGAGCTTCCTGCAGAGGTATACCGTGCTTTATTGCATAAGCTGATCCGAGTATTTGTATGTAAGCAGCCATTACGCCTCCGGCAATCGTTGCCATTCCACCAACCATAACTGTAAGAATTTCACTCTTTGTCATTTGATTAAGGAATGGTTTTATCATCAACGGAGCTTCGGTTTGACCAACGAAAATATTTGCTGAGCAGGAAAGTGATTCAGCACCGCTCGTACCCAAAGTCTTTGCCATGATCCATGCCATCCCCCTAACAATCTTCTGCATTATACCAAGATAGTAAAGCAGCGACATCAAACTTGCAAAGAAAATAATTGTAGGGAGAACCTGGAAAGCAAAGAATGAACCGAGACTTCCTTCCGCGCCGGGTGGTTTTGCCAGACTTCCGAATACAAACTGCGCACCTGCTGATGTAAAGTTTAGAACAAGTACGAAGAAATAACTTATCCAGTTGAAAAAATCTTTTGGCCATCCAAGCGGTGCAAATGCTGATCGAAGTGCTTCACCTTTCAGAATTAAAATTGCAAAAACAATTTGAAGTGCAAGCCCTCCGCCAACAAGCCGCCAATTTATTTTTGATTTGTTATTTGAGAATAAGAATGAAATTCCAACGAGAATTAAAATACCAAGCAGTCCCCTGACAACTGAGTTAAAATCCATATACTACCTTTAAGTTTCTTTTGGAATGTAATGACATTTACGGCAACGTGCCTCGTAAATATCAGCAGCACCAACAACTACCCTTTCTGATTCAGAAGTTTTGCGCTGCGTTTTGTCTGCAGGATTTCCACAAACAACACAAATAGCATGCTGCTTGGTAATATATTCGGCGATTGCAAGAAGCTGCGGTATTGGTTCAAAAGGTTTGCCTGTGTAATCCTGATCCAAACCGGCAACAATTACTCTCTTGCCTTTTGATGCGAGCATATTAGAAATATACACAATACCCTCGTTAAAAAACTGAGCCTCGTCAATACCAATTACCTGTGCATCATTAGCGTGTTCAAGCACTTCAATAATATCGTCAATCAGAATCGATGGTAGAGATTGATCACTATGCGAGACAATTGAATTTGATGAATACCTTGCATCAATTCTCGGCTTAAATATTTTTACTTTTTGTTTTGCTATTTGCGCTCTTCTTAAGCGTCGGATTAGTTCTTCAGTTTTACCGCTGAACATACAGCCGGTTATTACTTCTATCCAGCCTGTATCTTTCGGAAGCTGATGAGGAGGAATATCGGTCATAGTTTGACTTAAAATTTAGTGTTAGAAAAATTTCAGCCTGAGGCTGATCAGCCTATGGCTGAATAAGTTAGAAACAGTGAATTAAAATTTGTTTAATCTGATTATTCAAGATCCTTATCTCCGAATGCGAAAGGAAGGAGCTCGGAAGTTTTCTTTACGATATAGTCGCCATCTGAATTTACCAGAATAATATCTATTTCACCGCAAAGGTCGCTGATTACCTGTCTGCAGGCACCGCAGGGGGAAATATGATCTTCAGTATCGCCGGCAACTGCAATCGCTTTGAATTCTCTTTCTCCTTCTGAAATAGCTTTGAAGATGGCATTACGTTCTGCACATATTGTTAAGCTGTACGAGCTTGATTCAACGTTGCATCCTTTGTAAACTTTATTCCCGGTGGTAAGAAGTGCAGCTCCAACATAGAAGTTAGAATAGACAGGCAATGCATATTGCTTTGCTTTTATTGCTTCTTCAGCTAAGTGTTTGTAATCCATTTGTACTCAAATTTATCTAACTAAACTCAAGTTGACCGCCTGGATTGGTAAAGGGCTAAAGCCCTTCTTGTTTTATTGTTTTTTATTTTCCCCCGACCTGCCCGTCTCAACTCGGTGAGCCGAGGTGGAAAGGTCGGGGCTAATAGCCACGCCCTTTAGGGCGTGGATAATGAAATCATCCAATTTTTGCGGGGGTTTTAACCCCTTACTACATAAGCGGTCAACTTTAGTAACTAAAGATAATTTTTTGGTCATCTAATATCAAAAAGAATTATTTCTTTTTAAGGATAATATAAAATGTAGGTGTGAAAAACTTATTAATAATTCCGGGTTTATCATTTGCAATGAGCAGCAATAGTTTTTTCAAACCTAAAAAGTTTACTGCTTCAACTAAGTTAAGATGAAACTTACTCCACACTAATCCCTTTCCACCGGCTAATAAGTATTCGACAGAGAATTTCGTAAAGATTTTAAGGGAATAATATTGACCGAACAAATCGTAAAGCTGTTTGAGAGATAAAAGTTCAGCAACATCATCTCTTGAGTAATCACTCTTCCTGAAATATTTAAGAAAATATTTTTTTATCTGATTGCGTTTAAATAGAGAAAGAAATGGCATGCCCCAATGTGGATCGGAAATAATATTAATTAGTGAAAATTTGTTCGGAGTACTGAGATAGATGATCCCGTTTTTTTTCAACAAGCTGGTTAACTCTTCAATTAATTTTTTATTTATGCTTAAATGTTCGATCACATCCTGTAGAATGATAAGATCAAAACTGTCAGATTTAATTGGAAGATTTAAGCTGTCGGCAATAAGCGAACTGAGTGAATCAGAACCCGATATTTTTTTTATTCGTTCTGGTTTTGGTTCAAGACTTACAACAAAATTATTTTTTGAAAGTAATTCCGAAGTGCTTCCTTCGCCAGAGCCGATATCAAGTATTTTCAATCCCTGAAAATTAGTTTCATTTAATAAAACGCTCTCAACAAATTTTGCACGATCCTTAGATAGTTCGCGGGCTTTTTGCCATCGCTCGTAATTAGGATGGGCAGGATTGTATTCTCTCTGAATTTCTACTTCCATCTGACCTTTAAAAACCGTGCATTAAAGAAATGAACTACCAGGAATAATTCGTATATAATCTGCAGGTAAAAAATCTCGCCAGCGGAAAAAGTATAACCAAATTTTTTCTGATTGAATTTTACAGTCACAAAATCTGATACAAGCTTGAGTGGAAGAAGAAGAGCAAAAAGTGGATTGATCAGCATTAAGATTGGTGAGAATAAAAATGCCAGATTCAAAATATGCCACGAGCCGATGATCAGCTTTTGTTTCAGCAGATAATGAAAAGAAGTTTGAGTGTGTCTTGCCTTCTGTTGAAAATATTCTTTAAATGATTTTTTAGTTTCAGAAAAAACGAAAGAGTCAGCCTCTGTAACCGTCCCGATTTTCATTTTGTGTTTAACAGCTTCGCGGAGTAAAAGATCGTCGTCACCACTCAAAGTATCTTTTGTTTTCGAATAACCTCCAAGAGTCTCAAAAGCTTTTTTAGTAAACCCGAAATTTCTTGCTGCTGCTGTATAAGGCAGTTCAAACGCTGCCATCGAGAATGATAGTATAGAACTTCTCAGGTTTTCGAAGCAGGATATTTTGTTGATTAAACTTTTATGCTGATAAAAAGGAGCAAAACCGAAAAGTATTTCAAAGCCCTCATTAAATTTTTTTGAATAAGCGGTGAGCCAGTTTTTTTCCGGGCGGCAATCAGCATCTGTTATCATTATAAATGGATGCTCTGATTTATTTATGCCGAGGGTCAAAGCATCACGCTTTCCGCTTCCATTGAAACTTTTCAAATCCAAAACTGAAAAATTAATAATTGAATCTATTTTTGTTTTTAATTTGTCATAAGTCATATCAGTTGAATGATCATCAATAATAATTACTTCAAACATTTCAATTGGATAATCCAGGTTCTGAAGAGAATGAATTAAACCATCAATGTTGCTTGCCTCATTTTTTGCAGCAACGACAATGGAAATATTTACAGAATGGTTTACACTTTTACTTATAGAGTTTAATTTTTTAACTGAATAAATCAATAAAACATTCAAGAGAAATAGTATGGTAATTGATGTAATAACTAGATAAATCATTTAAGCTTCAAGGGAAAAAATACTTTTTTCGAAAAGTCTTTAGGAAAAATACTTAAATAATTTTTTAATCATACGAACCTGAAAGTCTTTGCAATCATTATAAGAATAAATTAACTTTGGTCGCAATGATTTAGGAATCGTTAATATTAGCCGGATAATTTTTTATTTATTTTGGAAATGGTTGAACTTGAAGCTTGTTAGCTATAAAATAAAAATCTTAATATTTATTCTATTGAGCGTTTCTTACAATAAAATATCCTTCTCTCAGGGTTACTGGGAAAGACTAAACAGTCCGACAACCAATAACTTGTCTTCTGTTCATTTTACAGATAGCTTATATGGATGGGCAGCAGGTGCGTCAGGAACAATTATCCATACCACGAATGGTGGTGCTGATTGGGTTTTGCAGGATACCGGATCTGAAAATAATATTCTTGATATTTCCTTTTTAAGCCGGACTCTTGGATGGGCAGTCTATTGGGAAACTTCAAATTATCCATTTGGTACTTATGTCTTAAAAACAACCGATGGAGGCGCAAACTGGATTAGATCATCTGATCCGGTAGAGATCATCTTCAGTCAAACTATTACCTTTACAGATTCACTTAATGGCTGGATGGGCGGTAAACCATATCCTATTGCGAGAACGACAGATGGAGGAGATACCTGGGCAGAAGCAGATATTGATTCATCTACTTACTCAACTTTTCCCGTTTATGATATTAAATTCTTTAATTCAAAATTTGGCTATGCTTCCGGTGGCGTATTTGATTGCTGCGGAATTATGTGGTGGACAACAAATGGAGGTAATTACTGGTTTGTTGCTGACACGCCCAATGTTGGTCCTGAACCTATATACCAGGTTCACATTATTGACTCACTAAACGTTATTGGCGTAGGCGGGGATTTTGAATGGTGGGGTTTCGGAGTTGCAACTATGCGTACATCAGATGGTGGAAATTTCTGGGACTTTGAATATATAGGTGTCAGCGGTGTAGCGTGGGATATTGACTTCAGAACTGATTATGAAGTTTGGGCTGCTCTTGGTGGTGAACAAAAATTAATTTATAGTTTTGATTCGGGTTTAACCTGGAACTCCGTCTCAACACCTGACAGCACCATGATTTTTAAAATGACTTTTCCTGATTCGCTTCACGGATATGGAGTTGGATTGGATGGAGCAATAATTAAATATAAACCCAGCGTTAGTAGTTTGGAATCAAAAGTTGTTTCAGTAATTCAGGCATTTGAGCTTTATCAGAATTATCCAAACCCGTTTAATCCAAAAACGAACATCGGGTTTCGGGTTTCCAATTTCGGATTTGTTTCTATAAAAGTGTTTGATGTACTCGGAAATGAAGTATCAACTCTTGTAAACGAATATAAACCAGCCGGGAAATATGAAATTGAATTCGATGCAAGCCATCTCGCTGGTGGAGTATATTTTTACACATTGTTATCTGAAAATCATATTAAAACAAGAAAAATGATATTTGTGCCATAAGTAGCAATGATTTGTAACTATCAATCAAATATTATTATTTTAATAGCACAAGAGATCACAATTAATCATTCATTTAATTAAGGAGGCAACATGCCAAAGTTACTTTCGTTTTCTTTTCTAATTGTTCTTTGTTTCTCTTTAAGCTCCTTCGCTCAGGGAGGTTTTAGTTCCGGACCTGAAGTAGGGCAATGTATTCATCATGATACTTCTCCACCGCTCAGAGATATCCCGGAAGCACCATTAACACATTCAAGATGGCGTGATGGGCTTTCCCAGTTTCTCACAATTCAACCAAGGTTTCAAGGTCAGTATCAACCTGATCCTGTAATTCAGGAAAATATGGGAGAGAGGAGTGACGCTTTTGTATTTCAAACCTGGGATGGCATTGCTGCTAGTGGTTTCGCACCACCCGATCCAAGTGGAGATGTTGGTCCAAACCATTATATGCTTGCAGTAAATGTTCGTTTTCAGATTTGGAATAAGACAGGTACTTCGCTTTTAGGTCCTTCAAATCTTGGAACAATCTGGTCTGGCTTTCCGGGTCCTTGGTCTTCAAGCCTTAATGATGGCGACCCGATAGTTCTTTATGATGAGGCTGCAGACAGATGGTTTATTGCACAGTTCTCATTACCTAATTTTCCGAACGGACCTTTCTATATTTTAATTGCAGTATCTCAAACAGCAGATCCAACTGGCTCGTGGCATCGTTATGGTTACTCATATACAAATATGCCCGATTACCCAAAATTTGGAATTTGGCCTGATGGTTATTATATGTCAGCAAATGCCTTCAGCTCAGGATCGTTAAGCTATGTCGGAACAATTAATTCAGCTTTTGAAAGATCTCAAATGTTAACCGGTGCAGCAGCTCAAACAGTTATGTTTACAGGTTCAAGTGCAACCACATGGTCATTCCTTCCATCTGATTGGAATGGTCCCACCGCACCACCAGCAGGATCGCCGAATTACTTTTTACAGCTTCAGACAACCTCAAGTGTAGGTATTTATTCTTTCACTGTTAACTGGACTACACCAGGAAGTTCAACCTTTACCGGGCCATCAGTTGTATCTACATCTGCGTATTCTTCATTGTCGGGGGGAAATACAGTCCCTCAACAGGGAACGAGTCAGTTGCTTGCTAACCTTGCAGGTAGGGCAATGAATCTCCTTCATTACAGAAATTTTGGAACACATCAATCAATGGTGGTTTGTCACACTGTAAATGCTGGAAGTAACCGGGCAGGTATGAGATGGTATGAATTACGGAAGCCCGGAGCTAGCTGGGCTTTGCATCAGGAAGGTACCTATGCACCAGCAGATGGTATGCACAGATGGATGGGGAGTGTAGCAATTAATGCTGCCGGACATATTGCTTTAGGGTATTCAAAATCGGGAACTACTATGTTCCCCGCAATAGCATTTACCGGCAGATTTGTAACAGATCCCTTGGGACAAATGACTATCCCGGAAGAAACTATTCACGCTGGCACTGGTGCTCAAACCGGATTAAACAGATGGGGTGATTATACCCAAATGTCAGTAGATCCGAATGGAAATAATTTCTGGTATGTAAATCAATATCAGCAAACTACCGGCTCGTTTAACTGGCGGACAAGAATTGCAAACATCGATTATACAATTCCTGTTGAACTGGTTTCATTCAACGCAAGTGCAATAAGAGATGCAGTCGAACTTAGCTGGATGACAGCAACCGAGACTAACAACCAGGGATTTTCGATAGAAAGGATGATTGCAGGTGGATCGTTCGAAGAGATTGGATACGTTTCTGGTTATGGAACCACTACTGAACCACAATCCTATTCTTTTATGGATTCGAAACTTGCTACAGGAACCTATATATACAGATTAAAGCAGATTGATTTTGATGGAAGATACGAGTACTCAAAAGAAGTACAGGTTGAGATAGAATTACCGAGTGTATATACACTTGAACAGAACTATCCTAATCCATTTAATCCATCTACAAAAATCAGTTACACTATTCCTGAAGATGGATTTGTAAAACTGGCTGTTTATAATTTACTTGGCGAAGAGATTGCTTCGCTGGTTAACGGTATTCAAAAAGCTGACAAGTATGAGGTTAATTTTGATGCCGCAGGCTTGTCAAGCGGGATTTATATATATAAGATTGAGACAACAAACTTTGCTGCATCCAGGAAACTTGTTCTGATGAAGTAAATTTATGTACACTGATACTATCCCTTCGAGGGATAGTATCAGTAACTTACTGACGATAAAAATTTAAGGAGCCTCGTTATTTCGGGGCTTCTTTGTTTTTTACAGGCTTTTCTGCAACGTCCAGTAGGTGTCTAAATTTATTTTATTATTTCACTAATATTTTTTATTGTAGTTAATCAAATTTTATATAATTTAATACCAATTATATTTATCAATTATAGACAATTAGCAAAATTATCCTAATACAGCATATTAATTTTTCAGCCAAAAAAGTTGACTCACCTAAATTGCGTTATAATTCTTAATCATTAAGCAATTCGAATATTTTTTTCAATAAACAACATATCATATCATAATAATGGAGAACTGAATGAAGATTCTAATAATATTCTTCTTTGCACTGTTCTTTGCGGGTAATATCTTCGCGCAAAGTGACAACTCTCAGCAAATTCCACCAATGAGGGATGGGCTGCGTGAAGAGTATACCGAAAGTGATTTCCAGAACTTTTTGTATAGAGAAAAGATTGGAGAAATTACCAATGAGATCAGCATTAATTATTCAACCGCTGCTGCCGATGCACTGGTGAATAATAATAATGGGAGTACTGGAACAGCGAATTTTACCCAAAGTGAAACTTCAATTATTGCATTTGGTAATAATGTTGTAATTGGTTTTAACGATTCTGGTTCTTACACAGGTGGCGCTAACAAATTCACCGGCTGGGCATATTCAACAGATGGCGGAGCCAGTTTTATTGATGGCGGTACTTTACCAACAAGCACAATTGGTGATGCCGGAGATCCTGTTTTAGCACGAAATGAAACCACCGGCAGAATT